>Ga0256835_1000182_pt1 | contig 50930 bp, 43 predicted proteins | sample PIR30metaG_FD_185972 | JGI IMG/M metagenome (GOLD analysis project Ga0256835, IMG submission 185972) | Hydrothermal vent microbial communities from East Pacific Rise, Pacific Ocean - PIR-30 | ecosystem: Environmental > Aquatic > Marine > Hydrothermal vents | place: Pacific Ocean: East Pacific...
GTCCCGCTGGGGAGGACCGTCCCGGGACGAAAAACGCCCCGGCCGGAGCCGGGGCGTCTGGAATCCGGAAGAACCGGAGACTACTCGAGCACCACCAGCGTCACGCGGCGGTTCTTCGAGCGGCCCTCGCGGGTGGAATTGTCGGCGATGGGCTTGTACTCGCCGTAGGAGATCACGTTCATGCGGTGCAGGGGGAACCCGTGCTGCATGTTCAGGTACCGCATCACCTGCTCGGCACGCTTGTAGCCGAGCTTCAGGTTGTAGCTCTCGGAGCCGATGTTGTCGGTGTGGCCCTGGATCTCGATGTAGACGTTCTTGTTCTCGGCCTTCACCTTGTTGGCGAACTCGTCCAGCGCGGCCTTGGCCTCGTCGGAGAGCTCGTACTTGTTGAAGCCGAAGTGCACGTCGTCGTCGGTCAGGGTGACCTCGTAGAGGAACTTGCCCTTGGCCAGCTTGCCGGCCTCCTGGGCACGCTCCAGGGCCTCCTGGGCCTCGCTGGAGAGCTTCTGGATCTTGGCATCCAGCTCGGCGTCCTTCTCGTGGAGCTTGGAGATCTCCGCCTGGTTCTTCTCCACGGAGCTCTCCACCTCGGCGACCTTCGCGTTGGTGTTCTCAAGACTGCTGTTGATGGTCTCCTGCACGTACTCCTTGGTGGCGCACCCGCTGAGGGTCAGCCCCACGATGGCCAGCACGGCAATCGAAACGATCAGACTCTTGCGCATTCCCTTACCTCCTTCGTTTTCGTTGCCCTTCTTCAGATACTCGGACGGAGCCCTCCATCGGGCACATCGCTCTGGAATCATAACACAGGATCACACGGGATATCTTTCAGACCCGCTGCATCCCGGGAGAACCCCGATGTTGCAGGGGAACCCGGGGACCGGATGCGCAGGATCTCCACACCGCCGAACCCGGCCTGCCGTTCGCAGTACCGCTCCAGGAAGGCCTCGAAGACGGCCCGGCCCGACTTGCCCCAGCCGTACAGCCCGTCGCGAAGGTCCTTCCGGTACTCGGCCCGGTCCACCGCCACGTGGGTGATCCCCAGGGCCAGGAGCTCCCGGGCGAAGGCCGCCGGGTCCCTCCGGCCATCCAGCAGGACCTCCGCGATGGGCCGGTCCGCGAAGGCGCTGAACCATGCGGGCTTCTCCACGTAGTAGGGCCGCTTCATCCCCACCAGGAGGACACCGCGCACCGCGGGGTTCCCGTTGAGCCACTCCAGGGCCCGGTATCCGTGGACCTCCCGGCGGAGGAACTCCCTCCGCCCCTCCAGGCCGAAGAGGTAGCCCAGGGGCCGTGTGAGCACCATGGTGTTGAAGGCCGAGACGATCAACGAGGCCCCCACGAGCACCCCGAAAACCACGAAGGCAGCCCGTCGCAGCTGCGGACTGCCGAAGAGCCGCCGTTCCACCTGCGGGGCCGCGACCACGAAGAGGACCGCGAAGAAGGTCAGGAGGGACCTGGTGATGGTCTGGAAGAGGTACCACGTCAGCAGGTTTCCCAGGAGGAACACCTTGAGCAGCGACTCTCCCCTGCCGGCGGATCTCAGGAAGAGGAACGGGACCATCAGGAGGGGAAGAAGCCCGGTCTGGACATCGATGAGACGGGGCCGCAGCACCATGTGGTAGGGGAAGGTGAACCACGTGTGCCAGCGCCACTCCCCGATCTCGAACCTGCGCAGGGCGGTGTGATAGTACGCGGCCGACGTGTCGTTCCAGAAGGGGCTCGGGAAGAACCGGTGGAGAAAAGGGTAGACGGGGTTGCCCGTGAAGACGAGGTTCTTCACGAGAAAGGGCAGCGCAAGGAGGACGATCGGGATCGCCATGGCCACCACGTGGACCGGGCGCCAGTGCCAGCGGAACAGGCCCCACAGAAGGACCGGCACCAGTGCCCGAGCAGGACCCAGGCGAACAGTGCCAGGCCTGCGAGGGTCCACAGGGCATGGCGGGCAGGGTCCACCACGCCCATCACGCCCTGTCCGAAGGTCACCAGGCCGGTGATGCCCGTTCCCAGGGCCACCGAGACCAGCACCTGATCGAGACGGCCGGCCCGCGGCAGCAACCTGCGGGCGAGCGGCGCACCGAACCCTGCGAAGGACGCGACGAAGACCGCCGAGAATGCGAGGGGTGCCAGGTGTCCCACCGCGGCCCGGAGCGGGGGGGTCCAGTGGACCCAGGCCGCCACCAGTGCCAGGGCGGCCAGGAGCCACAGGGCCCAGCCCCGGTCGCTCGGGCTCACCGATCCCCCTCCACGGAGGCGCCGTCGCCCGGGCCTCCACGGGGACATCGCCGCAGCAGGGGTCCGGCCTCACCGTGCGGCAGGCTCACGAGGGTCGAATCCATGGTGCCAGTCATGGTACCACCGGGGCTCTACCCGCCCCCGCGGCCCTCCCCGCCCCGGGACGGGAGCAGTTCGTCCCGGCTCACCACTGCAGGCACTCGGGAGCAGCGGGGTCCACCTCGGCGGCGCACACCACCACCCCGTCCTCGAGACGGACCATGGCCGGTGTCTGGAAGAACCAGTCGCACCCGGCGGGCAGCTCGGCCCTGGCGCACTCGCCACAGGGCACGGGGAAGGCGTTCTGCGGGAAGCCGGAGCGCTCCGGAACGGCCACCAGCAGCACCGGATCGGGCAGCTCCCCGGCAAACCACATCTCGAAGAGGGTGTGGCAGTGCTCGCAGTCCTTCCGGTAGAAGACCACGTACTCCACGCCCTTCCCCGAGGGTGCGGCGCCCCGGACCCAGCGGGCCATGTCCAGCTCGTCCCACCGCTTCCCGATCCAGCTCGAGTAGTCGGGGAGGTAGTACTCCGGCAGCGCCGGGGCCGGCCCCCCCCCGACGGTGGAGGCGGAGCTTCCCGGCTCGTGCGCGGGGGCGCCGTTGACGCCGGCGCCCACGGCCCCCCACCCGAAGGCCACGGCGAAGGCTGCCGCCCCCCAGACCAGCGTGGCCGCGACGCGCGCTCCCGGAAGCGTGGCCGGGACCAGGCGCCACCGCACCCTGCGAATGGCAAGCACGAGCCCTGCCAGGAGCGTCGCGTCCACCACCAGCGTGATGGCCGGGTGGACCGACACGGACCCGAAGCACCCGCAGCTGGAGGCGCCCAGCACGAGATCACCCACCAGCACCGGGAGAAAGACTGTGAGCATGGCCACCGCGGCCAGCGGTGCCAGCCCCGGCAGGAGCACCATGATCCCCACCGCGGCCAGCTCAACCCCGATACCGAAGGAGTGGATGAAGCCCAGGTCGATCCCCACGGCCCCGGCCCACCGGATCAGGGCCACCGGCAGCGAGGCGGGGCTGGCCTCCACCAGCTTGGAAAGGGCGCCCGCGAGGAGCCAGAGGGGCACCACCACGCGGCTCATGATCCCCAGGAGCTTTCCGGCCTTCTGCTCGTCGGCTCGCTGCATGTGCGTCCTCCACGGTGAACCGTCACCCGCCGCGTTCGTGGCGGGTGTCATTGCACAACAGACGATGGGCGCCGTCTCTTCTCCCGCGCGAGGGCTCAGCCCCCCCCCAGCCGGCCCCAGACGCCGGCCACCAGGCGATCCGCCACCGCGTTGGTGCGGGACACGGCCTCGTCCGCCCGCCGGAGGAGCTCCGCCGCCTCGGGATCCTCCTCCATGTCCTGGAGGTTGATCCGCACGTTCATGGCCGCACCGAGTGCCGCCGCACGGGCCATGGCGACGCCCACGCCGGCGTCCGAGAGTGAGGCGGGCATGCCAATCTCCGCGGCCTTCTCGCACAGCTCGGCGATCCGGACGCAGGCCTCGGCCACGGAGAGGGGCACCCGCGCGGCACCCAGGGTGGCCTCCCGCACGGCGGCCTCCTTCTCCGGCCCGCTCACCTTGTTGGCGGCCATGAGCTTCTGGAAGGACCAGGTGTCCTCGTCGATGGCGTCAAGCAGCTGCTGCTTGAGCCGCTGCCCCTCAACGGCCACCTCCTCCAGCTGGTCCCGGACCCCGGCGTAGGCGCTCTTGGGGTGGGCCAGGTTGGTGACCATGGCGGCCAGCGCCGCGCCCAGGGCCCCCGCCAGGGCCGCCACGGAGCCGCCTCCCGGGGCCGCCGAATCGCGCGAGGTCTCGTCGGCGAAGTCCTGGAGCGTCATGGAGGCCAGGGGCCGCTCCGGCGCCAGGATGTAGTCGATGACCCTCTCCTCGGGCTTGAAGTCGCTGACCTCCTCGAGGCCCAGGGACCGGACGGCCGCGTGGACGATGTCCCTCTCGGGCACTCCGGGAGACCGGCCCATGCGCACGAGGTAGTGGGTCCCCGCGTCCAGGATGGCCTGGCGCGGGATCAGCCCCACCAGCTCGGAACCCGTGACCCGCATCCCCCGCGCCTGCGCCCGCTCCTCGCAGGCGTCGAAGGCCCGGTGCACCGGGGTCACGTCCAGGTCCACCAGGTTCATGGAGACCTGTGCGCAGCCGTACTCGGGGATGTACCAGCCCACGGCCCGCACGGCCCTGAGCATCCCGGGCTGCTGGACCTTCTTCCCGTCCTTCGTGACCGTGCGGCCCTTCTCGCGGACGTCGAAGGCCACCCGGTTGGCCCAGCGCTTGTCGGTGACGTTGAGGTTCACGTTGTAGGCCACCAGGAACTTGCGGGCCCCGATGGTCACGGCGCCGAAGGAGGGCACGAACTCGGCCGGCCCGTAGTCGGGCTTCCACTCGGGCCTGCCCAGCTTCTCGGGCAACGCCTCGTACTCACCCACCCGGATGTCCGCCAGGGACCGGCGCTCGGGCCGTGTGGCCGCGAACTCGTAGAGGTAGACGGGGAGCCCGAGCTCCTCCCCCACCCGCCTGCCCAGCCGGTGGGCGAGCTCCACGCACTCGTTCATGGTCATCTCGGAGACCGGCACGAAGGGCACCACGTCCACGGCGCCCTGCCGCGAGTGGGCACCGGTGTGCTCCCGCATGTCGATCAGCTCCCGGGCCTTCACGATGAGCTGGAAGGCGCCCTCCACCACGGCGTCGGGCTCGCCCACGAAGGTGATCACCGTACGGTTCGTCTCCTGGCCGGGATCCACGTCCAGCAGGCGGACCCCGGGCACCGAGGCAGCCGCCTGGGCCACCGCCTCGTACACCTCGGGCCGTCGTCCCTCGGAGATGTTGGGTACACACTCGACGAGCTTCATGGTCACCTCCTGCGTGCGGCGGGAATCGTACCATCCCGGGCGGGAATCAGGTGCAGCCCAGCTCCTCCAGGTCGGCGCGGACCATCATGCGGACGAGCTCCCCGAAGCCCACGCGGGGCTCCCATCCCAGCTCCCGCCGGGCCGCGGAGGCGTCGGCCAGGAGGTGGTCCACCTCCGCGGGCCGGAAGTAGCGGGGGTCCACCACCACCCGTGTCTCACCGGTGTCCCGGTCGCGGCCCACCTCGTCCAGCCCCGAGCCCTCCCACACCAGCCGGATGCCCGCCTCGGCGAAGGCCAGCTCCGCGAGCTCCCGCACCGAGTGGGCCTCCCCCGTTCCGATGACGTAGTCCCTGGGCTCCTCCCGCTGGAGCATGAGCCACATGGCCTCCACGAAGTCCCCCGCGAAGCCCCAGTCGCGCCGTGCGTCCAGGTTCCCCAGGGCCACCGACTCGCGGCGGCCGGCCACGATCTCGGCCACCGCCCTGGTGACCTTGCGGGTGACGAAGTTCTCCCCCCGTCGCGGCGACTCGTGGTTGAAGAGGATCCCGTTGACCGCGAACATCCCGTAGGCCTCGCGGTAGTTCACCGTGGCCCAGAAGGAGTACATCTTGGCCACCGCGTAGGGCGAGCGGGGGTGGAAGGGGGTCCGCTCGTTCTGGGGCACCTCCTCGGCCTTGCCGAAGAGCTCCGAGGTGGAGGCCTGGTAGAAGCGGGCCCCCGGGACCACGGCCCGCACCGCCTCCAGCAGGCGGACGGTCCCCAGCCCGCTCACCTCGCCCGTGTAGGTGGGCATCCGGAACGAGATCCCCACGTGGGACTGGGCTGCGAGGTTGTACACCTCGTCGGGCCTGGCCGCTGCCAGCACCGTCATCAGGGACTCGGAGTCCCCCAGGTCCCCGTAGTGCAGGTGGAAGCACGGCCGTGTCTCCGGGTCGTCCCGCAGGTGGTCGATCCGCTTCCGGTTGAAGGTGGAGGCCCGCCGCACCAGCCCGTGGACCTCGTAGCCCTTCTCGAGCAGCAGCTCCGCCAGGTACGACCCGTCCTGGCCCGTCACGCCGGTGATCAGTGCGCGCTTCATGGGGACATTGTAGACCGGCGGAGACACGCACCGCAGACGCGGCCAGGGTCGGAAACACGGTCGCGGTCGCGGCCAACATTCCGACCGGGGAGCCTCACCCACCGGTGTGGGCCAGGGTCAGGACGGCAACGCCGGCCACCAGCGCGGTCTCCGCCCGGAGGACGTTGGCCCCGAGCACCAGCGGCACCCAGCCCGCCCGGGCGATCCGTTCCCGTTCCTCGCGCGTGAACCCGCCCTCCGGGCCCACCAGGAAGAGTCTCCCCCTCCCCTCACCCAGCCGGTCCAGCGGCAGGCCTTCCGGATCGGCCACGACCCCCGGCGCTCCCGCATTCTCCTCCAGGAGCTCCTCCAGCGTCACGGGCCCGGAGAGCTCCATCTCCCAGACCCGGTGACACTGCTTGAGGGCCTGGCGCGCGGCACGGCCCCAGTGGGCGAGGCGCCTGGCGGCGGCTCCCGGTCCGCCCTGCGACCGGGCGGCCACCACCGGTACGAACCGCTCCACACCGAGCTCCACGGCCCTGGTGACGGCCCGGTCCATGGCCTGCCCCTGGAGCACCCCGAGGGCCACCGTGATCCCGGGCCCTTCCGGCTCTGGGACCCTCTCCACCTCCTCCACCGCCACCACCGCGTGATTCCGCTTCACGGCGCACACCACTCCCCTCGCCCTCGAACCCCGCCCGTCGGTCAGCACCACGGAGGCCCCGGCCGCCCTCCGCAGGACGGCCCGGAGGTGCCGGGCCTCCCCGGGATCCAGCGTGACCTCCCCCGGAGCGAGGCTCCCCGGCGCGACCAGCAACCACGGATCAGGCATGGTGCACCACCAGGCCGATCCACTCCCCCAGGATCCGGCTGCGCCCGACCCGGAAACCCCGCTTCTCCAGCTCGCGGACGACCGCCTCTTCCTGGGCCGCCAGGAGCCCCGAGAGCAGGATGCCGAGCTCGTCCTCCAGGTGGCCGGGAAGCCGGAACCTGAGGGTGAGGTACTCGGCCGGGATGGTCACCCCTCGTTCGCCAGCTTGCGGCGGAGGCGCTCCAGCAGCCCCTCCGAGGGGGCCGCCTCCTCGCCGCCCAGGAGAGCCGCCTCCCGGAGCAGCCGCTTCTGCTCCGCGGACAGGTTCCGCGGCACGACGACCCTGAGGTGGACGTGGAGATCGCCGCGACCCCGGCCGTTCAGCGAGGGCATCCCCGCCCCCCGGATCCGGATCACGTCACCGGGCTGCGCTCCGGGTGCCACCTCCACCTCGCGCTCCTCGCCGAGCACCGTGGGCACCACGAGCCGGGCCCCCAGCATGGCCTGGAACACCGAGATGGGCAGCTCCATGTGGAGGTCATCGCCCGCCCGCTCGAACACCTCGTGGGGCTCCACGGAGACCACCACGTAGAGGTCACCCGAGCGTCCCCCACGGACACCGGACTCCCCCTCGCCACCGAGCCGCAGCCGCACACCGTTGTCGACGCCGGGCGGCACGTGGACCTGGAGCGTCACCTCGCACTCCACCCGGCCACGCCCGCCACAGGCACGGCAGGGGTTCCGGACGACCTGCCCCTGGCCACGGCACGTGGGGCAGGTCTGGGCCACGGTGAGGAAACCCCGCCGGTAGGCCACCTGGCCCCGCCCCCCGCACGAGGGGCAGGTCTCGGGGGAGGTGCCGGCCTCCACCCCCGTTGCGCCACAGGCGTCGCACGGCTCCATCCGGGGCACCCGGATGGTCTTGTCCACCCCGCGGGCGGCCTCCTCCAGGGTGAGGGACATGGCGAATCGGAGGTCGCTGCCGCGCTGGCGTCCCGGGGAGGACCGGCGGCGGCGTGTCCCGAACAGGTCTCCGAAACCGAAGAGGTCCCCCAGGATGTCCGCGAAGTCCACGAAGGTCTCCGGGCCCACGTCCGCAAAACCCTCGCCACCGAGCCCCCGGTGTCCGAGACGGTCGTACCGACCCCGCTTTTCGGGGTCCGAGAGCACCGCGTAGGCCTCGGAGGCCTCCTTGAAACGCTCCTCCGCGTGAGGATCGTCGGGATTCCTGTCCGGGTGGTAGCGGATCGCCATGCGGCGGTAGGCCTTCTTGATCTCCTCCACCGAGGCCGACCTCTCCACCCCGAGGATCTCGTAGTAGTCTCGCCGTGTTCCTGTTGCCATTTGGGGTTCTGCGTCAGCTTTCCTCCGAGCCCTTGTCCGGCTCGGTCGACATCCCGCCGATGGCGGAGAGCGGATTGTACATGATCACCTGGGCGAGGACCTCGGAGGCGTCACCCACCGCCAGGATGGCCTCCTCGAGCACCGAGCGGTCCTCGCTCGTCAGTGCCTTCTTGGCCCGGTTGAGCGTGGATCTCACCATGTCGCGGTCCTCGGTGGAGAGACTTCCACCGAACTCCCTGAGGACCCTCTCGTTGGTGTAGAGCAGGCCCTCCAGGCGGTTCTGGATCTGCCGGATCTCTCGCCGTTTCTCGTCGTTCTGCCGGTACTTGTCGGCCTCGGCGATGAGGGCGTCGATCTCCGCCTTGGACAGGCCGCCGGCGGGGTTGACCTCGATGCCCTGCTCCTTCCCCGTGGCCAGGTCTCTGGCCGACACGTGGACGATCCCGTTGGAGTCGATGGAGAAGGTCACCTCGATCTGGGGGACGCCCCGCGGAGCGGGGGGGACACCCACCAGGTCGAAGCGGCCCAGCGACCGGTTCTCCGCCGCCAGGCCTCGCTCGCCCTGCAGCACGTGCACCTCCACCGTCGTCTGGTTGTCGGCCACCGTGGTGAACACCATGGATTTCTTGGTGGGGATGGTGGCGTTCCGCTCGATGATCTTGGTGAACAGCCCGCCGTGGGTCTCGATGCCCAGCGACAGGGGTGTCACGTCCAGAAGGATCAGGTCCTTGACCTCGCCCTGGAGAATCCCGCCCTGGATGGCCGCACCGATCCCCACCACCTCGTCGGGGTTGATGTCCTGGCAGGGCGGACGTCCGAAGAAATCGGTCACCACCTGGTGCACCAGCGGCATGCGGGTCTGCCCGCCCACCAGGATCACCTGGTCGATGTCCTCCGGAGAGAGCAGGGCCGCTTCGAGGGCGTTCCGGCAGGGATCCAGGGTGCTCTCCACCAGGTCCCGGACCAGGTCTTCCAGCTGGCTGCGCGTCAGGGTGACCTGGAGGTGCTTGGGGCCCGTGTGATCCGCGGCGATGAAGGGGAGGGAGATCTCGGAGCTCTCCTCCGTGGAGAGCTCGCACTTGGCCGCCTCGGCCGCCTCCTTGATCCGCTGCATGGCCATGGTGTCGCCCTCGAGATCGATCCCCGTCTCCTCCTTGAACTGCTCCAGGAGGAAGGCCATGACGCGCTGGTCGAAGTCCTCTCCGCCGAGGAAGGTGTCGCCCGCGGTGGACTTGACCTCGTACACCCCGTCCCCGATCTCGAGGATCGAGATGTCGAAGGTGCCTCCACCCAGGTCGTACACGGCGATGGTCTCGTGCTTGTCGCTCCCGAACCCGTACGACAGCGAGGCCGCGGTGGGCTCGTTGATGATCCGGAGCACTTCCAGCCCGGCGATGGTTCCCGCGTCCTTGGTGGCCTGGCGCTGGGAGTCGTCGAAGTAGGCCGGCACGGTGATGATGGCCTGGGTGACCTCCTCTCCAAGGAAGGCCTCCGCGAACTCCTTGATCTGTCGGAGGATCAGCGAGGCGATCTCCTGGGGGCTGTGCTGGCGTCCCTGGATCTCGATGAACGCGTCGCCGTTGGGCGCCTCCACGATGGAATAGGGCACCAGCCGCTTGGTCCTGGCGACCTCCTCCGAGTTGAAACGCCGCCCGATGAGCCGTTTCACCGCGTAGACCGTGTTCTCGGGGTTGGTCATCATCTGGCGGCGCGCGATCTGCCCCACCAGGCGCTCGCCCGCCGAGGCGAACGCCACGACCGACGGGGTGGTCCGGGCGCCCTCCCGGTTGGGGATCACCACGGGTTTGGTGACGTCCACGACCGCCGCGCACGAGTTCGTGGTACCCAGGTCGATGCCGATGATCTTTCCCACTGGGCCTCCTACTGCTGCGTCCCCTCATTGCCTGTCGTCTCGGGACGGCCCGCTCCCGGAGAGGGCTCCACTGCCACCGCGACCATGGCGGGACGGATCAGCCGCCCACCAAGACTGTACCCCTTGGCCAGCACCGAGACCACGGTTCCAGGTTCGTACTCCGAACCCTCCACACGCTGGACGGCCTCGTGGAACTCCGGATCGAACCGTTGGCCCCTGGGATCGATCTCCTCCAGGCCCCTCCGGGCCAGGACATCCCAGAGCTGACGGGCGATCAGCTCGATCCCCGTGCGGAAGGAGTCCACATCGGTCTCGCCCTCGTGGCCCAGGGCCCGCTCGAAGGTGTCCAGCACGGGCACGAGATCCCGCACCATCTCCTCCGCCGCGACCCTGCGCATCTCCTCCTTCTCGCGCTCCACCCTCTTGCGGAAGTTGTCGAACTCGGCCAGCTTCCTCAGGTAGAGCTCCCTGAGCCGGTCCATCTCCGCCTTCAGACGGTCCATCTCCTCGAGAATGGCACCTTCCGGCGGTCCACCGTCCGCCTTCCGGCCAGCGCCTTCCTTCTGGCCGGTGCTCTCCTGGACCTGGAGACCGTGCTCCTCGGGAGCAGCGGAGGGCGGCTTCTCCTCGTCACCGTCATCGACGGTGATGAACTCGATCACATTGTCGTCGTCCATCATCTACTGTACTCCCACCTCGGACTGTTGCCCGTCACCATCCAGCATACTCGTCAGCCTGTCCCCGATGAACTCCACCACGGGAACGATCTTCAGATAGTCCATGCGGCGGGGCCCCACGACCCCCACGGCACCGATCCGGCGCCCCTCGTGGAAGAAGAGGGTCGTCACCATGCCAAGCTCCCCGGGACCGGTGAGCTCGGACTCGGTGCCGATGACCACCGCGGTGCGTTCTGTGGTCAACGAATCGCGGATCACCTGGAGGAGCGCGGCCCGGTCTTCCAGGGCTGACACCGCCGAGCGGAGCCGCCCGGCGTCGGTGAACTCCTCGGCCTCCACGAGCTTCTCCGCACCCACGACCACGACCTCACTGGAGGACAGGTCCTCCACGAACAGCTGATCCACGACTCCCACCACCAGGGCCCCGAAGGTCCCCTCCTCGCCGGAAGCTCCCCCGAACCGCGTCCGGACATCGGTCACGATCCGTTCCATGGGTTGCCCGGAGAAGCGGAAATTGAGGAAATTGGAGACCTCCTGAAGCCGCTCCTGGGCGACCTCGCCGGGAAGCTCCACCACCCTCTTCTCCACCCGGCCGTCATCGGTCACCACGATCCCGAGAACCCTGCCGGCTCCGAGCCTGATGAGCGAGACGACCTCCAGCAGCCGTTCTTCGTCCAGGGGACGGGCCGCAAGACCGGCCTCCCTCGTGACGTGGGCCACCAGCTCGGCCACCCACCCCAGGTCCTCCACCAGCTCCCGGCGGCGCAGGGCCATCTGGGCCTCGAGCTCCCGCCGCGTCCTCGCGGGCAGGGCGGGAACACGGGCCACCGAGTCCACCACCAGCCGGATTCCCGGATCGGTGGGCACCCGGCCGGCCGACGGATGGGGCTGCTGGAGGAGTCCCTTCCCCTCCAGCTCCGACATCACGTTCCGGATGCTGGCGGGAGAGAGATCCACGGACCCCGAGGAGGCGACACAGCGTGACGAGACGGGCTGGCCGTCCCGGATGTACCGGACCACGACCTCCTCGAGCACCGCCATCTCACGCCGGCTCAACTCCATACCAACTCCCGACACCGTCGAAGAATGCACAACTGACGCGCTCATTGTACCATCGAGCCGTGGAGTCGCTCGACGTCGCACTGGTGGGTCCCGGACGACTGGGTTCGGTTCTCCTCCATCTCCTGCCCGATTCGGGGCACAGGGTGCGCGCCATCCGGTCCCGCCGGCCCCCGGTGGGCCCGAGGGAGAATGCAGGTCCCGAAAGCCCGGTCAGCGACACCTGGGACGCTCCGGAGCCCTGGCCCCGCGTGGATCTTGTCCTCGTGACCGTCCCGGACCGCTTCATCGGCTCCGTGGCCCGACGACTCGCCGAGGAGAAGCTTGTCGGGGACGGGACCGTCGTGCTGCACACCTCCGGCCTCCTGACCGGCACCATCCTCGGGCCCTGTGGGGAGAGCGGCGCGGCGGTGGGCTCCTGGCACCCCCTCCAGAGCTTCGCTCCGAACCTCGGAAAGGTGTCTCTCAGCGGCATCTTCTGTGCCATCGAGGGGGACCGGGAGGCCGTGGCCGTGGGAGAGCAGCTCGCCGGGGACCTCGGGATGAAGCCATGGCACATCGAGCCCGGAGCCAAGGTCCTCTACCACGCAGCCGCCGCCATGGCCGCCAACCTGAGTCACCTCCTGGTGGTGGAGGCCCGCCGCCTGCTCACCACGACCGGCCTCACCGGAGAGGATGCCGCTGCTGCCCTGGCCCCCCTCATGCATACCAGCCTGGAGTCGGCGCTGCGCGCCTCCGGCCTCGAGGGACTCACCGGCCCCATGGCCCGCGGCGACCTCGAGGTCATCGCACGCCACCTGGAGGTGCTGCCGCCCCACCTCGCCGCGGCCTACGAGGCGCTGTGGAGGCATGTGTCGGAGACGGTGGTCGGCAGCGGGTAGCGGCGGCAGGGATCGGCAGCGGTGGTCGGCAGCGGTGGTCGGCGGTCACCTCCGGGTCGTTCTGTCATGGGAGGCCTAGCTTCCGGGCGCCCCGGTGTCAAGGATGAACTTCCGGCCGCTGCGCGGCCCTTGACACCGGGGCGCCCGGAAGCTGAAGGGCCTCCATGAACGACCCGGAGGTGACCATGACCCATGCCCTCATCCCCCACCCACCCGGTGAAGAGGTAAAGACGTGAAGAAGTGAAGACGCCCCCCTCCCCTCCGGAGAAGGGCGCACCCGGCGGCGCGTGCCGGGCACGGCGTTTCCCGTGACGCTTCCCGAATCCCAACTCCAGGGAAACGCCGTGCCGGGCTCCGCACGGGAAGAACGCGCGGAGAAGTGGCCCGCCATCGTGGGAGGCGGCCCGCCCGCACTCCGGCGAGGCCGAAGCCCATCCCGCCTACGAAGCCGTCCTGCCTCGCCGGAGGAGGACGGCGGGGCCGTGCGACAGCACGGCCACGGCCGCCGAGGCCCGGAGAAGGGCCGGGGCCGGCGTGCGGAGGGGCGTCCTGACGTCCTAACCTCCTCACCCTCCTTCGTTTCACGTTTAACGTTTCACGTTTCACGGATGGGCGGGTGGACATCGCACACAGACACGGTCACGGACACCGCCGGGAACGAGGTCTCCCGGGGTCGGTGGCGCCACCACGATCTGGGAACAGGCCCGGGACGACCGCCGTTTCCGGACCCTCCGGCGGAGCCCCGATTGACCCTTGTGTCCGGGGTGTGTAAGCTTTACACGCCAGAGGAGGTTGGGAGCCGGATGGTTTTCTTCAACTGGGCCACGATGCAGATGGCGGCCAAGATCGTGTACTACGGTCCCGGCCTGTGCGGCAAGACCACGAACCTGAGCTTCATCTACGCCAAGACCTCTCCCAACTCCCGGGGCGAGATGGTCTCCCTGGAGACCGAGTCCGACCGGACGCTGTTCTTCGACCTGCTCCCCATCGAGGTGGGAACCATCGGGGGGTTCAAGACCCGGCTCCAGCTCTACACCGTTCCCGGGCAGGTGTTCTACAACACCACCAGGAAGCTCGTGCTCAAGGGCGTGGACGGCGTGGTCTTCGTGGCGGACTCCCAGCGGCCCATGCGAGAGGCCAACGTGGAGAGCTTCGCCAACCTGAAGGAGAACCTCTCCGAGCTGGGCCTGGACCTGGAGGAGCTCCCGCTGGTCCTCCAGTACAACAAGCGGGACCTGTCGAACATCCTGTCCATCGACGAGCTCAATGCCGATCTCAATCCGAGGGGTGTGGTTCCCTTCTTCGAGGCCTCGGCCATCAACGGTGACGGCGTCTTCGAGACCCTCAAGGAGATCACGAAGATCACCCTGAAGAAGCTGCGGAAGCGCATGGCGGCCCCGCAGGGCACCACCGGGCCCCGCGCCCCGGAGGTCAAGCCGCCATCACCGGCCCGGCCCCGCGCCTCCATCTCGGCGGCGGCCCTCGCCCGTGCGGCCGAGGAAGGTGTGGAGGAGGCAGCGCCGGTCGCGGCGGCCCAGGTCCCGCCCGCCGAGGAACCGCGCGAGCGGGTCCTGGAGGTTGTTCCGCCCGCTGCCGGAGACGAGAACGGCGCCGCGGCAGCGCCCGTGGACGTTTCCCACGAGGAACCAGACGGACCCCATATCCCGTCCCCTGACGAGATCACGGCGGTGCAGCACATCGAGACACCCGGAGAAGCAGCGGGCCTCCCGAAGGCCGGACTGGAGGAGGAACGGGAACCGTTCGAGGAGATGCCGGCCGCGCCGGAGGTGGAGAGGGGGGCAGGGTTCGAGGCGGTTCCGGAGATGGAAGCCAGTTCCCGGAGCGATCCTCCACCGGAGATGGCTGCCGAGGATGCTGCCGAGGACGTCACCGTGGACTTCGAGCGTTCGACCGACGAGATCGTGAAGGTCACGCCTCCGCCCATCAAGAGGGTCCATGTCTCCAACCAGATGGACATCCTGGCCGAGCTGGACAGCCTCAGGGAGCAGGCCACCATGGGATCCTCCCGGGCGTCCAGGGGCGCCAGCCAGCCCGATCTGGACATCGAGTCCCTCCTGGCCGGCGACACGCCGAGGAAGCGCGAGGTCGAACGCACGGTCTCCCAGAACGTGAACTCCGACGTCTTCGCCAGGACCAGCAGCCTCCAGGTGGCCATCCGGCTGATGGACACCCACGGTGACACCATCCAGACGCTCGCTCCCATCTCCCTGCCCGTGGACGACATCTCGAACCTGGACACCCTTGCCGTCCGGCTGAAGCTGGACCTGGAGAATCAGAAGTGAAACCGGCCTGCCGCGTCCGGCACACGGTGCCGGCACTGGCCCTCGCCCTTGTCGCAGCCGGCCTTCCCGGGTGTGCCACGGCCCCCCCGGCCGAACGGAGCGCCTCGACGGTGGTGGTGTACCCTCCCGACCACTCCGAATGGGAGAGGAACGCCCGCGAACAGGCCGACGAGCTGATCGACAGGGCCAACCTCGCCATGGAGTCGGACCGTCCCGGGGAGGCCCTGGGGTGCGTGGACCAGGCGCTCGAGATCGTGCTCTCCCCGCCTCCCGGCTACGCCGTGCGGCCGGCGTACCTGGACTACATCGCCGAGCTGCTCCAGGATGCCGACGCCATCGAGGCGCAGCTCGATGACACCGGGGCTGATGACCTCTTCATTCCGTCCGAGGATTTCCTGGACCTGCTGGCGGAGATCCCCGAGGAGGAAGGCCCTCCCGGAACGAGGGTGGGCCCCGGCGAGCTCCCGCCGAGCGACTTTCCACTGGTGCTGAACTCCCACGTGGAACGGTTCCTGGAGGCCTTCACGAGCACCGGGGAGTACAGGAGCCGCATCGAGCGCGGGCTCGAGCGTTCGGCCCGCTACCTCCCCATGATCCGGGAACGTTTCCGTTCGGCGGGGCTCCCCGAGGACCTGTCCTACCTCCCGCTCATCGAGTCGGCCTTCTCGCCCACCGCCTACTCCCGCGCCAGGGCCGCCGGCATGTGGCAGTTCATCGCCTCCACCGGCCGGCTCTACGGGCTCAAGGTCTCCTCGCTGCTGGACGAGCGAAGGGACCCCGAGCGCTCCACCGACGCGGCGGTGGCCCACCTGGCGGACCTCCACGCCCAGTTCGGGGACTGGTACCTGGCCCTGGCGGCGTACAACTCCGGAGCCGGCAACGTGCGCCGGGCGATCCGGCGCTCGGGCAGCCGCGACTTCTGGAAGCTCCGTCGTTACCTGCCCCGCGAGACCCGGAACTACGTCCCGGCGTTCATCGCGTCGGTGATCGTGGCCAGGAACCCGGAGCTCTATGGGCTCGACGTGCCCGAGGAACAGGACTGGGAGTTCGACACCATCGAGGTTCCGGACGCCCTGGACCTCCAGTTCCTGGCCACGAAGATCGATGTCCCCCTCGAAGAGCTCCGCAAGCTGAACCCGGCCATCCGGAGAGACCTGACCCCCGCCCGCCACACCACGATGGTGCGCCTCCCGGCAGGGACTGCGGAGCACGCACAGGCGGTCCTCCAGTCCACGCCACGGTCAGACTGGGCCCCACGGGTGCTCCACAGCGTACGGCGCGGCGAATCGCTCTACGCCATCGCGCGGCGGTACGGGACCTCCGTCGGGGCCATCCGCCAGGCCAACGGGATCCGCGGCAACCTGATCCGTCCAGGCCAGACCCTGGTGGTGCCCAGAAAGGCGGGCATGGCGTGGTCCGCTCCGGCACGGAAGGCTTCCGTCCGCCACGCTCGTGGAGGAACCTACACCGTCCGGCGGGGCGATACCGTGTGGGATATCGCCCGGTCCTTCGGCGTGCCGGTGAGCCGCCTGCGTGCCGCCAACGGCCTCTCCCGGCGTGCCGTGATCCGGCCCGGACAGAAGCTCGTGATCCCCTCGGGATCCTCCCGGACCAGGGTCTCCGCCACCGCGAAGAGCTCCACCCGCCGGACGGGCGCCTCGGGAACCTACACGGTCCGCCATGGTGACACGGTGTGGGACATCGCCCGGGCCCATGGCATTCCGGTGAGCCGCCTGCGTGCCGCCAACAGCCTCTCCCGGCGCGCCGTGATCCATCCGGGCCAGAAGCTCGTGATCCCCGGCGGAAACGGCAGGACAGCCTCGGTGCACCCCATCGGCTCCTCCTCGCGGCTGGAGGGCGGGACCTACACCGTCCGGCGGGGCGACACGCTCTTCAACATCGCCCGGAAGTTCGGCATCACCGTGGGCGACCTGCGGAGGGCCAACGGGATCCGGGGGTCCCGCATCCACCCCGGCGAGGTGCTGACGATCCCATCAGGGCGGGCCAAGGGCTGACCCCGGTCCTTCATGATGACGCCTTGACTGCGCGGTGCGAGACGCCGCCCGTCATGAACATTCGCGACTCATCCGGGCCCCCGTCACGGCCGGATCCCTCTCCCATCGAGTATCATCCTGGAATGGAATTCGACCTCGGCCACTGGCTTCCAGAATTTCCGGTCCGGGAGGAGCATCTCTACCTGGATCACGCCGCCGTGAGCCCGCTCCCCCGCCCCGTGGCCGCCGCCATGCGCCAGAGGATCGAGGAGAAGGAACGATCCGGCCACCTGTCGTGGGACCGATGGATGGGCGAGGTGCTCACCTGCCGCCACCTGGGGGCGCGTCTTGTGGGGTGCACGGAGGAAGACATCTCGCTGGTGCCATCCACCTCCCAGGGCCTGAGCTTCATCGCGGAGGGACTGGGGCTCGGCGCAGGCGACGAGGTCCTGGTGGGCTCGGAGGAGTTCGCCGCCAACGCGGCCCCCTGGCTGAACCTCCAGCGCCTCGGGGTGCGCGTGATCCGCTATCCCCAGCCGGGGGGGCGGGTCGATCCCGGGGAGGTTGCCCGGCACATGGGATCCTCCACGCGGGTCCTGGCCGTGTCCTGGGTGGCCTTCCACACGGGCTGGATCGCTCCACTCGCCCAGCTGGCCGGCCTCTGCCGGGACCGGGGCATCCTCCTCGTGGTGGATGCGATCCAGGGTCTCGGGATCCTGCCCATGGACATGCGGCGGCTGGGCGTGGACGCGGTGGTGGCCGCGGCCCACACGTGGCTGCTCGGACCCGAGGGCATCGCGCTGCTGGCCACCATGCCGGAGTTGCGCGACAGGCTCCGCCCCGTGGTCACCGGCTGGCGCAACGTGGAGGTGGCTCCCATGGACCACACCCTCGCGCGCCTGGAGCTCCTCGCCGACGGCCGGCGCTTCGAGCCGGGCTCCTTCAACGGCGTGGGCGTCTCCGGGCTGGCCGCGGCACTGGATCTCCTCGTCTCGGTGGGTCTCGACGTGGTCCAGGCCAGGGTCGAGTTTCTGCACCGCCTCCTCGCCCGGGTGCTCATCGCCCACGGCTGGGAGGTCCTCTCACCCGGCCCCGGCCAGCCGGTGGCCGGGATCGTGGCCGCACGGCACCCCTCCATCCCCGCCCGCGACGTGGTCTCGCGCCTGGCCGAGCGTCACATCGTCTGCACCGTGCGGCAGGGGCTGGTCCGCCTCTCTCCCCATTTCTATGTCACCCGTGGGGAGATCGAGGCCTTCGACCGCATCCTGGCGAAGGCCGGCCTGTGAGCCCCACAGGCCCCGGTCCGGTGTAAGATCGGACACACGGAGGCGTCCGGCGGAAACGGCCGCGCCCACGCGGAAATGGACACGATGCTCGACCACGAACGAACGCTCCCATCCATCTGGGCCGTCGGCGGCGGCAAGGGCGGTGTGGGCAAGTCCGTCATCGCCACGAACCTGGCCGTGGCGCTGGCCCGGAACGGCCTCCGGACCGCACTCGTGGACACCGACTTCGGCGGGGGCAACCTCCACACGCTGCTGGGTGTCCGGGCACCCCGGTGGACCCTCGGCGACTTCCTGGCCAGGAACGTGGAGAACCTCAGCGACACCATGGGAACCACGGACGTGGAGAACCTCTTTCTGGTCAGCGGGGCCCGGACCGTCCTGGACGCCGCCAACCTGAAGCATTCCCAGAAGCAGAAGGTCCTCCGCCACATCCGGAGGCTCCCCACGGAGGTGGTGCTCCTCGACCTCGGCGCGGGCTCGAGCTTCAACGTCCTGGACTTCTTCGTGGCGGCCGACCTCGGGCTCATGGTCTCCGTTCCGGAGCACACCTCGGTGGAGAACGCCTACCACTTTCTCAAGGCGGCCTACTACCGGCGGCTCGGCCGGTCGCCCCACACCAGCCCGTACCGGGATCTCTTCTCCGAGCTCCTCAGGAACCGCACGGCGCACGGCATCCGGACCCCGAGGGACCTGGTCCGCGTGGCTGCGGACCGCTCCCCCGAGGTGCGGGACGCGGTGCAGGCCGGTCTCGCGGGCTTCCGACCCGTCATCGTCGTCAACCAGACCGAGCTGCCCTCGGACCGCGAGCTTCCCGAGCAGATGGCCGGGGCCATCCGTGAGTACTTCGGTATCGACGTGACGGCCTCGGTCTCCATCCCCGCCGACCGGCTCCTGGTCCGCTCCGTCCGGAGCCGGAGCCCCGCCGTGGAGCTCTTTCCCGGGGCACCGTTCTCCCAGGCCGTGGGCACACTTGCCTCCACACTGATCCGGCTCCGGGAGGCCAGCCGTGCCGGTGCCTGACCCCGACGATCTCGCCACCCTCGGCCTCGCCCCGGGAGCGACGCTGGGTGACGTCCACAGGGCGTGGGAACGGATTCTCCGGACCTGGAGCCCGGACTCCCTGGCCACCTACGGTCTCCTGGAGGAGGAGGAGCGCTCCGAGATCCTGGAGCGGCTCACCGCGGCTCACCGGAGAGTCCTGGCGGCCTTCGGCACCACGCCCACCGAGCCCGCCGCGGAGCCGTGGGAACCGGGAGACGGCCTCCACATCGTCCTGGAGCCCGACAGCGACCACGAGCCCGGCCCGTTTCTCAGGCACCTCCGCACCTCCAGGGGCCTCGAGCTCCGGGCCATCGAGAAGATCACCCGCATCCGTCCCGCACTCCTGGCGGCCCTCGAGGAGGGCGACGCCTCCCGGCTCCCGGAACCGGTCTTCGTGCGGGGATTCGTCATCGCGTACGCCCAGGCCCTGGGGCTCCCCGACCCGGAGGACCTCGCCCGCACCTACCTGGAGTGGCTCGAGACGCGCTCCGGGTGACCTCCGGTCCTCCCCACAACCGGCGGCATCCCCGGGCCCCGGAGGGATCTACTGTGAAGCCGCGCAGCGGAACCCGGTGGTCCGGGACCAGCTGTCCGGCGACCGGTGGCTGCGAACGGAGACGCGGAGCTTGGGGGGAAAGTCCATCCACGAGCCCCCGCGCAGGACCCGCTGGGGCTCTCCGGCGCTGCCCTCGACCTGGTTCCAGGCCCGGCCGTCCGTGGGGGCCCCGTGATAGCTGGAGTGGTAGGCGTCCTCCACCCACTCCCGCGCGTTGCCGATCATGTCGAAGATTCCCCAGCGGTTCGCCGCGAAGCTTCCCACCGGCGAGGGGCCCGACCAGGTATCGAGTCCCCTGGTTCCGAAACCGTTGGCCACGCTCTCCTGCCACTGGTCGCCCCACGGGTACCGCGTGGAGCTCCCCGCCCGGGCCGCGTACTCCCACTCCGCCTCGGTGGGGAGCCGCTTGCCCGCCCACCTGGCGTAGTCCCTGGCCTGGAACCAGTCGACCCACAGGACCGGGAAGCTCCCGAGTGCGGGATCGTCGTAGAGCGCCGTCTTGTGGGGAGGGCTGCACGCACCGGCCTCCACGCATCGCCGGTACTGGTCGTTGGTGACCTCGGTCCGGTCCATCCAGAAACCGCGGAGCGTCACGGTGTGGGCGGGCTGCTCGTCCGACGAGGCCTGGTCGTCCCCCCGCCCCCGCCCCATGAGGTACCTGCCGGAGGGCACCCACACCATCTCCCGGCCGTCCCCCTTCCAGGTCCTCCGGGTTCCCGGCTCGGGAATCGCCTCCCGCGCCAGGCGCTTCAGCGTCTCGTCGTCAGGGGTCAGCCTGAGCGCCAGCCGGTAGCACTCGGATGCACCACCCACATCCCCCAGGCGCTGGCGCCTGATCCCTGCCTTCTCGAGAGCGCCGGCGATCCTGGTGCTGGTCCGGGTCAGCCGCTCGCGCAGCTCCGGGCTCCCGGAGATGGACGTGCGGTAGCGTTCCAGCGAGGTGGCCAGATGTCCGAGGTCCCCTTCCACCGCATCCCGTTCGAGCAACCGTTCGAGATCGTCGAGGAAACCCCGGGCCACCGGGTCGTCCGGGTCGCGCCGGAGCAGCATGACCGCCCTGGGCAACGCCTCCCAGGGATGCCCCTCCACCACGAGCCACGTGAGGATCCGGCGGTCCAGGTACCGCCGGTCGGCGGTGTCGAGATCCGCCGCCTCCAGCTCCCTGCCCGGCGCGAACCGGAGGGGGAATGCGGCCGAGGCCATGGCCAGGAGCATCCCGTCGTCCACCCGGGATCCGGAACCGGTCACGCACCGGAAGCCGAGATCGTCGGCGCGGTAACTCGGATCGTGCTTCCACCTCGAGGAGACGCGGGCCATCTCGATCTTCCGTCGCCACGAGCCGCCCCGGAGCACCCTCTCCCGGCCTCCCTCGACCCATGCCGAGCCGTCCTTCGGCCCCGCCACCAGCACCTCGTGGTAGGTGTCCTCGCACCACTCCCACACGTTTCCCGCCATGTCGTACAGGCCCCAGCCGGTCCAGGCGAAGGAGGCCACCGGAGCGACCTCCAGAAAGATGTCGTCCCCCACCGTGCCCCGGACGTTGGCGCGTTCCCTCATGCGGTAGTTCCCCCAGGGGAACCGCCAGTCGGTGCGCTTGCCGCGGGCCGCGCGCTCCCATTCGGCCTCCGAGGGAAGTCTCCGGCCCGCCCAGATGGCGTAGTCGACCGCCTGGAACCAGGTCACGCCGGCCACCGGCTCCTTCGCCCGCTCGGGGTCGTCGAAGCCCAGCACGTCCTCGGGGGGGCCGCAGGCCCCTGCCTCCACGCAGAGCCTGTAGCGTTCGTTGGTGACCTCCGTCCGTTCGACCCAGAAGCCCGGCACGGTCACCCAGCGCAGGTACTTCTCGTCCGGCTGGCAGTCACCGTCCTTGCGTGTGCAGCCCATGAGGATCCGGAACTCCGGGAGCCAGGCCAGCTCCGCACCGTCCACCGGGGAAACCCAGATCTGCCCGGGCTTCGGGTTCGAGGGCGGCAGGAGGAGGCTCCTGAGGCGCTCCAGGGCCCCCGGGTCCGGCCCGATCTCGCCGGCCAGCGTCCAGGCCATGCCGGCCGCGGCCGTGTCCAGTGCCCGCACCGAGTCGCCGAAGTTCACCAGCGCCGCGGCCAGCCGGAGGTGGAAGCGTTCCAGCCTCTCCGTCATGGACCCGAGGGGATCCACCAGCTCGTCGTAGGCCCCCACCAGGGCCTTGACCGCGGCCAGGTGACCGCCTCGCGCCTCCTCGAGGCAGGAGCGCTCCGCATCCCTGAGGACCGCGAGCGCTGCCGGGTCCGACGGGTCCTCCTGGAGCCGCGAGACCGCTCCGGGGAGACGGCTCCACGGGCCTGCCACCGCCACTCCTCCCGAGACGAGCCCGAGGGCCACGACCAGGGAGATGGCCATACCACGGGGGGTGAGACTGTTCATGCGCCATCTGGATTGTACCGTCTCCCGGGGTCCGGGCAGAAGCGGTCCGCAAACCCGCGGTACACTGCGTGCGTGAGCGACACCGACCCCGAACGGGCCTACTACAGGGCCGTGGAGGATCTCTTCGCACAGCTGCGGGGTACCGTCCACGTCCTGTCCCCGAAGGACTTCCAGCTGCTCCGGAGGTGGTGGCGGGAGGGGGTGCCCCTGGCCGCCGTCACCGCAGGGATCGTCGAGACCTTCTCGAAGAAGCAGGAACGGGGCGACCCCGACCCCGTGGTGAGCCTGAGCTACTGCCGGCACGCCGTGAAGCGCCACGCCGGGCGGATCGCCGCGAGCTCCGTGGGTGGCGGAACACCGTCGCAGCCGGCGGGATCCGCCGACCAGGACCTCGCCCTGCTGGACGAGGCGCTGGGCCGGGCCGAGGGCCTCAACCGGGACACGCGTCCCGAGGTCGCCCGGGTCCTCGCCTCCTTCCGGGCCCGCCTCGCCCTCCTCGCCGGGGGTGACCAGGTGTCGGTGGAGACCGGCCTGTTCGCCCTGGAGGAGTCCCTCCTCGAGGCGTGCTGGAACGCCCTCGGCGAGGACGAGCGAGACCTCGTCGATGCCGCCGCACGGAGGGCCTCGGGGTGCGACGACACAACCTCACGGAGCTACCTGGCCCACCGCGACCGCGAGCTCCGGCGCCTGCTGGGCCTGCCCCGCCTGGAGCTGGCGTGACGGCCGGTCCCGCTCCGGTCCGCCTCACCTGCCACGACATGGGTGGCGGCGGGTGGGCCGTCGCCCACCAGGGGGGGCGGACGTGGATGGTCCGCGGCGCCCTGCCGGGGGAGACCGTCCTTGCGGCGCCGGTCTTCGAGCGGGCGGGCGTGATCCACGGGCGGGCCGTGGAGCTCGTGGAGCGACCCCATCCCGCCCGTCTCAGCGAGCCCTGTCCCCACGCCGGCGCCTGTGGAGGGTGCGACTGGAGCCACGTGGACCCCGAGGCGGGGGCCGGGCTCAAGGCCCGGGCCGCCGCAGGCGCGGCACGGTTCCGGCCCGAACTCGCCGAGGCGCTGGACGCGGCGCCCGTGAAGACCTCGGAGCTGGCCTACCGGCTCCGGACCCGGCTCCACTGGGATCCTGCGGGGGGCCGGCTGGGCTTCTTCCGGCCCCACTCCTGGGACGTGGTGCCCATCCCCTCGTGCGGGATCGTCTCCCCGGCCCTGGCCTCCTGCCTTCCGCGGCTCGAGGCCGCCCTGGCCGGCAGCTGCCCCGAGCGGGCCGACGTGGAGTGGTTGGAGGACCTCGATGGGTCCACGGCCGTGGCCGCGCTCCGGCCCGCGCGCGGTGGTCCTCCGGGCGTGGAGCCAGGCTGGATTCCGCCGGAGGAGTCCGTGGATGCCCCCCTGTCGGGCTTCCACGTCCTCGACCGCAGGGGTGCCGTGGAGCCCGTGTGGGGCGTCACCGGGGTCACCATGGAGCTGCCGGTCCGGCTGGATGTCCCGGTGGGCGCCTTCTTCCAGGTCAACCGCCACCTGGTGCCCTGGCTGTTCCACCGGGTGGTGGAGCTGGCCGGCCCGGATCCCCTGCCCACCTGGGACCTCCACGCCGGCGTGGGGTTCCTCGGGGCGGCGGCCCTCACGGCCTCCGGGCGCTCACTGACCCTCGTGGAGCCCTTCCGGCCCGCCGCCAGGGCCGCCGCCACCAACCTCCCGGAGGCCCGCGTGGCCGTGGGGCGGACGGCCGAGGCGTGGCTCGCCCGGCACCCCCGCCTCCCGGAGGAGGCCCTGGTGCTCACCGACCCGCCCCGGGCCGGCCTCTCCCCCGCCCTCCGGAAGCGGCTTGCGGGCTGGCACCCCCGGCGCATCCTGATGCTGGCCTGCGACCCCGGCACCTGGGCCCGCGACACGGCCTTCCTGCTGGACCGCGGCCACGCGCTGGCCCACCTGGAGCTGGTGGACCTGTTCCCCTGGACCCACCACGTGGAGATCCTCGCCGTGCTGGAGGCCGCGTGAGCTCCGGCACGGCGCGGGCCCTGGATCCACTTCTCGCCCTCTCGGGGGGCGTGGTGACCGCCGCGATCCTCGGCCGGTTCGTGACGTGGACGGGACCGGGATGGATCCGGATCGCGCTGCTGGCCGCGGGCGTCACGGCCGGCATCCTGGCGGTGAGATGCCACCCGGGGCGGCGGGCCGTCGCGCTCTGGCTCCTGGCCGGCCTCGCCCTGGGCGGCGGCCGGAGCCTGGGGGCCCGGACGGACGAGCTGGCCCTGGGCCGGCGCCTGGACTCCGCGGCGGACACGGTCGTCCGGATCCGGGCCACCGTCCGGCAGGGCTGGCTCCCCACACGGTGGGGCCGGAGGACCACCGTACGAATCCACGACGCCACGCAGCGGGGAGAGCGTCTGGGCCTGCCGCGGTCCATGGGCCTCGAGGTCCGCCACACGGACGCTGCAACGGAGCTGCCCGGGCCGGGCGCGCGGATCGCGGCCCTGGCCTCGATCCGGGGCCCGGACCACCGCCCCTTCCTGGTGGTGGCGTCCCCACGGATCCTCGATCAGGTCCGCGCGCCCTCCGGCATCCCGCGGCTCCGGGAGGAGGTGGCGAGGGCCCTGCTCCGCGCCGCCGGCACCGACCCGGCACGCATCCGGGCGGCCGAGCTGGCCGCCGTGCTCTCCGTGGGCCGGAAGGACCTCATGCCCCGCGGCCTGCGGGAGACCTGGCGACGGTCCGGCCTGGCCCATGTCCTGGCTGTGAGCGGGCTCCACGTGGGCCTCGTGGCCGGCATGGTCTGGCTTGCGGTCATCGCCGCGGGCGCCTCCCCGAACCGGGCGAGGCTGGCGGTCCTCGTGACCGTGCCGGCCTACGCCATGATGGCCGGCGCCTCGCCCTCGGCGCTCCGGGCCGCGGGCATGGTGGTGATCTACGTGGGGGCCCGTCTCCTGGGGAGGGCGCTGCTCCCCATGGGGGCGGTGCTCCTGACGGCCACGGTCATGCTCCTGATCCGGCCCGCGCTCGTGGCCGATGCGGGATTCCAGCTGACCGTGGGCATCACGGCCGCCCTCGTGCGGTGGGTGCCCCCACTGAGCGAGGCCCTGCCCCTGCCCCGCATGCTGGCAGGGGCCGTGACGGTGCCCGTTGTGGCACAGCTCGCGGCCGCTCCACTGGTGGCGTGGCACTTCCGGACCCTCCTGCCGGGGGCGGTCCTGACCAACCTGATGGTGCCGTTCCTGCTGGCACCCATGCTGGTGGCGGCCCTGGGGGCCGCAGCCGGGGCCGTGGTCTGGCCGCCCCTGGCCATACCCCAGCTCACCGTGCTGGGACGGGTCGCCTCCCTGGTGCTCGCCACCGGAGCCCCGGCGCGGGATCACCTGCGGGTGGCTCCACCGGTTCCCCTTCCGCTGGTCGCGCTGCTGGCCCTCGCGGGGGCCCTGGGCCTCACCTACCGCCGCCTCGCGGGCAGGGCCGCTGCAGTGTGGAGCGCGACCGTCATCCTGGGCGGGCTGTGGTGGATGGCCGGGCCCTCCTCCGGGCTCCGTGGCCCCATGCTGCTCCCGGTCCGGGTCGGGCTGGCCGCCGTCCTCCCGGCGCCCCACGGACCCCTTCTGGTGGATGGTGGCCGCTCGCCCGGGGAGGGCGCCGCCCTCCTGGCCGCCACCGGGATCCGGCACCTGGGCGCGGTGGTGGCCACCCACGCCGACGAGGACCACGTGTCCGGGCTCCCCGCCGTGGTGGAGGCCTTCCGGCCGGGGGTCCTCGCGCTCCCCCGCGACATGTTCGCCGATCCGGACGCGGTGCCCGTCCTGCGGGCGGCCCGCCGGTCGGGCGCCCGCACCGTGGTGCTGACGGCCGGTCTCGTGACCCGGGTGGCCGGAGACCGCCTCGAGACCCTCTGGCCCCCGGCCGACCCGGGCCCGCTGGATGGCAACGACCGCTCCCTCGTGGCCAGGGTGACGGTCCCCGGAGGCAGGGTCCTGCTCACCTCGGACGTCTCCACCGCCGTGGAGCACCGCCTCCTGGCCGCGCCGGGCCTCCTGGCATCCGACGTGCTGGTGGTGGGCCACCACGGCAGCCGCCGGTCGACCTCCCGGGCATTCCTGGCCGCGGTGGCGCCCCGCGTGGCCCTCGTCCCCGCAGGCCCCGGCAACACGCACCATCACCCCCACCCCGCCACCCTGCGGCGGCTGGAGGCGGCGGGAGTCCCGTGGCGGGCACCCATCGTCCACGGCCCGTGCGGGGCGGAGCGGTGGGGGAACCGGTGGAGGCCGTTCCCGTGACCGCGCCGCCGCTCCTCGTGGTGGCGGGCCCCACCGCCTCGGGCAAGTCCGCGCTGGGGCTCGAGGTGGCGGAGAGGCTGGGGGGCGAGATCGTCTCCGCGGACGCCTTCGCCGTCTACCGGGGCCTCGACATCGGGACGGACAAGCCCGGGCCCGAGGCCCGGCGCCGGATCCCCCACCACCTGGTGGACGTGTGCGATCCCGGAGAGAGATTCTCCGCGGGCCGGTTCGCCAGGGCCGCGAGGGAGGCCATCCGCGACATCGTGGAGCGGGGCAGGGTCCCCGTGGTGGTGGGGGGCACCCATTTCTACATCCGCGCGCTCATCCTCGGACTCTTCCCCCAACCCCCCACGGACCAGGAGGTCAGGCTCCGGCTGGAGCAGGCGTGGGAGGCCGACCCGGCGGGACTCTTCGAACGGCTGGCCTCGGTGGACCCCGAGCTGGCCCGCCGCGTGGGCCCCGGGGACCGCCAGCGGATCCTCCGCGGGCTCGAGGTGTTCGAGGTGTCCGGGAGCCCCCTCACGGAGCACTGGAAACGGCACCGGCGCGAGCCCCTCTACCGCGCCCTCATCGCCGTTCCGGAGCGGGAGCGGGAGGAGCTCTATGCTAGAATCGAGGCGCGCGTGGAAGTCATGTTCTCTTCGGGTCTGGTGGCCGAGGTTCGCCGGTTGCTGGCCTCCGGTGTTGCGCCGAACGTCCATGCATTCAAGGCGATCGGGTACCGGGAGGTGCTGGCATACCTGGGGGGTGACATGGACCTCGACATGGCAGTGGAGGCGACGAGACGGTCCAGCCGGCACCTGGCCAGACGTCAGCTGTCGTGGTTGCGGCACGCCGACGAAGGGCATGTGGTGCGGGTTCCTCCGCCGGAGCGCGGTGGGGCGGAGGTGATCGTGGACCGGTGGAGTCACGAGTTCGAGGAAGGAGAGGGTGGAGCGCGATGAACAGACCTGGCAGCTCGAGCATCAACATCCAGGACCCGTTCTTCTACCAGCTTCGGAAGGAGGCAACGACGGTCCATGTCTACCTCGTCAACGGGAAGCGCCTGACGGGGATTCTCCGGCGGTTCGACCGCTATGCCATCGTCCTCGAGAGCCGGGGCCAGGAACAGCTCGTCTACAAGCACGCCATCGCGAGCATCGCCCCTGCGGGCGCCTACACGGAGCCGCATGAGGACCGTTTCTGACTCCCGTGCTCTCGCGGCCCTCGTCCTGACCGGCGTCCTGGCTGCCTGGGGGTGTGCCACCACGGGGCCACCCGCACCGCCGACCGCCGAGCTGGCCTTCCCCTCTCCCCTGACGGGACCGGGCAGGCCGGCGGTTCCCTCTCGCGCGGCCCGGGAGCTGCAGAGGGGCTGGGCGGCCCTGGCGGCGAACCGGCTCGAGGAGGTCCGGGACCGCGCAGCGGAGGCGGGCCCCGGACCGGCCTCCACGCTCCTGGCCCTCCAGGCCGGGCTGCTGGAGGATCCGGCAACCGCGGTGTCCGGCCTCGAGGCCCTCGTGAAGGAGCGGCCCCGGTACGCCGCCGCCTGGTTGACCCTGTCCGAGGCCGCCGAACGGGCCGGAAACGAATCCCTCGCCCTGGAGGCCGCACGCCGCGGGGCCGCCCTGTGGGGCAGCCCCACGTGGCGGGCGCGGGCCACACGACTGGAGGACCGCCTGGTGGGCGAACGCCTGGCTCGTGGACAGGAGGCTCTCGAGGCGAACGATCCCGTCGCAGCCGCGGACATGGCCGCCCGGGTGCTCCAGGTGGATCCCGGCAACCGGGAGGCGCGGCTCCTGCAGGCCCGTGCCGCTCTCGTCACCGGTGACGACGCCACCGTCGAGGAAGCGCTGGAGCCCCTGGGCAACGATTCCGAGGCGCTCCTGCTGCGCGGGCGCCTCGCCGAGAAGCACCACCACTGGATGGCGGCCTACCGCCTCTACGAGGCCCTTCCGGAGGACCATCCGTTGCGCGAGGCGTCCATGGACAGGGCCAAGCACGCCTGGAGGGTATCCAATCTCCCGTCCTACGTCCAGGAGGCCCTCCACTCCCCCGCCCTGACCCGGGCGCAGCTGGCGGTGCTCCTCGTGAGCCTCGCCCCCCAGGTGGAGTCCCTCGCCACCGGAACACCGCCACTGCTCTCGGACATCGTGGCCCTGCCCTCCCGACGGGAGATCGTGTCGGCCGTGAGGGCCGGCCTGATGGACGCGGATGCGCTCGAGCACACCTTCCGTCCGGAGGCCCCCGCCGATGCGGAGACCGTGCACCGGGCCATCGATCGGCTCTGCCGGCTCCTGGGCCGGACCGGTCCCGAGTGGTGCAGCGGAGAGACCGGAGATGGAGGCTGCATCTCGCTTGGCACGCACCCCTCCGGCGACCGGGTGGCTGCGCTCCTCAAGACCCTTCTGGAGGACCCCGAACCATGAGTGATCGAAGTATTCAGCTGCTCGGCAGGATCGATCTCTTCTCGGAGCTGGGGGAGGACGAGCTCCGCGCCATCGGCGAGGTGGCCCATGTGCTCAATCTCCCGAGGGACTCCCGGATCTTCGACGCCGGCGACCCCTCCGACGCCCTGTTCGTGGTGGCGAGCGGCAAGGTGAACATCGTGATCACCAGCAGCGATGGCAAGGAGCTCATCCTGGCCGTCCTCGGGGCGGGCCAGGTCTTCGGGGAGATGGGGCTCCTGGACGCCGCCCCCCGCTCCGCTGCGGCCATCACCGCCTCTCCCGCCGAGCTCGTGTCGATCTCCAGGAGCGATTTCGAGGCGCTGCTGGATCGCCAGCCCCCACTGGCCCGCAAGCTGCTCACCATCATGTCGCAGAGGCTGCGACGGGCCAATTCCAAGATGGAGAGCCTGGCCTACATGGACGTGGCCGGACGTCTGGCGCGGTACTTCCTCGACCTGGCCCGGGACCACGGCCAGTCCCTGGGCAACGGGTGGGTCGTGATCCGTCGGCCCACCCACGCGGACATCGCCCACTCCATCGGCACCAGCCGCGAGACGGTCAGCCGGATGATCAACGACTTCGAGAGCCAGCTGGGCATGGTGAACAAGGGACGGTTCACCTACATCCGCGAGAACCTGCTCACGTAGCCCGCAGGAGACGCACCATGCGAACCTTCATCGCCACCGCTGCCATCGTGCCCCTCCTCCTGGGCTGGGCCTGCTCCCCCCGGGAGAGCACCGAGGCCCCGCCTCCACCGGAGGAGTAGGCAGGACGGGGCGGCGGGATCGACCCGGCCTGCCTCACGGCACGGAGCCGCCCACCTTCGAGATGATGTCGGCGAACTTCGTGTCGAAGGCGTCGCGGAAGGGAGCGTGAAGCAGCGCCACCCGCTCCCCCACCAGCCGCGCCGCGAGACCGTCGCCGTCCCGCTCCAGCCGGTAGTGGAGCCTGGTGGTCCCCATGTACTCCAGCCGGACCACCAGGTCGTCGCCCGCAAGCTGGAGGGTGACGTGACCCGCCATGTCATGGTTCGCGAGGGCGCGGCGCACCTGCTCCACGAACTCCTGCGGGTCCATCCCGGGAACGCGAAACGACCTCATCTCATCCCCCAGCCGGGACGGTACCACACCCCCCTGCCTCCCTCCGCAACAGACGAAAAGGGCGCGGCTTCCGCCGCGCCCCGTTCTCGATATCCCGAAGGACTACATTCCCGCCAGCTCCCTGGCGAGCTCGGCGTTCTTGAACTCGTGGATGGCGTCCTTGTTCTCGAGGTTGTCCTCGAACACCACATTCTTGGAGTGATCGTCCCCGGTGTGGCACCCGTTGCAGGTCTCCTGGGTCGCGATGATGAGGCCGTTGGCCCTGGCCTTCTCCAGATCCTTCATGATGCTCATCTTCTTGTAGTCGGAGCCCGGGCCGTGGCACGCCTCGCACTGCACGCCGGGAAGGTTCTCGTCGGCGTTGGTGGCGTGGCACTTGAGGCAGTCCGCACTGAACTTCCGCTCCGTGGAGGCCTTCGCCACCTCGGTGGCCCTGGCGTGCTTGGTGCCCTGCCAGGAGGTGTACTGTACCTTGTGGCACATCTTGCACTTGGTCGCCCCCACATGGGTGTGGTCGCCCGCCTGGAGACCCAGCGCGATCGGCACCACCACCATGACCCCCACGATTCCCCACTTCGTCAGATTCCTCATCCGATCCTCCTTTCCATCACCCCCATCACGGACCCATGACAGTCCCGTGACAGTCTTCAACAACAATACCATGATCGGGCACGATCTATTCCCCCGCCTCATCACGAGGGGACCGTCCTGATCACCTCGGGAAGCGCCCTGAGCCAGACGACGAACGCGCCGCAGGCCAGGACCACGATGGTCGAGATGGCGACGAAGATCAGGAACTTCTTCGTGGAGACCTCGGCCGGCGTGAACGTCTCGCCGCTCCACAGGCGCGCGAACTCCCTGGGATGCTCCTCCAGGTAGAGCTCCCGCGGCAGCTCCCCCGTGAAGATGGACGTGTTCCAGTGCTTCCAGTGCACGAAATAGGAGTGCCACGTCAGGATGGCCAGGGCCGCCAGCGTGGCCTCCCCACCGTGGGCCGCCTTGGCCGCCAGGATGATCTCCCCGGGCATGTACCGGGCAAAACGCACCGGGTAGAGCATCAGGATGCCGGTGGCCACCATGAGGAGCGTTCCCCAGACCAGGGAAAGGTACTCCAGCTTCTCCGGCCAGGAGTAGCGGTCGTACTGGGGCTCCGACGAATCCAGGCCCAGGTTGTAGCGAATCTGCTGCACGAAGTCTTTCGCGTCCTGGAGCGTCGGGATCATGGTCCAGGGGTACCTGCGAACCCACTGGAACCAGATGAGCTCCAGCACGTGGTAGACGAGCTGCAGGGCCATGATGGTGCCCAGGAGGTGGTGGACGAACCGCATCCGGGAGACCCCCCCGAAGATCAGCACCACACCCTTCGCCCAGGACGTCGAAGGGAACTTCTGGGGAAACCCGGTGATCACCAGGCCCACGAAGGTCACGAGCATGATGAGGTGCCCCACGATGTGACGGCGTTCGAATCTGCGGATCATGATGCACCTCCTCCCCCGTGATGCCGGCGTTTCCGGGTCCTGTAGACGTCCGTGGCGATGAAGAGCAGGAAGAACCCCACCACGCTGGGAATCAGGATCTTGTAGGCCAGCTTCACGTAGTAGATCCAGGGATACCTGTCGGGGCTGGGAACGTAGTGCCCCGTCCACGCGCTGAGGTACCTGGGCGTGGCGCCGGGGTGGCATCGCTGACAGTGCCTGAGGAGGTTCTCCTCGATCTGCTCCCGCCCCTGGTCGTGGACGGCGTACACGTCATGGTACCCGTGGCAGTCGTAGCAGACCGCCTGGTTCAGGGGCTGGTCCGGGGTGACCTCCTCGAAGAGCTCCGCCGTCGTGCCGTGGAAGTCGGCCACGTAGGTGGAGAAGACCTCGGTGGACAGGCCGTACCTGCCCATGAGCTCCTCGTTGGCGTGGCAGTTGCCGCACAGCCTGGGGCTGCTGGCCCGGAACCTCGGGCTCCTGGGGTTCGGAGTCTGGTGGGCCTGGTGGCAGTCCACGCAGGTGGGCACGTCCGGGTTGTCATCGGCCATGAGCGCGGCACCGTGGACGCTCTTGCGGTACTTCTCCGCAATGCTGCCGTGGCACTGCCCGCAGGTGAAGGAGATCTGCCGCCGTGCCGTGCGCGAGCCCACGGCCCTGACGGGACGGATGTCGTGGGACCCATGGCACGAGATGCAGGTGGCGGAGCCGGTCAGGCCCGCCAGCTCCACACCCTGTCCGTGGACCCCGTCCAGGTACTTCCCCTCCTCGTGACACCGCAGGCAGACCCCGGGAACGTTGTAGGGATGGATCGGCGATCGGGGATCGTTGGGGGGGTAGATGGCGTGGGCACCATGGCAGCCCCAGCACTGAACCACGAAGCTGGAGCCCCCGAGCGGATCCCTGTGCACCGAGTTGTTGATCACGTCCACCACGGCCGGGTGGCAGCTCACGCAGGGGTTCTCCAGCCGGGTCTCCTTCGGATGTGGAAACCTCGTGATGTCCACGTGACAGTCGACGCACTCCATGCCCATGTGGGACGGACACCCCCCGGGATCGATCACCAGCTCCTGGAGCCGTTCCTCCGGGAGCGTCTTCCCCAGCGCCTGCCCGGCCGTGAACAGGATCTCCGGATCGGCGTGACACTCCCGGCAGTCCAGTCCCTGGCCCAGGACGGGCAACGCCAGCCCCACCACAGCGATCACCGTCGTGAAAGCAATCCGCATGGCTCCCCCCCGCCGTGAGTATGTTTGGATTTTCACATGCTTGTCAACCCCAGAAAGTGTTGATACAACAATAGATGTTTGTATGTTGATATGTTCAATCCTGGGAGCTGCAGGTCCATCACGGGCTCCGGTCACCACCGGCGGTGATCCAGCCCCGAAAAGACAAGAAGCTCGCTGGATGCGCTCCGCCGGTTCATGACGAGCCTGCCGCTGTTCCGGCTGACGGTGAGCGGCAGGTGCTCCATGTGGGGCGGGGCCTCACCACCGACGTCCAGCACGTTCCGGCGCCGCCAGGTCCACGACCCCGCGGGGGCCTCCCAGAGCTCCAGCCCACCCTCCGCGTTCCTCCGGACCTGCCACAGGTGGGATCCATCCGGGCTCCAGACCAGCTGTGTGGGCTCGGAGCCGATCCTGCGGGATCCTCCGCCGTCCGCCGGAACGACCCACGAACCCTGCTCGGGATCGGAGGCGTCGGTCCAGACGACGTACGCGATCCACGGCCCGTCCGGGCTCCATTGCGGGTAGTCACCGGGACCGGACGTGATCCGCCGCGGGGGACCGCCCTCCGTGGCCACGACCCACACCGTCGGCGGCGTTCCCGCCGCGAAGGCGAGCTCCGACCCGTCGGGCGACCAGGAGGGATATTCCGAGGGCTCCACACCGGACGCCAGGGTCACGCTCGCCCCACCCTCCCGCGGGACCACCCGGAGCTCGGTGCCTCCACCCACCGCCGGGGCGAGATAGGCCACCGTGGCACCGTCGGGGGAGAACACCGGGCAGCTGCCCTCCTCTCCGGGCTCCAGGAGGAGCCGCTCGCCACCATCGTTCTCCCGGATCACCAGGACCTTGCGGCCACCGAGCTGCAACCTGTAGGCCAGCGCACCGTCGGGCGCCACGCTCCCCCACCCGGCATCGGGAATACCACACAGCAGGCAGCGGGGGCTCCCACCACCGGGATCCACCTCCACGATCTCGTTGGTCCGGCGGTCCCGGACGACGGCCAGGCGGTCTCCTTCCGTGACCAGGACCGGATCGAGCAACCTGCCGAGCCGCGGCAGCAGGGGCTCGAAACCCCGGCGCGTCACGCGCCCGAGCACGAGGTCCACGCTGGCTGCCAGCGAACGTCCGGAGGGCGCCCAGGAAACGCCCATGAGGGTCCTGCCGGGCTGCAACCACACCCGGGCGGCCTCGGGCCGGTCCCGCGATCCGACCGCAACCCCGGCGTGGGCATCGTCGGCCCCACGCAGGAGGGCCAGCCGGTCACCCGGTCCCGGAAACGCCGCCCATACCGGATCGTCCCTGGACCCCGCCAGGACGAGGTTCTCGTCGCCGGTCTCGAGGTCCACCTCCCACAGGCTCTCCCCGGTCTCTCCCGAACGGTTGAACAGGAGCTTCCGCCCCCCGTTCCACACCGGATGCGTGACGTTCCGGGTCACCTCCCTGGGCTGTCCGCCCACGACCGGGTATACCAGCAGCCTGGAAATGCTCTCCGTCAACGAGGTCACGGCCACCGCCGCCCCGTCCGGGGAGTATGCAGGCCACGCGAGAATCTCGCCGGGCGACCCCCGGGCCAGGACACGGTCCCGCCCCGAGTCCGCATCCACCACCACCAGCTCGCCGGCACCCCCGAGGTGCCGCTCCACCACGAGCGTGGAGCCGTCGGGGCTCCAGGCCGGGTGGCGGAGCGCGCCGCCCGTCCTGTACACCCGCTCCACCGACCATCGCCCCGGGGTGGGCCGGAGGGGCTCCCTGCCCAGTCTCCCCACACCCAGGCCCAGGAGCGCACCCCCGACCAGGGCGCCAGCCCCCACGAGGACCAGCAACCTGGTGCGGCGGCGGCGGCGGACCACCAGCGCGCTCACCCGGCTCGGCACCAGCCGCGTCTCCTCGCCCTCTCTCCTCTGTTGCAATCGGCTCCGTACGGCAGCCAGGTCGGCGGCCAGGGCGTCACCGTCAGGGTAGCGGCGTCCGGGGTCCCTCGCAAGGCAGCGCTCCACCACGGCGGCGAGCTCCGGCGGGACATCCGGCGCCACCATCTCCAGCGGCTCCAGATCGACGCGGGCCACCTTGCGGAGCACCTCCACGGGGGTTCCACCGAGGAACGCCCGCCGGCAGGCCAGCATCTCGTAGAGCACCGACCCGCACGCGAACACGTCCGATGCGGGGCCGAGCTCCTCGCCCAGGGCCTGCTCCGGTGACATGTAGGGGCACGAGCCCAGCACCATGCCCGGCTGGGTCAGTGTCACCTCGGTGCACCCCTCCTCACGGGCCAGCCGGGCCAGGCCGAAGTCCAGCACCTTCACCGTCCCATCGTCGGTCACCATGATGTTGGAGGGCTTGAGGTCCCGGTGGATCACACCGGCCCGGTGGGCCGCTCCCAGGGCCCTGGCCACCTGCTCGATGATGGCGGCTGCCCGTTCCACGTCGCTGGTCCAGGTCTCGAGGATCCTGTCCAGCGACACGCCATGGACCAGCTCCATGACGAGGAACGGAAGCTCCTCACCCGTGGACGGATCCGCCGAGCCAATATCGAAGATGGGCACCACGTTGGGGTGGAGGACCCGGGCCATGGCCCGGGCCTCCCGTTCGAACCGCTCCCGGACCGCCGCGTCGGACACCAGGAACGTGGGCAGCACCTTGACCGCCACCTCCCGCTGGAGGCGCTCGTCCCGCGCCACCCACACGGCACCCATGCCCCCCTGGGCCAGGAGCCGGATGAGGCGGTACCGTCCAAGCGGGGTTCCCTCCCTGATCTCCATCGTCATACAGCTCCATCATACCGGGGTCCACCCCGGGACCACCGGCTCCCGGCCCCTCAACCCACCCTCACCGGGTGCACCGGTCAGGTGTTGCCCGGTTGCGGGGATCCCTGCTCGCCGCTGGCCTGGCGGTGGTTCCCTCCCAACCCCACCACCACCACCGTGACATCGTCTCCCAGTGGCCGCCCTCCGGAATGGCGTTCGAGCTCCCGTTCCAGGATGGCAAGGACTTCCCGCGGATGCCGGCCCGCCGCTCCGGAGAGGATCTCCGGAAGGCGATCGTACCCCAGGAGCTCCCCATCAGGACTGCGGGCCTCCACGAGACCATCGGAGTACAGCACGAGGATGCTCCCCGCCTCCCAGGAAATCTCGAGCTCCCGGGGCGAGCAGAGGCGGCTCCCCAGGGGGACCGACGGGATGGACAGCTCGCGCACGTCCCCACCGGCACCCACCAGCAGCGGGGGTGGATGGCCGGCGCTGGCCAGCCGGATCACCGAACGCTCCGGGTCCAGCTCAGCGACCGCCAGGGTCACCATGGTGTGGAAGGTGGTGCCGGCCATGAGCAGCCGGTTGGCGCGCCGCAGCAGGTCGCCCCCCCTGTACCCTTCGGAGACCAGGGTCCCGACCAGGGACTTCACCGAGGCCATGAAGAGCCCCGTGGACAGGCCATGGCCCGCCACGTCACCCACGGCCACCACCAGGCGGCCGTCCTCGAGAGGGATGACGTCGAAGTAGTCACCGCCGACATCCGCAGCCGGCAGGAACACCGCCTCCAGGTGAAGGCCGCCGTGGCTCAGCTCGCGGCCCGGGAGCAGCGACTCCTGGATCTGGCGGGCCAGCTCCATCTCGTGGGCGAGCCGCTCCTTCTCCCGGACCTCGGCCAGCATCCGCTCCACCGAGTCCGCCATGCCGTTGAAGGCCTGGGCCAGGTCTCCGAGCTGGTCGTGCCTCCTGACGGGGATCCGGTAGGCGAGGTTTCCACGCGCCAGCTCCCGGGCACCGCGCGTAAGACGCGAGACCGATCGCGTGATGGCCAGGATCATCAGAATCGCCACGCTCACCACCACCAGGTAGAGGATGCCCAGGATGCCGGCCACGGCCAGGAGCCCCCTGGCGATGTGCTCGCCCAGCTCGTAGCGCGAACGGGTGAAGTCGCGCCAGACGTTGGCCGGCGAGGTCCGGAGCAGCGCCATGGTGGTGACGTCGCCCACCGGCTTCCCGGTGGCCGGCTCCAGGATGGCCTGGCCCCGCCGGAACCAGATGATCCTCGGTTTCTCCAGGAAGGGGGCGTCCGGAGGGAGGTCCCAGGGACCCCAGACCCCGGTCACGTCCACCTCGCGGCCCGCCACCAGGAGCTTCGGCGCACCGTTCGTCTGCCCGTCCTCCACGGTGATGGTCCCGGGACGGCCCCCACCGGCGGGGTCCACCTCCAGGAGCATGAAGGCCACGTCGTACCAGCCGGTCCGGTTGAACGCCCGGGCCGTCTCGTCGTCGAAGGGTGTCACGAAGGCCACGATGTCATCGTCCATGCGCAGGACGATCCACGCCATGTCGGTGTCATCCTCCGCCGCGTGGAAGACGGTGTACCCCTCCTCCACCCATTCCGGCAACGGAGCGTTCCGGCTCCCTTCGGAACGGACCACACGGCCGTCGAGCCGGGCCACCCACGCCACCCTGGTGAGGGGCTCGGGGGGATCCTTCCGGACCTCCTCGAGGATCCCGACCATCGCGTCCACGCCGTGGCGCCGCCCGGCCGTGCACGCCCTCCGGCACCTCCGCTGGAGCCGGTCCATCACGAGCTGGCTCTGATCGGCCCATCGCACGGAGGTGTACTGCCCCATGGCCATGTACAGCGCAGCCACGCCGATGAGCGACATGAAGATGAAGGGCGACAGCCCGATGAGAAGGTACGACAGGAAGAGGCGGACCCCGATCCGGTAGGTGAGCCGTTGCCACACGGCCACGAGGAGAAGGACGACCGTGATGATCAGCCACAGGGTGAACAGATCCGACAGGGCAGAGACGAGGCCCGCCCCCATACCCATCCCCTTTGCCCCAGCCAGCCGTTCCAGGCCCGCACCGGCTCCGGTGACAGCCCCCGCGATCCACCACCACCGGCTGCGCAGCAGGCGCATCATCCCTCGCCACGGTCCGGGGCCGCCGGTGGCGGGAACAGCCACGGGTCGTTCCCCTGCACCGCCCCCTCGGGCTCGTGGCACCGGCGGCACCGGGCCTCGTAGACGTCCGCAGCACCCACCACCACCTGCTCCCGGGAGGCCACGAGCCGTTGCGTGGAGTTCGCGGGCGCGCCGCAGCGGGAGCAGATGGCGGTGATCTTCTGGACCTGCTCGGCGATGGCCAGGAGCTGCGGCATGGGCCCGAAGGGAACGCCCCGGTAGTCCATGTCCAGCCCCGCCACGATCACGCGCTTGCCGAGATCGGCCAGGTGGGAGCAGACGCCGGGCAGCCCCTCGTCGAAGAACTGGGCCTCGTCGATGCCGATGACCTCCGTCCGGGGATCCAGGAGCCGCTGGACGTCCCCGGAGGATTCCACCGCCACGGACGGGATCCTCCACTGGGAGTGGGAGACGATCTCCTCCTCGGCGTAGCGGGTGTCGAGGGCGGGCTTGAACACCTGGAGCCTCAGGCGGGCGATGGCCGCCCTCCGGAGCCTGCGGATGAGCTCCTCCGACTTTCCGGAGAACATGGGACCGGTGATCACCTCGATCCACCCCGAGCCCGGCCGTGCATACATCATCGCGGACACCCCGTCATCACCGGCACAGACTACCACCCTCCGGGGGGTCGAACGCGCCGGGGTTGTACCAGGGAGCGAGGGCGCCGAGGACGGCATCCTCGAAGGCGTGCGGGCGGTCGATGAGGTCACCGGTGAGCACGCCGAAGGTGCCCCGGCCGGACCGGATGTCGTGCCCCCGGGACCACCGGTCGATGGCGTCACCCAGCTCCACGCCGTCCAGCACCCATCCGGCAAGCTCCAGGGGGAGCTGGAGGCCGGGACCGCTGGCCACCCACTCGTTCCCGCCATCGGTGGCCGCGGCCCAGTTCCTGAGCACCACGATCCGCTGCCGGGCATCGAGGACGGCCACGCCTCCCTCCAGCCCCAGGGCCAGGTCCGCCCCGCTGGACGCCAGGGCGGCACGGGCCCGGTTCCGGGCCCCCGTCACGCCCTCGGCCTCGCTCATGGGCATCTCGCTCACCCCGCTGGGCACCGCCACCGGAACCACGTCCGACACCCCGCCCGGTGGCCAGCCCAGGCGCCTCAGGCTCTCCACCGCCCGCTCCACGGCCTCCAGCTTCGCCCGGCGGAGCGTTCCCACCGCCAGACGCATCACACCCCCACCCTGGGGCACACCGGGGCCAGGCTGCACCGCTCGCAGGCGGGGCTCCGGGCCGTGCACACCCTGCGGCCATGGAGGATCAGCCGCATGGAGAAGGGAATCCACTCGCCCCGGGGAACCAGCGCCTCAAGGTCCGCCTCGATCTTCAAGGGATTCTCGTGATCCGTCAGGCCCAGGCGCCTCGACAGGCGCCTCACGTGGGTGTCCACCGCGATCCCGGCGGGTATCCCGAAGGCCTCCCCCAGCACAACGTTGGCCGTCTTCCGGCCCACCCCGGGCAGCCTCACCATGGCCTCCACATCACGGGGCACCTCGCCGCCGTGGTCCGCCACGATGGCCCGGGCCGCCCCCCGGATGGCGCGGGCCTTGTTCCGGAAGAAGCCCGTGGGCCGGATCACCTCCTCGATCTCCTCGAGCGGGGCCGCCGCCAGCTCCGCCGGGCCGGGCCAGCGGCGGAACAGCTCCGGCGTCACCTGGTTGACCCGCTCGTCCGTGCACTGGGCCGACAGGATGGTCGCCACCAGGAGCTCCCAGGGGCTCCTGAAGTCCAGCTCGCAGGCGGCCTCCGGGTACTCCCGCACGAGCAGGCGGGCGATCTCGCGGGCGCGCCGGACCCTGTCCATGGGCGTGATTCTACACGTCCCGGGCGTGGTCGGGCGCGGGCCCCACAGTCACCGGCCAGCCCCGGCCCACTGGCCTCTCCACTCGCCGGGGCATCCCCCCGGAAATGAAACCACTTGGAATATGAATGAACACTCATTCAGTGATATTGACAGAGACCCGATCGCAATTGATTGATTCCACAAAGGATATAACCATATTCCCTCTTGACAAATGAGCCAATCGGCGGCACCCTTGTGGAAGCTGACAACCAGACAGCCAACCCGGGGGGGGAAGGTGCTCTCACGAACATCCGTTGCCGGACGGTTCGACGCGAGACGGTGGAGGCGGCCGTGAGAACCGCGGAGCCCCTCCACCTGGCCCTCCCTCCCTGGCATCACGGCTTCCTCGCCATCCACGGTTTCCTCTAGCCAGTCTCCTTCCCTGGACTCTTCATCCACCTGCGAAGGAGGAAACGTACGGCCTGTGATTGATCCAGCCCACCCGGCCTCCCGGCCTGTGCCGGGTCTCGGTTCCCGGTGGGCAGACTCTACATTCTGGGGGGAATCCATGAATGACCAGCGCGTCATGAACCGTTGGATTGTGGTCGTCGGAGCGCTCCTCATCCAGCTCTGCCTGGGTGCCATCTACGCCTGGAGCGTCTTCACCAAGAAGCTCACCATTCCCATCGCCGAGGGAGGTGTCTACGGGTTCTCGGCCCAGCAGGCCGCCTGGGTGTTCTCGGCAGGTCTCGCGGTGTTCGCCATCGTCATGGTGGCCTCCGGCCGGTACCTGCCCAAGATCGGTCCCAGGCCCCTGGCCATGGCCGGCGGCCTGCTCCTGGGTGCCGGCTACATCCTTGGAGGCATCTTCGGCAGCACCTTCGGCGCTCAGTTCTTCTTCATCGGCATCCTGGGTGGCGCCGGCATCGGCCTCGCCTACGTTGTCCCCATCTCGGTGGCCATCCGGTGGTTCCCCGACAGGAAGGGCATGGTCACCGGCCTGGCGGTGGCGGGCTTCGGCTTCGGCGCCACCATCTGGGTCAAGCTGGCCGGGAGCTGGTTCGGCGGCCTCCTCAACACCACGCACGTGCTGGGCAGGCCCGGAGTCCAGAGCGTCTTCATCATCTACGGCATCGTGTTCGCCGTGGTGGTCCTCCTGGGCTCCACGGTGATGATCTATCCGCCGGAGGGGTGGAAGCCCGAGGGCTGGGAACCCGCTCCGCCAGTGGCGGGCAAGGCCACCGGCACCATCGAGCTCACCAGCGGCGAGATGCTCAGGACACCGCAGTTCTACATGCTCTGGCTCATGTTCATCGGCTCCGCGCTGGCCGGCCTCATGGTCATCTACTGCATCCGGCTGTTCGGCATCGACGCCCTTCAGGCCAGCGGCGCCGTGGCCGACATGAAGACCGCCGGCACCATCGCCGGCACCGCCATGGCGTGGTACGCCATCCTCAACGGCCTGGGCCGCATCGCCTGGGGTACCGTCTCCGACGCCATCGGACGGAAGATGGCCCTCCTGGCCATGTGCACCTTCCAGGGCATCATCATGCTGCTCTTCTTCAAGATGGGGGCGAGCCCCCTCGGTCTCATCATCGGAGCCAGCATCATCGGCTTCAACTTCGGCGGCAACTTCGCGCTGTTCCCCGCCGCGACCGCCGACTACTTCGGCAACAAGAACGTCGGACCCAACTACGGGTGGGTCTTCACCGCCTACGGCGTGGCAGGCATCATCGGCCCCCAGGTGGCGGGCTACTTCAAGGACATGGCCAGGGGTGCCGGCGTGGAGCTGTGGACCAAGCCGTTCATCATCGCCGGTGTCTCCTGCCTGGTGGCCGCAGCCCTCGCGCTCGGCCTGAAGGCCCCCAGGGCCCACGGGAGTGCATCATGAACACGACAACGGCACGACGGAAGGTGGCTCTCCTGACGGCCATTCTCCTGCTTGCCGCCGTGGTCCCGGGCCTCGCACAGACCCAGAACCCCGACCCGCAGCAGCTCCTGGAGCAGATCAAGGCGCTCCAGCAGCAGCTCGCGGCCCAGCAGGAGCAGAACCGTCAGCTCCAGCAACAGCTCCAGGAGCTCCAGGGAACCGTCTCGGCCCTGGCCGAGACCCAGAAGAAGCAGGGCGCCGAGATCGAGAAGATCCCCGAGAAGGTCGTGGAACACGCGCCGGTGAAACCCGCCGGCAAGGAGAAGATCTTCATCAAGGGATTCGTCAGCGCCACATTCTTCGCCCAGGACGCCGACTTCGTCTTCGGGAACGGCCAGAACGCCGAGTTCCCCAGGGCCGAGTACGACAGGAACGAGTGGTTCACCGGTGGCGACGTCCGGAACACCCGGCTCGACATCGGGTTCAACGGCCCCATGCTGGCGAAATGGAGCTCCGGCGGCCTGGTGGAGGTGGACTTCTTCGGCGGCTACAACGGCACCGGAGCCTTCAGTCACCAGCAACCGCACCTCCGGCTGCGGCTGGCCTACCTGGAGCTGAAGAAGAACCGGACGAAGATCCGCTTCGGACAGGACTGGTCGCCGCTGTTCGGCGAGTGGCCCATCTCCTCGTCCCACATCGCCTTCCCCCTGGGCTACGGTTCCGCTGGCTACGTGGGCTGGCGGTTCCCCGGCTTCTACATCTGGCAGGGACTCAACTCGAAGGACGCCCCCGTGAAGTTCCAGTTCCAGGGTGGGATCTTCGAGGGATCGTGGAACGGCCCGGGGCCGCCCACGTCCTCCCTGAGCGCTGGCAACGTGGGGTTCAACCCGCAGTTCGAGGCGCGGCTCAACATCCTGGGCAAGGGATGGAAGGTCTACATGGTCGGCCACTACGACAGGAAGGACCTCAAGGGCGTGGGTGAGATCGTCCCGGATCCTCCCATCGACGACAGCATCACCGGCACCGCCTTCGAGCTGGGCGCCAAGTTCACACCCGGCAACTGGCTCCTCCACGGCAACATCTACTGGGGCCAGGGCATCGGGCAGCAGTTCGGCGCCATCACCCAGTTCGGCGACATCGCCTCGTGGGGCGGCTGGTTCCAGGTGGGCTACAACTTCACCGACCACTGGAGCCTGTACGGCTTCTACGGCATGGAGGACCCCGACAACGACGATGTCCTGACGTGGATCGGCGACGGGGGCCGCATGGAGAACACCATGTACAACCTCCATCTCCGGTACGCCATCGGGCCCTACTGGTTCGGCCTGGAGTATCTGCACGACGAGCTCAAGGTCGGCCCCGAGGAGGACACGGTGAAGGGCAACCAGTTCGCCCTGAGCTGGCTCTACAAATTCTAGGACTGGAAAGGAGATTGGAAAGATGGCCGATCAGAAGACCACGGGAACAGAGGTCTCCGAAGCCCAGATTGCAGTCCACTGGAAGGAGGAGGAGACCTATCCTCCCAACCCGCAGTTCATCGCCCAGGCGAACATGACCGACCCGGACATCCTGGAGAAGTTCGGGGAGCAGAACTTCCCCAACTGCTTCAAGGAGTACGCGGACATGCTGGACTGGTACGAGTACTGGCACACCATGCTCGACACCAGCAAGCCGCCGTTCTGGAAGTGGTTCGTGGGCGGGAAGCTCAACGCCTGCTACAACTGCGTTGACCGCCACCTGCCCAGGTACAAGAACAAGGCGGCCCTCCACTTCGTGCCCGAGCCCGAGAACGAGCCCATCATGCACATCACCTACCAGGAGCTCTACCGGCGGGTCAACGAGTTCGCCGCCCTGCTGAAGGACTTCTGCGGGCTCAAGAGGGGTGACACCGTCACCCTCCACATGCCCATGATCGCCGAGCTGCCCATCGTGATGCTCGCCTGCGCCCGGATCGGCGTGATCCACTCCCAGGTCTTCTCGGGCTTCTCCGGCAAGGCCTGCGCCGACCGGATCGTCGACGCCAGGAGCAAGGTGCTCATCACCGCCGACGCCTACTACCGCGGAGGCAAGCTCCTGGACCACAAGGAGAAGGCCGACATCGCCTGCAAGGAGGCCGAGGCCGACGGACAGCACGTGGAGAAAGTCCTGATCTGGCAGCGGTACCCCGGCAAGTACTCGGCGCAGACACCCCTGGTGGAGGGCCGTGACTTCATCGTCAACGACATCCTGCCGAAGTACTACCACCAGATCGTGGAGCCCGAGAGGATGAACGCCGAGGAGACCCTCTTCCTCATGTACACCTCCGGCACCACCGGCAAGCCCAAGGGCGCCCAGCACTCCATCGGCGGCTACATGGCCTACGTCACCGGGACCTCCAAGTGGATCCAGGACATCCACCCCGAGGACGTCTACTGGTGCATGGCCGACATCGGGTGGATCACCGGGCACTCCTACATCGTGTACGGCCCGCTGGCACTGGCCGCCTCGTCGGTGATCTTCGAGGGCGTTCCCACGCACCCCGACGCCGGCCGCCCGTGGCGCGTGGCCGAGGAGCTGGACGTCAACATCTTCCACACCTCGCCCACGGCCATCCGTGCCCTGCGGCGGGTGGGCCCCGACGAGCCCGCCAGGTACAACTACCACTTCAAGCACATGACCACCGTGGGCGAGCCCATCGAGCCCGAGGTGTGGCGCTGGTACTACAACGTGGTGGGCAAGAAGGAGGCCGTCATCGTCGACACCTGGTGGCAGACCGAGACCGGCGGGTTCCTCTGCTCCACCATCCCCGGCCTCCATGCCATGAAGCCCGGCTCGGCGGGCCCTGGCGTCCCGGGCATCTACCCCGAGATCCTGGACGACAACGGCGAGCCGCTCCCCAGGGGCTCCAACAAGGCCGGCAACATCGTCATCCGCAACCCCTGGCCCGGCCGGATGCTCACCATCTGGGGCGACGACGAGCGCTTCGTCAACCAGTACTACGCACGGTACTGCCGCGACAGGAACAGCACCGACTGGCACGACTGGCCCTACTTCGCGGGTGACGGGGCGGTGGAGGCCCCCGACGGCTACTTCCGGATCCTGGGCCGCATCGACGACGTGATCAACGTGGCCGGTCACCGCCTGGGCACCAAGGAACTGGAGTCCGCGGCCCTCATGGTCGAGGAGGTGGGCGAGTCCGCCGTGGTGCCGGTTCCCGATCCCATCAAGGGCGTCCTGCCCCACATCTTCGTCTCCCTCAAGCCCGGCATCGAGCCCAGCAAGGAGATCGAGGAGAAGATCGTGCAGACCATGGTCAGGGAGATCGGGCCCATCGCCAAGCCGGGCCGGGTGTGGATCGTTCCCGACATGCCCAAGACCCGCTCGGGAAAGATCATGCGCCGCGTCCTGGCCGCCGTGGCGGCGGGCAAGGACACGGGCGACGTCACCACCCTGGCCAACCCCGAGGTGGTGGAGAAGATCAAGAACCTCGCCTGACCCTCCGGTCGGCATCGAACCCGGCGGCCGGGCCCTGAGCCCGGCCGCCGATTTCCGATGGCTCACGATGTCATCTGAGTTTTCCGCCCGGTGAGCCAGTCCGGTCATTCACGACCGGAAGTCGGCTCAGCCGGCCACGCGGCCCACGGCGCGGTCCAGGGCCGAGAGACCCTCGGCGATGTCCTCGGCGGTGACATCCAGGAACGGCCGGAACCGGATGGACCGGTCGCCGCAGGGCAGGGCGAAGACCCCCTCCTCCCGGGCGGCCTCCAGGACCCTGCCGCGGGTCTCGCCATCGGCCAGGTCGAAGGCGCACATGAGGCCGCGGCCGCGGACGTTGGTCACGGCGCCGGGGTGGGCCGAGGCCAGGTCGTGGAGCCCATCGAGCAGCCGGCGTCCCTGCTCACGCACGTTCTGGAGGAGGTTTTCCTCCCGGATGATCTCCAGGTAGCGGGTGGAGCGCACCATGTCCACCAGGTTGCCCCCCCACGTGGAGTTGATCCGCGAGGACACGGCAAAGACGTTGTCCTCCACCTCGTCGAGCCGGGCCGAGGCCGCGATGCCACAGACCTGCACCTTCTTGCCGAAGGAGAAGATGTCCGGCTCCACGCCCAGGGACTGCCAGGCCCACCACTCTCCGGTGAGCCCGAAGCCCGTCTGCACCTCGTCGAAGACCAGGAGGAACCCGTGGGAGTCCGCCATGCGCCGGAGCTCCGCCAGGAACTCGGGCCGGAAGTGGTTGTCGCCGCCCTCACCCTGGATCGGCTCCACGATCAGGCAGGCGATGTCGTCCCCGTGTTTCCGGACCGCCTCCTGGATCTGCTCCAGCGAACGGGCCTCGGCCGCCTTCACCTCGTCGAGGTGCTCGGCCAGGGGGAAGATCATCTTGGGATTGTCCACCCTGGGCCAGTGGAACTTGGGGAAGTACTGGGTCTTCCTGGGATCGGCGGTGTTGGTGATGGAGAGCGTGTACCCGGTGCGGCCGTGGAAGGCCTGCCGGAAGTGGATCACCTGGGTCCCCACCTCGGCCCTCAGCCCACGGGCCATGTTGCGCCGGACCTTCCAGTCGAAGGCCGTCTTGAGGGCGTTCTCCACCGCGAGCGCCCCGCCCTCGATGAAGAAGAGGTGGTCCCCATGACTCGATGGCACCGCGACCGTGGCGAAGGTCTCCACGAACTCGGCCATCATGGTGGTGTACACGTCCGAGTTGGCCGGCTTGACCAGGGCCGCCTGCTGCAGCCTCTCCAGGAAGGAGGGCTCGAGCATGGCCGGATGGTTGTACCCGATGGGCGTGGAGGCGAAGTTGGTGTAGAAGTCCAGCAGGACCTTGCCGGTGAGGCCATCCACGAGGCGCGAGCCCCGGGAGGCACGGTAGTCGGGAACCACGTGGAACCCATCCACCAGCATGTGCTTCCGGAGGACGTCGTGGACCTCTCCCGGCGTGACCGTGCCCCTGGGACTGTCGGATCCTGTTCCGTTGCTCATGACACACCCTCCGTGTACGAATTTCCGAGTTCTGGGGGGAAAGAAGGTCGCCCTACTCGGTCTGTCCGGCCGGTTCGGCCTCCGCCTTCGGAGCGGCCGGCTTCCCCTTGAGGGGGCTGAACACCATGGTCAGGTCGCGCCCCTCCAGCTCCGGGGTAGGCTCGCGATCCACCTTGGCGATGTCGGCCAGCTCCTCCCGGACCTTCCTGAGAATCTCGTAGCCGTTCTCGGGGCGCCGCATCTCGCGCCGCCGGAACATGATGGTCACCTTGACGTGCTTGCCCTGCTCGAGGAACTTCCTGGCACGCCGGGTCTTGGTCTGGAAGTCGTGCTCGTTGATGTTCGGGCGGTACTTGACTTCCTTGACCTCCACGTGGTGCTGCTGCTTCTTGGCCTCACGGGCCTTCTTCTCCTGCTCGTAGCGGTACCGGCCGTAATCCAGGATCTTGCACACGATGGGGCGGGCATTGGGGGCCACCTCCACGAGATCGAGCCCCTTGGATCGGGCGATCCGGAGGGCCTCCTCGACCGGAACGATGCCGAGCTGGGTCCCGTCCTCGTCCACCAGACGGACCGGGGAGAGGCGGATTCGCTCGTTGATGCGGACCTTGGGTTGTTCGGGATCTTCACGAAAACGGTAGGCGCGTTTGATCTTTTTCCCTCCCTGTTCTGCGTTGTCTCATGGACGGCACGGCGCCGTCGCCACGTCGCGCCGAGTATAGCAAACAACACGGTTGTTTCCGATCCGCATGCAGAAGACGATCACCGGGCCCCGGTTCACTCCCCGGCCGACGCCGGCGGCTCACCGCGGGAGCCCTGGAAGGAGGGCGCGGCCCGGGCCTCCTCCGCCATGGCCACCCCACCCACGTGGGTGTAGAGCGGCGAGGAGATCTCCGGAAGCCGGCGGGCGTACTCGGACTCGGGAACCGACGTCTCCCAGTGGCCCGTCACCCGGAACAACCCCACGACCGCCAGGTAGACCCCGACCGCCACGGCCGTGGCCACCACGGGGCGCAGCCAGATGCGGCGGCGGACCCCGAGGGGCGGCCGGACCGCCAGGCAGCCCTCCACGGGGCAGGCCGCAACACAGTCCTGGCAGGAGGAACATTCGATGGACCGGACCCGCCCCATGGTGTGCACGGGGAGGCGTGCCGGGCAGGCCCGGGTGCAACCCCGGCAGTCGGTGCACAGGGACGCGTCCCTCGTCACCTTCAGCGGAGAGAAGAGACCGAGAACACCGAGGAGGGCACCGTAGGGGCACAGGTAGCGGCACCAGGCGTCACGGACGAACACGGAAACCACCACCAGGATCCCGATCACGGTGATGGTGAGCCGTGACGGGCTCGCGAAGAAGAGCCACATCTTGGCGTCCACCACCCTGGCGTAGGGGCTCCCGAGGAAGGCCTCCACCCCCCGGGGATCCAGGACCACCCACACCGCCCACGCGAAGAAGCCGAGGAGGAGAAACTTCAGGCCTCTCAGGGGAATGTCGATCCACCTGGGTGGCGTCAGGGTCCCGCCCGTGAGCTTCAGCCCGAGCCGGCCCAGGAGCTCGGACAGGAGCCCCACCGGGCACATGGAGGAGCAGAACGACCTGGCCAGGACGAGGGACATGAGGCAGATGCCCAGGAAGATGGCCAGCGCCGCCGGGTGGACGGGGTCCACCCGGCCGGCGTTCAGCCAGTGGCGCAGGGCCAGCATCCCGTCGATGGGCAGGAACCCCTCCACCCCGGGCGGCCGCCTGACGGTGGGTGTCCGTCCCGCCAGGTGGGCGCTCACCCACAGCGTGAACCGGATCCCGATGAGAACCACCACACCGGCGGTGACCAGCTGGACCACGCGCCGATGCCACAAGACCCTCGGCAATCCGTTTCCGTTTCCGTTCCCGCTCCCATTCCCGTCCACGGCCCCTCCCCTCCCCTCCAATGGTGGCGTCCGCGGCAACAAGAGGCCTTGACGGGCATCAAGGCCACTGTCACACAACGGTCAGGCCCGGCCCATCGTGCAGGAAGCAGTGAGAGGCGGCCTCACCCCCTGCCCGGCCGGGACCAGGACAAGGCCGTTGCGCTGCCTTCACCATGCGTGAGCACGTGGAGATCGATGGCATCCGCGTCCGCCTTGCCCCGAGGTCGGAGATCCGTCCACGCCGTGGAGGCCGACTCATGGGTCCCGGCCTGAAGGCGGCGCACCAGCGCAACAACCTCGGACCACGGTTGCCCTCCCATCGTGACCGTGGTATTCTCAGGACATAGCATCAAACGCGACCCGTGCACCTTTTCCGAAAGGCAGGTGCTGATCGGTACAATTCTTGAACCGCAACGACTTCACGGAAGGAGGATCGAGATGTTGCGACGTGTCATGGTATTGCTGGCCGCGGTGAATCTCATGTGTCTGTGGGTGGTGGCAGCCGGGGACTCGCCTCCGGAGGCAACGATCGAATTCGACCACGCGACCGACCCGAGCGGCATGGCAGAGAAGGTTCTCTACCTCGCCGACGGTGACCGGATCCAGGTGAACATCACGCACGCCTGCACCGATTGCTTCAAGTATGAGGTCACAGGTATCGAGCTCACAGGAGTGTCTCCTGACGCATCAGGTGTTTGCAAACAACAGATCGTGACGAAAAAGATCGAGCACAGGTCGAGGTACGCCGGGTACTACGTCCGTGCCACACGAAAAAAAGAAGAAGGAGACCAGAACACGTGTAAAGATCTCGAGGAGAAGACCTGGATCTTCAGGGTCGAGTCCACGAGGTGGCACACGGACATCCACGTTGGGCTGTTCGGCTCCGGCCTGGTCGAACCGAAGTACTACCTGGAAAACGACGACGATGGGCACAACATCGTGGCCCGTGACCGTGCCGCCGAGGACGACGTCTCCTTCGGCTTCACCACATTCGCAACCGTGTACCACGATGATGTGAAGTGGATCGGGTTCAGCCTCGGTCTGAGCATCTCCGACAACAACCTCGGCGTGCTCACCGGCCCCACCATCCGCCTGGGGGGACGCGCCGCACTGACAGCCGGGTACCAGTGGGCCCAGGTCAAGGCCCTCCCCTCCGGCGTCCACATCGGAGACCCCTACGAGAACGCCAACCTCGCGACCGGCACCAGAATGCAGGGTGACTGGTTCATCGCCATCAGCATCCGCGGCTTCACCGACATCTTGAACCCCGACAAGAAACTCGCGACCACCACAACCACGAAGAAGGAGTAGTTCTACCAAGACCTTTCCCCATCGGAGCTTCGCTCGCCAGGAGCAGGGGTACACCACCCCGAACACTCCAGGGCTGTCACCGCAATATGCGCCGGTGCAATCCTGACAGAAATCGTACATCCTCGCCCTGGCCCGGGTTGTGGGGGGAGGGGTTGTGGTGCAGTGTTGGGGGATGGACGGTGAGGCACCGGATCGTGAGGCGGAGCGTCTGGCCGGGGAGCTGGCGGGGAATGGGTTGGGGGAGATGGGGAGACTCTGGCGATGTCCCGAGGAGTTGAGGTCTCGGGTTGTGGCATGCGCACGGGGGTGCCGTGTGGGCGGGGAGACGGTGGCGGACATTGCGATCCGTCTGGGCCTGGCGAAGCGGACACTGGGCCGGTGGTTACGGCGGGAGCGTGCGGAGGCGGCGGCCGGGTTTCGGCCGGTGGCGATCGTGGGGGAGATACGGTCGCCCCCTTCGGGCGTGGTTGCGAGCTTGCCTCGCAACCCAGGAACGGGAGTGAACCTGCCGCGTGGCGCAGGGAGGGTGGGAAAACGTTCCATTCTGGACACACCCGGCGGTTGTCACCTCAGAACCGTCGCTTATAATCCCGCCAGGCTTGTTCGAGCTCCTCGTCAGTTTGTCCTTGTTCTTTCCCGAGCGCCCAGAACTCCTGCTTGCTGAGGCGTTGGTGCGGGGCGCGCTGGAAGGTGATGAGGATGAGGCCGAGGAGGGGGATGAGGAGGAGGGTGAGCCACGGACTCACCGGTTTCCCCACTCCTCGCGCGAGTGCGAGGGCGCGGAGTTGCTGCTTGCACTCCTCGTCGATGTCGCCTTCGACGCTGAACGTGATGTCAGCGGGCTGGTCGAGCTGGTCGAAGTTCCAGACGATCAAGGGGTCGTCCCGGACGACGCGGTACTCCCCGCTCAGCTCCAAGTCCTGGACGTGCTCGGCGAGGCATTTCGGGATCTCCACCGGGACGCCCACGCCCCGCAAGGACTGATCAGGAACGAGACGAAGATGGAAAGTGGTGCGCTCGCCATCAAACGCAGAGTTCACCCCCAACGAGACCGGCGCCGACGGCAACAACGCCGACACGTTCACCACGAGCGCAGCCAAGTCATCCGGCGTGAACGCCCGCGGCCCAGACAGCCGAAACGACACCGACCCGTCCACGACGAGCGGGAACCGCACCACCGGGTCGTCAGCCACGACCACCAACTCCGCCCCCTCCACCGACAAATCCGCCGCGCGCTGCACCACGAACTTCGGCAACGACAC
>Ga0256835_1000183_pt1 | contig 50921 bp, 53 predicted proteins | sample PIR30metaG_FD_185972 | JGI IMG/M metagenome (GOLD analysis project Ga0256835, IMG submission 185972) | Hydrothermal vent microbial communities from East Pacific Rise, Pacific Ocean - PIR-30 | ecosystem: Environmental > Aquatic > Marine > Hydrothermal vents | place: Pacific Ocean: East Pacific...
TCAATCACTTTACCGAAAACCGTATGTTTCCCGTCAAGCCAAGGGGTGGCTTCATGTGTAATAAAAAACTGACTCCCGTTAGTGCCCGGACCTGCATTTGCCATAGATAAAATTCCGGCAGAATCGTGTTTTAAATCCGGGTGAAATTCATCGTCAAATTTATAACCGGGATTTCCGGCTCCCGTGCCCGTAGGATCCCCTCCTTGAATCATAAAATTATCTATCACACGATGAAAGGTTAATCCGTCATAGTATTTTTTGTCTTTATATTTTTCGTCAACCTCAGGATGGTTTCCTTCGGCCAATGCTACAAAATTAGCCACCGTTCCGGGTGTTTTCTCCATTTCCAATTTGGCAAGTATATCGCCTTTATTGGTTTTTATTTTGGCATATAAGCCTTTATCCAATTCTTTCATAGTATTTTGTTTTTTTCAAATTTAACAATAAAAAACCAAAGCAAGGAAATGCTTTGGCTTATAATTATTTTTTTATTATAAAAATTATAATAAAGTTTCAAAAATTGCTTTTGCTCTTTCCCAATGAGAAGTTTGAGGATTTTTCAATTTAGGTTCCAAAGTTTTAAAGGTTTTGATCAATGCGACAAGAATTCCTCCTGCTATATTAGGTAATTCTTGTTCTACGTCTTCTCCTATTTCATATTTCAAAGGAGGCATATGAGTGATCGCTTCCAAAATTCCTGCTAAATCCAATTCTTCATTTAACTCTCTGAATTCTTGAATTTGTTTTTCCAATCCTTCTGTGATAGGAAGATCTGTATACCATAATACATCACGTCCGTTTAAAGAGGCATTCTTCATTCCAACTACTAATAAGCGATAAATCGCTTCATTTGTAAAATCATAGATTCTTTTTACATCCGATTTGTCGATATCCAAGCTTCCGGCTTTTCTGAAAAACGACTCAAATTTTGATACTCCGATTACTGACATAATTCTTTCTTATTTTTTATTGGTTAATATTTACAAAGATACGACAAACAACAGGCCTTTGTCAAGCTTTTACATGATTAATCTCACTCCACCCAACTCTTCCAGTCTATAAGGAAATTTCTCATCGGGAGAACCGATAAACATAAAATTGATAGGAATATTCCATTTTTTTGAAAGTTCACGAATCAATTCAGGACCGAATTCTCCTTCCACGGGAACAAATTCGATATCAATTTCGGGGTATTCTTCATCGAGAATTTTAATATTTCTTATTAATTCCTCACTGGGTTTTTCGCCCGGTTTCAATACCTTCACGATTTTTACTTTTTTGGTATGCTCATTATCACGTATATATAGCATGGCTTTGTTCATATTGGCAATACTCTTTCCTTTTGTAAAAAATACAAATTCCTGACTGTTTATTTCATTGATCAACCGGTCAATTCCTTTGTGTAATCGCAAGAAAAATTTACGAATCGGTTCAAAGATATATTGCACAATATTTAATAATAACTTCAATAATAAAGTCCGGTTAAGCATAATCATAATAAAAACTAATGCCGGCACAAAATAGTAGACAAAAACTTGCCAGTTTGCCGGGTCATTGGGATCTTCCGGTTCCATCACTATATTTCCTATCAATGCCACACTCACAGCTATAAAGGCCACTATTATTCCCAACCAAGGAGCCCGTTCAGGTCTGGGCAAATGCTTTCTTTTTACTTTCAATAAAATATTCCCTATCACAAATAACAACATCACGGACAAGAAAGAAATGGTATAAACACCTGCAAGCGTAGTTACTTCACCTCGTGTAATAATTAATACTGAAACACTTAGTAAAAAGAAGAAAAGCACAATCCGGTAGGAAGCACCTCTTTTGTTCTTTTTTAGAAAATAATTAGGCATAATACGGTCTAATGTCATACGTTCCAATAATCCGGTCACTCCGATATAACTCGTTAAAACGGCTCCTGATAATACCAAGAAAGCATCAATGGATATAAAAGCAGCTAACCATTTTCCGGCAGCTGTTTCACCGAGTTGAATCAATAGAGTATTTTTATTGACATCATCTATCGGTAAGGTTGCCAAAGCAAGAAAAGCCATCAAAGGATTGAGAATACTTACTACAATCCACATGTTTTTAAGAGTCTTGGGGAACACTCCCGGTTTTTGTTCTTCGACAAAATTAGCGGAACTCTCAAAACCCGAAATACCAAGCATTGAGGCGGCAAAACCAAAGAATATAGCCATCCATATACTTCCTTTTTCCAACGGACGATGCCAGTTTTCTATAAATACATCAAAACCATGTTGAGCCACATATACAATCAAAGCGATAATCAGAGCTGTCATCACAGTCAAATGGAAAATAAATATCGCAATGGCAACTTTTGCAGATTCCTTAATCCCCATTATGGCTAAACCGGCAAAGACGGCTAATAGCCCAATGGTAGCCAATATTATAAGGTTGTTATCATGAATACCAAATAAATGAAAAAGATAATGAATGGCTTCATTGGCCGAAATTACAGCTGTGGCCATATAAGATAATAAAGTAAGCGTAGCGGCAATGGAAGACATACGTTTACTGGTGGTATTCAACAGGGCATTATAAGCCCCTCCATTCAAAGGTAAAGCACCAACCACTTCCCCGTAAATTTTTCTGAAAAGATATAAAACAAAAGCAACAATCAAAAGAGTAATCCAAGCATATTGTCCTGCCCAAACAATCGCCAATGCAGATACATATAATACCGATGAACTGATATCGTTTCCACTAATGGCTGTGGCAGCCAGTTCTCCTAATTTTTCATGTTTTTTTAATTCGGAAGGATTAAAATGAACGACTTCATTTTTGGATCCGGAAGCTTTTTCATTATGCTCTGTACTCATAGTAAATGTAAAGATTTAATTCATGCGAAATTAACAATTTTCTAGCAATTATCAGTATACATATATAAAAAAGCATCAAAGTCGGACTTTGATGCTTTTTTATAAAGTGTTATTATAAAAATATTATTTGCTGAATTTTCCGTATTTCTTCTTGAATTTATCAATACGTCCTGCCGTATCAACCAATTTTACTTTTCCGGTATAAAATGGATGTGAAGTTCTTGAAATTTCCACTTTTACCAAAGGGTATTCAACACCGTCAACTTCAATAGTTTCTTTTGCTTCTGCAGTAGAACGTGTAATAAAGATGTCTCCGTTTGACATATCTTTAAACGCTACCAGTCTATAATTTTCGGGGTGGATTCCTTGTTTCATTATCATGTATTTTTTAATCGTTCCTAATATTGAGTTTGCAAATTTATAAACTTTTTTTGAAAAAGCAATACATATAAAGCTTTTTTTTATTTATTTTTTAAGTCTATATCCACAGGAAAGAAGCTTAAAGGTTTTTAATTCTCATTGAGTTAAGCCTTTTAAGAAAAATTAAAGGGACAATTAAAAAGCTCCGTTATTTCTTCCTCTTCCATGATTACCTCCCATACCTCTATGACTTCCCTGACGCCCTTGTCTATTAAAAGAATTGTTTTGGGTATTTTTTGTTTTATTTTTCTGTTTTATATATTTATGCCATCTCTTCAATTGCTTTATGGATAATAATGAAGAAATATTTTCATGAAGCTCCTTTTGTATTTGGCTGCTTTCCTTACGCACAGGCGATAATTTTTCCCTTGCTTCCATTCGTGTTTGACGCATAAGTTCAAAATCTTTTTGAAGCATGGCTTCCTTTCTTTTTTGCTGAATATAACGATCCGTATCTGTAAGGTCTTTATAGTATTTTAATTTTAAATCCAGAACTTGCCGGTTGTAATTTCTAACAAAATTTTTGATTTTATTTTGTGTGTTTTTATCTTTAACCTTCACTTTTTTAATAATTTCATCTTCATCATATTCAATTAAGCCGGCGATTTTTTCTGCAGAAAATTTACCAAAAGAAGCTTGTCTTTGCTGTTGCATATTTTCACGGTTACCCATTCCGCGACCCATTCCTCCACCCATCTGGGCAATACCGGTTTAACCAATCAATAGTCCCAATAAAAGTAAAATTTTTGTTCTCATATTATAATTTCTTTATTACAAACTTAATAAAAATAAAAAACCTTCGTCTTAAAATAAAGCTAATTAATATTAGGTTAACATATCTGTATCTAAGCTTTTATACTTTTTTTTCAATGAATATTTTCTCAAGTTTTTACTAAACTCCACCCAGAGAGCACCTGCACGACTGATCATCCATATATTATAAGTAACCCAGATTCCCCATAATTTCAAACCCAAATAATCCATTAATAATAAACTGGGAATAAACACAAACAAAGTAGTAACCAGTTGCATATTCCTAAGAAATTTCACCCAGCCTAAACCTTTAAAAATACCGTCAAAAATAAAAGCTATACTCTCTGAATACAATATCAATATCAACAACCAGTAAATTTCATAAAAACGTTGCAATACAATTGGGTCAGAGGTAAACATTTTTCCTAAATAAGGCTTGAAAACAAGAAAAACCAAGGTCAAACCGGAAGCCACCCAAAATCCATAACGAATCAATTTATGAGCTAATTTTTTCAGATTGGCAAAATCTTTTGCTCCGGATAATTTTCCTGCCAACGAATTTCCGGCATCGGCATAACCATCTATAAAAAAAGCGGTAAATAACCAAATATTTGTAGCAATTACATGTGCAGCAATATATTCCTTCCCATAAGAAGTGGCAAACCGGTTAGAGAGATAAATAGCAAAATTCAGCGCGATGGTACGGATAATCAGATTATAAGTCAGAAGAAAAAACCGGGGTATCTCCGGATGAAAATCGAAATAAATACGAAAACCAAAAGGCGTTTTTTTTGCATAAAATGAAATCGCAAGCAACATCATTGTGAATTGAGCTATCAAACTGGCCCATGCAGCTCCCTTTATGCCCATTGGAGAAACAAAACCATCGATACCATAAACTAATACAAAATCCAATACTATATTTATCAAACCGCCGGTCAGACTAATCATCATGGCCCAAAAAGTATTTTGCAAGCCGCGAAAAATTCCAAAAAGAGTAAAAGTGATAAGAGTAAAAATCAGGCCGAAAGCCCTGATTTTATAGTATTCTATACTTAGCTCCAAAATTTTATCCTTCGCACTGTATAGCCGGAAAATATCTTCAGCCAAAAAATAAGTCACAAAAACCAAAAATAAACCGAATATCACATTTAAACCCAATATCTGTGGAACTAAAGTATAGATTTTTTGAAGTTTACTTGCTCCCACTTTTTGAGAAATAATAGTGGAAACAGCATTTTTTGTTTGCCCTAATATCCAAAATAAAGCCGACATAAATGATCCTACAATTCCTACAGCTGCCAAACTCTCCGTGGGAAATTCCTTTATATGTCCAATGATAGCCGTGTCGGTAATTGAAATTACCGGCTCTATAATACCTGCCAAAATGGAAGGGATGGCTAGACGGTTTATGACTTTGAAGGAAACGGAATTTGACATTATGCAAATATAAAAAAAGACAGCCTATCGCTGTCTTTTCACACACACAAAATTAATTGACTAAGTTAAAACCGCCAACCAAGTTTTATTCCGGATAACAAGAAGTTCTCGGGTGAGTTATCACTTTTAAAAAAACCTCTCGAAATTCCCAAATCCACTTGTATAAGAAAACCTATTCGGTTCACCCATTTATAACCTAATTTAAAACCTACTTCCAATCCATTATATGTTATGGGATCATCAGGGTAATTTTCAGGAGCAATATCGTAATAATATATTTCTTCATTCCCCAGATAGTAACCGCTCATTAATTCACCATAAAAACCCTTTGTTCCATATTCCTGGCTCTGTGTGAAATACCCGCGATAAAAACCTCCCAATCTGAATTTACGGGAAAAATCATCTGCTCCTCCTCCCATTTTTATCAATCCACCTATGGATGACAATGACGAAATAATTCTTTCATATTCTATTTCAATTGAAGGCTCCGCCAATAGCCGGATCATATCAATTTTTAGTTCATTCTTTTTTTCGTTAAGGAATTTTCTAGCCACTTCTTGTGACGAAGAGGTCGAAATGGTAAAAAATATAACAATAATCAAAACAATCCTTTTCATATATAATTATTTTTGTGGAGGAAATTTGCTTAATAATTTTTCTATGGCTTTTCTTATTTTTTTATAATCATTTCCCTGCAAATTGAGATAAGTTTCGCCTTCCCATATTACCTTCTTGGTTTTTACATCAACTATATCAATATATAATTTCCCTTCGACCGATTTATATACTCTTCTATGATAAGGATAATAACCGGGGTACACATCAATCCTTTTATATAAATCGGTAAAAATATTGACAATAAATTCGGGGTGAGTGGATTTTTCAAAACCCTTGTTTTCCAAAACTTCGGAGACACTTTTCACTACCCATCTTTTTTTTGAAGCGGGTAAATTCAAATGGTCAAGACCTTTTTTGAAAAACGCAAAAGTATGATAGCGATTAAAATCAATAGATTTATCATACGTAATTTTGGTAGAAGAACAGGAAGAAAAAAGCAAAACTCCGACTAAAACAAGCAGTATTTTTTTCATAGTAATATAATTACAATTATTTTTATATTAAATACAATAATTATACCGTTTATTATATTATTCTTCTTTTTCCGTTCGGAATCCCTTTTTGATATGCCTCTCACGCAAATGCAATTGATATTTATTTTTATTACCCATTTTGAATATCCATTTCAACATAACAGGCTGGGCTGCCGGCAAAAAAGCATCCCCTGTTTCCCAGAAAAACTCTTCTCCCTCCGGGTAATTAATTATGAAATTATTTTTTAGTGAAGTATTATAATTATCAATTTTTGTATGATGCATGGGATTATAAATATAATCTGAATTCAAGCCGCTTTTATAAAGTAGAAATAATATAATCAAAGCTGAAATCGAAAAATTCCAGAATAATAATTTATTGAATTTTATAGGAACAAAACCATAAGACAATAAAACAAATAATAAAAATAGGGCTAATGAAAAATAAAAATTTACTCCTTTAAATTGAAAAAGAAACATGCTGATTATGTGCAAAATAAAAATCACATACAATATTTTTAAGGCGTGAGTATGAGAATGTTTTTTTAAAAAAAATGGGAAAAGAATAAGAATGGAAAGGGTAACAAAGTTAATGAAATAGCATAAGGGAGAATTTTGAGAAAGGAATGCAAGAATATCCTTCACAATGGAACCGGAATGAAAAATTTGAGTAGTGGGTGAATTGATATACATACCAATTTTATCCAGTAATTCTTTGGGATATTGCCAATCGGGTTTTACTATATCTTCCCCTATGGAAAGGGGGTAAAAAAGATAACCCGTGAGAATATAATTTTTAAGCCAAAGAAAAAACAACAAGGGTAAAATGGATAAACTATAAATTAGAAATGTCGATTTATAGACAATTTTTCTATGTTTAATAAAAAGTATATATGGTAAAAATAATAATAGGAAAGCCGATGGAGCGATTGAGGTGGTAAATATAGCCAATAATGAAAGCTGCTTCATTTCCTCCTCATGGAATACAAAATAATTTTTAATAAAAAATAAAAAAGATAATTGCGAAAAAATAACGACAGGTAAAATAATGGTAGGAGTACTTACAAAAAACAAAAGAAAAGGATAAAATAGAAAATAAATAATATGTATTTTATCTTCAAATTTATAGACACCTGCCTGAATAATTTCTTTTATTTTTATTAAAAGATAAATCCCAAAAATAACCAGTAACATTCCGTTGATATCATTAAAAATAACTAGTCCCGGATTCATTCCGGCTTGAACAATATGCCAAGGAGAAAAATAGGCCAATAGAGGATGTAAATTAATCAAGCCCGGCACTATTCCATACTCTCCGGCCCATTTTATAGTTTGTATATCATATAAATCATTTTCTTGTAATAAAGGATAAAAAGAAGAGGCTAGCAATACAAAAAATATTATGAGAGCTAAGTACTTAAAATCCGGAAGTTTTATTTTTATAAAAACTTTCATTTTTGAAGTAAATTCCTTAATATTTCTCCATACCACAAATAATAAAAAAAGTGATAAGACAACATGAGAAGCAAAATTATAGGCTCCGACAAAAAGAGAAAAAAAACTCGTAAAAGTCATCAAGGCAAATAAGCCGTTTATAAAACTAAAAAAAAAAGAATTGTTGTGGATACCTATTTTCTTTTCTAGAAAAAGCCCCAGATTCAAAAGAAAAAAAATATTTATCAGCCAATATGGGAGAATCGTAATCATATTGTTATCACACTGATTTTACCGTTTTTCCAAAGTAATTCTCCGGGCTTATCTCTTAAATTGTATAATGATGCCATAGAAAAAGCATAGGCTCCTGCATTTTTTATTGCCAAAATATCCCCTTTTCTTATCTCGGGCATTTCACGACCATAAGCAAATGTATCTTCTTCACATAATTGGCCCACAATATCATAAATTTTGATTTTTCCTTCCGGATTACTGAGGTTTATAATCTCATGCAAAGCATCATAATACATCGGACGGATAAAATGGTGAAATCCTGAATTAACACCTGCAAAGCATTTCTGATAGCCTTGTTTAACACCGTTCACTTTCATCAAGAAATAACCTGCTTCACTTAGCAAGTATTTTCCCGGTTCAAAAATAAGAGTGAGTTTTCTATGCGTTTCTTTTATTTTCTTTTTTAAAAATGAGGCATAAGCCTTCATATTGATTTGCGGACTCAATTCATTGTATTTTACTTTAAATCCACTTCCTAAATCCAGTTTCTTAACCTGTGGAAAATCTGGCAAAAGTGAAAATAGAACTTCTGCCGAACGGGCCAAATCTTCCCATTTCTTTACATCCGAACCGGTATGTATATGCAAAGTATCGATTTTCAAACCTTTTTTGATCAAACTTCTTATATAATTGAGTTCCGTAAGCGGAATCCCGAATTTAGAACCACTATGAGCCGTAGCGATTTTTTGATTTCCATCGATTTCTGTTTCCGGATTTAAACGCAAACCGATGGAATAATCCGGGTGTCTTTCTAAAATATATTTCAATAGATAAGTATCACCGATATGAACCTGCACGCCTTTTTTTATAGCAAAATCGATTTCTGTTTCATCCGGAAAACTCGGAGTAAAAACTATATCTGACGGGCGAAATCCAACTTTCAAAGCTCTTTTGATCTCATTGGGGGAAACGGCATCGACCCCTCCTCCCAAATTTAAAATTTCCTTTAATATGGCCGGATTTTCATTGGCTTTCATCGCATAATGCAACTCAAAATCGAGCCCTGAAAAGATGTCTTCCAGTTCTTGATATTTCTCTTGGATTTTTTCTGCATCATACACATACACAGGTGTGCCAAATTCATTGGCAATCTTCAATAAATCATTTCGTTCCATCAGAATTTATTCTAACCAACAAATATAGAAGAAAAAATTATTTTTTCAGAATTACGAGATGATTTGTGTATCAGCCTGTTCCAAAGCTTTTTTAACGAGTTCCTCAACATTTATTTTTGCGCAATTTTCCTCTACATAATGCAATTGTGCTTTTGTCTCGGGAGATTTAGGCGTAAACATACTGCAAGCATCATCATGAGGAAGAATGGAAATATCAAATGTCCCTATTTCACGGGCTTTTTCGATAATGTATTTTTTGTCGAGGGCTACCAGCGGACGCAAAACAAGCATATTTGTTGCCTCTTCGGTCGCTTTCATATTTTCTAAGGTTTGTGAAGCTACTTGGCCCAGCGAATCTCCGGTTACCAAAGCTTTGGCCCTTTCTTGCTTGGCAAGCTCTTCTCCTATTTTCAACATTATACGTCGTAACAATATCAATCGTAAGCGCGAATCGGTGTTTTTTGCAATGGCTTCTTGAATTTCCAAAACGGAAATTAAAATCAGTTTTATCTCTCCTTGATAATCAGTCAATTTTTTTACCAATTGTTTCACTTTCTCTATGGACTGAGGGGAAGTCTTGGGAACCGAATGGAAATGAGCTGCCGTAATATGTAACCCACGATTCATCGCCATAAAAGTGGAAACAGGTGAGTCGATTCCTCCGGATAACATAGCTATGGCCTTTCCGGAAGTTCCTACCGGCAATCCGCCGATGCCTTTTATGATTTTACTGTAAATAATGGTATATTTACCTCTTACTTTGATGTATAACTTAAAATCGGGGGAAGATAAATCCACTTTTTTTCCGTAAGTTTCATTAATTATGCTTCCTACTTGCCGTCCTATATCCATAGAAGAAAAATTCACCCCTTTATTGATTCGCTTGGAAACTACTGCAAAACTTTCAAATTCTTCTATATGTCTGCCTACATGTTCCACTGCTTTCTCTTGAATCTCTTGCATGGTAATCCCGGCAGTATCGGCTACATAAAAACCTGTTATTCCGGGTGTTTTTCTAACTTTATCAATAATTTCGTCAAGAATTTCTTCGGGAATTTCTTTAATGATTTCAATAAAATAAGAGCCTCCGTGCGCTTTGTCAAAAGAAAGGAAATCTCTATATGGTTTCAACTTCCTTTTCAGATTACGAATCAATTGTTTAATAAAAATCTTTTGATTTTTACCCTTTAAATAAATTTCCTCAAAATTAATAATCAATACTTTGCTAGTCATAATTTTAAATATCTAAATCGTCCAACCCCAATTCCCTTTCTATTTCTTCAAAATCGATAATGTCCAAAGCTTCCTCTTCTGTGGGAGCTACCGGAATAAAATCCGGAATTTGCTCAAAATCTTTTTCCATCCATAAAACCAAGGATTTATTTTTTCTGAATTGCTCTATCAAAGCTTTGTTTTTTGATAAAAGTTCCAAAAGTTCTTCTGTTGGGAAATATTCCTCAAAAATTCTTATTATATAATGCTTCACCGGATTTTCACGGGAGATTTTTCTTAAAAAGCCTTCCAATTGTTCAGGCATTTTCGGTAAATAAACTTCATATTTTACGGCCATATCTTTGTAGTTTAATGCATGATTTTAAAAACCAATTCGTTCATAATATCTTTATGTCCCATACTTCCTGACTCTACTCCTTTACTTTTTAAATCGGCTTCTTCAAGATAAGCCATAATACGGGTAATCTTCTTCATCGGGTAACGGGTAGCAGCGCCTTCATATTCACTGACAAAAAACGGATTGATATGCAAAGCTTTGGCTACCGAGTGTTTTGATTTGTCTACCAAACTGTGATAGAGAAACAAATCTCTGAAAAAATTATATAAAACAGCCAAACTCACCGGTAAAGGATGTTCTTTGGGATTGGCGTTAAAATAATTGATAATCTGTTGTGCTTTGGGGTAATTTCCCTTGGCAATAGCCGATTTTAATTCAAATGTGTTATAGTCTTTACTGATACCGATATTTTCCTCGATTATCTCGGGAGTTATGGAAGTTCCTTCCGGCAACAGGATTTGCAATTTTTGCAATTCGTTATAAATTTTTGACAAATCGGTGCCGAGAAAATCCATTAACATCTGTGTGGACTTTGCATCGATGCTGTATTTCATTTCGCGAACCGTTTCGGCAATCCACTTCATTACTTCCCGCTCATACATCCGTTTGGTTTCAAAATATACTCCTTCTTTTTTTACCAATTTTATCGCCTTTTTGCGCGCATCGGGTTTTTTGTGTTTATAATTAAAAACCATGAGTGTTTGAGGAGACGGATTTTCCATATATTCTTCCAGCAATTGATAATCGGAAGCCTTTTTGAACAAATGCTGTGCTTCTTTTATGATAATGACCAGTTTCTCTCCAATCATCGGAAAACGGCGCGCTTGAAAAAATAAATCCTGTAAATCGACATCCCGACCGTAAACAACCATTTGATCAAAACCTTTGGCTTCTTCGGACAAAACATTATTTTCAATGGCATCACTGATTAAGTCAATAAAAAAAACTTCCTCACCGGTTAAAAAATAAACCGGTTTCAGCTCTCCGTTTTTAATTTCTTTTATGATTTGGTAGGCTTCTTTCATAATCGGAATAAAACAGCAAAAAAGCTTAACTTTGCTTTATGCAAAAATTAAATTTTCCGGCTTATCAATTTCGATACAAAAATAGGGAAAATAAGCCATATATTTTTGATATAATCAGAAAAGGCTATTATTTGCTCACCCCCGAAGAATGGGTAAGACAACATATTATTCACTATTTAATCGAAGAAAAAAATTATTCGCCGCAATTAATTTCGGTTGAAAAACAACTCAATATCAACGGATTAAAAAGAAGATTTGATGTTGTGGTTTTCAACAAAAAAATGCAGCCTTTCATCCTAATCGAATGCAAAGCTCCACACATTCCTATCAATCAAAATACATTTGACCAGGCAAACCGCTATAATTGGCTGTTGAAAGCTCCTTTTTTAATTCTTACAAACGGTTTAAAACACTATATTTGTCAAATTGATTTCGAACAAAACAATTACCGGTTTCTTAAAGAAATACCCGAAAACAGATGAGTAAAAATGCAGTAGCCATATTAAATTGGAATGGTGCGGAATTATTAAAAAAATTCCTTCCTTCTGTTTTAAAGCACACTCCGCAAGCTGATATTTATGTCATTGATAACAGCTCTACCGATGAAAGCTTATCCCTTCTAAAAAAAGAATTTCCCGATGTGAAAATAATTCGGTTAGAAAAAAACCATGGCTTTGCAGAAGGTTACAATTTAGGGATTAAAAAAATTAAGGCAGATAATATTGTTTTACTCAACTCTGATGTGGAAGTTACCGAAAATTGGCTTAGCCCGTTGATTAGCCACTTGAATAAACATCCGGAAACAGTGGCTCTGCAACCTAAGATCAAAGATTATAAGGATAAAAAAATGTTTGAATATGCCGGAGCAGCCGGAGGTTATTTGGATTTTTTCGGTTATCCTTATTGTGACGGCAGAAAACTCTTTAAAATTGAAGAGGACAAAGGGCAATACGATATAGAAAAGGAAATCTTTTGGGCTTCGGGTGCTTGTTTAATGATAAGAAAAAAAGCTTTTGAAAAGGCAGGAGGTTTTGATTCCGATTATTTTGCTCATCAGGAAGAAATCGATCTTTGTTGGCGCATTCATCATCAAGGAGGAAAGATAAAATATATTCCTATCTCTACGGTATATCATTTGGGAGGCGCGAGTCTTAACGAGCAAAATCCGTTTAAAACCTATCTTAATTTCAGAAATAATTTATTGACATTGCTCAAAAACTTACCTGCTTCCCATCTTTTTCCGGTTATATTCAGCCGGCTTATTTTGGACGGTATAGCAGGAATCCGGTATTTTCTAAGGGGGAAACCTTCACATACCTGGGCGATTATAAAAGCACATTTCGGTTTTTACAAACGCATTCCGCAAGCTTGGAAAAAAAGGCCGCAACAGCCTATTAAAAAATATTATAACAAATTTTCTATTTTTTATTAAAGAAAACTTAAAAAAACAGTTCAAAAAAGAGAAATTATTACCTTTGATATTCAACACCTTAAATTTAAATAAATGAAAAAACATATATGGATTTTGGCTGCCGTTTTATTTGTGGGAGCCTGCAATCAAAAACAAGATGAGAGTATGAAAAAAACATCTATTGCTGATACCAATCCGTTGCTACAAGAATGGAATACGCCTTATGGCACCCCGCCTTTCGATCAAATCAAAAGCGAAGATTATTTACCCGCCCTGGAATATGCTTTGCAAGAACACCGGGAGGAAATAAATGCCATTGCAAATAATAAAGAAAAACCTACTTTCCAAAACACACTGGAAGCAATGGAAAAAAGCGGCAAACAGCTTAACAAAGTAACAGGAGTGTTTTTTGCTGTAAAAGCAGCAAATACAGACAGTATTTTGGATGAAACCTCAAAAAAGTTTATGCCGCAATTAGCTGCCCATCAAGATGCTATTAATATGAACAAAGCACTGTTTGACAGAATTAATGCCATTTATAAGCAAAAAGATGAATTAAATCTTACTCCCGAACAACAAAAACTTTTGGAAAATAAATATAAAAATTTTGTGCGTTCCGGTATCAATTTATCGCCGGATAAACAAGATAGATTAAAAGAGATCAATCAAAGATTAGCTACTTTGCAAGAGAAATTCAATAATAATCTTTTGGCTGAAACCAATAATTTTGAATTGTATATAACCGATGAAAAAGATTTGGGAGATATGCCCGAAAATGTCAAACAAGCGGCACGGGAAGAAGCTGAAAAGAGAGGACATAAAACCGGATGGTCTTTCACTTTACAACGCCCCAGCATTTATCCTTTTCTCGATTATTCGCCTAATAGAGAACTAAGAGAAAAAATATATCAAGGCTATATAAATCGCGGCAATAATAATAATGAATATGACAACAAAAAAGTATTAGAGGAAATGGTAAGCCTTAGAGCCGAAAAAGCGCATCTGTTGGGGTATAATAATTTCTCTGAATATGTATTGGAAGAAAATATGGCCAAAAAACCTGAGAATGTATATGATTTTATGAATAAAATCTGGCCGAAAACTCTCGACAAAGCCAAAGAAGACAGAAATATGTTTGCCCAGATGATGAAAAAAGAAGGAATAAAAGGCGATTTCAGAGGAAGTGATTGGAGATATTATGTCAGAAAAGTCCGCGAACAAAAATATAATTTTGACGAAAATGCCACTAAACCCTATTTTGAAGTAAATGCCGTAAGAGACGGTGCCTTTTCTTTGGCACATAAACTTTTCGGATTAAACTTTAAGGAACTCAAAAACATTCCTACATGGCATGAAGACCAGCAAGTATTTGAAGTAACCGATGACACCGGAAAACATGTCGGGATAATATATATGGACTTTTTTGCTCGTCCCAGTAAAAAAGGAGGAGCTTGGATGAATGAAATCCGCATGCAATCCAATATAGATGGAAATTACGTAACTCCTATTGTGACCAACAATTTTAATTTTCCCGCTCCTACCAAAGACAGCCCTTCTCTTTTAAGTTTCTCGCAAGCGCAAACTGTTTTTCATGAATTCGGTCATGGATTACACGGCCTTTTATCTAATGTCACTTATCCCTCTCTTTCTGGAACAAATGTACCACGAGATTTTGTAGAATTTCCTTCACAAGTAATGGAAAACTGGATGAGTGAACCGGAAATGCTTAAAGAATATGCCAAACATTATCAAACGGGAGAAGTAATTCCTGCCGAAATGATCGATAAGATGAACAAAGCAAATGCTTTTAATGAAGGATTCAGAGGGGGAGAATATACGGCTGCCGCTTATCTTGATATGGATTGGCATACGGTAAATGATACATTGCCAAAAAATACTTTGGAATTTGAAAAACAATCGATGAACAAAATCGGTTTAATCAAAGAAATCGCTCCCCGGTACAGAAGTACATATTTTGCTCATATTTTCGGTGGAGGTTATGCATCCGGCTATTATAGTTATTTATGGTCTGAAGTACTTGATGCCGACGCCTTCCAAGCCTTTAAGGAAACCGGAGATATATTTAATCCGGAATTGGCCAAACGCTATAAAAAAATGTTGAGCATGGGAGGATCCAAAGACGGAATGGAATTATACAAAGAATTCAGAGGAAAAGAGCCCTCTATTGATGCTCTTTTAGAAAGAAAAGGATTGAAATAAATCCTCATTCAAAATAAAGTTTTAATAGCCCTGTATATCACGGGGCTATTTTATTTGGGGAAATATGATAAAACTCATATATCGATAAAAATATTTATATTTAATTTATCATACTAAAACCTAAAACCTATGAAAACCAATTACTTTTTATCAATCCTGGATGAATCTTTCTCTACAATTTCCTACCCTATAAATACAAAATTGTACTTATAAAAATTTACATTTTTATTTAAGAAAATTATATGATGTTTGCTCATATAATCTTATTGTATATATATAAATTTATATATGCAGTTCTTAAATAAAAATAAGTAGAAGAATAAAAGTGAAAAAATAAAAAAAAATAAATCTATTAATTTTATAAAATAAACCTAAAACCTATAAATATGAAAACAAAAAACCTTCTAATTATTCTATTGTCTTTATTGACAATAAGCCTCTCTTCTTGTAAAAAAGAAGATGATGAGCCCCTATCCAAGTCTGAATTACTAACCAAAGAAATATGGAATTGGGATAAAATGGAAAGCTATGAGAACAACATTCTGGTAGATAGTGAAGACAAAACCGGCTATAAGATGGAGTTTAATGATGACCATAGTCTTATAATTTACAATCCTGACGGCAGTATTGACGAGAATCTCATCTGGGAAATTAATATGGATGAAACAAATTTATTTATTTCAACAAGGATCACCGAAGAAGCTATGGTTTTCGATATTGACAAATTGACTGAAAATATATTTATTTTCTCTGCCACTTGGCAAGACGGAGGCGGAAAGATAAAAGCCTTTGAAGATGTAGTCAATTCCGAAAAAATCGTATTTTATTTAAGTAGATAATCTAAACCAAAAATCTAAAATTATGAAAACCAAATTAATAAGTTTAATCATCTTAGGCTTTTTAACTATAAGCCTGACATCTTGTAAGAAAGAAGATAATCTGGAAACTAAAAAAGAATTACTCTCCAAAAAAAAATGGGAACTCTATAAATGGGAAGAGTATAATATCAATGATGAATTTATAGAATCTGAACCAGTTGAAGATGTTTATTTTTGGTTCAAAACCGATTATACGCTAGTTATAATGGATGGTGATGATCAAATATATATTGAAGGAAAATGGGATATAAACAAAGAAGAAAACATGCTTTATTTTATAGATTCACAAGATAATGAAGCTGAAGTATATATAATAATTAAATTAAATAAAAATGAATTGGTCATTAAAGAAAATATTTCATATCCGTCAAAAAATAAAATTTCTACCTATGAAATTCTTTATTTCAAAAGATAATTAATGTAAAACAATCTAAAACCTATAATAATTATGAAAACAAAAACCCTATTAAGTCTTTTGTTATTGTCATTATTTACAGTCACTTTTACTTCCTGTGATAAAGACGATGATGAAGTTACTAAAACAGAATTACTGACCAAATCCATATGGAATTGGGAAAAAGTGGAAGTATATTCCGGTGATGTATTATTGGATACTGAATATAAAACCGGCTATACCATGAAATTCGATATAGATCATACTGCCGTTTTATATGAACCCGATGGAAATATTGAAGAGAAATTTCAATGGGATTTAAACTCGGATGAAACCAAACTCTCATTAACGATAAAAAGTAATAGAGTAATATTTTTTGATTTAATTCTCCTCACGAACAAAGAATTAGTGTTTTCGTTTAGTTTAACAGAGCCTCCCGGAATTAGCAAATTTCAAAAAATGAGACCTGATATTGACAAAAAAGTATTTTATTTTAAAAGATAGATCCCTTATTAAAAACCAAGCATTATGAAAACAAAAATATTAGTATTCTTTACAATAACTTTTCTTGTCTTTAATTTTTCTTCTTGCAAAAAAGAAGATAAAGAACCCACAAAAACAGACTTATTAACAAAAAAAGAATGGCAATTCTATAAAAGTGAAACCTATGATTTAGACAATCAATTTTTGGGCAACGAATTGGTAGATCCCCTCTATTTTGATTTTAAAACAGATCACCAACTCATTATTACTGACCCCCAAGATCCGGAAGATGCTGAAATAATGGAATGGGATTTTAATAATGATAAAACAAAAATTTATTTTATTTATCCTGATAATAATATTGGAGAATCCTATATCATTGAAAAATTGGAAGATCAAGAAATGATTTTAAAAGAGGATATCTATTACCCGGTAAAAAGAAAAGCCCCTACGTATGACAAGCTATATTTCAAACGCTAATGAAATTTTTGAAATATAAAAAAACAGGCGGAACTTCCGCCTGTTTTTTTATATGCGTTTTTTGGATAAATACAAAACGAGTAAAAGAGAGATAAAGAGCAAAAAAGCTGTAACTTGATGTAAAACAGCTATATTTATAGGAACTTTATAAATTATCACCGATATTCCCAACAAATATTGTATTATTATTAAAAAAACTGAAAGAGCGATAGCTTTATTAAGTAATGAAAATTTTTGCTTTTTAAGTCGAAATGCTACACAAAGAAAAACAATAAATAACAAAAAGCCTAACCATCTATGGATAAATTGAACACTTGGAGCAAAATCAATTAAGCTAAGCCATGATTCTTCTTTAAATACTGTTTTTGAAATATCAGGGATCCAATTCTCACCCATTTTCGGATAAGTTGGGAAAATGTGGCCAGCTTTTAAACCGGCTGTCAATCCTCCGTATATAATTTGAACGATAATTAAAAATATAAAGACTTTTAAAAAATTATGAGTAAACCGGGAATTTGTTGTTTTATTGCCCGGAATCAAAAGTGTAAAAACAGTCCAAAGAATCGTAGTCAAAATGACCAGGGCTAAACTCATATGTAAAGCCAAGCGGATATGATCTACACTTGTATTTTCCACTAATCCGCTTTTTACCATATACCACCCGGCAAAGCCTTGAATACCTCCAAGCAAAAAAATCAGGAAAAGTCTTTTTAATAATTTCTTATTCTGTATGCGTCCTTTAAAATAAAAAAATAAAAAAGGAATGAGAAAAATCAGGCCCAAAGAACGTCCCAACATTCTGTGAAGATACTCCCAAAAGAAAATCTGTTTATACTCATTCAAAGTAAAATAATGGTGAACTTTTTTATACTCCGGAATTTTCTTATATGCTTCAAAAGCTTGTTGCCATTCTACTTCATTCATCGGAGGCAAAACTCCTTTTATAGGCTGCCATGTAACGATAGACAAACCCGAATGTGTTAAACGGGTAATTCCGCCAATCACCACCATTGTTAAAACCATAAAAGCACCAAACAATAACCAATAGGCTATTGGCTTATTATATTTTTCGTTCTGCATTTTTATTCTTGTAAAAGTACTTTAAGATCATTGGCCAATCTGTTTACATCATTGGCATTGGTTCCATCATAATATCCACGAATGAGTCCTTCTTTATCTATCAATACAAATCGTCCGGAATGCAAATAACCGCCGGGCTCGGTTGAATCTTTTTGCATACCCAGATAATATCCTTCTATTCCCACTTTATAAATGGAATCCATAGGGGCAGTAAGAAAAACCCAACGGGATAAATCCGCCCTGTGGCTCAATGCATATTTTTTTAATTTAAAAGGGGTATCACGATCAGGATCCACGGTAAATGAGACGATTTGAAAAGAAGGATATTCTTTTGTCATTTCTTGCAAACGTTGCATTTGCGAAGTCATAACAGGACATATTCCTGGACAAGAGGTGAAAATAAAATCTGCAACATGTACCTTGTTTTTCAACTGTTCGCTTCCATAAAGCAAACTATCCTGAGTGGTGAATTGAAAAGAAGGAATCTTCTGATAAATCGTATCTCCATTCTCTACTTTATATTTGGAAAGCACGGGAAGTTTTCTTTCATTATTTTGTTGACAAGAAAAAAGAAGAATGACACTCACATAAATTAAAAGGACACTAAATTTCATTTTGGTAATTTTTTTTGACATATTTAAAAATAACAAAGCCCAAAGCAAAAGGAACAAAAATCAGTAAAAGAGTTGCAATAATAAAACCCCTTTTCTCTTCGTCGCTATATTCAACATTGCATGTACTGCATGCCCATATAAATTTTGGAGAAAAAAGGAGAAAGAAAAGAAATATTTTTTTCATCTTACCCAATAAATTAAATAATATAATACCGGCCATAAAGCCACAACAAAAAACCAAAAAATTCCTACTGTAAGTATATAATTTGAAATGTTATCCTTTTCTTTCAGTTGTTTGATTTTATAAAAAACATACCCCAAAAGCATCAGGCCTATAAAAACATGAAAGCCGTGAAGACCGATAATAGTATAGAAAAAAGAAGTGAATAAACTATGGCTGGTTTCCATTCCAAACAGTAAAATTCTCATCCACTCATACCCTTGTATTAAAAAAAACAAGATTCCTAAAAACAGGGTTATGAATAGAGCATAAGATTTTCTTCCTTCTTTGGCGTTTTTTATAGCCATCCACATAAAATAAGCAGATACAAGAAGTATAAGCATATTCCCGAAAGTAAACCAAAAAGGCAAGCGTGGTTGATCGGATGGAGGCCATTCCACTTGGCCGGCTTGTGCCAAAACAAAAGCACTTATCAAGCCTCCAAAAAACATAAGCTCAACCACAATGGCCATTATCACACCTAATACGCTACTACTTACCGGTGGTTTTTGTTTAGTATGTATCATACTGTATTCCATATTTTTCAAATTAAGGTTTAGTGACCAAATAAGGCTTCACCGAAACAATATCCGGATATAAGCCTAAGGTTAAAAATAAAAGTGTCATCAATGCCAATCCCAGTAAAATCCAAATTAACACCGGTTCCCATTTAAGATGCATAAAATATAATAACACCATACTTCCTTTTACAATGGAAATGACAAAAACAATGATAAAAACAACTAACGGATTTGGAATCAGCGATGCAAAAACGGTAATCGCAAAAAGAATGAGAAGACTTATATAAATTATCAAATAATTGGGATGTCCGTGATAATCTTCTTTTTTTGGAACAGCTATTTCATGAGCTAATCCTTCGGGTTGATTCGTATTCATAATCAAATAATTTTTAATGAATTAAATAAATTAGAGGAAAAAGGAATATCCAAACAATATCCACCATATGCCAATATAAACCGGCCACTTCGATTCTGTGATAATCTTTTTCCGTTTTTGTTGCATGTCGCATAACAAAAAACAAAGCAAGTGCTCCTCCTATAACATGAAGACCATGCAAGCCTGTCATGGTATAATAAAATGACCAATACATGGTTTCTACATGTTTTCCTTCTGCCAAAAGCTGTGTTCCCGGCAAAGTGAAACCATGCAAAATCTCGTGGTAATATTCATAACTTTTAATTCCGAGAAACAGGAGAGCACAGATGAGTGTCAACCATATCCACATTTTTACTTTTTCTTTGTTTTTATGCAATGCCGCTTCATGAGCTTTAACAACAAAGAAACTACTTGTCAATAATACCAATGTATTTATGGTGCCGGCAATAACATTGGTATGTTGGGCCATTTCTCCCCAGGATTCATATTTTAAACGGTTAAGAGTATACATAACTATCAAGCCACCGAAAATAGCAAACTCTCCGGCTATTAATGCCCACATCGCCAAACGGGCTTGTGGAATTTCTCTCCATGTTATTTTAGTATTCATAATTTATTATTTTTTATTTTGGGGTAGAAAATCATCTTCTCTGTCCGGATGGTTATATTCATAAGGCCCATGATGTACTTCGGGATAAACGGCAAAATTTCCATGAGGAGGTGGTGAGGCGGTTTGCCATTCAAGAGTATTTGATTCCCACGGATTATCACTGGTTACTTTCTTTCCCCGTTTAAGTGACCAAAAGAAATTGAAAATAAATATAAACTGACTTAAAATGAGAATAACTGCACTGATGGTAGCAATTTGTCGATACAAAGGCAAAGGATCTTGCATTAGAAATTCAAATTGACGGTAATCGGCAATTCGTCTGTGTTGACCTGCTAATCCCAATAAAAATAGAGGAAAAGCAAAGCCGTTAAAAAAGATAAAGGTCAACCAAAAATGCACATTTCCCCAAAATTTATTGAGCTCTCTTCCCGAAAATTTGCCGAACCAATAATAAAAAGCGGCAAAACTACCGAAAATCACCGTAGGAAATAAGGTATAATGAAAATGGGCTACTACAAAAGAGGTATCATGTGCATAAATATCAAATACGGAAGCGCCCAAATATAAACCTGTGAATCCTCCTATAAGTGTAAATAAAGTAATGGCTCCTATGGCCCATTTCATCGGCAAATTGATTTTTAAATCTCCATTCCAAAGAGTAGCAATATAGGCAAGTATAATTCCCGCAAACGGTAAAGAAATGATAATGGTAAAAATACTGAAAATGGTAGCGGCCCTAGGATCAATTCCGGAAACAAATTGATGATGTGCCCATACCATCATAGACAATATGGCAGCAATCAAAGTCAAATTTAAAATAAATTTATATCCATATAATGGTTTTCTACTGTTTGTACTTATAATTTCGGCAATTATTCCCAATGGAGGCAATAAAATCACATAAACTTCCGGATGGCCGAAAAACCAAAAAAGATGTTCCCATAACAAAGGATCTCCGCCTCGATAAACATCATAAAAACCTGTCCCGGCATTGATATCCAATAAAAGCATAAAAGCTCCTGCGATTAACGGCCCAACAGAAAACATAAACAATACACTGGCTATATTAATCATCCAGACAATCATCGGCATTTTTGTCAAAGTCATGCCTTTGGCTCTTTTATTGAGAGTGGTAACAAAGAAATTGATTCCTCCCATAAGGAGAGCGATAAATTCAAAGGTAATAGCCAATAATACAAAGGTATTTGCCGTAAAAAAACGATCTTTGAAAGAAGTATAAGCCGTATTATAACCGAAATCCCCTACTGAAAGAGGCGGATACATGGTCCAGCCACCACCAAATCCTCCCCTTTTCATAAAAAAAGAAGAAATCATCAAAATCACACTAATCAGAAAAAACCAATAAGATAGTTTATTTAGCTTGGGAAAAGCCATGTCATCTGTTCCGATCATAATGGGAATTAAATAATTTCCTGCTACGGCCAGCAACATTCCCAGTGCCAGCCACATCATCATAATCAATCCGTGATTTGTAATGAGCATATTATAATCTTTATTGGTAACCAAACCAAAAAGAGGCACCTCCATTTCAGGATAAGCCAAATGCATCCTGAAAACATAAGCAAAAAAACCTCCGATTGAAACCATTACAAAAATGGTTAACATATATTGAAACCCAATGTCTTTATGGTCTAATGAAAAGAAATAACGGTGCCAAAAACCATGTTTTTTATGTGTATTCATAGTCAAATTATTTTTTATAAAGTTTTGCCATTTGTTTCTTGTAATCTTCATTTAAAAGCACAACAATTTCCGCTTTCATATTAGCATGTCCTATTCCGCATATTTCCGCACAGGTCAAAGGGTAAGTACCCGTTTTAGTCATTTTTACCCATTTGGTAATATTTCTACCGGGTAAAACATCTTGCTTGAAGCGTGCATGAGGAATAAATACACTGTGGATGACATCATATGCTTGCAAATCCATATGGATATTTTTATTTACAGGTAAATAGAGCTTATTGATGGTTTTTACATCATCTGCCGTATAGAGTTTTCCATCCGGACCGGGATAAGTAAATTCCCATAGCCATTGGCGGCCCATTACTATCACATGAACTTCTTTTTCGGGCAAAGTTTCCTCAATATTTCGCCAAATGGGGCCTTCTTCAAATAAAAAATAGAAATCGGCAATTGCCAAGATGGCAATCCCGAGATAAATCAATTTCAATTTTTGAAAGCCTTTTCCCTGTTGATATCTCTGTTCTTTTGTCCGGCTTTTATTTTTTGTTAAGATGGGATATAAAATCAAAAAAATGACTATAATACTGGCAACCGTAATCACTCCGGTAATCAGCCAGAAAATAAAATCCACATCTGCCCCGTAACTACTAGCGTTTTCAGGAAATATTCTCATAATTTATATTTATTGGTTAATTTGGTTTATAATTAAAATGAATTGTATAACAGGCAAATAGATAACCGATACTAACATCAGCTTCTTGGCACTTTTTATTTCGGGTTTTTTATAAAACACATATGCGATAAAACTAAAAAGGAATGTCAATAAAAGAAGAATAAAGAATATTTCTATATGCAAAAAATGGATATGATGTAAAAAATAAATAACCGGAAAAAGTAAAAAAGTAGACAAGAAAGTATAGAGGGCATTTTGTGTACTTCTTCCGCCTTTTACAGGCATCAGATCATATCCAGCACCTTGGTATTCGTCATTCCAAATCCATGCAATAGACCAGAAATGAGGCAACTGCCATAAAACTTGTAATAAAAATAAAGCAATGGCCGGTGCATCTATTCTTCCGGTAGCCGTAACATATCCAATGAGAATAGGTAAAGCTCCGGGAATAGCACCAATATAGATGCTTAACCGTGACACCTGTTTCATAGGAGTATATAAAAATGCATACATCACTAACGAAACAAAAGAAATATAGGCGGCAATAGGAGATGCTTTAAATAGGAAAAACAAGCCGGTTGAACTAAAAACAAATAATGCAATTACGGCTTCCTTCTTTTTAATGGCCCCGGTAACCAAAGGACGATCCTTGGTGCGTAGCATTTTCTCGTCCAGATTCTTTTCAATTAGCTGATTTATGATATGAGCCGTAGCCGTAACCAAAAAACCACCGGCAAATATTAAAAAAACCGTATCGAAATGTGCTATCTCTTTTCGCCCCAGAAAAAAACCAAAAACGGAAGTGAGTGCGACAATTATATCCACACGGAATTTTATCAACTTTTTATACTCTCTAAATCTATGTAGTATGGTTCTAAATTGGTAATCTTTCAACAATTGTGTAATTTTTGATACAAACTTAACGTATCAAAAGTTACTTTCCTTCCTGGTTTTATAGATATTTTTTATAACGACTATCAATTCAAATGATACTTAAATAAAAAAACTTTATACGGCCTCTTTATCTTTGCCATAAAAAATAATGAAAACAAAAAGTAGTTTTTTGGTATTTCTTATTTCCGGATTAATCATCGGAGTAATTTTATTAACGATTTTCCTTCCTCCGTTTCAAATAGATAATACACAAACATTTGCAAAACTACCTTTTTATAATGCACTCTTAAACGGATTATCTTTTCTCTCTTTGCTTTTAGCCTATTATTTCGTTAAAAAAGGAAAAATCAAAGAGCATATTTATTTTATTTTCACTGCTTTATTTTTCACCACATTATTTTTGTTCTCTTACCTCCTTTATCATTTCACCAATAAACCCACTCCATTTGGCGGAGGAGGTGCAATCAAAGTCTTCTATTTGATTCTACTCGGTACGCATATCATCCTGGCTGCCATGATGCTTCCTCTTATATTATTTACTTTAAAAGAAGCATTTGAAAAAAATTATACAAAACATAAAAAAATAGCCAGATGGACCTTGCCCATCTGGCTATACGTAAGTTTAACCGGTGTGCTTGTTTACTTATTGAACCGCCCTTATTATTAATCTTTCTTTTCCAAACCCGCCCGCTTTAACAAGGCTTGTAGACCGGGTTCTCTTCCTCTGAATTTTATATATAAATCCATGGGATGCTCCGCTCCTCCTTTTTGCATTAATTCTTTAAAACCGTCTGCTGTTTCTTTATCAAATATGCCTTTTTCTTGAAATAAAGAAAAAGCATCTGCATCCAATACTTCCGCCCATTTATAAGAATAATAACCGGCAGAATATCCCCCCGGAAAAATATGGCTGAAAGCAACACTCATATTATTTTCAGGATATACCGGAAGCAAACGTGTTTTTTCAAAAGAGGATATTTCATATTCTCCTACATTTTTCACTTTATCCGGTTCAAAATGATAATGCCAATCCATATCCAAAAAACCGAAACTCAATTGGCGATTGGTAGCATAGCCTTCCATAAACTGCATGGATTTTTTAATTTTTTCAATCATCTCCACCGGAATAACTTCCCCGGTTTTATAATGATGAGCAAAGAGTTCAAGCGCTTCCTTTTCATAGGCCCAATTTTCCATAATTTGAGAAGGTAATTCTACAAAATCCCAATATACATTAGTGCCTGAAAGAGAGGGGTAGTGTGTATCCGCCAATATCCCGTGAAGCGCATGACCGAATTCATGAAAAAAGGTGGTTACCTCTTGAAAATTTAATAAGGCGGGAAGAGTTTTTGACGGTTTTGAGAAATTTGTCACGATGGAAATATGAGGACGTGAATTTTCTCCGTCTTTCTTCCATTGAGATTTATAAGAAGTCATCCATGCGCCGGGTCGTTTTCCTTTTCGCGGGAAAAAGTCCAAATATAATAAAGCCAAAAACTCTCCTTTTTCATCCATCACTTTATATACTTCAACCTCAGAATGATATTTTTGTACTCCTGTTTCTTTTTCAAAAGATAATCCGTAGAGTCGATTTACTATTTCAAAAATCCCGTTTTTCACCTTTTCCAGTTCAAAATAAGGACGTAATTGCTCTTCTTCCAGATCTAATTCCTGCTGTTTTAACTTCTCCATATAATAAGATAAATCCCATTTTTCCAATGAATCGATTCCATCCTTCTTGGCCAAATTTTCCAATCGTTTAACATCTTGCTTAGCAGCCGGATAAGCAACTTTATATAAACTGTCGAGAAATTCCATTACTTTTCCGGGAGATTTAGCCATTCTTTCCTCCAATACAAAGTCGGCATGTGTATCATAACCCAATAACCGGGCTCTTTCCTTTCTTAAACGAGCAATTTGTAATACATTTTCACGATTATCAAATTTATTATTCTTATAAGCTCTGGAACCAAATGCCAAGGCCATTTTTTTTCTCAACTCCCTGTTTTCCGCATATTTCATAAAAGGAATATAGGAAGGAGCTTGAAGAGTAAAAATCCATTTTTGTTTTCCATCGACAATTTGGGCCGCTTCCTTAATCAACGATTCGGGCAAGCCTGCCAGATCTTCTTCTTTATCGATTACCAATTGAAATGCATTGGTTTCAGCAAGAACATTTTTACTGAAATCTAATTTTAACCGTGTCAACTGTTGGTCAATCTCTCTCAATTTCTTTTTACCTTCTTCGTTTAGTAATGCTCCATTTCGGGTAAAACTTTTATAGGTTTTATCAAGCAGCCTTTTTTGTTCTTCCGTTAATTGATCTTTATCTGTATGTTCATATACATATTTAATTTTTTCAAACAAGGCTTTATTGAGTTTGATATCATTCCCCAATTCGGTAAGCATCGGCATAACTTCTTCTGCCACTTTTTGAAGTTCATCATTTGTTTCAGCCGAATTCAAATTGGAAAGCAAGCCCGACAAACGCCCCAATTCCATACCCGAAAATTCCAATGCTTCAATTGTATTGGTAAAATCCGGCATAGAGGGATTGACTATTATTTCATCGATTTCCCGCTTGGTTTTTGCTATATATTTTTCTATGGCCGGTTTAAAATGAGCGGGCTTGATTTCTTCAAAAGGAATACTTTCAAAAGGAGTTGTAAAAAGATCGTTTAATAAAGGATTTTCATATTTCATGGATTAATTTTTTAAATAATTTATAATAATTTCTTTTAAATCCTCTCCGTGGGCACGTGCAATGGGAATTTCGGCCTCTTCCATATCCTTACGCATATATTTACCTAAGGCTTTATATAATAAAACATCCACATCTTTCAAAAGTTCCACGACTTCATCATGACGATGTTCTCCGTGATGATGCCCGTGTCCGTGACCATGTCCATGTCCATGCCTTCTATGTTCTCCGGTTTTATGCGATTCATCCTCATGATGATGTTTGGCATGTTCATTTATTCTGTATTCTTCTTTGGTAATATTTCCTTGCGAATCGAGATAAAAAACAGCAAATTCTTTGGCTCGTCCGGTTCGTTGAGCAATGTTTTTTCTATCGTTTGTGGCAATGGCTATTTTCATGACAAATATTTTTAAACAAATTTAATTAGAATAATTCTAAATAATAACTTTTAAAACAGAAAAATACTCAAACCGAGAAGAATCAAAATCAAACCGAATAATTTGGATATATATTTTTCGTATTTGTTATAATATCGAATGATCACCGGACGAGTAAAAAGGCTGGCGACCAAATAAAACCAAAAAAAATTAGTCAATAACATCATCAAAATAATGATTCCAATCATATAGTTAGGCAAATCCGGTGGAATTACCACGGAAAAAATACTTAAAAAAAAGAGAGATGCTTTGGGGTTTAGGATATTAGTCAAAAAACCCATTTTTATAAATTTACGCGGTTCTATTCTTTGGTTTCTCGTCTGATTTTTATCTATTTCAACGGGAATATACTTTTGTTTCAACGATTTAATCCCTAAATAGATTATATAAAGAGCTCCCAAACTTTTTATAAACTGAAAAAGGGCAGGATATTTTTTCAGCAAAAGAGCTACCCCGGTCAATGAATAGATAATATGGATACTTACTCCCAAAGCAATTCCTAAACTGAGATAAATTCCGGCTTTTTTTCCATATTGCATACTATTCTTTAAAACCAATAAAAAATCAGGACCGGGACTGGAAACAGCCATAATATGCAACATAAAAATCAAACCGAGTAATGAAAGATATTCCATATTGAAATAGTTTGGATATATTTGCAAATATAAACCATTCTTATATGGCAAGCGGACTTAAAAATTATCTGTCTTTTTTTATAAAGAACAATACTTTCAGAAATTTTTTTTACTTTCTTCTGATTTCCGCCTCTTTATGGTTTCTATCGAGATTATCTGATACTTATTCCTACAAAATAAACCTTCCTGTCCGCTATATGGATACACAAGGAACTCCTCTTCCCTCCTCCTTTAATCGCGATACTCTATATGTAGAAATAGAAGCTTCCGGATTTCGAATACTAGGAATTAAATTACAAAAACCTATATTTTATTATCATATAAACCCCAAAAAATCTCCTGTTTGGTATCCTCCGAAAAAGTTTTCATCCATAAGAAAACTTCTCGGCAAGGAAGTAAAAATAATCCAGATAAAACCGGATAAAATCAGTATAAATCATAAAGAAATCACTCAAAAAAGCCTGCCGGTTATTCCTGTGATTGACATAGAATTCCGGGAAGGTTATAAAAATACTTCTCCTCCTGTTTTATTCCCTCCAAAAATAACCGTTTACGGAAAAAAGGAGGTTTTGGATAGTATGAAAAAAATCAATACGCTGCCGGTTCATCTCACTGATGTTCATTCAGATATAGAAAAAAATATCAAATTGGAATTACCGAATGGCATTAAAGCCGGCCAATCTTCCGTTAGCCTTAAAATTCCCGTTGATCAAATTGTAGAAGATGAAAAAATCCTTCCCGTTTCGCTTCCCAAAAATTTCACAAACAATGACTACCTGATTCTACCTAAAACAGCTCGTTTGATTTTCTCATTTTTCAAAAAAGATTTTACTTCCTTACAAAACAAAGAATTAAAACTTACAGTAAATCCGGAAGATTTAAAAAAAGGAAAAAGAAAGGCTAAAATATATTTGGCCCGAAAACCCAAAGAAATCCTCAATTATAAAATTATCCCGCAAGAAGCAACAATTTTAATGAAAAATGAAAAAAATAATTAAAGTAGGTTTAACAGGTGGTATCGGAAGTGGAAAAACCACTGTCGCCGGTTTTTTCGAAAAATTGGGAATTCCCGTCTATTATGCCGATATGCATGCCAAAATTTTGATGCAGGAGAATCCCGATATAAAAAAAGAATTAATTAAGGTTTTTGGAAATAAGGTTTATCAAAACAATCACTTAAACCGCTCCTATCTCGCCTCCATTGTTTTTTCTGATAAGGACAAACTTTACAAATTGGAACAAATTGTACATCCTTCGGTACGAAAAGATTTTATCAAATGGACTGAAAAACAAAAAGCACCTTATGTAATTGTAGAAAATGCAATACTGCATAAAAGCGGCATGGATAAACTGGTGGATTATGTCATCGTAGTAACATCAGATACACAAAAACGGATCGAAAGGCTAAAAAAAAGAGATAAAGTTGACAATGAACAAATACAGAAAAGAATAAATAATCAAGAAAGTAACGAGGAACTGTTAAAAAAAGCAGATTTTATCATAAAAAACAATAAAAACCTTGATTCTCTAGGAGAAAAGGTTAAATTAATAGATCTAAAACTTAAAAATTCGTTAAATAAAAGTTAATTTTTAGACTTATTTTATTATTAATCAAATGGTTTAACATATCTTTGCATATGAAAAGAAGGAGTATTGTTGTACTGGTTATATTTATGACGATTTCCGTTTTGGGGATTCGGATGATGCAGGTAAAATTGCGGGATAATGATATCAAATTACGTGATCAACAATTTTATTATACGATCAATCAGATTTTATATGATATCACTAACAAAGCACAAGACCAAGAAATCGCTCGCTATCAAAAACAGATAAGCCAATCTGCTGACTCGCTCACAACCGGTAACGCTTATGAATTTGTTTATAAAAAACAAAATAAGCATACCAATGAGATTTTTGCTTACAAGCATTTGGTCCTTGAAAAAGGTTTGAATCTCAAATTTCCAATCACCGAAGAACAATTCGACTCGGTTTTTGGAAAGTTAAGTATTTCTAAAACCAGTTCAAATTTCTTTAAAAAAGGAAAAAGAATTGTAAACAGGGGATTGGAACGAAGCGGGCTGGACTTAAACAATACGTATTTCACCCGCGTCATCAAAGATATTTCCGTAATAGAACCTATATATAAAAGGGTCTCTACGGATAGCTTGAAAAGTTGGATTGATAAGGAACTCTTTAAAAGAGGGATTGATTATAAATATGAATTTGGGATTACCAATGACGGCATTTTGACAAAAGTGCACTCAAAAGGTTTTTCCTTGGACAATAAAGCTTTTAAATTCTATCGTTTTAGAATTTTTCCGGATGACTCGGAACAAACAAAATATGAATTAGTTCTTGCATTTAATAAAAACGAATTATTTAAGCATGAAAGCTTGAGAATTCAATTTCTGTCCGATTTATTGATGGCTATCATTTTGATTATCTATATTCTGACTATCTATTTTATCATTCGTCAGAAGAAAATATCACAAATGAAAACCGATTTTATCAATAATATGACGCATGAATTCAAAACACCGATTGCCACCATCAATTTGATTACAGATGCAATGAAGACGCCGATGGTAATGAAAAATGAAAAGATGATCACGCATTACATCTCCATGCTGAAAGAGGAAAACAAAAGAATGTTGAATCAAGTGGAAAATGTACTGAATATGTCGGTGCTTGATAAGGCAGAAATGATAATCAATGAAAAACCGGTAGATGTACACGAAATTTTAAATAATGCCATCAATCATGTCAATCTGATTATTAAGAATAAAAACGGGCATCTGAAAAAGGATTATCAAGCTACAAAAACAATGGTAAACGGAGACGAGGTTTTGCTAACCAATGTATTTGTGAATATTTTGGATAATGCCATCAAATATTCAAAAGAAATTCCCGAGATTGAAGTAAAGACCTATAATGACGGAGGAAGTATAATTGTTGAAATTAAAGATCACGGAATCGGGATGGCTCGCTCGGAACAAAAGAAAATTTTTGACAGATTTTACCGGGCATCCACCGGCGATATTCACAATGTAAAAGGGCATGGGCTCGGATTGACATATGTTTGGAAAGTAATTCATGCTTTAAAAGGAAAAATTAAAGTAAAAAGTGCAAAAGACAAAGGAAGTACATTCATTATCAAACTTCCTTTGAAAAAAATAAATAGTAAAACACACACAAACTAAATATTATGATGACACCAAGTAAACAAAAAATTCTACTCGTAGAAGATGATATGAATTTCGGTATCATCCTTCGTGATTACCTGATGCTGAACGATTATGATGTTGTTTTGGCAAGAAACGGTATGGAGGGGTTTGAGAAGTTTAAAAAGGATAATTTTGACCTGATTATCCTTGATGTAATGATGCCTTATAAAGACGGATTTACCTTAGCCAAAGAAATACGTCAAAGAGACCAAAAAGTACCTCTTATTTTCTTAACAGCTAAAAATTTAAAAGAAGATATGCTGAAAGGCTATCAAATCGGTGCTGATGATTACATCAATAAACCATTTGATTCTGAGGTTTTAATTTACAAAATCAAAGCTTTGTTAAACCGTTCTGCCAAAGAAAAAGAAAAGGAACGAAAAACCTTAAACAATTTCAAAATAGGAGATTTTACCTTTGATGCCAAATTGCGTCAACTTAAATACAAAGATGAGGAGGCTGTTAAATTATCCCCCAAAGAAAGTAAATTGTTGCAACTATTGGCTACTTACAAAAATGACTTAATGCCAAGAGACAAAGCCTTGACTGAAATATGGCAAGACGACAATTATTTTACTTCCAGAAGTATGGATGTGTATATCGCCAAATTAAGAAAGGTCTTGAAAAAAGATCCTTCCGTTAAAATTGTTAATATACACGGAGCCGGATTCCGGTTGGTAGATCCCAGTGAAGTAACGGAAAACATGAAATAAATTTTTAAAAATATTTTCTTTATTACTATCCCCTGTTTATTCCCTTAAACAGGGTTTTTTATAGGGAAACGTTCAATTGAAATTTCCGGACTGAGAGGTATGCTCAATTCCAGATGTTCAAAAAGTTCTTTGGCTACCGAAGGCGCCAAAATTACTCCGCGAGTACCCATTCCGTTTAATACGGCGAGCTGTGAATATACAGGGTGTTTTCCCGCCAAAGGACGACGGTCTTGCACCGTTGGTCGAATACCTGCTTTTTGTAAAACAACTTCATATTTTTTGTTCAAAAGTTTGCTTAAACGTTCTTCGAGTTGTTGCCGAGCTTCCCGGGTAGGTTCATTGCTTTTATCCGTCCAATGATAAGTAGCACCTACATAATATTGTCCCGGAGTAGTTACATCGGGAGCCAGAAAAGCGGCTGATTTTACTATATAAGGGATTTTTGCCTCGGTTCTAATCATTAACATCTCCCCTTTTGTGCCTTTTAAGGGTAAGTAGTTAAAAAACGGATTGTTTGTTAACCCGTAACCTTCTGCAAAAACAAGATATTTTGCTTTGATTCCTTTATACTCTATATGGTCTTTATGGAGAATCAATTGATCATAATCAAAAGATTCCCGGAGAAATAAGTCTTTTTTTTGAAGTTCTTTAATCGCTTCATCCAATACTTTGCCGACATTTACAATTCCCGTCCCTTTCAATACTCCAAAACCATAGGGGGCTTCCACTCCGTCAATCTTTTCATAAGTAACCGGATGCATAAAATCACGCATCACAGGTTTATCCATTGCCACTGACCAATTATTTTGTTCTTCAATTGAAGCCAGTTTTCTATAAATATCTATTTCATGAATAAATTTTGATTTGTATTTTAATTCGGCTTTCCTGAATTGAAGCAAAGAATAAGGAAGCATCTCGGCAGCTTTCCAGGCAGGAGTAAATCGTTTGAGAATAATAGGATTATACATTCCACCGGCAATACGGGAAGATCGTTGCGAATGATTATCAAGCACTAAAAAACTGCGTTGGTTTTCTTCTAATTGCTGCATAAAAGAAAATCCCGCGACGCCAAAACCTACTATCAAATAATGATACATAACTTAAAGAATATTAAGCAATTGTTCTTTGATTTGTTCCAATGCATCTTTCATTTTCACTACTTTCTGTTGAATTTTACTGTCATTGGCTTTTGAACCGATGGTATTGATTTCACGTCCGATTTCTTGTGAAATAAAACCCAGTTTTTTTCCCTTGGGCTTCTGTTTGCCATCCATTTCCTTCAAAAAATAATCCAAATGGTTTTGCAAGCGGACTTTCTCTTCATTAATATCCCATTTCTCTAAATAATAAATTAATTCTTGCTCAAATCTGTTTTCATCGATTTCCGTTTTCAACTGATCCAATTCCGCACGTAATTTTTCTTTCTTCTTTGTGATCCTGTCTTTATCGAGTTCCTTTATTTCGTTTAAGTTCTTCTGAATCTCCGCAATATTACTTCTCAAATCTTTTTCCATGGCTTCCCCTTCTTCTTTTCGATATTCCCAAAAACGAGCAATCGCTTCATCTATCACCTCATTTATTTTTTTCCATTCTTCCTCGTCTATACTTTCTTCTTCATGTTTCAATACATCCGGCAATCTCAATACCGAAGGCAACAATTCTGCTTTTGATAGTTCGGGAGTAATCTTTTGCAATTGTTCAATATAGGTTGTAATTACCTTTTCATTCAATATATTTTTCGGCTTATCATTGACTTCTTCGGATTGTAAATTAAAATCTATTTTTCCTCTTAGGAATGCCTTTCCCAATCGAGAACGCAAAGCGGTTTCTTTTTCTTTAAATTCGGAAGCAATCCGGGTTTTTAAATCGAGATTTTTACTATTCAACGAGCGGATTTCAACTTGAATATTTTTATCATTAATTTGTTTTTCGGCTTTTCCATAGCCGGTCATAGAATATAACATAGGTTAATTGGATTTCTTTGCAGTGGACAAATTTACTAAATAAACCCCGATTAAAATCAAAGCGGCCGCAATAATTTTGACAGGTGTTAAACGATCGGCTCCCATAATCATCGCAAAAACAGAGGCAATCAAAGGTTGCAGGTAGATAAATACACTCATGGTAGTCGGTTTGAGCTCTTTTAATGCGATCAAGTTAAACAAATAAGTAAAAACCGTAGAAAAAAGCACAACAAAAGCAATCTTAAAATGAATTTCCATAGGAATAGCCTCCCATTTTAATTGCATAAATTCAGAAATAGAAAAGGGAAGAATCAAAATAAGACCGAACGTATAAAGCCATTTGGCAAAAGTGATGGGATTGTATTTTTGCAATAGCGGCTTGGCCAATATAAGATAAAAAGCATAGGAAATGGCATTTAAAACCACCAATAAATTTCCCAAAGCGGGATTGCTTCCGGAAAACTCTGATTTTTTTCCGTATAAAATCAGCACAGTCGCCCCTGCCATTCCAAGAAGCACACCGGCTACTTTATATTTGGTAATCGGATTTTTTAAAAACAAGAAAGAAAAAACCATGACAAAAATAGGGGCGGTAATCATCAAAACCGAGGCAGAAATCGGACTTGTATAGGATAAACCTTTCAAAAAACTCATCATATTTATAGCAATTCCGAAAAGAGCGGCAATAAAAAATTTCCGGTAATCACCCTTTTGGATTTTTTCTTTTTTCGTGAAAAAAGAAAAAATCCAAAAGACTACGGCTGCTCCGGAAACTCTCATCAAAGTAAGGGCAAAAGAAGGAATGTGTATAGCCATTACCTCTTTGGCCACAGTAAAAGTTACTCCATAAATCAAAGAAGCCAAAAAGGCAAATAACAAACCTCTATTTCTCCTTTTCATCTTTCAATATTTGTCTTAATTTGTTTAAGTCTTTCTTATTGCTTCCGGCAAACAAATGGTCACCGATAATAATTACAGGACGTTTTAAAAAAGTATAATGCTGTAATAAATAGTATGTAAAATCCTCCTCGGTCAATGACATATCTTTCAATCCCATTTCTTTGTATTTCTTGGCTCTTTTACTAAAAATCTTTTCATAAGAACCGGAACGTTCCCTCATTTCTTCCAATTGAGAAACCTCAAGAGGTTGCTCCTTAATCTCTTGAAACTCAAAATCATTGAGTAATTCATCTAGCTCTTTGATGATTCTTCGAGAAGTATCGCAGGTTTTGAGATAATATACTTTTTTCATTCGAAGCTGATTTACAGAAAACAAATGTACATATTTAATAAAATCATAAAGCCGGACAAATGCTAAATAATTATTAAAAAAACCTGTCAAAAAGACAGTTTTTATTCCTATCTTTGTACAAACTCAACAAAAAAATCTCCGGATGTACGAATATTTACAAAGCATCAAACAACGCTATGGAATCATTGGAAACAACCCGAAACTTTTACATGCCTTGGATCGTGCCGTCCGTGTTTCTCCCACGGATATCAGCGTATTGGTTACCGGAGAAAGCGGGACCGGAAAAGAAGTTATTCCTCAAATTATTCATCAGAACTCACACAGAAAACACGGGCCTTATTTTGCAGTAAACTGTGGCGCTATTCCGGAAGGCACCATTGATAGCGAATTATTCGGACATGAAAAAGGAGCTTTTACAGGGGCTATTTCCACTCGAAAAGGGTATTTTGAGATGGCAGACAAAGGAACTCTTTTTCTTGATGAAGTGGGAGAGCTTCCACTTACTACACAGGTACGCTTATTACGCGTACTCGAAAATGGAGAATTCATCAAAGTAGGTTCCTCAAAAGTTCAAAAAACAGATGTAAGAATTGTAGCGGCCACAAACAGAGATTTACTAAAACTGGTCGAGCAAGGGAAATTCAGAGAAGATCTTTATTATAGATTAAATACCGTACAAATTGACCTTCCCCCTCTACGGGAACGAAAAGATGATATTTATCTTCTCTTCCGGAAATTTGTTTCGGATTTTGCTCATAAATACGGAACTCCTCCGGTAAAATTAACTCCCGAAGCCATTAATTTATTGAAATCCTATCACTGGCCCGGAAATATCCGCCAATTGAAAAATGTTGCCGAGCAAATCTCTATTTTGGAAGAAAGCAGAATGGTAGATGCCGAAACTTTGCAAAAATATTTACCCGATTATCAACCCCACTTTCCATCTTTGGTAGTCTCCGGATCAAAAGGAAGTGATTTATCAAAAGATAAAGAGATCATTTTCAAAATGATTTTTGAATTGAAAAATGAATTGGATCATGTACGGGAAGAAATAAAGAAATTACAAAATCCGCTTCTTTTAAACAATGGAGAAAAAAACCATGATCCGGTAGAAATTATATATGACCCTCAAAATCATAATCACAATCATCATACCTCACATCCGGAAATAATCATAGAGGATCATGAGGAAGAAACCCTTTCTTTACAGGAAAAAGAAAAAGATTTGATTATTCGCGCCTTAAAAAAACATAACGGCCGCAGAAAAAAAGCAGCTGAAGAATTGGGCATATCGGAACGTACATTGTATCGAAAAATAAAACAATACGATATCGAATCATGAAAAAGTACATTTTTATACTATTCATCCTCCTTGCGGTTCTTTCTTGCCGTGTAAATTATTCTTTTTCGGGAATCAATATCGGAAAAAATATCAAGACTTTCGAGGTGCCCTATATCCCGAATAATGCCTCTATTATTGTACCCGGATTGAATGATGATTTTAAAAACCAATTGATCGATAAAATAACCCAAAATACCAATCTCGAAGAAGACAAAAACAATCCCGACTTGGTTTTTGAGGCTGAAATCACGGATTACTCCGTACAACCCGTTTCACTTACTGCCGAACAAACAGCAGCGATGAACCGCTTAACCATCCGCATAAAATTAAACTATATTAATCATAAAAACGAAAAGGATAATTTCACGAAAACCTATTCGCATTATTATGATTACCCCGCAACTCAAAGCCGGTTGGAAATTCAAGAGGAAGCACATAAAGAAATTTTTGACCAAATACTGGAAGATATTTTTAGCGATACACTGGCAAAATGGTAATGGATAAGAAGACATATAAACAGTTCTTAATCGATCCGGAAAAGATGAAGTATCCCGACTCGATCGAGTTGGAGAAAATTGCGGAACGCTATCCTTTTTTTCAGTCGGCATTGATTCTTTATGTAAAATTGCTCAAAGAAAATAATATTCTGCATAACAAAAAATTATATAAAGCTGCCGCTTTGACAACAGACCGCTCGGTTCTTTTTCGATTTTTGGAAAATATTGATAATTTTTCTACCTCCAACATAAAAAGAGAGGAAAAGGATGAAGCCATAACATCCGAAAAAAATCAAAATCACCCAACTGAAACAATTATACCGAAAAAAAATATACCGGAGAAACCTTCGGAAAAAAAAGATTCTCCCAAAAAAATGAGCTATTCCGAATGGCTCAAATTTATCAATCAAAGCGGAGTTTCTCCAAAAAACAAAACAAAAAAACAAGATCCGATTTTTGAACTGATTGATCGTTTTATCAAAGAAAAACCAAAAATTGTCCCCAAAAGGAATTACTCTGCTCCTCCCCCGGAAAGCGTTATTAAAAGTGTAGAGGAAAAACAAATGCTGATGACCGAAACCTTGGCCAATTTATATATAAAACAAAAAAAATACGACAAAGCAATTCAAGCTTTTAAAATATTAAGTTTGAAATATCCAAAAAAAAGTAGTTATTTTGCAAATCGAATTCAAGAACTAAAAAAACAATTAAAAAAATAGGATTATGAGTTTATATTTATTTATATTATTAATAGCAATTGTATCACTTTTATTGATACTTATGATTATGGTACAAAACCCCAAGGGAGGCGGATTGGATTCTTCTTTTGGCGGAGGCGGAGGCCAAATGTTCGGGGGAGTACAGGAAACAACAAACTTTCTTGATAAAGCCACATGGTATTTATTCGCACTTTTAGTGATTTTGATACTTATTTCCAATGCTGTACTTATCAAAGACAAGGAAGATGCTTCATCTGCAGCTAAACAAGCAATGGAGCAACATGTAAAAGATCAAAAAGACATTCCCACCAAGAATCCTATTTTGAATACCAATCCTGCACAACAACAAGAAAAAGTGCCCGCAAAAGAGAATTAAATTTCCATTTTACAAAATGCATATAAGGGTGTCAATCTGCCAGATTGACACCCTTTTTTGTGTGAAAAAAAAATCAACCCAATGGCACAATTTATGTATAAAATGGACTGAACAAAAAAAATCAAAATAACTATGGCAAAAAACATCAAATTTGATATTGACGCAAGAGATGCACTTAAAAAAGGAGTAGATACACTTGCGAATACAGTTAAAGTAACCCTTGGTCCCAAAGGACGAAATGTTATTATTGAAAAATCTTTCGGAGGTCCACAAATCACTAAAGACGGTGTGACCGTTGCAAAAGAAATTGAACTGGAAGATCCTATTGAAAATATGGGAGCTCAAATGGTAAAAGAAGTCGCTTCAAAAACCAATGATTTGGCCGGTGACGGAACAACTACTGCTACCGTATTGGCACAAGCAATGATTAAAGAAGGATTGAAAAACGTAGCAGCCGGCGCCAATCCGTTAGACTTAAAAAACGGAATTGACAAAGCCACCAAAGCCATTGTTAAACACCTTGAAAAACAAGCTGTTGAGGTAGGTGACGATGTTGAAAAAATCAAACAAGTCGCTTCCATCTCTGCTAATAATGACGAAGTAATCGGAGATTTAATTGCCAAAGCCTTTGCAAAAGTGGGTAAAGACGGAGTCATTACCGTGGAAGAAGCAAAAGGTATGGATACATATGTAGATGTAGTGGAAGGAATGCAATTTGACAGAGGATATTTGTCGCCTTATTTTATCACAAACCATGAAAAAATGGAAGTGGAATTGGAGAAACCTCTGATTTTAATGGTAGACAAAAAAATCTCCAATATGAAAGATCTTCTTCCCGTGCTTGAAAAAGCAGCGCAAACAGGACGACCTTTATTGATTATAGCCGAAGATGTAGAAGGTGAAGCTTTAGCCACTTTGGTTGTGAACAAGTTAAGAGGAGCCTTAAAAATTGCAGCCGTAAAAGCACCCGGATTCGGAGATAGAAGAAAAGCCATGCTTGATGACATTGCTACCTTGACCGGAGGAACCGTCATTTCCGAGGAAAGAGGATTTACCCTTGAAAATGCAGGTTTGGAAATGCTTGGACAAGCTGAAAAAGTAACCATTGACAAAGACAATACAACTATTGTTGGTGGTGCCGGCAAGAAAGAAGATGTAGAAGCACGTGTAAAACAAATCAAAGCGCAAATAGAAACCACTACTTCTGATTATGACAAAGAAAAACTCCAAGAAAGACTGGCAAAATTAGCCGGAGGAGTAGCGGTACTTTATGTAGGTGCTCCCTCTGAAGTTGAATTAAAGGAAAAGAAAGATCGTGTGGAAGATGCACTTAATGCAACCCGGGCTGCTGTGGAAGAAGGTATTATCCCCGGTGGTGGAGTAGCTATTCTAAGAGCCAAAGAAGCTTTAAAAGAAGTGGAAACTTCTAATGCCGATGAAAAAACCGGAATTAAAATTGTAGAAAGAGCTATTGAAGAACCTTTGAGACAAATTGTAAACAATGCCGGTAAAGAAGGAGCTATTGTAGTAGGAAAAGTGGAAGAAGGAGAAGGTGATTTCGGTTATGATGCCAAAAACGATAAATATGTAAATATGTTTAAAGCGGGTATCATTGATCCGAAAAAAGTTTCAAGAATTGCCCTTGAAAATGCTGCTTCGGTATCAGGAATGATCTTGACCACAGAAGCATCAATCAACGATATTAAAGAAGAAAACCCCGCAGGTCCGGCAATGCCCGGAATGGGAGGTGGAATGCCAATGATGTAATGAAGAGATTTATGTGATACAAAAAAGCCTGTGAAAAATCACAGGCTTTTTTATTTTGTGGAGCCGATGGGAGTCGAACCCACGACCTCTTGACTGCCAGTCAAGCACTCTAGCCAGCTGAGCTACGGCCCCAAAATCGATTGCAAATATAAAAATATTTTTTTGAATAAAAACCTCTTATTTCAAAATTATTTTTCCCTTTTGAACAGGTTTTCCTTCCAAGGTGATATTGTAAATATAAACGGAAGCCGGTAAATTAAGTTCGATTTTCAAATTTGCATTTGATGACAATTTGGTTGTTTTTAATTTCCTCCCACTAAGATCATAAATATTCAACCTAAAATAATCATCTGAATTGGCTTTATTTTCTATATATAACCAATGCCGTTTTACATATACATGAAAATAATCTTTACTTATCGCTTCAACATCCAAAGTTTCTTGCATCCATATCATCGCATTCATAATCAATATGCGATGATTGCCGTTGGCATCTTCATACCATCCATCATATAATTTATCTCCGGGATCACCGGTACCGTCATCTACTATCGAGCTGTCTCCTACTGCCAAAACTTTTCCGGCTCCATACTCGGCGGATGCTATCATTACCGCCCCATAATCGTTCATTCTTCCTTCTCTAAAAACCAAAGCGGTTGCCGTTTGATTCTCCGTATAATCCACTGTAAAAGAGGTTCCTGCATAGAATTCAACACGAGTTACACTCCCATATTCTCCATCCAAAATAGGATTCCCCGGCAAGTCAGCTATATCAGTACTGGCATCCGTAAAATTTTCATAATTTACATGAATTCCGAATGGATTATAGCCCAGCGGATTATTATCCAGAAAATCATCCCAAGCATCAACAGAATCATAGCCGTCTCCATCTCTATCCGAATGATCATGGTCACTGATGAGAAAAAGATTACCGCCATTGAATACAAAATCCAAAATAGCCGTTTTTTCATCATCTGTAAATAACCAATTAGGTTCTACTACCACATAGATATCATAGTTTGACAAATCTTGTTCATTTGTATCGTCTCCGTAGGTAATTCTTCCGTCTACCGGTAAAGTCTCCACCCATGCTCCCGCTTTCACAGCTTCAATCCCCCACGCGGAAATTCCACCGGTCCAATAATTTTCAGAGGTATTGGCTGCTACCGTAGATTGATCGGGAGTGGGAAACCGTTGTGGATTGGATTCATTTCCATTAAAATTAATCACACCGCTACTGAAACCAATATTATGTGTATCGGCATCAATCACCCAATCGGCATTTCCTGCCATTTCGGCTTTGGTTGCATCAAAAAGAACTTTCACTTGACCGAAAATCAAATGGCCTATCAAGAAAAGTGTAATTATCAATAGTTTTTTCATCTTCTTTTAAAAAATCGGTTCAGTCATTTCTTTGGGTTTTTCTATGCCCATTAATTTCAAAATGGTGGGGGCAATATTAGCCAAAATTCCATCTTTTAATTCGGGTTTGATATCCTTATCTATTAAAATAACAGGCACGGGGTTGGTGGTATGTGCGGTATTGGGAGATCCATCCGGATTAACCATATTCTCCGCATTCCCGTGATCCGCTAAAATAATAACGCTATAATCATGTTTTAATGCTTCATTTACTATTTTTTCCACATTTTTATCGACTGCTTCTACCGCCTTTTTTGCGGCTTCAAAATCTCCTGTATGCCCTACCATATCGCCGTTAGCAAAATTGAGCACAATTAAATCCGCCGATTCATTCTTAATTTCAGGCAATAAAGCATCCGCCACTTCATAGGCACTCATTTCGGGTTTCAAATCATAAGTAGCTACTTTTGGAGAGGGAATTAAAATACGTTTTTCTCCGGGAAATTCTTTTTCTTTACCTCCCGAAAAGAAAAAAGTGACATGAGGATATTTTTCTGTTTCTGCAATCCGGATTTGTTTTTTCCCTTTCTTGGAAACAATTTCTCCCAATGTGTCTTTCAGGTCTTCTTTGGGAAAAGCCACCTTAATACCATTGAATTTGTCATCATAAATCGTCATGGTTACATAATACAAAGGGAGTTTTTTCATTCCGTATTCGGGCATATCCTCTTGTGTCAATACTTTTGTTAACTCACGTCCTCTGTCCGTTCTGAAATTGTAAAAAATCACAACATCTCCCGGTTTAATGGTTCCAATAGGCTCTCCTTTTTCATCTACATGCACAATGGGTAAAATAAATTCGTCAGAAACACCTTCTTTATAACTTTCTTCTACTGCTTTAATGAGATCTTGTGCTTTTTTCCCTTCTCCTTTGACTAGCAAATCATAGGCTTTTTTCACTCTTTCCCAACGATTATCACGATCCATGGCATAATATCTCCCGATTACCGAAGCAATTTCTACCGGTTTATCTTTAATGTATTCTTGAATTTCTTTTAAGAAATTAATCCCGGAATGTGGATCTACGTCACGGCCATCCATAAAAGCATGAATATAGGCTTTTACTCCATATTTATCGGCCATATCTATTAAAGCTTTCAAATGATCGAGATGTGAATGTACTCCTCCCGTAGATAAAAGTCCCAAAAGGTGCACGGCTTTATTATTTTTTTTTGCATACTCAAAGGCATCTTTCAATACTTGATTTTCAAAAAAACTTCCGTCTTGAATGGCCTTATTTATTTTAACTAAATCCTGATAAACAATTCTTCCCGCACCCAAATTCATATGGCCCACTTCCGAATTTCCCATTTGCCCCTCCGGTAAACCTACATTTTCACCCGAGGTATACAATTTGGCATGTGGGTATTCCTTCATTAATTTATCCATAAATGGAGTATTTGCTTGTGCAATAGCCGAAACTTTCGGGTCTTGAGTGATTCCCCATCCGTCCAATATCATCAATATTACTTTCTTATTCATTTTCTTTACTTTAAAATTCATACAAAGTTAAGAATTATTAAGTCTGATAAGCGAAGCGGAAATTAAATAATTGTAAATAATTCTTTTTTTGGCTTATCTTTGTTAGCCTAATTATTTTTCAGATGAAGATACTCGTTACCGGAGGTTTAGGATTTATAGGATCACATACCGTAGTCGAATTGCAAAATAAAGGCTATGAAGTGGTGATTATTGACAATTTATCCAATTCAAATTTAGAAGTATTAGAGGGTATTGAAAAGATTACGGGAAAGAAACCTTTCTTTGAACTCTTGGATCTTAAAGAAAAGGAAGCGGTAGAAAATTTTTTTGAAAAATATACAGATATTGACGGAATTATACATTTTGCCGCTTCAAAAGCAGTCAATGAAAGCATTGAAAGACCTTTAATGTATTACGAAAATAATATTCATTCGCTGGTGTATATTTTGCAACAGATGAAAAAAAGGGGACTGCAAAATTTTATTTTCAGTTCGTCTTGTACTGTCTATGGAGACCCGGACACCTTGCCTATTACCGAAGAAGCACCTATTAAACCCGCCCTTTCTCCTTATGGAAACACCAAGCAAATAGGAGAAGAAATCATTCGTGACACATCCAATGCACATAAAATCAAAAGCATTGCGTTGCGCTATTTTAATCCGATTGGTGCACATCCCACAGGTTATATAGGCGAATTACCCAAAGGAGTTCCACAAAACTTGGTTCCTTTTGTCACGCAAACGGCCATTGGAAAAAGAAAAGAACTCAGTATTTTTGGGGATGATTATGACACACCGGACGGAACAGCTATCAGAGATTATATTCATGTAGTGGATTTGGCTCAGTCACATGTTGTTGCATTGGAAAGATTATTACAAAACAAAAACAAGGAAGATTTTGAAATTTTTAATATCGGCACCGGACGGGGAAGTTCGGTAATGGAAATTGTCAAAGCCTTTGAAAAAGTCAATGATATAAAACTCAATTATAAAATTACTCCCCGCAGAGCGGGAGATGTTCCGGCTGTTTGGGCGGATACTACAAAGGCAGAAAAAGAGCTGGGCTGGAAAGCCCGACTTACTATGGAAGATGCCTTAAAAGATGCATGGAACTGGGAAAAAAAATTAAAACAAAAAATAAAATAAACTATGAAGAAAAAAGCGAGTAAAGAAGAATTACAGTTAATTAAAAAAACCATCTATTATTATGTTTTCTATCTTTTTGTTTGGATAGTAATTTTTGCTTTTATAGATTGGTATTTGTTTGTTTATAGCGGTTTCGCTATCAACTCATATATTTTATTTTTTCTAAGTGTGCTATTGGGAGGTATTTCTACCTACCAACATTTAAAACTCAATGCATACAACATCATCGACCGGATGATTGAAAAATTTTTATAAAATGGGAGCCTATGTGCAGTTAATAAAGGAAGTAAGCGGGATAGGACGTGTTCAATTTTATCACCCTGCTTCCAATTCATTTCCTTCAAGTCAATTACAAGAGCTGGAAAAAATTCTTTATGAAGCAGGACAAGATGAAGGGATAAAAGTGATATTGCTCGAAAGTGAAGGAAGAACTTTTTGTGCGGGTGCGTCTTTTGACGAATTGCTATCCTTAAAAGACCACAAACAAGCCGTTAATTTTTTCATGGGATTTGCACATGTTATTAATGCCATGCGTAAAAACCCAAAAATTATAGTGACAAAGGTGCAAGGAAAAGCTGTCGGTGGTGGCGTAGGATTGATTGCCGCATCCGACTATGCCATTGCTCATGAATCGGCGGCGGTGAAGCTTTCCGAACTTTCTATCGGAATCGGCCCATTTGTAATTGCCCCGGCAGTGAAAAGAAAAATCGGTATCAGTGCCTTTTCTCAAATGAGTATCAACGCCACAAAATGGCATAATGCCTATTGGGCCAAAGAAAAAGGTTTGTATGCCGACGTCTGGGACACCAAAGAACAGTTTGATAAAGAAACGGAATATTTGCTCGAAAAACTTACTACTTATGATCCCATAGCGCTCCAAAAACTCAAAGAAGAAATATGGGAGGGTACTTCACATTGGGACGAATTATTGGCGAAAAAAGCAGAAATATCCGCTTCCCTCATTTTACAGGAATTTGCACAGAACAAAATTAAATCTTTGAAAAAGAAATAAAAAAAGCGAGTTGAAAAACAACTCGCTTTTTTGTACCTCGGGTGGGAATCGAACCCACACTCCGTTGCCGGAACTGGATTTTGAATCCAGCGCGTCTACCAATTCCGCCACCGAGGCTTGATTGGTAATTGCGAATGCAAAGATAAGGAATTTTTAATGTATCAAACAAATATTTTTCAAAAATTATTTATTTAAAATCCGATTATATTCCTTTTCGTTTCGCAAGATTTCTTTTGCTTTTTGTATCAGCTTGTCTTGCTGCATTTTATAATTTATCTTACCCGGTGTATAAAAATAGCGTTGTACCAAATCCATACCTATCAAATAGGTTAAATAATCACTGTTTTTCTTTATAATTTCGATATCGGTTGCATGATAATCCTCCAACATATTTTTATAACGGTTCAGGATTTTTTGCGGTTGATTTTCCTTTTTAGCCCGTTCATATGCTTTTTTCAACAATTTCTCGGCAGCAGATTCCGGACTTTTTCCTGATTTTTCTAGATAATTAATCAATTGGTCTATGATATCCTCCGGTAAAGAAAAGTTGTCATAATCCTTTGGAATAGGATTCTTATAATAATAATCGGTAACAAAATCAAAAAGATAGTTATTTGTCACCAAATCTTTAATCAATGAATCATCAACTCCTTCTTCCATTACTATATCAGGAATAACGCCGCCCAAATTATATACTTTTCGTCCGTTTGTGGTTAAATATTCCTTTCCTTTCTCATGATCTTTAAGCAAAGTAGGCTTACCGTTTTTGTCTCTATGCCAATAATCTATTTTCTGAATCAATCTCCCCGACGGTATAAAATATTTTGAAATGGTTTGTTTCATATAAGTTCCGTATTTTAATTTATAAGTACGCTGAACAAGCCCCTTTCCATAGGTCGTATCACCCAAAATAACCGCACGGTCGTAATCTTGCAAAGCTCCCGATAAGATTTCCGAAGCGGAAGCGGAGCGATTATTGACCAATATTACCAGTGGTATTTCCTCGTCCAAAGATTCGTTTTTGGTTGCATAAGTTTTGTTGTATTTTTCAAAACGACCTTTTGTTGTTACTACGGTTTTTCCTTTGGGAATAAAAAAATTGACAATCTTCACCACTTCATTGAGTAAACCTCCCGGATTTCCTCTTACATCAATAATTATTTTTTTAGCTCCTTTTTCTTTCAAATCAAGAATAGCTTTTTTTACCTGTGAAGAAGCTTTTTGGTTAAATTTCACAAAACGTATATAACCGATATCTCGATCCAAGCTTGTTCCCGTGACCGCATCCAAAGCAATATCATCCCGGTGAATTTCTTTTTTCAGCATTTTTCCATTCCGTTTAATGGTCAATTTCACCGTTGATCCTTTGGGTCCTCGCAATAATCCGGAAGCCACTTTTCGTTCCATTGAGGCTACTTTCTCCCCATTGATAGCGATAATTTTATCTCCTGTAACCAAACCTTCTTTTTGTGCCGGCGTATCTTTAAATACATTCATAATAATCAACGCGGAATCAGTAGCTTTTATAGAAATACCCAGGCCGCCGAAATGTCCTTGTTGACGCATACGTTGATCCAAAATACCTTGCTCATCATAAAATGTGGTAAACCTGTCTAACGAGTTGAGTGTCCGCTTGGTGTTTTTCTGCATCAGGTCACCAAAATTAATTTCATCTATATAATTAGTCGAAAGAGTTTTGAGGACTTCATTATAGATTTCCATTTGCTTGGCTATCTCAAAATAAGGATTCTGGGATAAAGCTGTAAAAAAATTAAAAAACAGGATAATTATTAATACTCGTTTCATATAAATATAGTAAATGATATTACAAATGTAAAATTAAAGTTTATCTGTAAATGTATAAATATTTTTTTCTTAAAAACAAACGTACGGGAATATCTGCAAAGAGAAAGTTATTTATTGATTTTCTTTATAATATAGAAATAAAAATCACATAGTGTTAATTATGTTACTTTTATTCAATAATATTTTCCTATTTTTGCTAATTCAAAACAAATGCATCATGGACAATGAAATTTTTTTAGACATCAAAAAAACGGCTACTGTAAAAATAAATCTGGGTAATCATATTGAATATGCCAATGAATATTTATTAAATCTTTTAGGATATAAAGTTACCGATTTTGTTTCCCAACCACCCAAGACCATCTGCCATCAGGACATGCCTGATCTAATTCATGAAACCATTGGAGAATTCATTATGGATTATAAAGAAGGTATTGCCGTACTTAAACATAAAACAAAAGACAATGATTTTTTCTGGGCATTCACCCATTATAAGCCTTCCTATAAACCGGATGGAAGTTTTGAAGCTTTTATAACTCGTAGAAAACCTCTTCCTACAAAAAAATTAAATGGGACTTTGGAAGATATGAAATACCAAATAAGCAAACTTTATAAAATTTTAAAGGAAATCGAAATTCATACCGGAATGGATCAAGCTAAAAAATATTTAGAAGGATTTCTGGAATACAAAAATTACGATACACTGGAAGACTATTATATGAGTTTTTTTGATTTCAGCAAAAATGAATTGGAAGAATATTTCTCAATCAATGAAAAAACACCGGACAAAAAAATTAAAAGATATACCAATTTAATTGAACTGTTTTGAGCTTTTAAAGTTTGCTATATTGAAAAGTTAGCTATAAAAATTACACAGAGAATAATAAACTTAGCCGGATAAATATCTAATTCCGGCTTTTTTGTTGAAAAACATTTATATTTATACTTTTATAAATTTATTTGTTCTTTTTATGCAAGAAGATTTATTTTATTTATTAGCCCTGCAAAAGGTAAAAGGCGTGGGAGATATCACCGCCAAAAAACTACTTAAACATTTCGGATCGGCCCAAAAAATTTTTGAAGCGGCACAAGAAAATGCCATTTCCATCCCCGATATAGGAACTTATATCATTAATCAATTAAAAAATTTTTCCGCCTTTGATTTGGCAGAAAAAGAACTGAAATATATAGAAAAAGAACACATACATCCGGTAAGCATATTTGACGATGAATATCCCCGCCAACTCTTTCATGCTCCTGACGGTCCCATTCTGTATTTTACAAAAGGAAAAGTCAATTTAAACAATAAGAAAACCCTCAGTATTGTCGGAACCCGTAATATTACTCCTTATGGGAAACGAATGATTGAAGAGATTATGGAAGATTTAGCGCCCTATCAGCCGGTAATTATTAGCGGACTGGCTTACGGAGTAGATATTACGGCTCACACCGAGGCTTTAAAAAAGGGATTGGATACCATTGGGGTTTTAGGACATGGGTTTCAGCGGATTTATCCTTCTTTACATAAAAAGATTGCAGATAAAATGCTGTCACAAGGGGGATTAATAACAGAGTTTTGGCATTCGGACCCGGTGGATAGAAATAATTTTTTACAACGCAACCGGATTATAGCCGGAATTTCCCAAGCCACTTTGATTATTGAATCGGGCGAAAAAGGCGGCTCATTGGTTACGGCTGATATCGCTAATTCCTATAATCGTGATGTATTTGCTGTTCCCGGAAGAGCCTCGGATGTTTTCAGTAAAGGTTGTAATAACCTGATTAAAAATAATCAAGCACAGTTAATCACCTCCGGAAAAGAAATCATTGAATATTTACAATGGGAAACACAAAAAAACACAAAAGAAAATAAACAGCTCAATTTGTTTGTCGATCTTAGTTCAGAAGAACAAAAAATATTTGATTTTCTTCAAGAAAAAGGGAAAACGGGCTTGGACGAAATAGCATTTTCCACCGGCTTTCCGGTTTCGAAAACCGCTCAACTTCTGCTACAAATGGAATTAAATAATGTAATCCAAAGTTTAGCAGGGAAACAATTTGAAATCATCTGATTTTTTTAACAATATTTTATCTTTAATAATGTCAATGCACAGTTTCTGCTTCCCAAAATAATAGTAAATTTATATTTTAAAAAACCATTAAAAATAATTACCATGAGATATTCACCCCTACCCGCCGATTTATATAAAAGAAACCGGCAAAAATTTATGGCGCAAATGAAGCCTAAATCCATTGCGATTTTCAATTCCAACGATATTTATCCCATTAGTGCCGATAGCACTTTGCCTTTTGCCCAACACCGGGATATTTTTTATTTGACCGGTGTGGATCAAGAAGAAAGTATTTTGCTGCTCGCCCCAGATGCTGTGGATCCCAAAAACCGTGAAATACTGTTTTTAAAAGAAACCAATGATCACATCAAGGTTTGGGAAGGAGAAAAACTTACCAAAGAGAAAGCACGTGAATTAACGGGCATCGAAAATGTGCAATGGCTGCAAAATTTTGACAGTGTGCTTAAAGAATTGGCTTTTCAAAATGAGAACATTTATATCAACACAAATGAACACTATCGCGCCTCTACCGAAGTAGAAACCCGCGAAGACCGCTTTATCAAAAAAGCCAAAGCAATGTTTCCCGGGCATCATTTCGAGCGTAGCAATCCCATTTTACAACGGCTTCGTTCGGTAAAAGAACCCGAAGAAATTGCCCAAATTCAAAAAGCTTGTGATATTACGGAAAAAGGTTTCAGACGCATTTTAAACAAAGTAAAACCCGGAATGAAAGAATACGAACTGGAAGCCGAATTTGCCCATGAATTTTTGAGAAACGGTTCACGCGGATTTGCATATACTCCCATTATCGCTTCCGGTCCCAATGCAAATGTGCTCCATTACATTCAAAATGATGCCGAAATCAAAGACGGCGATTTGATATTAATCGATGTAGGAGCCGAATACGGCAATTGGGCTTCCGACATGACGCGTTGTGTGCCGGCAAACGGAAAATTCACTCCCCGTCAAAAGGAAGTTTACAATGCGGTTTTACGCGTTAAAGATGCCGCAGCAAAAATGCTGAAACCGGGCGTTTTATGGAAAGACTACCAGGAAAAAGTCGGTCAAATTATGGAGAAAGAATTGATAGGCTTGGGCTTGCTCACAGAAGAAGACATCAAAAATGAAAATCCCGAATGGCCCGCTTATAAAAAATATTTTATGCACGGAACTTCCCATCATATGGGGTTGGATACACACGATTACGGATTGCTCTATGAGCCGATGAAAGCGGGAATGGTCTTTACGGTGGAACCGGGGATTTATATTCCCGAAGAAGGAATAGGCGTTCGTATTGAAGATGATTATGTAATTCAAGAAGAAGGAGAACCTATCAACCTGATGAAAAACATTCCCATTACCGTGGAGGAAATTGAAGAATTAATGGCAAAAAAATAATTGATTATTTATCCAATTAAAAAGCGGCGAATTTTTAAAATTCGCCGCTTTTTAATGCCAAAAAAATTATTAACATCCCGGACATTGATTCCGGACACTTTCCTTAATTTCTTTTCCTTTATAATTTTTGATAAAGGCTTTTTTAAATTCGTTGGCCAATTTTCTGGCGGTTTCATCGTATTTTTCTTTATCCTCCCAGGTGTTTTTAGGAAATAACACCGAAGAAGGTACGCCCGGAACTGCGGTGGGAATGCTCAGATGAAATAAGGGCTCTTCTATAAAAGTAGCGTCTTTTAACTTTCCGTCTATTGCCGCCTCGACCATTTTACGGGTATAATCGAGCTTGATTCTCTCTCCCACTCCATAAGGGCCTCCGGTCCAACCGGTATTGATTAAATATACATC
>Ga0256835_1000184_pt1 | contig 50692 bp, 50 predicted proteins | sample PIR30metaG_FD_185972 | JGI IMG/M metagenome (GOLD analysis project Ga0256835, IMG submission 185972) | Hydrothermal vent microbial communities from East Pacific Rise, Pacific Ocean - PIR-30 | ecosystem: Environmental > Aquatic > Marine > Hydrothermal vents | place: Pacific Ocean: East Pacific...
AGCTCGTGCTTTTGGCAAAGATGACCATAAAAGGGATGAAAAAAGGCTCTTGGCTCAGGCCCTTGGCCTTGCAAAGATATATCGCATTCAAGGTCCTATTGCCCTCCAAAAGGCTGCCGCGAGAATCGACCACGATTTTTTGCGTTATGGAGCCATACTTGTGGCTGAGGGCTACAGTGAAATATCACTTTTAAATGCACTCCAGAGAGAGTACATGAAAGAAATCGATACCGTTTCTTCGCAGATACAGCTTTTGAAAACCCTTGCCAGACTTGCCCCGGCTCTTGGAATGGCTGGGACTGTTATAAGTCTTATGCAGGTTATGCAGCATTTGGGGTCAACGGCAAACCTTGGCCCTTCCCTTGGCCTTGCTCTAAGCTCCACGCTTTACGGAATTCTTCTTGCTAACCTCTTGTTTTTGCCCGCAAGCATTAAGTTGCAGCAGTATTTTTCAAAACGTTCCTCACTTATGAGGCTAATCATGGATGCCCTTATTGGCATGCAGAAGGCAGAGCATCCATTGAGGATCGCTGAGAGACTCAATTCTTACGAACTTTACTGCAAGATAAAGGAAGAGGAGAAGGCGGGTACTAAGCTTGTGAGGCTGAAAAGGCGTGTTGCCTGATGTTGCTTGCCTGCAAGGAGGGAGCTATGGGGCCGCCATTTCATTACACCCTTTCAAAGTCAGGATCTGATGATCCATTTAACAGCCATCTGTCAGACAACTCGTCTTGGATCATAAGCCTAAGCGACTTGATGTCTTTGCTCCTGATTTTTTTCTTGGTATGGACCACTGTAAAGATTCATAGGCTTCAGGAGCAGGTTGATGGTCAGGATGGTACGTCTCATAAAGAGGCGCATCTTAGAGACATATCCCATCTCAAGGGAATGCTTTTCCACTTCAATCCTGTTGAAACCACCGATGGCAGCGTATTAATGGTCCTTGACAACGAGATAACCTTTGATTCGGGCTCCAATCGTCTTTCCTCGGATGGCAAGAAAATGCTTTACTCCATTGCCAAAGTGCTTAAGGATTCCAGCCATTACAGGTTAAAGGTTCTTGGGCACAGTGACAAAACCACTGTTTCTCCAAAAAGCAGATATAGCTCCAACATGGAACTGTCGTTTCAAAGGGCTGTTGCGGTTGCAAACGAGCTGGTAGACCAGGGTGTAGCCCCGGAAAAGGTGTGGGTCCAAGGACTAGGTGATTTGTATCCTTTAAAAGATAATGGAGTGTTGGCAAATAACAAATTTAATCGCAGGGTGGAACTGATAATAGAGCCTACTTCCTAGGCGGTCATACATAGGAGGGGCCCTGACGGTTTTCTTCATTTTTTTGCTTACCGCTGGCATGAAAAGCCCTAAATGCTCCTCGCTTTTTGTTTTGTTCATTTTCTAAACCCCGATTTTTATTAGATAAATGGATTGTATCAAGCCTGTTTGCATATCCTGTTCCAGGTACTTGTTATATATATTTATAAAGTTTTCCCTAATTGCTTAATATCAATTAATAATTTTTGATAACTAAGCTCTTGACATAATCGTAAAATGAGTGAATAATCCTTCAGTTTTTGACATATTCTTATAAAGAAAAAATCTATAAAGGGAGAGTAGAGTCATGAGTGACAGTACAAAAACCATTGAAAGTCTTCTTTCTGAACAGCGTGTTTTTCGTCCTTCACGAAAGGCCCAGATGACTGCTCATGTCAAAAGCATGAAGGAATATAGGGAGCATTACAAAAGGGCAATGGAGGATCCTGCATCCTTTTGGGGAAAGAGAGCAGAAGAGCTCATCTCGTGGGATAGGAAGTGGAGAACAGTAGTTAGAGCAGATTTTCACAAACCCAAGATAGAATGGTTTATTGGCGGCAAGCTGAATGCCTCCTACAACTGTTTGGATCGTCACCTTACAGATGGCAGGCGTAACAAGGCGGCCATTATCTGGCAAGGCGAACCTGATGAGGACGTAAAGGTCTATACCTATCAGATGCTTCATACGGAGGTATGCCGTTTTGCCAACGTTCTTAAAAAGCATGGCGTTAAAAAAGGGGACAGGGTCTCCATATATCTGCCAATGATTCCCGAGCTGCCCATAGCAATGCTGGCCTGTGCCAGGATTGGTGCAATGCACAGTGTGGTTTTTGCAGGTTTTAGTGCCCTGAGCCTCCAGAACAGGATTCAGGACTGCCAGGCCAAGGTTCTTATTACTTCAGATGCAGTTTTGAGGGCCGGAAAGACCATTCCCCTCAAGCCAAATGCAGACGAGGCCCTCAAGGAATGTCCTACAGTTGAAAAGTGCATAGTTGCTAAGCGTGCGGGTAATAAGATAGACATGAAAAAGGGCAGAGACTTGTGGTGGCACGAAGAAATGGCTGCCGAGGATATTGACGACAAGTGTGATCCGGTATCTATGGGTGCTGAAGACATTCTGTTTATTCTTTACACAAGCGGGAGCACCGGCAAGCCAAAGGGTGTCATTCATACGACTGGAGGCTATCTTACCTATGCTGCCCATACCACCCAGTGGGTGTTTGACATGAAGGATGAAGATGTGTACTGGTGTACGGCAGATATCGGTTGGATTACTGGTCATACTTATATCGTCTACGGTCCCCTTGCCCTTGGAGCAACATCTTTGATGTTTGAGGGTGTGCCCACTTATCCTGCTCCTGACCGTTTTTGGCAGATAGTGGAAAAATTTAAGGTCAACACCTTTTACACAGCGCCTACTGTTATACGTGCATTAATGAGAGAAGGAACAGAGTGGACAGAAAAACATGATCTTTCAAGCCTGAAGCTTCTTGGAACTGTTGGAGAGCCCATCAATCCGGAGGCATGGATGTGGTATCATCAGTACATAGGAAAGGGAAAGTTGCCTATTGTAGATACATGGTGGCAGACAGAGACAGGCGGTATTCTCATTTCTCCTCTGCCATTTGCAACTCCGCTCAAGCCTGGTTCTGCAACACTTCCACTTCCCGGTGTGGATGCGGATATATTTAGGGAGGATGGAAGCCGCGCCTCTGTCAACGAGGGAGGACACCTGGTTATAAAAAGGGCATGGCCAGGAATGCTTAGAGGAGTTTTTGGAGATCCAGAACGTTTTAAAAAGACCTATTTTGAACGTTTCCCCGGAGTTTATGATGCAGGTGATGGAGCTAGAAGGGATGAGGATGGTTACTTCTGGATCATGGGTCGCCTGGATGACGTCATTAATGTTTCCGGACACCGGATGGGAACTGCCGAGATTGAATCGGCTCTGGTGGCGCATCCTGCAGTGGCCGAGGCTGCAGTGGTAGGAATGCCTCATCCGGTCAAGGGTCAGGCCATATATGCCTTCGTTACCCTCAAGGCAGGCGTAAAAGAGAGCGAAAAACTCATTAAGGAACTGCGTAGCTGGGTCAGAAAGGAGATTGGACCTATAGCCACTCCAGAGGTCATCCAATTTGCTCCAGGTCTTCCAAAGACCAGAAGCGGCAAGATAATGAGAAGGATACTGAGAAAAATAGCTGCAGGGGATTACAAGGACTTTGGTGATACATCCACCCTTGCCGATCCTTCTGTGGTAGATGATCTCATCAAGGCAAGAAAGGCCATGATGAAGGACTGATAAAAGAGTTTACATTTTCATTTAATTAAGTTGCTAAAAAGGCCCCCATAAATGTATATGCGGGGCCTTTGTTTTCCTTACAGGTAGGTTCTTATGACAAACCAAGACAAAAAAGATGTCCATTCAGTAACTCCACAGGTAATAATAGACTTTTTAAAAAACACCATTCCTTTCAATGAACTTGATGAAGACTCCCTTATGAAGGTGGCCCAAAACTGCACAATAGATTTTTTCCCAAAGGGCACCATGATTTTCAAACAGGATGAGACAGAAGTAGAATACCTGTATATCATACAAAAAGGTGGAGTGAAGATATATCTAAAAGACGAAGAGGGAATGGTTACCCTAAAGGATTTTAGAGGCGAAGGGTCGTATATCGGCGCCCTTCCAATTATACAAGGAACCAGGGCAAACCTGAACGTTGAGACGGTTGAAGATACCTTCTGTTTTCTATTGAAAAAGGAGATCTTTCTTGAACTGATAGAAGACAATCCCAAATTTGCCCAATACTACCTGAAAAGCTTTTCTGAAAAATTTCTTCGTACTGCCTATCAGGAGCTTAGGCAGCACAGGGTGGCTCCCAGAACAGAGGGAACCCTGTACATGTTCAGTGTTCATGTGGGAGATTTGGTAAAAAGTGAACCCAAGACCATAGCGGCTACAGATTCTATACAGCTTGCTGCCACCAGAATGGCTGAATATCATATTGGCTCCCTGCTTGTTACAGACGAACAGGGAGAGGTGATTGGAATAGTGACTGATAAGGATCTCAGGACCAAAGTGGTCGCTCAAGGCAGACCAGTGTCAGAGCCTGTAGCAAATATTATGGCCAGCCCCGTTGAGAAGATAAGCAGTCACAAGGTCTGTTTTGATGCCCTTCTCACCATGATGACAAAACAGATACACCACTTGGCTGTAGAGAGACAGAATAAGATAATAGGGGTGATAACTTCTCATGACATAATGGTCCTTCAGGGAAGCTCACCACTTTATCTTTTTAGGGAAATAGTCAGCCAACGTAGTATAGATGGTCTCTATCCCCTGTCTCAAAAGGTGCCTTTAATAGTTCGAACCCTGATAGAGGAAGGGGCAAAGCCAAACAACATAACAAGGATGATTACCATTCTAAACGATCATATCCTGGATAAGCTGTTAAGCCTGATGATTGAAAAATATGGCACTCCTCCCGTACCATTTTGTTGGCTTTTAATGGGTAGTGAGGGGAGAAAGGAGCAGACCTTCAGGACCGATCAGGACAATGCCATCTTATATCAGGATCCGGAAAACCCACGAAAAAAGGAAGAGGCCCAGGAATACTTTTCTGCATTTGGCAAGGAGGCCATAGAACACCTGGTAAAATGTGGTTACCCTCGCTGTCCTGGTGACATTATGGCATCCAATCCCAAATGGTGTCAGCCTTATTCGGTCTGGGAGTCATACTTTGATGAATGGATTTTGAGACCAGAGCCTAAACAGGTAATGCATGCTGCCATATTTTTTGACTTCAGGCCAGGATTTGGCAAGCTTGATCTTGGAGTCAGACTGAGAGACCATCTTACTGATATTGCCAAAAGACAGGAAATATTTCTCCTTCACCTTGCAAAGAACTGTTTGGAGAGCAGGCCTCCACTGACCTTTTTTAGAAATTTCATTGTTGAAAAGGATGGCGAGCACAAAAACAGGCTGGATATAAAAAAGCGAGGGCTTGTTCCGTTTGTGGACTTTGCAAGGCTTTTGTCTCTGAAATTTGGTATCAAAGAGACAAATACTGTGGAGAGACTAAGGCTATTATACGAAGCCGAGCATATCTCAAAAGAGCTGTACACAGAGACGGTAGAAGCCTATGAATTCCAGATGCAGATACGCTTTGTGCATCAGCTTCGAATGATGGAGGAAGGACTTCAGCCAGATAACTACATAAATCCCTCTGATCTGACAGATCTGGAAAAACAGACTCTAAAAGAGGCCTTTGCGGTCATCTCAAGGCTCCAGGCAATTATAAAGGACATGTTTCCTCTTATATAAACTGGGTAAATTCCATGGGTCTGCTCCAGCTCTTAACCACTTTTTTTAAGAAAAAGAGACATCCTGTTCTTGAAGATAACCATTTTTACTTTCAGGACTTTGATCAGGACAGGCCCTTGAATGAGTACGAGTTTGTTGTTTATGACTCAGAACTTACCGGACTTAACCCCAGAAAGGATGAGATTGTTTCCCTAGGGGCAGTAAGAATTAGGGACCTTAAAATAATCCCTCAGGAAAATTTTTACTGTTTTGTAAAGCCAAGGGGGGACCTTCCAAAGGATAGTACACTTATACATCGAATAACACCCGAGCAGATACAAAATGCTCCTCCAATTCAGGAGGTACTTGAGGATTTTGTAAGGTTCTGCAACGGTGGTCTTATTGTAGGCCACTACATTGATTTGGACATGGCCTTTATTAACAAGGTTACAAAGCGTTATCTTGGAGGCCCCCTTGCCAATCCCTGTATAGACACCCTTAGGCTTGCCCAGCTTTATAAGGAAGAAGAGTGGGGTAATTATTATGACCAGTTTAACTACAATGTGTCCTACAACTTGGCTGATTTGGCAGCAGAGTATGGTCTGCCAGAATTCGAAGAACATGATGCCCTTGGAGATGCCTTCCAGACTGCCTACCTGTTTCTGTTCCTGATTAGAAAACTCAAAAAAGGCGGAATCACTACTTTAAAAGAACTGTATCTGGCAGGTAGGAGCTGGCGCTGGCTGTTCTAGAAAAATAATTTGTTGATTTTCACTTTTCCCCTGTACTTTTTAAAAAGGGCCCTAGCTTTAAAAACCTATTTTTAGGGAAGCACCTGCAAGCAGCCCGTGCTAACCTTTCTCAAATGCTGACTTCCTTTTTCCATCTGTAAAAAATCTATTCAGCGATTCCTGCCTTTTCTTGCAAACTCATGAAACCCAGACATCCTGTTTTTTTTAATTTTTCAAGTTAAGACCGTGGATTCAACTTTTTAATGCATAAACGTCTTTCGTATTTTTTCTTTAAATTCAGCTAGTTGTAATTGCAGGATTAGTCATGATTCTAAAATGGGGCAAATTTAAAGTTAGGAATTTGGACCGCCGATAACAATAACAAATCGGCTGAGATAAGGAGGTAAAAAACAGGTAAAACTCTTTTATTGAAATTTATAACAGCAGAAAGAATAACCAAAAAGATTAACCAATTAGAAAAAGATTATTAGGCAAGGATAGCCAAAAAAACAGATCAAGGAGGATTTAACCATGGCACTTGTAGTAAATACCAATGTTTCATCTTTAAATGCCCAGAGAAATCTCGCTGGGACCAACAAACTTCTTACCCGTTCACTTCAGAGGCTTTCTTCAGGTCTGCGGATCAACAGCGCCAAGGATGATGCTGCCGGGCTGGCAATATCTGACCGCATGAATTCCCAGATCAGGGGTCTCAATCAGGCGGTTAGAAATGCCAATGACGGTATCTCGCTCGCTCAGACGGCAGAAGGTGCGCTTCAGGAGTCTACCAACATTCTTCAGCGTATGCGTGAGCTGGCAGTCCAGTCTGCAAACGATACAAACACAGCTTCTGACAGGGCCAGCCTTCAGAAAGAGGTGGCTCAGCTTCAGTCCGAGTTGAACCGTATTGCAAACACAACAGCTTTCAATGGAAAGGTTTTGCTTGACGGCTCTTTTGGAACTGCCAAGTTTCACGTAGGTGCAGAGGCCTTCCAATCCATCAATGTTACCATGGGTGACATGAGGGCTACCGCTATCGGTACCAACCGACTCACAAACGAATATGTTACCGGCTCCATAGCGGAAGCTGCAGGCAGTACTGACAATAATGCAGCTGCAGGCAGTTTGACTGTCAGGGGCGCCCTTGGTGAAGCCACTGTTAACTATGGCGATCATGCCACTGCGCGTACCATTGCTTCTGCAGTCAACAATGCAGCAGATACCACAGGAGTTACTGCAAAGGCGGTGACTTACGCAAAGATTGACAACGTGCAGCACTCAAGCGGTACTATCTCCATGACCCTCTTTGGTCAAAATGAAACCGAAGGAGTCACCATTAGTGCCAACCTCGACAGCGGTTCCGATCTGACCGAACTGGCCAAGGCAATAAATGACGTTGCCGGAAAGACCGGAATCACTGCACGTCTTAGTGATGACAAGAGCGCCATCCTGCTCGAGAACAGCGAAGGCTACGATATCACTGTAACCTCTTTGGCCGGTTCTGACGATTTTGACCTCACTGGTGTGAAAGAGCCTGGTTCTCATGCAACAGGGGCCGATTTCTTCACTGCCAGCTCCGAAGTAGGGGCTGGACAGACGGTCTCTGCCGGTGGTTCGGGTACGGTCGGCGGCTCTATCATCTTCGATTCATCAAAATCCTATACGGTTACGGCTGGTACAGATGATTCTGTATTTGATGACACAGACGCACACGGTTCTGATCTGAAAGACGTTGGAAGCATTGATATCGGATCCCGTGAAGGGGCCAATCTTGCAATAAACAGAATAGATAGTGCGCTTGCTGCCATTGATGACCTCAGAGCCGATCTTGGTGCAATCCAGAACAGGTTCGAGTCTACCATTGCCAATCTGATGAATGTTGCCGAGAACATTACTGCAGCCAAGTCCCGCATTGTTGATGCCGACTTCGCAGCAGAGACAGCCAACCTTACCAAGGCACAGATCCTGCAGCAGGCTGGTACTGCAATGCTCGCTCAGGCAAACACATTGCCACAGGCAGCGCTTACACTACTCCAGGGCTAATCTGACACAAAGGAGGCGGCATTTGGCCGCCTCTACTTAATTTTCACTTTAAATTTTTCAATTTAAGACAGGGGGCTCAAAATGGGCATAGGCGTATCAGGATTGATGTCAGGCCTTGATACGGATTCCATCATATCTCAGTTGATGGATCTTGAAAGACGGCCAATAGTGCAGCTTCAGCAGAAAGAGGCCGGTTATCAGGCAAAGATTACCGCCCTAGGGCTGGTAAAAGGCGCCATGTCTGAGCTGAAATCAGCTGTAGAGACCCTAAAAAATTCTGATGATTTCGTCTCTTATTCTGCTACCAGTAGCAACCCCGAGATACTTACCGTTTCTGCTGACGACCAGGTTCAGCCTGGTTCTTACAGTATAACGGTTTCACAACTTGCCTCTGCCCAACAGGTGAGAAGTGAGGCATTTTCCTCGTCAGATGCAACGGTGGGCACAGGAACGCTTACCATTAAAGTGGGTAATGGGGAGTCGGTGGATATAGAAATTACCAGTGAAAATAATACCCTTTCAGGCATTGCATCTGCCATCAATGAATCCGAGGCAGGAGTCACGGCAGGCGTGATAAATGATGGAAACGGGAATTATTATCTCACTCTCCAATCCAAGGAAACAGGCGCTGCCAATACTATCAGTCTCACCATGGCAGACGATGACGGAGACAATACCGACTCATCAGGTCTTTCTTCCCTTTATACCGATCCGTCTGCAGGAACACTTACAGAAACTCAGGCAGCAAAAAACGCCCAGCTTACTGTAAACGGTATAGCTGTAGAAAGATCGTCCAATAAAATAGACGATCTTATTGAGGGCATGACCCTTAGCCTTAAGGCGGCAGATTCTGCCAAGACAGTAAGTGTAACTAGCTCCAAAAATTATTCAGGCCTGACCAAAAAGATGAACACCTTTGTAGAGAAGTACAATGCCCTTGTTGATGTGCTGAAGGAACAGGCCGGTTACAATGCCGCTACAAAGCAGGGTGGAACTTTGTTGGGAGACAGCACTGTTAGCAGGATTGGTTCCGGTCTTTCAAGGATGTTTTATGAGACAATGGACGGAATTGACAGCTCGGTAAATAGTTTTAGCAAGCTGGGAATAGAGATGGATGATAGTGGTCATTTGACTGTTGATTCGTCCAGATTAAGTAAAGCCATGGAGGCTTACCCGGATGATGTAGTAAAGTTTTTTACATCGGATGATGCAGTTAACCAGGGAATAGCAGTAAGAGTCGAAAATTTTCTTGATGGCTATTTAAAAAGTTCCACCGGTATACTTTCTGCCAAGACTGACGGGCTTCAAAAGTCCATAGACAGGATTGAGGATCAGATTGAACGGATAAATGGCAGGCTGGCAAAGCGGGAACAAAACCTGCGCCACCAGTTCAACACCCTTGAGGATCTGTTGGCACAGTTCCAGCAGACCTCTGGCCAGCTTGATCAGCAACTTACAGCCATTAAAAACCTAAATGCCCAGATTTCAAAAAGCAGGGGATAAGTCAATGTATTCAAACCTTAAAAAAGGATATTTCAAATATCAGCAGACAGATGTTTTAACCCTTTCCAATGTTGAAATTATAGACCGGTTGCTCAAGGCAATGTGTTCAGATATTGAACGGGCAGCCGATGCCATGGAAAGGGGAGATGTTGCCATTAAGGGAGAGCGCATAAGCAGGGCTATCGCCATTGCAGGAGAATTGCAGGCTTCTCTGAATTTTGAAGAAGGTGGGGAAATGGCTGACAGGCTCAATTCCCTCTATGATTATATGATTCGTGAACTTTTGATGGCCAATCTTAAAAACGATAAGAAAAGGCTGGAAGGTGTAAAAGAAGTGCTTATGCCCTTGATTGAAGCATGGCAGCAGGTGGTGTTGCAATACAAGAGTCATCCACCTGTTGACAAGGCTGCTCATGTTGAGCCTGTCAAGCAAGTGCAGACAGCCCTATGAGAGGTAGCTGATTATGTTGATGGCATGCAAAGGCCTGGAGCAGACCCTTAAAGAGATTACGAGAAGCATTGTAGATGGAGATATGTCTGCAATGTCTGAATTGCTTGCCAAAAGACAGGCCCTAATGAAGAAGATTCAGGCCGCCAGTCCTTCTGTTTCCGAGGCTAGGGAGATAGCAGAGGTTCTGGGTTCTGTTATATCACTTGAACAGCTGGTAACAGGACTAGCCAGAGAAAAGAAAAAAGAGATCATGGAAGAGATGAAAGATATAAAAAGCCGTAAAAAGGCCTATACAGCCTACGGCAATCAAAGCCTTAAAGGAGTAAGGTCATGATTAGTGAAATAGGAGTTAAGCAGATTGGTTATCCTGTCTTTGATCCTTCGCAGCAGGATACTGGAAAACAGCTACTGCAGACTGTCAGGGCGCCTGACAAGTCAACCAGGCCCTATGGCCCTAACACTAAAGAAGGTACGGATTACAACAAGAGCGATCAGGAAAACGAAATCTCAAATGAGCTTTTTCAGGCCTTCAAGAATGAGTTTGACCTAATAAATAACGTAGAACTCAAGTTCAACAAGGACGATAAGACTGGCCAGACGTATATAAAGATAGTTGACAAAGAGACAGGAGACGTGATCAGAGAAATTCCTCCAGAAGAGGTGAGAAAACTTGCTGAAAAACTGGATGAGATGGTTGGGATTTTGTTTGATAAAAAGGTCTGAAAGGCCTTTATCAAAGGAATTTTTTGTTTAGAAACTCGCACTCTTTTGGAGAAAGATCGAATTTTATCTCAGCTTCAAGGATAAGCTCTTTTCTTGATTTTTCCGGATGTTCTTTGATCATTTCCGAGAACCATTTGACAGCCTTTCTTAACTTTTCACCTTCTGGAAGCAGTTCTTCTGTAGTCATAAATTATACCATCCTTTTTATTCTATATTGTATTCTTCCATGATGTTTTCTAGATACTCTGTGGTCTTCCCTATAACAAAAATGCATTCCGTGCGTCTACTCGAAGGATCCTTGTAAAAGGACCTTACCTGTTTGGGATCTTTCCAGTCTACTCTGGCAATATCCTTGCAGTCCATTCCACCGTATTGTGCTGTTATATCTTGAAATGCCTTAACCATTTTGCTGGCCAGTTTCCACATGAGCTTGTGGTCCCTTTTTGAAGGTTTATCTTTTCCCATAAAAAAACCAAGAACACCAAGTGCTCCAGCTAAAGTTCCGCATGTACTCCCTGTACTGCCAAGACCTCCTCCAAACGGGGCAAGGGCCCTTATTACTCCTAATGCCCCGATTCCATGTTTTTCTGCAACTGCAGAAAATACAGCCTGGCTTCAGTGAAAACCCTCTTTGAACAAAAGCTGGGCTCTTTGTGCCGTAGTTGAATCCTTCATGAAACCTCCTTGGAATTTCAGTTAAAATCTAATAGCCTCTCTCTATTAATACAAGCTACTTTTGGGTTCGGTGCAAAATTATGAGGCAAAAGAAAAAAGGATGCCGAAGATATTGGATTTTGGCATGGGCTGCTTTTTTACTCGTTGTTTCTGGTTGTTCATTGTTTCAAAAGGGCCAGAAGACCATCATTCCTCCTGTTGAAAGGAGCGGCAACATTTTGCAAGACCTACTAGATAGGGCCATGCAGCTTGATTGCATTTCCATTGAAGGCCGTCTGAAGTTGAGCCTGAATGGGAAAGACCATCCGTCTGTAAAGATAAGGGTGTGGTTGATTTCAAAAAGGAACGGATCCTTTGTCAGAATAAAGGGATTTGCTCCCCTTGGTGTTACTGTTTTTGATTTTCTTGCAAAGAAAGATATGGCATGGGTCTATCTGCCAAGATATGGCAAGGTATACAGGGGAGAGATTTTTTTTACTAGTTACGGAAATATAGACGTCAAGACAGCCATCAGAATTGTTGAACTTATTGTAAATCCATGGTCTCCGGCTAGATACTGTCATCTTGAAGAGGTTATGTGTAATGCGAACATCTCGAATCTTTTGTGTTTCAAGGCCAGATTTCTTAACAACATCGTCTTTTTTGAATATCTGAAGGATCTTTCTCCACACAGGTTCTACTCTGAAGCATTTCAAATATTTTTCAAACATGAAGGTGACTCTGTCTATCCCAAAAGGATTGATTTTTATCTTGAAAAAGGTGCTATTAAAGGAAGATTTGTTGTATCCAAGGTCGGTTTTTCTCCTTTGGATGAAAATGGTCCTCTTTTTGACGAATCCTTCTTTTTGAAGATGCTTACAATCCTAAAGATGTCTTCACACCAGTTTAGCTTCAAGAAGCCCTCTTAGCGAGTTGCCAACAAATATTCTTTTGGCATTTAAAAGGTCATCGGTGGTCAAGATGGTTTCCACGGCCTTTCGGGTGTCAAGAAGGTGTTGTCTCAATGTCCCTGGCAAAAGTCCGCAGGCAAGGGCAGGAGTTTCAAGGATCCCCTTGTCTTTATCTAGGAAAAGATTTGTTATTGTTCCCTGCGTGAGTTCTCCATGTTCGTTAAGAAAGATGGTCTCGAAGGTTCCCGCTTTTTTCAGCCTTTTTCGTTCCAGATCAAAAAGCCTTCTTTTGTTTGTTTTGTGATACAGAAAAGTATCACAGCTTTTAACCCGTTGGGGTGAGATGTCGATTTTGACAGGCAGATCGGGTGTTGGTGGAAACTTTTGGCAAGAGATAGCCAGTTTGCCGCGCCCGTCAAGAGTGATGCGGATTTTTTGGATTGTTTCACCTTTTTCTAGAAGCTTATACCCTGTTTGATAGAGTTCCTCTTCAAGTTTTTGTCTATCAAAAGGTATGCGAAAATCGTTTGCAGATTTTGACATCCTTGCAATATGATAGCCCAAAAGGTTAAATCCCTTTTCCCGTTCTGAAAAGTCCTCCCACTTCCATGCAAGGGTTTCTATAAGGAAAAATTTTTTAACCTCGTTCATTGCTAACAGGTTTTCATGGTGAGAAATTTAGCTTTCAGTATAGTTTCATCATATTCTTCATCTGGTTTTGAGCCAATGGTGATACCAGCACCTATTCCGATCTGTCCAACATTTTTCTCAATAGTTACAGTGCGTATTGCCACGTTAAATATTGCACTGTTATCCGGACAGATGTAACCTATGGCTCCAGTGTAAATGCCACGAGGCGAGTTTTCCAGTTCTGCAATGATTTCCATGGATCTTATCTTTGGAGCACCTGTTATAGAACCGCATGGAAATAGGGCCTTGAAGATTTCAGACCATGATGTGTCCTTGTTGAGCCTTCCCTGAACGGTAGATGTCATCTGGTACAGGGTCTCATACCTTTCAACACAAAAAAGTTCGGGCACCTGTACTGTGCCTGTCTGGCAGATTTTGCCAAGGTCGTTTCTTAAAAGATCCACAATCATAACATTTTCTGCCCGATTTTTTTCATCCTTTCCAAGCATGGAGGCAAACAAGAGGTCTTCTTTTTGATTTTTGCCTCTTGGAGCCGTACCTTTCATGGGCTTTGACCATATGTGGTCCTTCTGACGGGCAAAAAAGAGCTCGGGAGAAACAGAAAGGACATGGAGGTCTTTGTGGGGCCTGACAAATGCTCCATAGGCTGTGTGTTGTCTTCTTCTCAGGAGGCAAAAGAGACGGAAGGCATCAGTCTCAAAGTCAAATCTGCCCCTGATGGTATAGTTGATCTGATACGTGTCCCCAGATTTGATGTACGAGTGGATCGTATTTATGTCGCGAATGAATTCCTGCTTAGAAGTGTCAAAATCTAAAGTGATGGGATACGGTTTGTTTTTTGCCTTCTTATTCAACCAAAGCTCTAAACAATTTTGGGGTAGCTCAATGGGTTTTTTATACAGACCAAACCATGCCAAAGGGACAGAGAGTCTGATGTCTGAGGCCAGATTATGAAGTTTAGGAATCATAAGGTAACCAGCCTCATATGCCAACCAGCCAGCTACATAAAGTCCCATGCTCAGGCCATTTTCTATTTCTTCAAAAAGCTGTTGAAGATGTTCAGGACTTGACGGATGATCAAGTGTCAGGGTCTTGACCGGTTCATGGAACAAAAGACAATGAATCGAGTCCCCGCATGCCGGAGTCCTGCCAATCCAGAGAAACAGGCCGGTATCACCCGATAGTCTTTGAAAAATTTCACTGTATAGTTTCATGCACCGTCTTTTAATGTCAGGAATCAAAAGGTTGCAGCCACTTTTACCCCAATTTTAACGGTTGACAAGGTGTGAACATATCTTTATTACTTTTTATTGTTATTGTATAGAGACGGGCGGTTAACTCAGCGGGAGAGTGCCACCTTCACACGGTGGAAGTCACTGGTTCGATCCCAGTACCGCCCACCAGTTTTTCGTCTCTCTTTTTTTTCTCCTCCTTGCTGTTGCCTTATTGAGGTCGTTGTTCTAATTTCTTCTGCCATGTCAAAGGCAAGATCTATAATGTTTCAGGGAACAGGCTCTGGTGTGGGCAAATCTGTTGTGGTCGCTGCTATGTGCAGGCTTCTTGCCAGAAGAGGGATCAGGGTGGCCCCATTTAAGGCCCAGAACATGGCCCTAAATTCCTTTGTTACCGCAGATGGCAAAGAGATGGGACGTGCCCAGGTGTTTCAGGCAGAGGCCTGCGGCCTTCTGCCAGATGTACGGATGAATCCGGTTCTTTTAAAACCATCCTCAGATGCCAGAAGCCAGGTGATTCTGATGGGGAGGCCATGCGAGCATCTTGGTGCGCGAGACTATTACAGGCGTAGTCAGGAACATTGGCAGGTGGTAAGGGATGCCTACGACAGCCTTGCCGGCGAGTTTGATGTGATAGTGATGGAGGGAGCCGGGAGCCCGGCCGAGATCAATCTCAGAGAAACCGACATAGTCAACATGAAGATGGCAGATTATGCCACGGCTTCAGTGGTTGTGGTTGCTGACATAGACAGGGGCGGTGTGTTTGCAAGCCTGAAGGGAACCTATGACCTTGTTGAAAACAGGTATCGTCATCTTATAAAGGCCTTTATCATAAACAAGTTCAGGGGAGATGTCAGGCTGCTTGAGCCAGGAATAAACATGTTCGCAACCATAGTGCCCGTTCCTGTTTTCGGAGTCCTGCCCTGGTTTCATGACATACATGTAGATGAAGAAGACGGGGTGTTTGTCAAGAAAATAGAGTCAAAAAAGGGAGTAGATCACAGTGGCTTGAAGGTGGTGATAGCAGGGCTTCCACGGATAAGCAACTTTACTGACTTTTCTCCCTTTGGCTTGGAGCCTGATGTGGACGTGGTCCTCTGCAGTGATCCAGAGGAACTGGTTGATGCAGATATACTCATAATTCCTGGTACAAAAGCTACAACATCAGATCTGGAGTTTATGAAAGAGCGGGGCTGGGAAGACCAGATTGCAAGTTTTATAAAAAGGGGAGGGGTGGTTGCAGGCATATGCGGTGGATTTCAGATGCTTGGTTCCACCATCTCAGACAGGCTTGGAAGCGATGGGAAACCGGGAGAGTATTCCGGCTTTGGTCTTTTGCCACTGTCCACCGAAATGGTGGAAAAGAAGGCTCTAAGACAACTGAGTGTCAGGGTTGAATGTGAGTTGCTTTCACATGAGCCCATGACTATTAACGGATACGAAATTCACATGGGACGAAGCAGACTAGAAGGGCCTGCAAAAGATATTTACTCTATTGGTCATGAAGGTGAGGAGATCTTTCTTTTTCATAAGAGGTTTGGCATACTTGGCACCTATATCCACGGCATATTTGATAACGATGATTTCAGGCGGACCTTTTTGAATCTTGCCAGGAAGCGCAAGGGCCTAAAGCCGTTGCCAGTTTCTTTCTCCTACAGGCAGTTCAGGACTGAACACTTTGATAGGCTGGCAGACTGGCTTGAATCAAACTCCAAAGTGGATGAACTGTTGAGACTGATTGATGTTTGAGCCTTATCTCTTTAAACCCCATTCTTTGCTTGTCCTTTATGGCGGTGTTTTGGCCGATGTTGTTTTTGGAGACAGAAATCATCCGTGGCATCCTATAAGGTTGATGGGAGCGGCGATCTCTTTTTGTGAAAAGATGTCTGCAGCCTCTCGCTTGGATCCGATGGTATATGGAGCAGGCATGAGCATTGGCCTTACAACATTCACCTTTCTGGGCGTTTTTGCTTTATCCTCTTTTTTAAGATCTGTCTCGCTTTTGCTTTTTCTCCTTTTTTCTTGTGGATGCATCTACTTTGGGCTGTGTCTGAGGTGTCTTGCAGGTGAGGCTGCCAAGGTCTTGACTCCCCTTGGTAAAGGCGAGATGGAAATTGCAAGAAAACGCCTTTCAATGCTTGTTAGCAGGGATACGACAGACATGGATGAAACCGCTATCTGTCGTTCGTTAATAGAGACGGTGTCGGAGAACTTTGTAGATGGTGTTTGTTCTCCATTTTTCTATGCACTGCTGGGTGGCCCGGCCATGTGCATGGCATTTAAGATGGTGAGCACCCTCGACTCCATGGTGGGTTATCAGAACAAGAAATACGAAAGCCTAGGAAAGGCTGCTGCACGCATGGATGATGCGCTCAACTTTATCCCAGCAAGACTTTCCGTCTTTATCATCTCTGTTGCAGGCCTTTTGGTTAAGGGAAGCCCTCCATCAGAAGTTGTCAGGGGGGCAGTTAGGGACGCGCGCCTTCACAAAAGCCCAAATTCCGGTTTTCCCGAGTCTGCCTTTGCCCATGTTCTTGGCGTCAGTCTTGGCGGCCCTGTGGTTTATCAGGGTGCTTTGTACAGGTTCTCCTACATTAACAAGGAAGGAAGGCCACCGGGCCTTGATGATGTAAGATCTTCAATCAAGTTGCTGTACGTAAGTGCCGGAGTCTTTTATATCTTGCCTCTGCTCTTGGTGACCTTTGCATGACTGGGAACAGGCCACTGTTTTGGGCATTTTTATTCTTTTTGGCATGTTTTTTCACGGCCTCTTTCTACCTTGCCAGCCACCGTTCCCTCTGTGAAACCCTCGAGGCAGAGTCAGCCCTGATTGCAAAGGCCTTTTATGAAGGCAGGGCGCATCTTATCAATCAGTTGAACGGCAAGGAGGACCTTGACAAACCGCCTGGTTTTTACTGGCTGATCAGTGGCCTTTACCGTGTAAGCCCAAGCTGGGAGGTGGCGGCTCGTTTACCTTCCATTGGTTCTTTGGTCCTGTTTTTCTTTCTTTTTTGGAAGCTTTCGCAGTATCTCAGGCTAGACAAAGGGTTTCTGGCCCTTTGGTGCCTTGTCTTTGTCTTTTGTCCCAAAATTTTCTGGATGTCACAGATAGCCAGAATGGATCTGCTATTTTCTTCTTTATGTTTCCTATCTATCTATTTTTTCATAAGAATTGTTTCGTCTGTTGGAAAAGATGCCGAAGTAGATCCAGGCAAGCTAAACAAAAACTTTCTTACTGCTTTTTTTCTTACTGCCGGCCTGTCGGTCATGGTAAAGGGTCCCGTTGGGGCCGTTTTGATATTTGGAACCGTTGGCATCTTTTTAATCGTCAGCAAAAGGTTTTACCTTATAAGGGAAATTTTTCTATCCCCCTATATGCTGGTTTTTTTGGCAGTATGCCTTCCTTGGTATGTATATGTTATCCTTAAGACGGATTTCAGGTTCTTTTACCGCTTTATCCTGGAAGAAAATCTTTCTCGTTTTTCTTCTTTGCTGCCAGGTGGCTCATTCAAGGAGTTTAATCACTCTCCGCCCACAAGATATCTGGTGTATCTGCTAACAGGCTTCTTCCCGTGGTCTTTAATGGTTCCGCTTTGGTGTTATACAACTGTAAAAGGCTGGCGTAGTATCCGTCCTGAAATAAAAGTCCTGTTTGTTTACTTCTGGTTTGTTTTAGTCTTTTTTTCCCTGGCGACCTCAAAAAGAAGCGACTACATACTTCCCTTGTATCCGGCTGCATCGTTTTTATGTGCAAATTTTTTAATGGCCCCACAGAATAAAGGACTTTTCACCTATGCTCTCAAGGGCATCTCATGCCTTCTTGTTACCCTTTTTCTCTGCCTTTTCTTGACTGGAGTATATATACACTTTCTAGATTACAGTCTTTTGCTTTCTGTTATGAAGGCTCAAGAGGATGTTGCTGCTTTCATTTTGTCGACTCTAACCAGTCAGTATTTACTTTTTCTTTTACTTTTTTTTATTTTTCTTGGTCCGATATTGATCAACAGGACCAGGGGCAAGCAGCTTCTCCCTTTTTTTATGGCAGCAGCAGCTTCTTTCTTTCTGGTTACGGGTATGTTTACTCTGCCTGCAATCTATAAGGGCAAGGATGTGCGTCCCTTCTGCAAAAAGGTGATCAGGATTGTCGGCTCCAGTCCATTGTATTATGCAGGTTTTTGGGATGAGGAATGCACCTTTTATCTGGATAGAACTATTAATAAGCTGGATATGGACAAGGTTAACAGCATTATGAACAATTCCTCAAAAAAAGTTTTTTTTATTGTGGATAAAAAGCGTCTTAAACTTATGAAGAAAAAAGGGATTCGGTTTTCCATTATCTTCAAGGACAATTCTTTGGTGCTTAGACCCTTATTTCTTGTATCGAGATAAAATACTGCTCAAAATTCTTGTAAATCGCTCTTCTCTGTTCATCTTTCCCCTTATATTGCCGATAAAAAGAAAAAAATGTTTTACCTTCAAAAGGCCTTATGGAAAGTCAACTATGTAAGAGTGATATTGCGCAGAAGGTTCATGAGATAAGATATTTTCCTGTGCCAAACAGTATTGTATTGAGTCTTTTTCGCACTATCACCCAGAAAAACTGCACCTTTGATGAAATAAGCACGATAGTTGAGCCAGATGCATCGTTGTGTGCTCAGTTGCTCAGGGTGGCCAACAGTGCCTACTTCGGTTTCAGGGGCAAGGTGAATACCATTGAGAAGGCGGTCATGCTTATTGGGGTGGATGAGGTAAGAAACCTCTCTCTTGCCATCTGTCTGGTGAATCAGTTCAGAAATGTAGTCTTGGCAAAAGGTTTTGATATTAAGCGTTTTTGGGTCCATAACCTGATGACAGCATCCTGTGCCCAAGAGATATGCAAGGACAAGCAGTTTTTGGATAAAAACGAGCTTTATCTCATGGGGCTTTTGCATGATATTGGACGCCTTGCAATGGCTCAGTTGATGCCAGACGAGTTCAATTATATCGAAGTAAAAGCCAGAAGACTCGGCGTACATCCCTGGGCTGTGGAACAAAAACTTGGCATGACTCATACAGAGGTTGGGTACCTGCTTGCAAGCAGGTGGGGTCTTTCTGATCAGATGGCACAGGTGTTGGAGTTCCATCACAGTCCCATGTTGTCCAAAGGCTTTTCACGGGAATGCGCTGTAGTTGCTGTTGCTGCTCATATTGCAAAAATGGTGGAAGCATCAAGCGGTGTGGGCCCAGAGCCTGTCTTACCTGATACAAAGGTCTTTCTTCTTGCAGGTATTGAGCTTAATCAAATGGATCTTTTTTATGAAAAGGCGATGAATCTGAAGGATGAGATAGATAACCTTGCGAACATAATAGTAGGGCAGTCCTGAAATGTCTGATTTTCACAGTTATCAAGAACCAATCAATATGGATGAAATTAAGGATAGCATCCTTGATATGGACCAGGACAGGCTCGTTCACATGCGTGCTCTTGGAATTGTGCTTCGACTCATGGAGGTTCCTTCCAAGATTGCAAACAAAGAAGAACTCTACTCCCAGATTGTAAAGATAGTGGCTGAAGAGATAGGTTGTGAAAATGTCTCTCTTCTCATTTATAAGCCAGAAAAGGAGATACTGGAACTTGCAGCAGCCATTGGAATCAGCCAGTTGGTGGATGAAGATACCAAAGAGCTTGATAGGAAGTTCAATAAGGGACTCTTTTTTAAAAAAGGAAAGAGCATTGCCTGGGAAGTCTTTGATTCCCAGCAGCCTGTATTTATAAGCGACAGTTCCGAAATGGAGATTCCTCTAGTAGAAAATGCCAAGCAGGTTCCCAGATCCTTGGCCTGTCTGCCAATCTCTTCCAAGGGTATTTTAAACCTGAGCTCTTCAAGGGCAATGGAGTTTACAAACAGCCTTAAGAGGAATCTTATTATAATTGCTCAGGTTATAGCTCATCTGATCCAGGGTTATAGAGAGAAAGACGTACTGGCAGAAGGGCATTTTTACATCCAAAATATTGTCGAAAGTAACAACAGGACCAAGGAAGAGGCTTTTCAGGATGGTATGCCAGTGGATTATCTTATGGCTGCCATGGAAAATGCCCCACAGGGGATATGTCTTTTGTCATCAGATGGTGGCTTCATACATGCCAACAAGTCTTTATGTGAATTGTTTCAGTGTGACAATGACTTTCTCAAAGAAAAGGGGCTTGGCCGTTATTTTATGGATGCCTCGGTTTTTCTTGAATTTACTAAAACCGTAAAGGGAGACGTCTTTAAAAAGATATCCCAGGTGCGCCTCATCAGACCAGACGGTACAACATTTCTGGCTGATTTTTTTTATCATCCCGTAAAATCAAAAAAAGGTCATAAAATAGGCGGCATAGTCTTTATCCATGACCTGTCAGATCACCTTCATGACTCTGAGCAACGGATAAGGGAGGAAAAGCTGAGGGCGCTTGGTTCCATGGCAGCAGGCATTGCCCATGACTTCAACAACCTTCTCATGGCTATACTTGGCAATGTGGAACTGTTGCAGATGGAGCTTCAGGGAACAAAACATGAACAGCGTCTCAAAAACATTGAAAAGTGTGTAAACGATGGCGCCCAGACCATTAAGAGAATCCAGGCCTTTGTAAAGGGTCATTCCGGTAAACATGTACCGGCTGAAAAGTCTATCGAAACCGCTGTAATTATAGAGGAGGCGGTCCAGTTTACCAGGCCTCTTTGGAAGGACGAATGTGAAAAAAGAGGAATTTATATCAGTGTAGAAACCCATCTTGACAGGAAACTTACTGCCAACATGGCTGCCTATGAGTTGAGAGAGGTATTGATTAACCTCATTATAAATGCCATAGACGCTATGCCTGCAGGGGGCAAGATCATTATCAAATCTTACAAGAAGGACGAGCATGCCATAATTGAGGTTAGGGATACTGGTACCGGCATGGATGAGGACGTACTTCCCCACATCTTTGATCCATATTTCTCTACCAAGCAGAGCGGAAGTTCCGGACTTGGCCTGAGTATAGTCTATGGTCTGATCTCAAATGTGGGAGGTAAGATTGATGTTGAATCTCAGAAAGGCTGTGGCAGTACGTTCATAATCTCTCTTCCACGTTCCCACGCCAGGAAAAAGGAGAGCAAGAATCAAGATTGTCATGAGCGGGTTGGAAATCAAAAACTCAGGATCATGGCGATAGACGACGAACCGCAGATAGTCGAGCTTATAGGTCTGATGCTTGGAAGCCTTGGTCATCATGTCACAAGTTTCGCAGATCCAAAGGAGGCCCTTGCCAAGATCAAAGAGGAGCATTTTGATTTGGTACTTACAGATTTGGGAATGCCTGGGATTAGTGGCTGGGAGATAGCTTCGGCAATTCGTTCGTTATCCCCAAAGACTTTTGTTGTCATGATGACAGGATGGGGTGCATCTTTCAAGGAAGAAGATCTCAAAGACAAGGGAATAGATGCCTTGCTGACAAAACCATTCAGATTAAACGATATTTTAGAGGTGATTTCCAGACTATTTAACAAGTGCTTTAGGCAGTCTAAATAGTATCTAAAAGCTTTCCCTAAGTTCTCATCAACAAGAGCCGCCCTATTTTTTTTCTTCCTCCTTGGCTTCCTTGGTGCCGTTTTCCAGATTTTGCCAAAGCTGGAATAATAGATCCTTTAGCTGGGCAATTTCAGCTTCGCTTAGGCCTTTTACCGCTATGTTATGTACTTCGCTCCCCTTTTGCAGAAGCACTTCCTGGAGTTCGCGTCCTTTGGGTGTGAGAAATATATGAAATGCCCTTCTGTCAGAGGGAACCCTGCGCCTTTCTATTAATCCAGCCTCTTCCAGCCTGTCCAATGTCCTGACAAGGGTGGGGCTTTCTATATAGAGACGGTGGGCCAATTGGGTCTGTGTTAGGCCTTCTTCTTCAAAAAGCTTAGTTAATACACAGAACTGCGCACCGGTAAGGTTAAAGTTTTCTAGCTTATAATCTAGCAGCTTTAAAAATGCCTTTACAAGGCGATTGGCAATAAATCCAAGACAGTTATCCACGCTGAACGAGAACTGTGACACCTCTTTTTTCTTATCCATCTCTTTCTCCTATCTAGTTGCAAGTTTTATTATCTCCTCTACTACCTCATCGGCAGTCATGTTACTTGAATCAATAATTTTGGCATCTTTAGCCGGTCGAAGGGGAGCAATGGGTCTTTCAATGTCTGCTTTATCACGTTTTTTGATTTGTTGCAATATAATATCAAATGAAATTATGTTATCTTGCTTTGCAAGCTGTCTCTGTCGCCTTCTGGCCCTTTCTTCAGGTGAGGCCGTAAGAAATATCTTCAAATCGGCATCAGGAAATACCACCGTACCCATATCCCGTCCTTCGGCAACAGTGTCTGAACCCGAGGCAATCTTTTTCTGAATAAGCGAAAGCTTATCCCTAACAGCCTGTATTCTAGAGATCTGCGAGGCTGCTTTATCCATTTCCGGAGTTCTGATCTGCCTTGATACGTCCTTTGCATTAAGAAAGACACGCCCTTGATAAAATTCAATAACAAGGTCTTTCAGGGCGTCTGAGACCCTATCTTCATCATCCAGAGATATGTGGCACTCCTTCATAAACAGGGCACAGGCCCTGTACATTGCCCCTGTGTCCAGATACAAAAAATTAAGTCTTTTTGCCACCTTTTTACTAATGGTGCTTTTTCCAGCCCCGGCCGGTCCATCTATAGTAATAATCAACTTACGACTTCCCCCATTGGCAAAAATCCAGCGGTGCAAGAATATACTCCTTTTTTAACAAGACTCAAGATAAAAAGGTTAATAATTTAACTTAAAATGTATCAACAGGAAAAAATTGAAAAAACTTAAAAGAATTGTCTAGCCAAGAAAATCTGTGGAGAATTTGAGGGAATATCACGGCGATATGGCGATTTTGGAGCCATATCGCCTGCTATTTGTAAGAATTGTTATAATGGTAGGTCAAGGCTGTTCAGTAGTTTTATAAGTCTGTCTATGTCTTCATCATTAGGATGACCCTTGGCCATCTCCGCGTCCTTGACCCATTCTGGTACAGGTTCCTTTTGGCGTGCTTCCTCCAAAATCTGTTCAGGGACTTCTCCCAGACAGTCGAAAACTCCAACTATCTTTGCTCTTTTTGCTAGTTTTTTGGCTTTGTTGATGGCATTTTTAACTGTTTCGGATTCTGGCTTAGATGCATGGGTGGCAAAGAGAAACAGCTCCTTTTCATCAATAAACTTTTTCAAATACTCCTGAGCAGCCATGTCAGGTTCGCCGTCCTCTATTCTGAAGCCAACAGCCACAAAGGTGTAGTCATTTGGGTCTGGGGCCTGATCTATTGGATAGATCTCTTTTTCTCCGGGAAGATAATCATAGATTGCCTGTGCAAGTTTTTTTGTATTACCTGTTTTTGATGAATAAACCACTAAATTTTTCATGGTTGCCTCCAAATTTTTTATATTCTTGGGTCTGTCTTGTGAGATGTTGTCTTATAGATTTGTCCCATCCTTTATTAAAATAGGTATAGAAACAACAGATTCAATAAGGAGGAACGAATCAACCGCCTTTCACAGTGTGATGCTTCTTGAAATGCGCTCTTTTGTTGAAAATAGTTTGTCCATGACTTAATGTCTTTTTAAATGATGGATGTGTAAATCCGGAGGCACTGGTGAATCTAGAACAGTTTTGGAGCAGCCCAGAATATATCTTCTATGCGGTAGTTTGTGTTTGTCTGGTTGTAGTTAGCATCTGTTTTGTCATGCTGGTTGCGGCTGTTCGTACCACTTTAAAGAAAGTGGACCGGAGTTTGACCCTTGTAGACAAGCGTATTCACCAGCTCGAACCTATATTGGATGGGGCTGCAAGAATAGAAGACAATTTGAACGAGATAATGCGCGAAGGACAGGTATATCTTGAGAGGCTACAGCATGAGGCAGGAAAGGTGATGGCCGAGATTACCGATACCCTTGGTCGTTTGAAATCGCTGGAGGAAATTCTAGAGACCAGGCTCGAGCAGGACGTTCCTCCCATTCTTAATGAAACAAAACAGCTGGTTAATGGAATAAATGAAATAACCCATGATGTGCAGGAGAAGATAAAGGCAGCAGATGAGCTCTTTCAGGCAGTAGATGAGGCTGGTCATACCGTGCGCATGGTAACTGGTATTATAAAAGGTGGCCTTACAGGCCTTGCAGTGCAGGTAGCCAGTCTAGCTGTTGGAATGAAGGCGTCGATAGAATATGTAACTGAAAATATACACAAAGGAGGTGATAATAAATGAGCAACGGACGTTATTCTGCAGGCGGTGTAGCCCTTGCATTTTTATTGGGCAGTGCTGTAGGTGCCGGGTTGGCCTTGTTGGTTGCTCCAAAGTCTGGTCCTGAGACAAGGGAACTTTTGAAGGAGCAGGCAAACGTGGCCAAAGATGAGGCTCTTAAGGTGGCAGACGAAGTAAAAGAAAAGGCCTCAGAGCTCCTTGAAAAGAGCAAAGAGGTGGTGGAGGCAAAAAAGTCGGTTTTGGAATCCGCACTTGAAGCAGGCAAAGAGGCAATGGAACAAGAAAAAGAGAGGCTTCTTACCAAGATACACTTTGAGGATAAGAAACAAGGGGCAAATGAAGCCTAGGCGTTGTCAATATCTGGGTTAGTTCAAGTAAAAAACGAGTTGGGAGCCTGCCAGTCTGGCAAGGCCCCGATCGTTTTTTAGGATTGATGAGTTTCAAGGATGTGTAACTTATTGTAGAGGTATGGCACTTGTCCAGCCAAGTTTTTCTCGTAAGATGGTAAAGTAGTCTCTATGGGGAGACTTTATTAGCTTCAGATAACCTTTGTGTCTTGAGATACTGATCCTGTAGCCTTTATGTAGGGGCATTCCAACTTGTCCATCTATGTCAAGGCATACCTCCTCTTGGATCTGGTTAACCTCAACCGTGATAGTGGAAGAACCAGAAAGTATAAGCGGCCTTGCGCTTAGCGCAAAAGGGCATATGGGTGTAAGTACTATGACTTCAAGCCCTGGATGGATAATTGGGCCACCTGCAGAAAGGTTGTATCCTGTAGAACCGGTAGCGCTTGAAACAATGAGACCGTCTCCCCGATAAGTTGTAAGAAAGTTACCATCTGCCCAGGTATTTATACTTATGATTTTTGATAGAGCGCCTTTTGTGATCACTGCCTCATTTAATGCTGTATACTCTTTGACGACTTTGCCATCTTCATTGAATACCTGTACCCTTAGCACCATTCTTCTGTCTAGTTCAAAGTTACCTTTTACCAGACGTTCGAGGGCCTCGTTCATCTCATCAGTATGTACTTCAGTAAGAAAGCCAAGTCCTCCTGCATTTATTCCCAGAAGGGGAAGCTGCTTTTCAAAGGCCTTTGCTGCTACATGGAGCAATGTGCCGTCTCCCCCGACTACTATTACTGCCTGATCTCCAGGGGTGATGGAGCCTTGGGAGACTTTTACCTCATGTTTTTCGAGAAACTGCTTTACCTCTTGGGCAACCTGAGCAGCCCGCTCAGAATCCTGTTTTACAGTAAGATTTACACATTCGAGCATTTGTCATGGACCCACAATAACAAGCACATAAGCATGTGAATTGAAATAGCGTTTTGCAGCCAAAACCACATCCTGTGGACTCACCTTCTGGACAAGCTGAGGATATCTGTCAGAAAAATCATAACCAAGCCCTAGAAGTTCGTTAATAGCCATGTCCATGGCCTTCGATCCTGGTGTCTGGAGGGATATCTGGTGTCTGCCAATAAGCCAGTTCTTGGCCCGCTCCACTTCTGCAGCCTCCGGGGCTTCTTCCTGTATCCTATACAGTTCCCTCCACATTCCCTTTTGGGCCTTTTGTTTTTTTTCTGGTGAACATGCTATGTATGTGGCTATAAAACCATAATCAACACCAAAGTTGATAAAGGAAGTCACGGCATAGGCTAGTGATTCCTTGTCCCGGAGTTCTTTAAAGAGTCTTCCACCCTGTCCGGCAAGTATAGCATTTAGGACTTCCAGAGGAAACCTGTCATTGCTAGATAGAGAGGTACCCATGAATCCAAGCACTATGTGTTCCTGCTGCTTATCCCTATAGATGTTTATCACCTTAGGAGATGTTAGGGCTTGGGGATCGGGTGGAGACGGAAGAAAGCCCTTGGCCTGGTTTTGCCAGTTCTTTAATAGAATGGACAACTCGCTTTTTAACTGATTAGTATCAAAGTCTCCAACTACGGCAATGACCGCCCTGTCCGGCACCGCATAGTCCTGGTAAAGGGACATAAGGTCATCCTTTGAAAACCGCATAACATTTTCAGGTGTGCCAAGCACATTCATCGAGTAAGGATGCGGTGAGAATAGCTGTTTTCTGAACTCTCTTACTGCTACAGATACCATATTGTCATCCTGGCGTTTAATGGCAGCGAGGATTTGAGGCTTGAGCTTTTCAACCTCTCTTTCAGGAAAGGTGGGGGAAAGCAATATCTCAGTAAGAATTGCCAGTCCCTTTCTAAAGGTCTCACTTGTAAATCTGCCTTTCAGGCCAAAGGAGTTTTGGCCTGAAAAACCGTTAATATGGGCCCCCATGCCGTCTATGATTTCGGAAATGGCCTGGGCGCTGTGAAGACTGGTGCCCTTTGTCCATGCCTTGCCCAGCATGTTGAATATCCCATTGTTGGCCTTATTCTCGTATCTGAGTCCTCCAGGCATGACAATTCTGATTCCTACAGTTGGCAGGTCATGGCTCTCAAGGCAAAGCAGGGTGATTCCATTCCCAATGGTAAACCGCTGAACCCTGCCTTTTGTGCCTGTTTCAGCCATGGAAATCAGGCTGGCTGATTCCTTGTTTGATGCTTGATCCAAGGCATTTTTCAGATCTTGATCACTGAAGGTGACATTTGAGTCTTCCGGAAAGACAATGGAGACGTTTATTTTTAATGGATTTAAATACCTTTGAGCCACATCCATGATATCTTTTGGTGTTACCTCTTTGACTTTTTTGAGATACTCCATTTCTTTGGCTGCATCTCCTGCCAAGATCTGGAATATCCCAAGTTTTCTGGCCTCTCCCTCCATGGTTTCCTGGCTATAAAGAAAATCGGTTACAAGCTGGGTTTTGGCTTTGGTCAAGTCTTTTGGAGACACCTCTTGTTTTTTTAGCTTGTCCAGCTCTCTAAAGAGACTGACAAGCACTTTCTGCAGATTGTGAGGATCAATATCTGCGGTTATCTCGAAAAGGCCAGGACCAGCAGGAGTAAAGGCTGATGCATCAATGGAATGAACAAGTTGCAACTGGTTTTTTAGCCTGGAGACAAGAAGGGAACTTTCTCCGTCAGACAGCAAAGAAGATAGCAGATCCAGGGCCGGGACATCTTGTCCGGTAAAACTGGGAAGGCCAGAAAAGGAAAGGGCCAGGTAACCTTCGTTGCAATCCATGGATGTCTTTATGATTCTTGGCCCTTTTTGTGGAGGCTCTTCAGGAAATGACTGCTTTAAGCATTCCTTTTTATCTTCCTTACCAAAAAACTGTTCGATCTTTGCCAATGCATCCTTGGCATTGACATCCCCTGTTACTATAACAGCCATGTTGCAGGGCCTGTAATGTTTTGCCATGTAGGCAAGGATGTCTTGTCTTGTAAAGGAGGAGACAGTCTCTTCGTAACCGATAATTGGGCGCCTGTAGGGATAAACCTGATAAGAGATCCTCATCAGGTTTTCAAAAAGCCTCGTGTGCGGATTGTCGAGGCGCATCTTCATCTCTTCAAGCACGACCTTTTTTTCCCTTTCAAGCTCTTCCGGGTCGAATTTTGAGTGAAAGACCGCATCTTCCAATATGTCCAGGGCAGTAGTCAGATGCCGTGACGGAACAACACAGTGATATACCGTATAATCATAAGATGTGTAGGCATTTATGGTCCCACCTAAAGCCTCTACTGTGGCGGCTAATTCCCCAGGTTTTCTCTTATCCGTGCCTTTGAAGATCATGTGTTCAATAAGATGGGTTATGCCTGCCTGTTCTTCTGTCTCGTATGCGCTGCCTGCCTTTACCCATACCTGTACAGCTACTACCGGAGCCCTGTGGCTTTCTTTAACCACCCCCGTCAGGCCATTGGTTAAGACTTTTGTGAACAGCCCTGTCATTTCTGAAGCTGCCTGGGTCATGCCTGCACTAAAGATGAAGATGGAACCAATGCTGAGTAGCAAGATCAGAAGGGGTATTCTGTTCATGGGAGCTTCTCCTATAAATTAAAAAGTTGTTTTCGACCGACTTGGTAATTTGGTAATATTGGTAATAATGGTTTTTTAAGATTACAGATTCCTTGAAAATTTGCCACTGAATGGTCATTCAACTAATCCTTGACACAGTGCGTGAATTTTGGTACGTACGAATTCAATTTGGAAAAAATATTAATAACTTTAATGTTCTCTTCATGCAATGCTAATCCTTATTAACCTGTGCAATCATTATTAACCATCATGTTGAGGAGGGGAGCGTCCTATGAGCGACGGTTTGTTTAAGGAAAAGGTAAGGAACTTTTTCAAGATCCTTTGCCAGACTGAATGGAATGCAACGGCTGCTGGCCTTATAGTTGCGCTTTTAAGCATACTTATAATGGCTTGGTGGAGGCCCTGGGGAGCAGTCGGAGCCATTAGGAACTGGGGGGAATGGATACTTTACGGTGTGGGCATTTTTGATGCCCGGCCTGCCTCCGTTGTTGTCAGCTCGGGTTCTGTAATTGGAATCGGTTTTCTAGCCGGGGCATTTATATCCGCTTGTCTTGGAAATGACTTTTCCTTCAAATTTCCTCCTCCTTGGGAATTGGTAAAGGCAATAATAGCTGGAATCCTTATGGGAATTGGTTCTGCCTTTGCTGGAGGCTGCAATGTTGGCGGGATGTACAACGCCATTGGAAACCTTGCAGCCAACGGATTTACCATGTGGTTAGGTTTGGTTGTGGGAGTAGTTCTCGGGCTTAAATACATATACTGGGAGATGGAACACATAACATGGGGCACATCTGGAGGGAAGAATTTCGATTTCCCATATGGTCTCAAGATTCTAGTTGGCATTGTCGCATTGGTTGTCCTTATTTGGGGTGCTTATTATTACTCAGGACAGAGTGATAATTATGTCAACTCACTAAGTGGCATCCTTCTTATCTCTGCCGGGCTTGGTTATACTATGCAGAGGGGGCGCTGGTGCATGGTGCAGGCCTTTAGGGAGCCCCATATGACTGGGGACTGCACCCTTGCCAAGTCTGTTGCCTTGAGCATCCTGGTGCTAGCAATTGGTGCGGCAGTTCTAAAGTATGCTGTTCCGCAGCGGGGTTCTGCTGTGGCTGTTCAATCCATACTCAGTGAAGTGATAGACGAGATTGATCCGGATGAGGTTGATGACGAGGAACTGGCCGATACCCTGGAGGATGTTATAGATGCGGCTGACCAGGCAGTGATAGCTGCAAGGCGTACCCTTGATCCGGTAAACTATGTCCGTGGAACCTTTGGCTGGGGTGGTGTCCTTGGAGGTTTTTTGTTCGGACTTGGAGCCATGTTTGCAGGTGGTTGCGGTTCTGGAACCTTGTGGCGCGTAGGCGAGGGGCAGATGAAACTTTGGCTGGTGGTGCCTTTCTTTGGGATATCCAATGCCCTTATGACAAAATGGTTTCGGGCAATCCACATGGAAGGAGTTGGTCCCACCCATGAGGGATCGAAGCTGGGCATTCATCTTTATCTGCCAGACGCCCTTGGCTACGGTGGCACTATAGCCCTGGTAATGATCGCCATGGCACTTTGGTACATCATAGTTGATTGGAACGAGGACTCTAACAAGCTTATTGTAGAAATGTAATTTCAGTTATGACTGAATTAAAATTATTATAGAAAAAGGAGGAAACATGAGCGACATCAAGATTGCCCCTGAAGGCTTAGAGGTAGCACGTACATTGGATGCTAAGGGATTAAGCTGTCCAATGCCCCTGCTGAGAACAAAAAAGGAGATAGAGAAGATCAACTCCGGTGAAATCCTTGAGGTCCTTGGAACAGATCCCGGTTCAAGGAACGATATTCCCGGGTGGTGTGCAAGGGCAGGGCATGAGTACCTTGGAGAGAGAGAAGACGAGGGTTTCATCCGTTTTTACGTAAGGAAGAAGTAAAAAATACTAACTAGTTTTCTTCAAGAGCTTATTGGAGAAAGGGAGGTTTTAAACCTATGGCTACTGATCCTAATAAACTTGGTATCTTTGTTACTTCTCCCCAGTATATGAGGCATGTCATCGGCGTCGCCGCTGCTGCCAAGAGGGCTGGGAAGAAGGTTATGGTATTTTTCACGTTTAAGTCAGTGCATCTGACAAAACATCCGGATTTTGTCAAACTGGCCAATCTGTGTGAAGTGGAAGATCTGGCTATTTGTGCAGATAGCTACACCTGTGAAGGTTACGATGTAGAAAAGGATGTTCCAAAGGGATTGATTCCTCGTCAGATGAGAACGCAGGCCTATCATGGTGCCATTATTGACGAGTGTGGAAAGTATCTGGTCCTTTAAACAGGAGGCTTAAAATTATGGAATCCAAAAAGTGTTATTTTTTGATGCAAAATAGGATGTATGCAGGAGATGCAGTACGTTCTGCCTTGGGTCTTGCCGTTGAGAATCACTATGCTTACCCGGTTTTCATGTATAATGAATATCCCCGTTTTTCCGATTATGTAAAGGAAAACATAGATTGGATAAGAGATATGGAAGGGGATGTCTTGGCTGTGGATGGAGAAGATGTCGAAGGTGTTGAACTGACGAAAATCACTCTAGAAGAGCTTGGCGAGAAGTTGAGAGAGGCCGATCTTATCATACCTTACGGACTGCCAAAGCAGAGCAAGACTCCACCACCGGCATGTTCAGAAGAGTAAGAGGGGGAGGATAAGAAGATGAGCGAAGAAAAAAAGATGAAAATATTGCACGTTTACAGGTCCGAGCCCAACGACGAAACCAATAAACTGGTAGAGATATTGAGCCGTGACAGGGATGCCATGGAATTCAAACTCTATGTCAACGATCCCAACTATGATACGTTAGTTCAAATGATCTTTGATGCAGACCAGACAGTTAGTTGGTGGTAATAAGGTCTAAATAATCAAAACTAGAAAAAGAAAGGCCCCAGTTGATTTGCAAATTGGCTGGGGCCTTTTATATTGCCTTAACAACATTTAAAAGGGGTTTGTTAAGTGGTTAGAAAATTTGTTCTGATAATCTTTTCTTTTCTGTTTTTTTATAGCCTGTCTCTTTCCCTGGTCTGGGCCAAGATTTTTATAGATATAAATTCTCCTTTTTTTGAAAAAATTCCAATAGCAATTGAACAGCCAAGGCTGTCTGCGATAACTTATGAAAATAGGCAAATTTCTAGCAAGATCGTAAAATTTTTATCCAAGGATCTGTTATATCAGGGTTTTTTTTCCGTGTTTAATTCAATGTCGGAAACGGAAGATGAAAAAATCGACTACAAGGTCGTCTCCGACTTTTCCAGAAAGGGAAAGTCGGTCACAGTGGTAATGAGACTTTATGACCTTACAAACGGCTCTATGATTGTTGGCAGGCGTTACATCGGTTCCGCTTCTGACATTAGAAAGATGGCTCACCGCTTTGCAAACGAGATAGTGCTTGCCATCACCGGTCGTCCAGGCCTGACCTTGTCACGTTTTGTTTTTGTATCGGAAAATCCATCAGGGCGTGAAATCTATTCTGCAGATTTTGATGGCTCTGGCATCCGGCAAGAAACTCATCTTCATACTATTGTCATGTCTCCTCGTTATTCTCCTGATGGCCATTTTATTGCGTTTACCTCTTTCAGCACCGGAAGGCCTTGTCTCTATCTAAAGGATCTTGCCAGTGGTCTGATTAAAAAGATGGCATGCTTCCAGGGAGTTAATATGTCGCCGGCCTGGCATCCTTCCGGAAAGCGTCTTGCAGTTACTCTAAGCAAGGCAGGCAGTCCGGATATATACATGATAGATCTTGCAGGACGTATCCTGAAACGGCTGACAAGAGGGCCTGGAATCAATGTTTCGCCTTCTTTTTCTCCCGATGGGCAAAAGCTGGTCTTTGTGTCAGACAGGGCAGGGGGACCGCAACTGTACATTTTGAACCTTGTCTCTGGCAAGATCACAAGGCTTACCTATTCAGGAAGTTACAATACGGATCCCCAGTGGTCACCAGTAGGCGATAGGATTGTATATGTTAGTCGTATATCAGGACGATTCCAGATATTTACCATCTCACCAGAGGGGGGAGATCCGGTTCAGCTTACCTTTGAAGGCAACAATGAAAATCCGTCTTGGTCACCAGATGGAAGGCAAATACTCTTTTGTTCCAATAGGATTGGTGGTAATAAGCATCTGTTTGTAATGCAGGCCAACGGTCAGGACCAGAGACTTGTTGTTCAATTTGGTCATCGCGATTATTTTCCATTTTGGGGTCCTAACACCTTTAAGTAGAGGTTTTTTATTATGACAAAGAGCTTTTCTAGAAAATACCGCAACCTTTTTTATGGGATAACCTTGATGATTCTGTTTTCTGGCTGTGCCCCCCAGGCTCAGATAGATATGCTAGAACGCAATGTGTCAGGGCTTCAAATAGAGACTCATCGAATCGGCGAAGAGGTACGGAATATGAAGCGTCAGATGACAGAGCTTCAGGGCCAGGCTGAACAAGGAAGCCGCAAGTCCATTGCAAGACTTAACGCCAGGATAGATAATCTTGAAAGTGAGCTAATGAGGCTAAATGGCCTTGTTGATCAGATTAAATATAACCAGGAAAGAGAAGAGGCTGAACTTGCTCAACTTAAACAGGACATACAAAATGTCGTTGATAAGGCCAACAGATCCGCATCTGCTGTGGGCACGGTTACTACCACACAAAAGAGCCAGGAAGTAAAGAAGACTACTGTAGAAAAGGCCCCGGTTGTAGAAAAAACTCAGGATCTTTACCAGGAGGGGTTAGAGCTGTTCCGATTGAAAAAATATCAGGAAGCCAAAAAGGCCTTTAGGGACTTTATAAAGCAGCATCCAAATTCTTCCATGGTTGCAAATGCACATTTTTGGATAGGAGAATGCGAGTACAGGCAATCCAGGTATGAGGAGGCCATTCTGGAATACAACAAGGTAATAAGCAAGTTTCCCAAGAGTAACAAGGTACCTGATGCATTGCTCAAGCAGGGGTTTGCCTTTGCAAAACTTGGAGACAAGGAAAGTGCAAGGATTCTTTTGCAAAAGCTTGTAAAAAAATACCCCCATACTCCTCAGGCAAAGGCAGCCAAAAGGCAGTTAAGGCTTCTGAGGTGAAGTTGAACTGTTGATAACAACAGTGTGGTGCCGTGTATGGTGTTTATCTCAGAGAAATCAAAAAAGTCAACAAGGTCATTCTTTATGAGGTTCATTTTTGCAGGACTGTTGTCTGTCCTGGTGACGACCACAGTTTTAGGAAATGGTGTTAGTGCCTCAACTATTAAGATAGGCGCCCTCCTTGACCTTTCTGGACCTTTCAGTTCCTTTGGAACTGTAGCGTATAAATCCATAAGGTTTGCAGTTGAAAATATAAACCTCCAAGGTGGAATCAGGGGATGCTCCCTTGAGATCATGGTATTTGATACCATGTCAGATGAAAATAGGCTTGTAGAAGGTGCTAGCCAGTTAAGGGAACAGGGAGTCATTGCACTGATAGGTCCTTCTGCAGCCAAGAATTGCTTGTTGCTAAGAAGATTTGCCGAAAACAAGGGAATTCCCCTGATGTTGATTAGCGGTACAAGTCCTGTTTTGACATTTTCTGGCATAAAGACCAGATGGACCTTTTCAACAACTCTTAACTTTTCTTCTGAGCTCAAGGCCCTGTTTTCTGTCTTTCAGAAAAGGCGCTATCAGAATTTGGGCGTGCTGGTCCAGGTGGACAATTTCTATAAGGAATTATTTCTTTGGATAAGGGGATATGCCCCTGAATATGGTCTTAGAATTGGATGTGCTCAGGGCTTTAATCCCAATTCAACAGATATTTCGAGAAAAATCAGTTACATCAACCGGTGCGATCCAGACATAGCCCTTATCTGGGCAAATAGCCAGGCCAAGGACATGGTCCAAGGTGTACTAGCCTCAGTTGAAGTGCCTGTTGCCCTGTCTCATTCTTTGTATGACAAAGAAATGGTTTATGGGGTAAATGCCACCAACTTACTCATGTTCATTGCCATCCCTCGCGCTTTAGCCCCTTATGGTCTAAAAAGGTCCCTATCTTTTGAAGCCAAAAATTTTTTGAGCAGTTGGGGGCAGGATTTGGAAACAATGAATTTTGACCTGCAACTCCATGCAGCCCAGGCATGGGATGGCATTATGGTTTTGGCCAGAGCCTTGAGGGCAGGAGGACGAAAGGGACGTTCTCAACTCAGATACGCTCTTGAACATTCTGTCAAGGCATACTTTGGTGTGGTCGGAAAAATTTCGTATGATAAAAGGGATCATTCCTTTATTGTTCCCTCTTCGTTGCAGGTTTTGCGTTTTTTTGGCGGGCACTGGGGTCTTGCAAGATAGAAATTTTGTTACACTGTTCTTGCAATGGTTAATGCAGCAATGCCCCTTGCCCCATGATTTTTTAGCGTCCGTGCCAATTCGTTTAATGTGCTGCCTGAAGTCATAACATCATCAATCAATAAAAAGTTTTTAGACCCGTCCAATTTTTTTATTTTAAAAACACCTCTGACGTTTTTCTTTCTTTCTGACAGGCTGAGGCTGGTTTGAGGAGGATTGTCGATATCTCTTTCAACAAGGTCTAGGCAGATTGGTACATGATCAAACAGGCCCTTTGCTATTAAAAGAGATTGATTGAAAAGTCTCCTTTTCAGCCTTTTGGGATGAAGAGGAACAGGGATAATGCAGGTTTTGTGCAAAAGGCCGTCAGATCCAAAGGGGATATCTTCCATCAGCCGTATAAGATGTGGTTTTGAAAGTTTTAGCAGCGCATTGAGACACGAGCTGTCACCATGATATTTTAATCTTTTTACAAGTGTTGCAATTGGATCACTGTAGATAAAAAAGGATCGAATCCAATCGAGGCTGTTTTTATTTTTTATACAAAGCGAACACAAATGGTTGGGAGAGTTCTTTGATGAAAATGGTACTCCGCATTTCAGGCAAATTGCTCCATCAATAGGTTCTACATGTGCCATGCAGCTATTGCACAGGGGAAGATCGGATGGGATCGGAAGGGGCGATCCACAGGCCGGACAGGATCTTGGGAATAAAAAATCAAGGAGCAGGCCTGAAAGGAATTTTGTCTTTTCAGACCCGACCCTTTTTGAATTTTTTATGTTATTAGTCCATGGATTCAACAATGCTTTTTGCAAATTCTGAACATTTTACCCTGGTTGCCTCTGGAATCTGTCTTGCCAGGTCATATGTGACCCTCTTTTTAGCAATAGCATTTTCAATGCCTTTGTAAATAAGATCCCTTGCCTCTGTCCAGCCCAGATATTCAAGCATCATGGCCCCGGAAAGGATGAGGGAACCAGGGTTTACCTTGTCCTGTCCCGCATATTTTGGTGCGGTTCCATGTGTTGCTTCAAAAAGTGCGGTTCCATCTCCAATATTTGCTCCAGGAGCCATGCCAAGGCCTCCCACCTGGGCGGCAAGGGCATCAGACATGTAATCACCGTTGAGGTTTGGCATGGCAAGCACACTGTATTCAGACGGCCTTAGCAGCACCTGCTGGAACATGGCATCGGCTATTCTGTCCTTTATTACTATCTTGCCAGAAGGTACCTTGCCCTCAAATTCATCCCACACTCTTGCCTCAGAGATGGTTTCTTGGGCAAACTCTTTTTCTGCCAGTTCGTATCCCCAGTTTCTAAAGGCCCCTTCTGTATACTTCATTATGTTGCCTTTGTGTACAAGGGTGACAGAATCCCTGTTATTTTCTATGGCGTACTTGATGGCCTTTCTTACCAGACGAAAGGTGCCTGTACGGCTTATCGGCTTTATTCCAATGCCGGAATCTGGTCTGATTTTGGCGCCAAGTTCATCTTCAAGAAAATCAATGACCTTTTTGGCCTCAGGGCTTTCTGCTGGCCATTCGATACCGGCGTAAACGTCTTCTGTATTTTCCCTGAAAATGACCATATTTACTAGCTCAGGGCGTTTAACAGGGCTTGGCACGCCTTTGAAATATCTGACAGGCCTAACGCAGGCGTACAGGTCAAGTACCTGCCTTAATGTTACATTTAGGCTCCTTATGCCTTCGCCAATCGGGGTGGTAAGCGGTCCTTTTATGGCAACCACATACTCTGAGATGGCATCAAGAGTGGCCTTTGGCAGATACTGTCCTGTTTTCTCTTTGGCCTTCTCTCCAGCATATATTTCTTTCCAGACTATAGAGCGACTTCCTTCGTAGGCCTTTTCTACTGCTGCATCCAAGACAAGTTTGGTTGCGCGCCAGATGTCAGGTCCTATGCCGTCCCCTTCTATAAATGGAATGATTGGATTGTTTGGAACATTTATACTGCCATCTGGATTTATAGTGATCTTTTCCCCTGTTGTCATATATGTTTCCTCCTTGCATGAAATGGATGGTTACAGTGGTTACGCTTTAGGTTTGATAGTGTTATTTTGGAAGTTTCTATAAGGCCGACACTCTAACGTATTTCAGAAAAGTTTTGTAGCGATTTTTGGTTGCATTTTGTTTGAAGTTAAGAAAAATTTTTTATTTTTGCATAAAATAGTGGAGGATCTATGCCTACATTAGTGGTTAATCAGGGTGCCATTGGAGATTTGCTTTTATCTTTACCTGCTCTTAGGCTGTTAAAGAAACATGTTGGAGATTTTACCCTTGCTGGAGAGCCTGAAAGGTGTTTATTCCTCAAGGCAAGTGGAGAGGTCCCATCCGTATTCCCTGCCAATTCTGCCGCATTTGCCCAGCTTTATTCAGGATCCATCCCTCCACATCTGGAATATTTTGATGACATCTGGTGGTTTACCAGAAGGAGGGGGCTTATTCCAACAATTCTGATGATGCCGGATTCCCCCAAGCAGACACGGGTTATTTTTACCGTAGATGAAGGGCCTAACGAGACCAGCTGTTCGGTATTTCAGTTTGAACAGCTAAAAAGCATGTTGGGAAACCCTAATGAAAAACTTACGGAGTTTACCCATCCCCTTGTTCATTCAAAATCCTGCAACGAACGTACGGGGTTTCATCTGGCAGTTCATCCGGGGAGCGGAAGTCACAGGAAAAATTTTTCTCTTGCGCTATTTTTAAGCACCACCGAACGTCTCCTCAACGCCTTTGAAACCATTGACTGCTGTTTTATATTGGGACCGGCTGAAAAGTCCATTTTCAAAGATGTTGACCAATTTGCCAGAAAGTGGTCTGGAAGGGTAAAGATAGCAACGGGTTTTGACCTTCTCTCTCTGGCGCAACTGCTTGGCCAGGTAAAGGTTTTTTGGGGAAACGATTCTGGCATTGCCCATCTTTCAGCCTGGTGTGGGGCAGAGACATTTATAAATTTCGGCCCCACAAATCCAGGTTTGTGGAGCCCAATTTGTGGAAATGTTAATGTATTTCAGTCCGGGGCCTCTTGCAGCCCCTGTGGTGAACGGTTTAGACGTTGCGAGGAACTTATATGCCTTGATCAATTGGACACAGCCAAGGTTTTTGAGAATCTTGCCTCCAGTCTCAAAAAGGCTTTTTAGATCTTGCCCAGTCGTTCCAACTGCTGTTTGCATTCCAGGCAATAAACCGCCCAAGGTCTGACTTTTAGTCTTTCGATGCATATCCAGTCTTCACACTCCAGGCACTTTCCATATTCACCGTGGTCAATTTTCCAGAGTGCCTGATTTATTGCTTCAAGTTCTTTCTTTCTGGCCTCCATTACGCCTAAAATTATCTCTTCCTGGAGGTCTATTTGGGCCAGGTCTTCTTCGTCATTTACATCATTGATCAACGAGTGGTATTCTTCACTGACTCTTGATTTCAAGTCCTTTCTTATTTCTTCCCATATCTCGTCCTTTTTTTTCAATAGAATCTTCTTAAATTCCTGGATTTCTTCCGGTTTCAATGGTCGTCTTGTCTTGGCCATAATTTCCTCCTATATTTTCTTTGAAACAAGCTAAATGCTTTTTGTCCACGGTCAAGACAAAAGCGTCTTTAAAATATTCTTTTTTTTGATAAAATAAAGTTTATGGCGAAATATTTATATCTTACATCTTTTTGGTTGTTGGTCTTTATGATAAATCAATTTATCGGGGAGGCTGCTATGGCATTTGAGCTCAGATCCCAGGCCTTTGAAAATGGAGGGGAAATACCGGTGAAGTATACCTGCGAAGGTCAGGACATATCACCACCCCTGGAATGGGATGGTGTGCCAAAAGGCACAAAAAGTCTTGCTCTTATTGTGGATGATCCAGATGCTCCTGATCCTGCCCGTCCGCAGATGACGTGGGTACATTGGATTCTTTTCAACATTCCCCCAGATATGGATCACTTACCAGAAGGCGTAAGTCCATCTCAGCTTCCTGACTCTGTAGGGTTAGGTCTCAACGATTGGAAAAAGACTGGATATGGAGGGCCATGTCCGCCAATAGGCCGGCACAGATATTTTTTTAAACTGTATGCTCTAGATACCATGCTGAATGACCTTCATTTACCAACCAAGGCACAACTTGAACAGGCAATGACTGGTCATGTTCTTGATAAGGCAGTTCTTATTGGTACCTATGAAAAAAGAAAATAGCATCTTTTTTCTCTCTATCTTGTAAGCCCGGTGATAAGTGCATATTTTTAATGGAAAACACTAGTATATTGTTTTGCAAGACGTTTCTGCCATTATAAGGCCTAGGAGGTTTTTATGGATAAAGGCAAGTTCGGCAGGTTGGACAGATTAGTCAAGGAAAAACGTCATGATCCTTACCAGTCAAGAGAGAAATTTCCTGAACCCACTGTTTGCACTAGCTGCGGAGTGGTCTATACAGGAGGACGCTGGGTATGGATGGAGGAAAAACCTGAAAAGGCCAATAAGGCTGTCTGCCCCGCCTGTAGGAGGATCAGGGAGAAAATGCCAGCAGGCACCATCGAGCTCAGTGGCAGGTTTTTAAAAAGCCACGGCAAAGAGATCCTGAATCTGGTGCGAAATGAGGAAAAGGCAGAAAAAAGCGAACATCCCCTTGAGCGAATAATGGAGATTAGCCAGGGTGACAACAAGATAACCATCTTAACCACTGGTGTTCATCTGGCAAAAAGGATTGGAGAGGCTGTTAGGCGTTCCTATCAGGGTGAATACAGCCTGGATTACGGAGATGGTGAAAAGACCATCAGGATTAAATGGCACAGGGACTAGATCTATTACAAATATCTAGGATGGCACCGGCAAGGCCGTCCACCACCAGGGCGGCCTTTTTGTAATCAAGGGTGGCAGGGGTGTCAGAAGGTCGGTGATAGTTGGGATTTCTGTAAAAGGCGGTGTCTGTCACCATCAGGGCTTGATAGCCAAGTTTTTGAAAGGCCCAATGATCAGAAAAGTCAATGCCGATCATTATTGCTGGTGCATTTAGTGATTCTACCGGAACAGTGGTATGTTTTTGAAAAAGTTCTTTAAACTCAAAGGTGAAATTTCTGGATTTCAGATTACCGACCATTGCTATAAAATTTCCTTTGTCTGGATAGATCCTGTTCATCAAAGGAAACGGGTATTTTTGGCTGCCTGGCCTATCGGTGAAGTATCCAACCATTTCAAGACATATCATACCCTTGAGGCCCTGCCCTATCTGACTTAGATATTTTGCATATCTATAACTCCCCATTTTTTTTGTGCGGAAAACTGGAGGTTCTTCCATACAAAATGCGGCATACACCACGTTTTTAAGAGAGAACCGGGCAAGGATTCTGGCAATTTCCAAAAGTGCTGCAATACCACTGGCGTTGTCATCTGCCCCAGGAGTTGTAGAAACCGTGTCGTAGTGGGCACCAACAACCAGGATGTCCTGTCTGCGTCTTGCAAGAGGGTCTTCATGTGGTCCTGCGATGACATTATGATACTCCAATCCTTTGTATATCACCGGTTGAAGGGAGACCTTCATGCCAATGTCTTCAAAGGAGGCAGTGATGAATTTCCTTGTCTGGCCCAGTTTTTCAGGTTTGCCTATGGGGCGTGGACCGATATCCAAGGCTAGTTTTTTAACTATGTTTTCAATGTTCCTAGGGTTTGACCGTTTCATTTTTTATCATTGGGGTATATAATTTGCTTGTAATTATAGCGGAGAATTGTCTATTAAATCAAAGGATAAACCAAAAGGCCATGACTACCAAAAGGATTTTGCTTGTCGACGACGACGAAAATATCTTGACCGTTCTTAAAATGCGTTTGGAACTTATGGGGCTAAATGTCACTGCCTGTGATAATCCCATAAAGGCCTTGGATCTTTTCAAAGATGGGGAGTTCGATCTAGTTCTTACTGATCAAAGAATGGATGGTTTGAAAGGGGTGGAGCTTCTTTCAAAGATTAAGGAAATGGCACCCTTTACACCGGTAATCATAATGACAGCCTATGGGAAGGTAGATGATGCGGTGGTGTCCATGAAAAAAGGTGCCTTTTCATATCTTGAAAAACCTGTGGATGCCAATGAGCTCAAGGATATTATCCAGAGAGCGGTTGAGATAAGTAACATTGAAAGAAGAGTCAGTATTGAAAGGGAGTTGTGGGGCAAGGTCATATCCAGGATAGGTGCCGGACTTATTATAATAGATCTTGAAGGCAATATACAGTGGGCCAACAAGTCTGCCTGGGAGTTGATGAATCTTATTGATCAGCTTGGAACGCCCAAGCTTCCCTTTGGACAAGAATTTATTGAGGATCTGGCCAGCAAGAATAGCAAAGGCAATTTTGAATACTATGATGACAGTAGAGACAAATGGTTCCTGTTGTCTTCTGCCAAAAGGCCAGGGGGTACAGAGATTGCCGTTCTTATCCTTGATATTACAGAACTCAAGCAGGCACAGAAGGCGCTTCTAGAACAGCAGCGCCTTGAAGGAATAGTTGAGATGGCAGGAGCTGTTGCCCACGAATTCAGCCAGCCCCTGCAGGCAATACTCTTAAACTGTGAACTTTTGCGTTCAGCCAGCTCATTTTCTGACAGGAAGTCTCTGGCCCGATTGGAGAAACAGGTCGAGTATCTTGGTGAACTGGTTCACAAGCTTACGGATATAACCCGTTATGCCAAAAAAGAGTACCCGGGTACTGAAGGCATTGTGGATATTCAAAAGGCAGCAGAGGGCTAACTGTGCTACAACATTCCCATTGATATGGCCTCTGCAATCTCTGCAAGTTTCTTAATATGGTCTTGCAGCATCTCTATCTTTTCCTGGCCTAGACCTAGGTAGTTTGCTATTGCCGAGTCGTTGCAATGTGGTGCGGCGAGTAGTCCCAGTCCAAGTTCATGACTTAGTTTGTCTGCCAACTGAATGATTGCACCATCTTTGTTGAAATGGGGATGACCAGGCGGAAGGTGATGACTTGCTATAACCCGAGAATAAATCGGAGGCAGATCCCAGTTTTTTACAAGCCAGGCACCTATGATATTGTGGGGAAATCCGTATTTTCTTTCGGCAGAAATCAGAGAGGATCCGTTTTCGTTTGCATATACCAATATTTGGTTCCATTCTTTAGGGAAACATGTATCCATTACTGCACGTCCTAGGTCATGGAGTAGGCCGCAGGTAAAATAGACATCGGTTTCTTCGAGCTCCATTTCATTGGCAAGTATTCTGCTTATCATAGCTGTTGCTATAGAGTGTTCCCAAAATTTCTGTCGATCAAAACCGGTCTTGGATTTTCGTCCCTTAAACACGCTGGAAATGGAAAGGCTAAGGGCAAGGCTTCTAACCTCTGAAAAACCAAGAAAGACTATAGCCCTGTGCACGGTAGTTATCTCGCTTGCGGGATAGTAGGCAGCACAGTTTGCGACCTTGAGAAGCTGAGACGAAAGGGATGGATCATGCATTATTACCTGTTCCAAGCGTCTTATGTCCCTGGGGTTTTCAGCCACAATAGTAAGTACTTCCTGGGCTGCAGCTGGCAATGGAGGAATTTTTTTTATTTTAGATATGATACTTTTTTTTCTTCGTTGTGTATCTAGGTCTATGATGGCAACATTTTTTTTCATTTTTTGTGTGAAAAGTTTTTCCATTTTTTGAAAAAATTTCCTCTTAGTCTGTTTTATCGGTTGGAAAGCCTGGGTTATTTACAATTTCTTGTAAAAATAATCTGTTTAGAGGTGGCAATTATTTTGCATGGATTATTGGTAAGTTTAAAAAGGTGGGTGCAGTCATGAATTCGATAGCAGCTAAAAGAGAGCTTCCAGTAACCGCAATAACCAAGAACAAACGCATCAAGCTTCAGGTCCAGAAAGAGTATTATGAAAGCAAGATAAACTGTTTAATGGACATGGATATGCCCATCAAGCTTATACTCCTTGCTTGTTGGGACGCCCCTGTAGAACGTGAAAATCTTACGTCCAAGAGGGGTCAACAGAGGTTCATTAAACGGTGCCTGAAATATTACAAAAAGAAACTGAAAGAGATTCAGAAAGAAGAAAAGCGGCTGAAAAACTAGCTGTTAACCTTGGATACTCTCAAAAAATTTTATCTTGAACTGTCAAAAATTTAAAAAATTTTTCTATACCCTGCCTTTGCTCACTCCCTTGCCTATGGCACCAGCTACCAGGTGAGCAGTGCGTAAGGGTTCTGGTATGTTTCCATTTATGCAAAAAAAACGCACCACCTTCTCGGTCTCGTTTCTGTCTATTCCAACTCTCTGTACATAACAGTTCATGCACGGTTCCATTGGGCCCAGGGCTTCTATGTTTTGCCATTTCTTTGTTCCATCAGGTATCTTGGTTAACAGGGCCCTTTTGATAGCTGGATAGTCAGGCCTTTTTCTTGAAATCACAAGAACAGGTCTATTCAATTCTTTATGCACCTTTTGGACATCTACAACATTGAACCCGCCAAGGCAGATGCCTTGTAGCATGATGAGGTTACAGTGTTCATAAAATTTCGAATGCTTGACAAGTTGCACTATTTTATAGGCTGCATCCAGCCCATCCTTTTCTACATCTCCAACAATGATTCCGTCTAGTCTATGAGAGGCGTAGACTGTACCAACTATGGAGACCTTTCCTTTATGGTTGCGATTAAAGGGACAGTCATCAAACCCGATGCAGTTGACAAGTCTTGGCCTGTTGCTGTTTGGCATGCTTGTTCTTATTCTATTACCCACACAGCACAGTCCTTGGCATAATGGACGATTTTGTTAGAGATGCTTCCAAAAAGAAACTCTTCTGCCTTTGACATGCCTCTTCTGCCGACGACAATGGTTCCATATCCTTTTTTTTGTTGATAATCCATGATGGCCTGGGCGATGCTGAAGTCTTCTATTTCTATCAGTTCTTTTTTCAACGTCTTTTCTTCCAAGCCTTTTTTGATGAGGAGATTGTAAAGGTCGTCAAGAACATCGATGGCCTCATTTTTTTCCTGTCTCTTTTTTGATTTCCATGCCTCTTCACTTGGGAACAGATCTCTTTCAGCATAGCGTATTACATAAAGAAGGGTTACATGGAAATCTGGAGAAGAGCCTATTATTTCACCAACATATTCCACCGCTCTTCTAGCGTTTTCAGATGCATCCACCGCAACCAGAATCTTCTTATAGTTCATTGTTTGCCTCCTTTTTTATTAGTCCTATACAGGGTTCAAGGTCTTGGAGGAATTCGTCTACGGTTTCGTAAAAGATTTCAGCCTGTTGGGAAAAGTGCATAAAAACCAGGTTTAGTTCTTCTGGTATGTAGGGAAAGAGTTTTTTCAGGTTGACTATGCGATTTTTATAAAGAAGAGAAAAGTCCTTGTCCTCCAAAGTTATATCCACTTGATCTTGATCAAGCAGTTGATCCAGATTTGTTCCCGTATAAATCTGTTTGCCTGCCAGGAATATAAGCAGGCTTCCAAGACCAAATATGTCAAGACCAAACGGATTTTCTTCAAATTCATAGGCATAGTCAAAGTCTATCCACACATATTGGCCACTTTGGTATTCTCTCCAGAGATGATCACGCCGTATGTCACCGTGTATCTCCTTGTGATCGTGTAAAAACTTTATGGCACGACACGAGTCAATGAATTTCTCCAATATGCCTGGAAAGTCATGGAAGAAGTAATCCTTATGGCCCTTTTGAATCTCAAAGACATGGTGATCAAGCCGTTTGCCACTGACTATATCCAGGATCCTGACAATGTTACCCTTGGAATCTGGAACCGATATTCCCTGCATGAATCTTTTGTCTCCACGGACCAATTCCAGTATTCTTGCCTCTTTCCTGGGGCTTCTATAGCAAGGAATGGCAAGATCACCGAGTTTGAGATCAAATTTTTCATAAAATACAAGTTTAAGGATTTTCCGTTGTCCGGATTCCAAATGTATACACCTTTTGACCCAGTATTTCGGATCTTCTATTCCAAAACTTCTTTCAGCCTCATCACGAAGCACAAGGTAATGTTGTCCCTGGAGTTTGATGACATCTCCGTAGGAGATTTTCATGAACTCTGTCGTGTCGGTAAAGATTCGACCGTATTCCCCGATAGACAGATTTGGCCTTAGTTTCTTAACAAGTTTTTCAACCTCTTTTGACATTTTCCATCCCATTTTTTTAGAGATTTAATGAAAAGATAAGTACTAAAATGTCTCGGGGAAGCTATTTTTTATAGGTTGAAAGGCATAATTGGTTATTTATTTTTACTGATAGAGGCGAGCCAGTTTGGATTTCTGCAAGGCCGAGCCCAGAAACTCTTGGCCATGCTTTCCTGTCTGCGAAAGCCACCTCCTCCAATCTGCATTCCTTTGTGGAATAAAAAACAACATGCAAGAAATCACTTTCTAAATGATATTCTTTTGTGTAAAAAGGCCAAGACAGACCCTTAAAGATCAAAAGGAACGATGAAGATGACTTTGAAGATATACAATACACTGACCAGAAGGAAAGAGACTTTTATCTCCCTAGAAGAAGGAAGACTGGGTATCTATGTATGTGGAATAACTGCCTATGACAGGTGCCATATAGGCCATGCAAGAAGCGCGGTTGTCTTTGACGTTATAGTCAGGTTTTTGAGAAAGAGCGGGTTTGATGTGACTTTTGTCCGTAATTTTACAGACATAGATGACAAGATAATTAACAGGGCAAGGGAAGAGGGTATTTCAACTGAAGAACTTGCTGAAAGAGAGATAGCTCACTTTTATGAGGACATGGATGCCCTTGGGGTTAAAAGAGCGGATATCGAACCCAGGGCCACGCAACACATGACAGAGATTATCGCCCTGATAGAGCGTCTTATAGGAAAGGGGTATGCCTACGAGTCTGGTGGAGACGTCTATTTTTCCGTAAGGAAGTTTCCAGACTATGGAAAACTCTCTGGTCGGGATCTGGAACAGTTAATGGCAGGAGCGCGTATCATGCCAGGCGAGAAAAAGGTCGATCCTCTTGACTTTACCCTGTGGAAAGGGGCAAAGCCTGGTGAGCCAAGCTGGAAAAGTCCATGGGGAAAGGGGCGCCCAGGTTGGCATATAGAGTGTTCGGCCATGAGCATGAAGTATCTGGGCGAGACCTTTGATATCCATGGCGGCGGCCTGGACTTGGCCTTTCCTCATCATGAAAACGAGATAGCCCAGTCCGAGGCTGCCACTGGCAAACAGTTTGTTCGATACTGGGTGCACAACGGTTTTGTAACCATAAAGGGAGAAAAGATGTCCAAGTCCCTTGGAAATTTCATTACCATTAAGGATATCCTTTCCCACTATCATCCTGAAGCCCTCAGGCTCTTTCTTTTGTCAAAACACTACAGAAGCCCCCTGGACTATTCTGCAGAAAGTCTAAGGGAAGCCACATCTGCCCTTGACAGATGTTACAAGGCCCTTTTCGAGGCGGAAGAGATAATTTCTACTCCTGTTAAGAAACAAAGACCCCTGCCAGACCATGTCAAGGAGTCCGAAGCCTTTATAAAAGGTCTTGGAGAAAGGATACAAGAGGCCATGTCAGACGACTTTAATACCGCAAAGGCCCTGGGACATCTTTTTGACGCAGTTAGAAGTCTTAACAGAATAATAGAGGCCAGCAGAAAGAGGCCCTCGGCTCTTTACAGGGAGGTCCTTGAAGGGACGATGAAAGAAATGGTTGGGGCATCAAAGCTGTTTGGCATTGTTTCTCAAAGACCAGCTGACTACATAGAAAAGAGAAATTTGGCTGCTCTTGAGGCATCTGGTCTCTCCCTCTTAACACTTAAGTCCCTTATTGAGGAACGGAATCAGGCAAGAAAAGAAAAGGACTGGACAAAGGCTGATGAGATCAGGGATAGTCTTGCCCAAAAGGGGATAGTGTTGAAAGACACCCCTTCCGGGACTAAATGGTCAGCGGATTTCTGATTTGACTATACTGCAAAACATGATCTCCTTTAACAAGGCCAGAGATATAGTTTCTAACATAGGGCAACTTGGTTCTGAGAGGATTAGTGCGTCAAAGGCTGTTGACAGGGTGCTTGATGAAGATGTCTTTTGTCTTGTGGACTCGCCACCCATAAACTCCTCTTTAAAAGACGGTTTCGCACTAAGGGCAGAAGATATTTCAGGTGCATCATCTGAGTCTCCTGTCTGTCTTGTTGTATCTGGAACCCTTTGGGCAGGTCAGAAAGACATGCTAGAGGTGAGAAAGGGGCAGTCGGTCCGTATAATGACAGGAGCAAGGATCCCAAAGGGAGCAGATGCAGTTCTTCCCCAAGAGTTTGCCTCGCTTCAAGCTGACCATAGGCTTTTGTGTCTTGCGCCTACGTCCGTTGGCAGGAATATACTTAAGAAAGGGGCAGATGTTAAAAAGGGGGAACCCCTTTTAGAAAAAGGAACTTTTCTGACTCCTCCCTTGGTTGGTCTTCTCTCAGGGGCAGGGGTTTCCTCAGTGAGGGTTGTCAAAAGGCCTACAGTTGCCATAGTGGCAACAGGTAGCGAGCTTGCAGAGGAGGGCAAAATAGACGAGTCTGAAAAGATCTTTCCCTCTAACCGGGCAACTATTTATTCCTGGCTCAGACGTTATGGCATCGAGGCCGAGGCCCTTCTCTGCAAAGATGACCCTGTTGTTCTTCGTGAGCTTCTTGATTCATGTCTGGCACGCTTTGATGTGGTAATAACCAGTGGGGGCGTCCTTGATGGCCAAAGAGACCTGGTGGTTTCTACGTTTCAGGAACTAGGAGTGGAATTTCTCTTTCAAAGGGTAAAAATGGGGCCTGGAAAGGGTGTATGCATGGGAGTAAAGGACAAAAGGCTTGTCTTCAATCTGCCAGGAGGACCACCTTCAAATTATGTGGCCTTTATGTTTATTGCCCTGTCGGCCATTTTGCGCCTTATGGGACAAAGGGATAAGTTTCCCTCTACCATAAAGGCAACTGTAGAATGTGATGTAAAGGGAAGGGAAGACTGGACCCAGCTTTTGCTTGCCCGAACAAGGCTACAGAGAGAAGGCTTTTTCACAACGCCTGTGTTTGAAGACAGCAGACTCAAGCGCATTGCCTTTAGTGATTCAGCAATCATAATTCCAGAAGGAGTTCGTCATGTCAGGGCAGGACAGGAAACCCACGTAGCCCTTTTTGAGATGCCACGGATCTTTTTGAACGCTGTATAACAGGTAGGCCTTTAAACCTTTACTATCTTTCTGGTACTGCAACAGGACATTCAAATGGTTGAAGTGCAAGGGTACCACTTATTCCATTTACACTGAACTCCATGTTTATTCTTATATTTGGATTAGGCGTTTCCTGGCCTTGGGCAAAGGCCTGGTGAAAGTCCGCCTTTATGGTTCCGACCTTTTCGCTTTTTACAAGACCAGGATCCCAGGTTCCCCCCAGGGAGGGGCCTGTAAATTTCCACACATCATAAGTAGCCTCATCTGAACTACTGGTTGCCGTATACCAGATGCTGTTGCCGTTTGAATCGTAAACATACCAGACTAGTGAGGGAAGGTCTTGGCCAGAGGCTCCTGGAAAATGGAAATGCGCTACACCCTGCCCCTGTTTTGAGATATCCCACCACAGGGAGCCTGTGCATGATTTTGAAGAAAATTTTGTCAGATGGAGCGAACCTGTTTGTCTTTGGACTTCATAGCTCATTGTAATAAAGTCTGGGTTGGAAAAGTCCAGGTTGATGGTGCCAGCAGCATCTCCTCTGACCTGTGTATTGTCCCACGGTTGTCCAAAGGAAGGACCAGTAAAGTTGTATAGGGTTGCCTGAAGCCTGTTGTTTTCCACTGTGCCAATAAACGTTAGCCATTGTGGCGCACCCCTGTCATCGTACAGATACCATGATCCACAGACTCCATTGCTTCCTTGGGTAAAATCCAGAAATATTCCTGTGCCAGGCTTACTCGTATCCCACCACATGCCAGTAAAATCTGCCAGACAGGCAACGGGAACCATCAAAAAAGCGATTAATAATATGATTGATCTTTGCATCTAAAACTCCTTTTGCTCAATACATGTCTTCTTTTTTATTATCGAGACAAACAAGGGCCGGGATTAAAAATCGAATCGCTGCAGATGAAGCACTGTGTCGCCAACTGTGCAGGTGGCATGGGAGTCATCTGTAAATGTTATGGTAATTGAACCACCTTGACCTGCAATAAGGTTGGGCAACCTATAGGGGCAACCAGGACATTGGCCGTTCTCCCAACCATCAAGAATGTCACTGTATGTGGATGCACCATTTTCAAACAGTCCCTCCGATGTCCACCATCTGGCACTTCCATCAGCCCTGTAATTGTACCACACCATTGCCATTTTGCCGCCACTGGCATCCATAAAGAACCCCATGCCGTCATAGGCCGGATCATACCACCAACCAGTAAGATGTCTTGGGTCTTCAGGGCCCGGGGCAAAATCTGCCATGAAAGGCTTCAAGGTCTCTGTAACCACAATGTTTCCTATTGTGGCAGTGAATGTGATAGATTGTGCTGGAAACTCGTTTAGGATCACCACTATGGTTCCAACTATCTCAGGTGTTGGAGGAGCGTATGGCTGTCCCCAGGGCCAACCTTTCCAGGAATAGAGACTTCCTGTAAAACTGTCTTTTGATACGGTTCCACCTGCTGAATACCAGGTGCTTCTGCCCAACTGATCATATACAAACCATGTGAGAAATATCTTATCTCCTTTAATCTCAGTGGCAAAACCAGTGCCTGGTTTTTCCGGATTATACCACCAACCACTGAACGGGTGAGTCATGTTGGGAAGTTCCGCATAATAGACTGCCTTTTCGTCATCCTCTTTGGCCGACCAGAGGATCGCCTTTCCATTAAAGTCAAGCGAATATATCTTGTCAAAGCACCTGTCTGTAAGCCGTTCAATCACTGAACCATTCCACATGTATATATCCTGGCAAGAGCTACTCTTTTTGATCCATACAATTCTACCATTTCTAAGCACAGGAGCCCTGTCTTCGTCGTCATTATCAGTGATCTGGATGTTTGCACCACTGCCATTCCAATAGAATATCTCAAAGTCGTCACCATCGTTCTCTGTCCAGGCTATGGCTCCGTTATGGAGACTGGGCTCAAGGTCGTCACCATCGGTATCTGTTAGTTTGTATTCCTTTTGGCCATCCCAGTAAAACAGGTCAAAGTTATCTCCGTCATGTTCTCCAACCCATGCCAAGGTTTGTTTATATAAGGAAGGTTGCTTGTCATCGTAGTCATTATCTGTAATCTGAATCTTTTCACCTGGTATGCGAAGGAATATTTCAGTGTCTTTGTGTAGGAAGTTTTCGCTGTCCTTTTCAACAAAGGCAATGTTGTCCTGGTAGATGGAAATGGTATCTACTACATCGTCTTCTTTTTCATGAATGGATGTGCCGTCCCATACCTGGATATCATCACTGTCATCAATCCACGCAAGTTTATTGCCGCTGGCTGAAAGTACCGTAACCTCCTTGTCATCTGAGATCTTTTGTCCAGCATTTATAGGATTGGATGTGGACCATACGTATATTCCCTCATCGTAATGACTCCAAAAGGCATAGTCTTCACCAAGGGCTACAGTAAAAAATTCATCCTTGGACTTTGTCTGGGCAAGCTGGATCATGTCCAGTTCAGCCCTTGC
>Ga0256835_1000185_pt1 | contig 50571 bp, 56 predicted proteins | sample PIR30metaG_FD_185972 | JGI IMG/M metagenome (GOLD analysis project Ga0256835, IMG submission 185972) | Hydrothermal vent microbial communities from East Pacific Rise, Pacific Ocean - PIR-30 | ecosystem: Environmental > Aquatic > Marine > Hydrothermal vents | place: Pacific Ocean: East Pacific...
CCTCCCCGCGGCGGTTTGGCGGGAGTAGATTTTACGGTTTTTGGTGTCGTAGTAGAGCTCGCGGGCGGGCTTGCCATAGCCGGCATGAAGCATCCCGAAGGGATAATAATGGCGCTCCTGGAGGACGATGGGGCGGAACGGGTATATACCGGAAGATTGCATGATACTAATTTAGGGAATTTTTGGTTTTTTACCACAAGGCGCACTAAGGGCACAAAGATTTTTCCGCCAATAAACGGATTTTTAGACGCAGATTACGCAGATGCCGCGGATTGTCGCAGATTTTTTATTGCGGATTTGGGATTTGGGAATTGGGATTTGGGGTCCTTTTGATACTCATTAGCCCGAAAGCAGAGGTTTAAAAACCCGCCCGCCGAAGCGCCCGCCCGGAAGCGCTCTCCACAGGATAAACCCACAGGGTAAACGCTACCGTAAAAGCGGTAGGCGGGCAACGGGACGGGTGATTGTTGGAAGGTTTTGGTGGGTGTTCTGTAATGGATTTTTTATATTAATTTAATTTTCTTCTTTTTTACATGAAATTTTAGTGTAAGGTCTTTTTATTTTTATTTCATCTAATATGAAATCGTCATTAAACTTTAAATAAATTTCATATTCTTCACCGGGCGGGTCATAAAAAACAATTATTTTATATTTAGGTATATTAATTAAAGAGTTTTTTTTATCTATTTTTAATGCTTCCAAAATCTCCTTTTGATGTAATCCAATGGATATATTATTTTTTAATTTATAACTCCTGTCTTTAATTATAGCGCATAATAATAAAGGTTTCCTTTTTGTAAAATCTATTCCTAATTTTGTTTTTCCCTTAGTAATGAATACAATGTCCTTCATCTCATTAATTGTATCGAACGTTATAGGATTCCATATAAAATCACTATCCGTAACAATTTCTAAAGTGTCGAAAGAAATTTTGTAACTTAACACCCTTATGGGTAACAATTTATGGGTTTTAACTTCTTTTCTTTGAGATGTTGAACATTGGCTAAACAATGTTATTACGAAAGTTGATAATAAAACATTAATTAAAAGGCGCCACATAAGTTTTATCTCTTTTAATTTCAGGTAAAGAAAATCTTGGTATTTTAAAAGTGGATACTCCCGGGTTTGTAGTCCGAAGTAAAATTACTCCAATTTTAGAATTATGCTTGAAATTTGAAATAAAATTATGGTAATTGGCGTCATTTTTACCTCTTCTTATACAAAAACATCCTTCGGATATTCCATGAATTTTTCCATTTCTCATAAAAGTTCCTAAATAATCATTTCGTCCTGTTTTGTGAATATTAACTCCGGTTACAAATTTGCTTCCATTTCGTGGATTAACTCCATTTCTTGCCGGCAATTTCCTACTACCATCTAAGGTATAAACATTTAATGCCTGGTATCCACCACTCATAGGATGTGTTCCTAAATATGCAATATACATTCCTTCTTCTACAGTTCCAAATAATTTAGAATCTGATGGAAGAGTGGTAGCGTCATAAGTTTTTTTCTTACCATCAGCCGAATAAACAGTTGCGGTTGCATGGAATCCACTTTCTTTATTTGCGGATTTAGATGCCGGCTCCTCTCCTTTTTCAGCGAATAAAATCGCCGTTTCATAAAAACCATTTTTAAGTTTACCATTTTTATCATATGCTTCGTCCGGATTCCATCTAAAATCTATATAGTGTTCATCATCATCTTTGACCGGCTCCCACTCCAACCCCTCTAACTCTCGTCCGTCAATCACTCTGTTTTCACTAAAATTATACACTCCGTTATAAGGATACTTCTCCGCCAAAGGATCCACACTCATAAACCGCCCTATCGCATAATCATAGTTGCGGTATTTAAAGCTATCCCAATTCAAATCCAGGTCGGTTTGGCGCTCTTGTTCCTGGTACCAATACTTATACCTCCCCGCGGCGGTTTGGCGGGAGTAGATTTTGCGGTTTTTGGTGTCGTAGTAGAGTTCGCGGGCGGGCTTGCCGTAGCCGGCATGAAGCATCCCGAAGGGATAATAATGGCGCTCCTGAAGGACGGTGGGATAGGACGGATATATACCGGAAGATTGCATGATACTAATTTAGGGAATTTTTATTTTTTTACCACAAGGCGCACTAAGGGCACAAAGATTTTTCCGGCATTAAACGAATTTTGAAGTCCGCCCGCCGGAGCGTCCGCCCGAAAGCGCTCTCCACAGGATAAACCCACAGGGCAAGCCCACAGGGTAAACCCACAGGGCAAGCGCTACCGTAAAAGCGGTAGGCGGACGACGAAACGGGTGATTGTTGAAAAGTTTTGGTGGGTTGAAAGAGTATATTTGATCAATAATAAAAATCAAACATTTAAAAACAACTAAAAATAACCAAAATTAACTTTTAATAATACATTTTAGGTTTATCCATATATTCAACATAGAGTGTATCATTAAAATAATTTACTACTATTATTTTTTTACATGGGTCAGGCAAGAGATATATATGATCATTTAGAAAAATTATTATATCCGTTTTCTCTAATTTTGTGGTATCTATATATACAGTTGTGGCTTGTCCGGTAGAAAGGTCTGAAGTAATTATATCATTAAATATATTCTTCTTATCCATTTTTATCATTAAAGTATCATCTTTAAATTCATTTTCAAAAATAATAGCTATAGGCCTTTCATGAGTTCCTTTTTCACAAGGATTAATAATTTTCATTGAATTAGAGAAAGGGCTTTGACAAGAAAAGAATATAATTAAATTTAATAAAAACAATATTTTCTTATAATCAAAAAAATCTCTTTTAGAAAAAAAGATAAAAAACAAATTTTTTGTCATAAATTTTTAATAATATAAATTGGGAGTATCTTTATTTTCAATAAATATAGTATCATTTATATAATTTACTATAAGAACTTTTCCACAAATTTTTTTCGGATTTATTTTGATTTTATGTTTGTTTATAATGATGTAAAAATTATTTTTTTTATAAAAGTTATTTATTTCAAAGTAGTCTGCTAAAGAAAGAGAAAGGGAGCTTGAAACAATATTTTTGTAAACTGTTTTATTGTCTATCATTACATAAATGGTGTCTTCATTAAAATATTCTTCAAAAAAAATTGTCAAATGGTTTACTTTTTTTTTATTTTCACAATTGAATTTAATTTTATATGATGAATTATTATTACAAGAAAAGTGAATAAAAGTTGAATATATTAATAAAATCAACCTAATTGAATATAAATTAATTTTTTTTCTCACGATAAAATTCTTTTATAAAATTATAAATGTAATTTAATTGAGATGAATTTATTATATAATTATTAAATGAAGCATTTGAACTTCTCATTAAATTATTTCCTTCAAGGAAAATACCATTTTCTGAAACAGAGGGATTTTTTTTTGATTGATGAGTAAGCCCTATCATATGTCCATATTCATGTGCGCCGGTATATGGCAAGTCTTCTTTAGTTTGTGGTTCATATAATTTTGCAGTACTATTAGGATCATTCGGATCAGCCCCAGGCACTAAAATTTGGGCTCTATTTTTTTCAGGATTTCCTACTTCATCAACTTCCCCTAAAGCTATTTCATGCTTACCGTCCTTATTTAATATTTCATTCGTAAATTCATAGGTTATAGTATATTTTGAATTTTTATCAAAATCCGCAACCATATAAGTTTGAACTATTCTCCCTTCTTTATCTTTGCCTGAGAATAAATTTTGAATAGTTTGTTTTATATTTTTCATGTATTGTTGAACTTGCTCATTTGAATGAGATGAATTGTTAACCACTTTTATATATGCAACATAAGTTACGTGTTGTTGTTTATTTTCATCTAACCATTCAAACATTCTTATTTCCAATCCTTCCAACTCCCTTCCTAATCCTAATTTATTTTCTTGGAATGCATAAGTAGAATTATACGGATACTTCTCCGCCAAAGGATCCACACTCATAAACCGCCCAATGGCATAATCATAGTTACGGTATTTAAAACTATCCCAATTTAAATCCAAATCCGTTTGGCGTTCTTGTTCTTGATACCAATACTTATACCTCCCCGCGGCGGTTTGGCGGGAGTAGATTTTACTGTTTTTGGTGTCGTAGTAGAGTTCGCGGGCGGGCTTGCCGTAGCCGGCATGAAGCATCCCGAAGGGGTAGTAATGGCGCTCCTGCAAAACGGTGGGGCGGTTGTTTTCCCTTGTGATGCTAAGCCGCAGGTTGCCCAGGTGGTCTCTTAATGAACTGACATAGGCATACTTGGGCGGATTACCGCCGGTATTGTCATTGGGATAAACGGCGCTTACGTAACCTTCGGCAGTGGGCAGGAACATGAGTTTCCAGTTGTTTCGGATGCCTCCAATATAATGAAATCCCTATTGATTTATTCAATTCTTACAAAACGTATTGTATCTCTATATCCTATCAACCATAAATGATTATTATCCGTCATCATAATTTTCGATTTGCTTATGAATCCATCTATATAAATATATATGCTGTCTTTTTTTACTTCATAATAATATTGCTTAAAAGGATGATCTACATAAAAAATGGAATCTTTATTTATTTCCATATCAGCATTATCATCGGCATTTGTCCCCCAAATTCCAATAATTTTTTGATTGTAATTATATAATTTATTGGTAACAATATTATGAGCTTTATTTTTTTTAAAATTACTCATACAACTATTGGAAATTATTACAAGTATAATAATTAATCTGATTTTCATTTTTTAATTATTTTGTGGTATTTCAATATGGATTGCAGGATCTTTTGGAGGCGTAATGATCTTTTTTATGCGTAAATCTGATTTTAGACTATTAATAAACTCATTTAAATGTTGAAGTGATCCAGGGCTAATGTCTAATACATTATATATTAATGGATTTGAAGAATGTTTTGATACCTTTCCAGGTCCCACTTGTTCTATTTTTTTTGTCATTAATTTAATAATTCCTCCCCGTGAGAATTTTGAAAATGATACTCCAAAGTAAGTTGAAAGGAGTGGTGTCATTTTATTATATTGTTTGGCTGCTACATAAGTATCAATAATTTTATCTCCATAACGACCATAAAGACGTTTTTGATTTGCAACCCCTTTTCGTAAAATGTTATTATACATGACTCTTGCCTGATCTCTCGGAGGCCTGTAACCACTTGTAATTAGTGCACTTTTATTTTTTGAATTAATCAAATTATCTGTTAAGATGCTTATACTGTATGCCGTAACATGTTCCTGATGAACTCGTTGTCCTAAATTTAAAGAAACATTTTTTACAGCAGGGGAAGGGCCGTAAGTATTTAAATATCTTTGGACAGAGATTTGATTATTTCTTCGGTTAATTTCATAAATATATTTATTAGTTTTGAATTGTAGATATCTAAAATATAATAATTCAAGCCCTTCAAGTTCCCTTCCCAATCCCAATTTATTCTCTTGAAAAGCATAAGTAGAATTATACGGATACTTCTCCGCCAAAGGATCCACGCTCATAAACCGCCCTATGGCGTAATCATAATTGCGGTATTTGAAGCTATCCCAGTTCAAATCCAAGTCCGTTTGGCGCTCTTGTTCTTGGTACCAATACTTATACCTCCCCGCGGCGGTTTGGCGGGAGTAGATTTTGCGGTTTTTGGTGTCGTAGTAGAGTTCGCGGGCGGGCTTGCCATAGCCGGCATGAAGCATCCCGAAGGGGTAGTAATGGCGCTCCTGGAGGATGGTGGGGCGGTTGTTTTCCCTTGTGATGCTCAGCCGCAGGTTGCCCAGGTGGTCTCTTAATGAACTGACATAGGCATACTTGGGCGGGTTGCCACCGGTATTGTCATTGGGATAAACGGCGCTTACGTAACCTTCGGCAGTGGGCAGGAACATGAGTTTCCAGTTGTTTGATGCACCACTAATATAATTAAATTTGTATTGATAGCCAAAGAGGTAGGCAGTGGTGCGTTTGCCCGTTTTGTCTTCTACATATTTATACCACTTGTTGCCCAGGGCGTCGTAAGTGAACCGGAGGAAGCCCTGTTTGGATTTTATAATCACAGGCAGGTTCATGTGATTATAGCCGATGTCGGTAATATTTTTGTTGGCATCGGTGATCATATTACCATCGGCATCATAGCGGTAATCGTCAAATCCGTGTTTGGCGTCGTCCTTGAAGCCGGCGTCGTTATTGGTATAATCTTTTACGCCTCTCAGACGATTCGGATTGGTTCCATCATATTTATAAACCAGTTTGTCTATCAATACGTTTCGTGTTTGCGACTCGAACTGGCCGGAGCGGGCAAGATATTGCAGGTTACCTTGCTTATCATACGTCATTTTGGCATTGTAGGAATAATTAATGCCTCGAGTTAGGTTGCGATAGCGTGCATAATAAATGCGGTTGAGGTCGTCGTAATAATAGTCATACCGGCGCCATTGATTGTCCGTCACACTCCACCATTGCTGGCCCGAGATATTGCCGTTATATAGTGGCCTGCTTCCGTCGGTATAGTATAATCTCATTCTGAAATGATTGCTTTTCAGGTATTTCAGCCATCCCCTGACGTTGTAGGTCATATAAATGACATCCAAACCGTTGTCTATTCTTTTATTGTTGATTCGTCCCAATTCGTCATAACTCAGCCGTGCCAATTCGGTTCTAATTTGTCCGGCCACTTCATGAAAATGCCTTGCCAATCGTCCTTGGCGGGTATATGAAAACGATTCAACGGTATGAATCTGGTTTTGACCGTTGACCATTTTATGATAGACGTGTTTCGATAAAGGTTTTCCTTCGAAATTAATCAAACTGTGTGTTTTATGATAGAGGTTTCCGTACCATGATTCGGTGGCTATTTGACGGGCGGCGGGTTCGTTTTTGTATATGTTATAAGTGAGATAACTATCGGTTTTGTTTTTGCTCGATAAAATTCTCACCCATTGCCCGGTGGTCATTCCCAATAAATTTCCGTTCCGGCCGTTTCGGGTCGGTTGGTTTAAAATTCTGGACGGAATGCTATTTCTTGCAAAACGGTAGTCATCGTAATAGGTAACGGTCAAGATATAATAACCGGAAGTGGGGTAGGAAATATTGGTGTAATAAAACGCCACATTGTTTATTCTGGTCGCGCTCGAACGGCTATTTTCATGTAATGAACGGGCGCCATTAATTTTATCTTCGAGTATTTGTCTGTAGCGGGCATCGGCTTTTCCGGGAAGGAACAGCGTCATAACGGGCCGGTCGAATTGGTCGTATTTGGTCATGAGCCAACCTTGGCCGGTGTCGGAAAACGGCGATTTGGCGGGTCCTGTGGCGCGTAGCCGGTCCAATTTGTCATAGACCATGTATTGCCAGCGTACGCCGGGCAATTTCTTGGCCACCATCCGGTTGCGTTTGTCATAGCGATATTGGTAGCATAAACCGTCTAAAACCGATTGCGTGATGCTTCCTTTGTCGGCAGCCAAGGGCGGAATCACATAGGCGAGATTACCGTAAACATCGTAAACATAATAGGTGTCCACATTGCCTTGATTGGTTTGTTGGCGTTTCAAAACCACATGGCCTTCCTTGTCGATATATTCAATGCTTTTTACGCGAGAAGAAAGCGAATGGTTCTCGTCCACGGTTACTTTTTTGTATAAATTTCCGGGTTTATAATAAATATTTCCGCCCAAAAGCGATGTTTCGTAAATACCGGTTGATCGATTGTACACCGTTCGGACGTTATACATACGCACTTCGTTTTTTCCGTTTACATCATAATCATATTTAATTTCATGTCCGCTTCCCATTTTCCATTTATCTCCCGGCGCGGCCTCTTTCAGTACGCGTTCCAAGGGAGAATCTTCAAATAAGGTTTCGCTGTAGGCAATCCGGGTTCCGTAATAACGTCTGTAATAATCGATGGTCACATTTGCCGCGTTCGAAACAAAACCCAATCCTCTTTGGGCGGAAGGTACCGGAAGATATTTTTTTACTTCCCTGCCGAAGGGGTCATATTCATGATGAATTAAAAGATTCTTTCCGCTGCCGCTCATTTCTCGTTGAATCTCTTGGACCAAACGTCCTAAACCGTCATAATATTTAATGGTGACATAGGCCTTATCCAAAGAAGGCGAAGCAATAGGACGTGTAGTGGGAATGCGATATACGGTCTCTTTTATCCAATTCTTATTCCTATCTTGTGCATGGGATTGATAATTGAAGATAAATAGGAACAGCAAAATAAAAAGTAAGGTATATTTTTTCATGAGCGGAGAATTTATTGTTTAATTACTTTTATACTACCGGCCATCCGGTCCACTTCTATATGAATGATATAAATACCGGGTCTGTATCCTTCCAGACGGATTGGAATGATTCGATTTTTTGAAATTTCGAATGAATCCAAAATATTTCCATGAAGGTCGGTGACCATAACTTTTCCTTTTTCATAGGGCATGCCTATCACCGCTTGCGTATAGGAACCCGCCGGATTGGGGATGGCTTCCAAGGGCAACGGTTTAACCTCGGGTTTGTCCGGATCGCTTAATTTCATAATCAGAAAGTCGGTATTGGCTGTTTTGCTATGCCGGTGAATTTTTGTGCCCAATAGGGCATATCCGCCGTCGCGCAGCTCGATTATTCGACTTAAATCTTCTTTTCCCGGCCCACCGAAAGATTTTCGCCACAATTCTTCACCGTCGCTATTGACTTTTATTAATAAAAAGTCTTCTTCGTTTCGTTTGACCGGTTGTTTTTCATTTGTCTTTTGTTTGTTTACGGTCATGGAAAAACCGCCTAAAATTAAAGTGCCGTCTTTATTTCGAATCAAATCTCGGCTAATATCTTTTTCGGATTGATGATAGGTCTTTTTCCAAATCCTTTCGCCGGCTTCATTATAGCGGATAATAACCATATCGGTGTTTTCCGTTTTTTCGGAATCTTCGTTTTTAGCCATAAAACCACCTACTGCAAATGAACCGTCAGGCAATGCCACTACGGATGAAGTTTCGTCATTGCCTTGATCGCCCTCCGAAAGTTGCCATAATAGTTGTCCTTTCATATCCAATGCTACAATCCACCAATCGTTTTTACCTTTCGGGGCAAATTTCTTGGTTCCCGATAGCATGGAATTGGAAAATCCGGCCGCCACTATGGTGCCGTCTTTTAATTCGGTTATACCCGAGATCATATCGACTTGCCGGCCTCCCAGGGTGACTTCCCATTCGAGAAGCCCGGAGTGGTTCAGTTTAATAATCCAATAATCGGCATGGCCGTAATGCGGAGATTGTTTGATATAGATTCCGGGCATGTTTTCCAATGAGTCGTTTGCCGGAGAAGCATCGCTATAAGTGATGGCACCAATCAGGTAACCGCCGTCACGTGTTTGCGTAATACGCACGGGAATATCATCGGCGGGTCCACCTATTACTTGTTGCCATTCTTCTTCTCCCGCGATGTTGATTTTGATTAACCAAATATCCTGTAACCCGACCGAAGGTAATTTTTTGTTTCCGCTCTTATCGCTCGATGAGGAAACAGCCAATAAATAACCGCCGTCGCGGGTGGCACTTATACACCTGATGATATCATCTCCACGACCTCCCCAAACGCGGGTCCATTCTTTGTCTCCGAATTCTGAAATTTTGGTCACAAAACCGTCAAAACCACCGTAATGTACGGGCACATCACCCGATTCGGATAAGGCGCCGCCTACCATCATAAAACCGTAATCCAAAGTGCGAAGCCCGTCAAACAGATATTCCGCATGTTTGCCTCCGAAAGTCCTTTGCCATTGCATATCCTGGGCTCCCAGGGAAACGGAAAGGAAAAATATGGCTACTAAATATATATATCTCATGATTTGTGAATTAATTTTCTTGATAATGATAATCGTATTCTTTTAATATATGACCTTTGGAGTCTTTAATGTATTTCAGGCGAGAGAAAGCGTCGTAGTAGTAATAAGACACTTCTCCCTTTTCATCGGTGATACTGGTTACCCCAATTATGGGATCATAAGTATAAAATGTCATTCGGGAATCTTGAGGCAATGATTGTCTGATTTGATTTAATGCTTTCCACAGTTGATATTCTTTTCCTGTCGGATTATTTACCATATTATCCGAATCCACATTCGAAAGCGCAATTGCCCGTTGAATTAGATTCATGATAGTTTTATTATTCCGAGAGGTGAAATTTGTAATTTCTCCTATTAGTTTCGAATGGTCATATCCCCAAATGTAGTATATGGGTACTCCGTCTTTTTTTGAAACCAATAAAGGATTTCCATACGAATCGTATTGGTGATAAGTGAAGGTTTCTTCGAGGCCGGATGTTTCTTTTGTAATAAGAACTTTTTTTAGTCCTAATAATGGAGTATTGGTTTGATTAATATTACCAAATTTTTCAAATACTTTTCTCTTTGAATAAAATAAATTATTGTTTTTATATTTTTCAATTTGAATAGGTATAGCTAACATATTTTTTCCATTAGGATTATTATGAGGTGATTGCATCAATTTATAAGCAGCAATTTCTTGAGAAGATAATCTTGTAGCGATATTACCTATTTTATTATTTGATACATCGTAGGCATAGTAATATTTTGTAATTTTTAAATTTCCTTTACTATCGGAAGTATATTCTTCTTTTAAATTACCTGTATATTTATCATATAAATAGTTTGTAATTATTGTTAATGACTTATTGTTGAAATATTTTTTCTTTGTTGTTTTAATAAGATGATAAAATTCAGGGAAATCAGAATAAGTATCGTAATGATAATAGTATATACTTCCATCAGGTGCATTTCCGGTAGTCTTTTTTGTTGCTCTAAATGCTACCGAATGCATTTCATTAGACATATTTTTTTCAAACGGATAAAAAACTTTATAGTCATATAGTGTTTCTTCTATTTTTGTTGAAAATTTATCATAATATATTTTTTTCTTTAAAAGAGCTCTCTTCCAATTTTTAGGATTTTTAGATAGAAACGGAAGAGTCGGTATATCTAATTTGTCTCCTAATGTGAAATAATGTACTATTTTTCCATTTTTCCCGTCATTAAAAATTTCTTCTATCCTTTCATATAATACAGGGGATCCGTTAATTCTGAAAATAGGAACTCTACTTTTTAAAGCTTTATGCTCATATGTGGCTTTACATTGTTCTTTATTTGCTCCCAAATAAACAAAATCACTTTTCCATTTATATACGGGATGAGATAATAAATTTCCTGAGCTATGTAAATTTTTTTCATCTTTATAATTAAATGTTCTTTTAACGATATCCTTTCCATTAAAAGATATAATATTTTTTATTCGAATGCCTCCAATTTTGATATCCTTTTTTAATCCGTCCCAATAATCAATTTTTACTTGAGCAAAAGTTGGCTCACCTTGATAATCATATAAATCGGCCTCTACTTTTAAATAGATAGTTGTTCCTCCTGGCACTTCAAAATAATTTATTTGATTATAACTATTTGATGAAACATTATTTTCATACGTTCCCATTTCGTCACCTTGGGCAGTTACTGATAAAGAACAGTAATCATTACAATTTGCTTCCTTATCACATTCTAATCGAGATGTCGCCGAAATACTTGCAGTAGCAGTGCCATTTGATTCTGCTTTAGCAATAAGTTGGACCTTGATAATTTGATCAACGGGTATAAAAATAGAATCTTTCTTAATAGTAGCAACCGGTCGTGTTCCTTCAGCACTTATTGTAATTTGTTGATTAAGAGGATTAGTAGTACAGACTCCGCCATATAAATATGAAGGTGGTATTTCATTTGCAGTATTTTGTTCATATTCAAATTGACTCCACCCACCCGTAGGATAATATATCTTTTTTAAAGCTCCTAATCTGGTTTTGTCAAAATTTATAGATCTTTCATCTAATAAAAGACTTGTGATACTATTATAGGTTTTTCCATTATAATAACCCCATGCATCACGAGAATTTATATTTAATTTAGATGGGATAGTACCGTAATATTCAAATCTGTAAAAAGGTTCTGATTTTTCTACAATGCTTCCATTTTGGTTATAAGAATAACCATATTTTTTAATTTCTTTTAATAAATTCCATTTGGTTTTAAAAGAAGAATCCAAATATATAAATTCATACTTTTCTCTTAATTTTCCGAATTTGTCAAATATTTTTATTTGATGTAAACGTTTATGATTTTCAGCTAAGCGATCTACTTTTATATCAAAAAGTATTTTTCCTTCCGAAAACTCAATAATTTTAATAATTTTATCATGGATTTCCGTATCATTTCCAGAATAAGAGATGAAAGGTAATCCTACTTCATTGCATAATGAATTGTTAGTGTTTAAAATTTTATTTTCTTGAATATTTTCTGTTCTTTTTTCATAGGTCGGCAAATTTGTATAATAGAAAAAATTAATACTGTGTCCTGAATTTGCGGGTATTATTTTTGTTATATTCCATGAGGAAGTATAGAATATGGGCCCTCCACCTGACCAGGATTCAACAGTTGTAAATTCAATATCGCTGAAGATAAATTCATTACCATAATCATCACTGATGTTAAATTTGTTTCCATTTGTGGATTGATTGATTATATATTGTTTATATGGGTAAATAATTGCTTTTCCATGTTCATTATAAGAAAATGTCCCATTTAACCCTAATCCGACTAAAACAAATCTATCGGGTTCGGTATCCATGGTATTTAAATATGAAGCTTTAGCAAGTCCGTATTTAATATTTTCATTTAATAAAGAAGGATTAAAGTGAAATTTTGCAATATAAGAGTATAAGTTTCCTGATCGTGATCTGTCATGTTTATTATCAGGACGTCCAAACATTTGTCTAATTATTTTCCCTCCGGCTATTAAAGACCAACCTGGCCCGAGAATACCCGGGTCTTCTTCTACCATTAATCCATCATAGGAGTAATTTATATGTATAGGTAATTGATAATTAGATTCTTTAATAGTAAAAATTGGGATTGTTAAAGTAAATTTTCCTGTCGCGAGATTTACAGGAATACTTCCGTATTTACCAAAACTCGCAGATTCAGGGGAGACTGGAGCTAAATTCGGGACAGGAGAAATATAAGTATTATTTTCTTGTGAATAATAAGTATAAATAAAAGAAAGATTTAGTACCATGAAAGCAATATAGAAATTTAAATTTTTCATAATATGAATATTTATTTTAATAGTAATTCAAATACAAATATATAAAAAGAATTAAAAAATAAAATAAAATTGAAAAATAATCCTCAATATTAGCATTAAAGGAAAATAAATTCACAACTATATTGTCTAATGTATATTTTTTTACTTTAAAAATAAGGTAGTGTCCCAAAAAGTGTGTATGGAAGTTTCTGTATTCTTTCTAAAGTTAAATAATTTTTAACAAAGTTTATTTTTGACCGAACTTCGCTTCGCCATCTCCGGTGGCTTCGCTACATTCGGCCCGTATAAGTGCATCCAATGCTATCTTCAAAACTTTGTTGAAACCGTCTTTCTCCTCCGTTATGGATTGGAGAATTTTTGTAACTTGTTCCTGTGTAAAGTGAAGTAATTTTTTCATTTGTTTGTTTTTTAATGTTAATTTCCAACAAATCTAAAAACTTCACTTTACACACTTTTGGGGGATAGTATCGCTTTAGAAGCGGAGATTGCCATCCCCGGCATTAATAAAGGCATTCAATTTATTACCTAAGGTATTTCCCATGCGGTAGGAGCCAAAAACTAGAATGATTCGAGAGGGATAGGGTAAAATTAGTACATTAATTAATGTTTGATATTATCATTTGAAGATATAGGAATATAAAGTTCCGTCTCCCATGATGCAGGGTTCATATCAAACATTTTTCCTTTCGTATATTTTTCGAACATGCTTCGAGAAGTGTCAATTTTAACGCCGGAATGTCTGGTTTCATCAATAAATTTTTCCCAAGAATCCATAATGTATTTATAATGTCCTTTATGAATGGATTTTAGATATCTGCCACCCTTTAAAATATCTACTTTAAAGTTTACTTTATCGGTATCTATTTTTTTAATTGGGATGGCTACTTTAAAAGAAACGCTATCCCGGGCATAATCCATATAATCGTAGATAACGAATGGTTTTCCTGAAATTTTAATATGTTTTTTATTTTTAAAGACGGGTTTTAAAAATTGGCGGAAGAGACTATCCATCTTGTTAGTTTTTTCTGAAATGTTGGTATTAAAATAAGGTAATGAGACGTATTTTGTATCCAATAGGATAGTATCTTTTTTATTTAAAATCAATCCATGGTTTTCCATGCTTTTCGAAGCATAATTTTTTAAATTATCTAAAATTCGAATAAAATTCTTTTTGTTTTCCGATTTATAAGCTGGAAGTATCAATTTATAATTAGGCAATTTTCCTTCGATTGTTAATTTAATAATTGTGCCTTTGGGATCTGAAAAAAATCGCCAATTATATTTTTTTTCAACTTTTTCCTGTTTTTGAATAATTTCATCAAAGGGAGTTTTTTTTATATTTTGTATAATGAGATTGGCGTCTTTCTTCTTATCGGGATGCCAAAATTTCCAAGTGGAAGTGTCTTCTACCAGTTTGTAGTTTAAGTTTATTGGTCCATCAGAAAGGATACTTCCTTTAATTGAATATTCCCTTGGAAAACTTAAATATTTATATAATCCGAATAATAAAAGGAAAAGAATTATAATATTAAAAATCTGTCTTTTTTTTATGCTCATGTGCAAAATTAATAAATTGGAATATAAAAAAAAGAGGCCGATAAACAGCCCCTTTTTTTTAAAAACTTATAAGATTATCTCCAGCCCCCGTTAGAAACATCTTCTCCGGGAACTCCTTGGTCTCCACCGTATGTATAAATAGGTTCAGGTATGGCGGCAAGTGCTTTAGCTGGGATGGGAAAATGTAATAATGTACCTCTTTGCAACAGATTTTCTTTTCTCATTTCACCAAAAGAAATGATGGGGGTGCTAAATCCGAATTCCACCATTCTTTCGTAGAAAATCGCATTTTTTACTTCTTGTGAATCAGCGTTGACAGGTGGCAGATTCCCTCTTGTTACTCGAGTACTTGCATTAACCACATCTGCTGCACCTTGTACATCACCGAGATATAATTTGGCTTCGGCCAAATACATATCATTTTCCGCTTTTTCATATTCAACCAAATCCATGACCCAGTTGGTGATATAATCGTCATATCTGCTATAACGATATGAAGAAAAATGGTATAATCCTCTTTCGGGTCTGAAGTTATTAGAAGTTAAGTACATATAATCCATATCAAGACGAGCATCATCCGATGTGGCAGGAGGGAGTGTGGTAAAGGAGTCTTCCCAATAATCCGGATAATTGGGATCCATTAAATGGATAACTCTCAGGTCAACCCTTGCCCAACCGGGATAGACCAAATAGGTTTTGGGAACCAAATCATACCAGTTTACATCATCCATATAGATTGAAAAATCTTCGGTGATACCGTTTTCGGCATAATTTTTTACTTTATTCCAATCGATTTGATCTCTTTGACTGGTATTTCTCGGATTGTTAACCATCATCCGGGCAGCCAAACTGTTTAAAAGTTTAGCAATGGCTTGTGGTGAAGTATCGGCGCCGGGAATAGCGGTTTCTGCTAATGATGCACCGTTATTGGCAAGCGCAATCGCTTCGTCCATCCTATCGAGCGCCCATTCCATGGCTGTTATATGATCCGAAGATTCTTCATCACCAGGGATCCAAGTCCTGTCAAATACAAGAGCAAGATATCCTATAGCCAATGCTTGCCCCATTTTTCCAGCTAAAAGAATATCATCTGGATTTTCAAAATCAGCTAAATTTTCCTCCACTGCTTTCACTAATAAATTTGCATCGGATAAGATGCTATACAAGGAGTTGAAATATCTTGAGGTAATATATTCATAAGCATAGGATTCTGAATTATTAAAAGCTACTCGAGGTTCACTGGATAAATCTTTCATCCCTGCATTACCCCAAGAACACGTGGCTTCATCTGCCATGGTTTTCATTGCCATACCGGGCCCTGCGTAAGCCGTTACAGCCATAAACCAGTTATGAAAAATATCATTGGCCACTGCTTGTAAAGCTACTTTGTCAGATGCAATGATATTTATATCTGGATCGTTTTTACTACCGACATCTAAATCGGTTTCTATCTTTTCGCAAGAACTTATTACTAAAAGTAAAAGTAATATGGATAGTCCGTTTTTGATATAATTTTTCATTTTAGTACGTTTTTTAATTAAAAGTTTACGAGTATTTGCATTCCCCAGGTTTTTTGGTTCGGATAAACCCCGAAATCAATAGAAAAATATTGTTGGGTATCAGGGTCATATTTGGCTACTTCGGGATCCCATCCCGAATATTTGGTGAATGTTAAGAGGTTTTTACCAATTAAACTGATTTGTAGGTTTTTCACCAAATCGTTTCCGATTTTTGATAATAATTTTTTATCGAATGTATAGGAGAGAGAAACTTCTCGTAATTTCACATAAGTACCGTCTTCCACCCAGAAATCATTATCGGAATTGACATCATAGAATGATTGGTAATAGGGAACGGCTTTTTTCTCATTGTCGGGTTTGCCTGCTTGATCCACAATAGCCGATCTGTTTTTAATGGTGTTCCATTGGGCATTTCGGTTATAGATATCTCCACCTTGTTTCCAATCCCACAGCATGTAGAAACCGAAGTTTTTGTATGAAGCATTAGATGTCAAACCGACTAAGAAATCGGGGGTTTGGTTACCTATAACTTCTTTTACTCTCACACCATTTACTTTTTTAATGAATGCTTTTTCATTAGGCGTACCAATGTCGGCTGCTCTTACTACATAGCCATCACTGTTTATCGTATAATCATTGATACTTTCGCCGGGGCCTAATTGATTTGCCATTGTTTCAAGGTCTCTTACAAATACATACCCGTACATATTTCCAAAATCTTCTCCTTCTTGAATTAAGAACATTTCACCACCGGATGGTCCGACAAATTGTTTGGCTGTATTAAGTTTTGTAATTTTAGCTCTCGATTTGGTGAAATTCACACCTACATTCCATTGCAAATCATCATTATTAATGATTTTTCCTCTTAAATAAGCTTCTATTGTTTTAGATGTTAAATTACCCACGTTTTGCCATTGTCTATTAAATCCTTGATTGGCAGGAGGGAAGAGATTAACCAACATAAATTGATCCCTTACATCCTGATGAGAGTAAACAAAACCAAAATCGACCCGGTTATCTAAGAAGGTTGCATCGATACCCGCTTCCGTTTCGATCGTTAATGAAGGTTTTAAATCCGGATTACCTTTTATTCTATTGGTTGATACAGAACCGAAAGATAATGGAATTCTTTCGTATTGCCAACTATATCCGGGGCGTTGTCCGGAAGTTCCTTGGGCAGCATGAATTTTTAATTCTTGTACACCCGGAATTTTGAAATCTTCAGTGACTCTCCATGCTGCAGAAATACGATAATAATTATTATTTCGATGATTCGGACCGAAAAGTGAAGATTGGTCGTTTCTGAACAAAGCGTCGAAAATATAGCGATCTTTATATACAAAGCCGGCTATGGCAAAGAAATTCTTTGCCCTTTCCAATTCTTCGTGGGAACTGGCCACAACTGTAGATTGATCAAAATTATCGAATGTAATGAGGTCTTTATATAAAAAGTCATGTCCGCCTGTATAATTATTGCGATATTTATTATCTTCAATTAAGTAACTTATTTTTCCATTGAAATCCAAATCACCAAAAGTTTTTTTGAGATTTAAAGTAGCTTGAACCTTATGATTAAATGATTTGGAGTTGCTTTCAGATAAATCCCCTTTACTGTAACCGAATCCGATGGGATCGCCGGTAGTGGTGTAAGTTTCATATTTATGATAAGTCCTATAGTTTCTATTATAACTATCAAAGGCATATTCCAAATCAACATTAGCCCATTCGGTTAAAATTGTTTTTAACTTATAACTTCCTAAATATCTATTTTTCTTAATGTTACTATGTTTGGCATAGACATCGTATAAAGGATTGTTTACTTCACTATCCCAGGGTTCCGGCTTGTAGTAGTAAGGTTGTCCGTCCGGATTATCTAACAATAATTTAGCTTCTGGTGATAACCTGGCTACCGTTCTGAAGAGCTGGTTACTGGTAATAGGGTTATGATCGTTGATCATAATATAATTATTGCTCGTTTGGAGTTTAAGCCATTTATAAATATCCACGTCGATATTTGCTCTTATACTTGCTCTACCGAACCCTTCGGCTTCTCGAATTACTCCTTCTAAATTGGTTTTTTCTGCAGAGAAAAACATTTTGGATTTATCGGATCCGGAACTAATCGATACATATTTAACTAAGTTTGTACCGGTCTTGAAAAATTCCTTTTGATGGTCATTATATACACCAAACGGATTATCCGCATACATGTCAGCTTCTTCAGTAGGTTGACCGGATATAACGGCATCAGGTCCCGAAGCGGCATATACTCCTCGATAGGTTGACGGATAAACTACACCATCATATTTGGTATATTGACCTTTATAATTTTCCCAATCCGGAGCCAATTTATAATGATGATGTTGGTTGGTTTTTACAAATTTGGTTACTCTGGTAAAGTCAAGTTCTGAACGGAAAGTAATGGCTGTTTGATTCTTTTTACCACGTTTGGTTCTTATGACAATTACGCCGTTTCCGGCTCTTGAACCATAGTAGGAAGAAGCAGAAGCTCCTTTAACCACTTCAATACTTTCAATATCATCCACGTTTATATTGGAAAGTCCTCCGTCTAAAATTACGCCGTCCACAATGACAAGTGGTGATTGTGAACCGTATAAATTAGCAGCTCCTCTTAAAATAATAGAAGCGCCTTGTCCCGGCCTACCTAAATTGGTGATGGAAATACCGGCAATTTTTCCTTGTAACACACTGGCAGCGGAAGCCGGCGGTACTTTTATTAAATCTTTGGATTTAACGGAAACTACCGATACGGAAAGTTTCTTTTTCTCAGTAGCACCAGCTACGGCAGAAATAATTACATCTTCCAATTTTTCACCCGGAACCAATTTGACATTTATAACGCTGCGGTTACCGACTTTTTCTTTTACTTCATTATAACCGACATACGAAAATACCAAGACATCCTCGGGAGAAGCGGTAATGGTATATTTTCCGTCAAAGTCAGTAACGGTACCTTTATCGGTACCTTCGATCATAATATTTACGCCCGGTAACGGTTCGCCCGTACTCGCGTCGGTTACCGTTCCGGTTACTTTTTGCTGTGCGAAAGTGATTTGCAATGCAAATACCATCGTCAACAGCGTTAAGAATCCTTTTAACTTTGTTCTCATCTGAATATGATTTTTGTTTAGATACATACAAATATCAAAAATTTTTTTAAAATGACAAAATTTTTTCCCTTTCCTCAGGTATTTGTTATAATTTTCTTTTGTTTATTGCATTTTTACCATTTGAAGGTCTGTTTAATAACAAACACAAACCTTTGATTATCAGATATATACAAATCTCCCGTAAGGTGTGAAATCTCCAAGGAAATCAGCGTATTTTTATTGAAAAATCCCGTGCCGAAACTATTAATCAGCGTATGAATCGCGTTTTTTTGGGCCGGGGAAATTTGTAAATATCGACTGGAAACATAAAATTCCAAATTATTAACCGGATAAGAAATCTTTATCTTGGCGTCCAATAAATCATACAATACCCGTGAAGAAAACAATCGCGTGGTGAAAATATCGGCATAGCGTTGCAGGTTAAAATTAATGTTACCGGAAAACGATTTGTTAAAAAATATTTTAGTCTCTATATAAGGCATGCTGTTTATTTTCCATTCCGCGATAGAAAATATATCGGAAAGTTGCATTTGGTGGAAACGTGTAAACACGGCGGCTTTTAAGATGCTCTTTTTTATTTGTTTTCGAAACTGCAAACCGGCTTTAATTAGCAGGGTGGAAGAGGGTTGTCGGATGTGTTTTTCCACTCCGGCTGTCCAAACCAAATGAGGGGTGGTCCAATACAAAGTCGTTTGAAATTCGGTGCGTACAAGCGAGTCCGAACGGAACTGGGCGAAGCCCGCGCCCCAATGAAGACCGCTTCCTTTGATATATTTCAATTTGTAATTGAAAATAAATTGTTGTGTGCGATTAAATGCATGATAAAAAAATCGAAAATGATCGTTCCCCGAAAAAATATTATGCAAATCCATCCGGGCTAGTCCTTGGATTTTTACTTTTTGGGTCATGCGGCGAAGACTTATATCGGCATTCAGCGACCCCCCGGGTTTGTATTCGCCTTTTATGAATAGAATCTTCTTACTGTTTTCCCCGACCAAACGGATTTTGTCGGCGTAAAAAAAATCTGCGGCAAGCCATATATTTAAATTCTGATTGATATCGTTAATATGAGTTTTGATATACCTATTATAATAAGAAGAAACATTATCAGGCAATTTTTTTGGGGAAATAAAGACAACCGAATCGGGTATTTGGGGACCGGAATAATATATATGGTATATATTATCCTCTTTGACAATGGAATCGGCCTTCAAGTAAGCGAACGGGAATGAAGAAGGCGCAATCGGCGAATCGCCTTTTTTTAAAGGAACTTCTTTAAAAACTTTCCGGTCGATATGAATCTTTATTATCGGCCGGATTGAATCATTCCGATTTTGTCCATAGAAAAAAAACGGGAAGAAGAAAAAACACAGCAAAAACAAGCCGGATACTTTCATTTTTATATAACGAAACATATTTTCATATAGTGTTTGAAAATCAAAAAAAACTTCATATATTTGCAAGCCAAATTTAGACATTTTAAACATATGCCTACCATACAGCAATTAATTAGGAAAGGACGCAAGACCATAACCAAGAAGAGTAAATCGGTTGCTTTGCAAGGCAGTCCGCAAAAACGCGGTGTATGCATTCGTGTATATACGACTACGCCTAAAAAACCGAATTCGGCCATGCGTAAGGTGGCCCGTGTTCGTTTGACCAATGGCAATGAAGTAAACGCATACATTCCGGGAGAAGGACACAATTTGCAGGAGCACTCGATAGTATTGGTTAGAGGTGGAAGGGTAAAAGATTTGCCCGGTGTTAAGTACCACATCATTCGTGGGGCATTAGATACAGCCGGCGTTGAAGGACGTAAACAACGTCGTTCCAAATACGGAACCAAACGCCCGAAGAAGTAATTGAAAAAAATAATTAAATGAGAAAAGGAAGACCTAAAAAAAGAAAATTGGCACCGGATCCCAAATTTAATGATCCGTTGGTAACCAGATTTGTAAACAATATTATGTGGGAAGGCAAGAAGTCGCTTGCTTTTCGTTTGTTTTATGATGCCTTGCACATTGTGGAACAAAAAAAGGAAGACGAGAGCAAATCGGCTTTGGAAATATGGAAAGAAGCATTGAGCAACGTGATGCCGCATGTAGAAGTGCGAAGTCGTCGTATCGGAGGGGCTACTTTCCAAATACCTACTCCCGTACGTCCCGACAGGAAAATTTCTTTGGGCATGAAGTGGCTTATCAAATATGCCCGTGCCCGCAATGAAAAAACTTTTCCTCAAAAATTAGCCGGAGAAATTTTAGCGGCTTATAAAGAAGAAGGCGCAGCCGTGAAGAAAAGAAACGATACGCATCGCATGGCCGAAGCCAATAAAGCATTTTCACATTTTAGATTTTAAACAGTATTGAAATGGGAAAGAGGAAGGATTTAACGAAAGTGCGGAATATAGGAATCGCCGCTCACATCGATGCCGGTAAAACCACGACTACCGAGCGTATTTTGTATTATACCGGTATTTCACACAAAATCGGTGAAGTGCACGAAGGAGCGGCTACCATGGACTGGATGGAACAGGAAAAAGAACGTGGTATCACAATTACTTCCGCCGCCACACGATGCGAATGGCCCTACCGCGGCGAAAAATACCAAATCAACATCATCGACACGCCCGGACACGTGGACTTTACCGTGGAAGTGGAGCGGTCGTTACGTGTGTTGGACGGTATGGTCGCTTTATTCAGTGCCGTGGACGGGGTGGAACCGCAGTCGGAAACGGTTTGGCGACAAGCAGACAAATACAAGGTGCCTCGAATTGGTTTCGTAAATAAAATGGACCGTCAAGGCGCCGATTTTTTTAATGTGGTCAACCAAGTCAAAGAAATGCTTGGCGGTAACGCCGTGCCTTTGCAAGTGCCCATCGGCGAAGAAGCCGATTTTAAAGGCGTAGTGGATTTGATTACCAAACAAGCCATCATTTGGAATGAGGAAGACATGGGGATGACCTATGAAGTGGTGCCCATTCCGGACGAATTGAAAGACACGGTGGACGAATATCGCGCCAAATTGATCGAAGCCGTAGCGGAATACGATGAAAACCTCATGGAAAAATTCTTCGAAGACGAAGATTCCATCACCGAAGACGAAATTATTGCCGCTTTGCGTGCCGCCACCATCGACATGTCCATTATTCCGATGTTGGCCGGTTCGGCATTCAAAAACAAAGGCGTACAGGCATTATTGGATGCCGTGATCCGTTTCTTGCCGTCGCCCGTGGACATCGAAGCCATAGAAGGAATCGATCCCCGGACGGGCGAAAAGGTCATACGGAAACCTTCGTACGACGATCCTTTTACCGCTTTGGCTTTCAAAATTGCAACCGACCCGTTTGTGGGCCGGTTGGCTTATTTTAGAGTATATTCGGGCGAATTGGAAGCCGGTAAAACGGTGTTGAATACCCGTTCGGGTAAGCGCGAAAGAATTTCCCGTATATATCAAATGCATGCTAACAAGCAAAATCCCATTCCTTCCATCGGAGCCGGAGATATCGGCGCCGGTGTAGGATTTAAAGACATCAAAACCGGTGATACGCTTTGCGACGAAAAACATCCCATTATTTTGGAATCCATGGACTTTCCCGAACCGGTTATCGGTATAGCGGTTGAACCCAAAACCAAAGCCGACATGGACAAATTGGGCATGGCCTTGTCCAAGTTGGCCGAAGAAGATCCCACCTTCCAAGTAAAAACCGATGAAAGCAGCGGACAAACGATCATTTCCGGAATGGGTGAATTGCATTTGGAAATTATCGTGGACCGGTTGAAGCGCGAATTTAAAGTTGAAGTAAATGTAGGTCAACCGCGCGTGGAATACAAAGAAGCATTGACCACACCGGTGGACCACCGCGAAGTGTATAAAAAACAAACCGGTGGACGAGGAAAATTCGCCGACATTATTTTCACTTTGGAACCGGCGGACGAAGGAAAAACCGGATTGGAATTTATCAATGAAATCAAAGGAGGAAATATTCCGCGGGAATATATTCCTTCGGTAGAAAAAGGTTTCAAGGAAGCCATGAAATCCGGACCTTTGGCCGGATTTGAAGTGGAAGGCATGAAAGTAACCTTGAAAGACGGGTCGTTTCACCCGGTCGATTCGGATTCCTTGTCATTCGAACTGGCGGCCAAATTAGGATTTAAAGAAGCCGCACGCAAGGCCAACCCCATATTGTTGGAACCGATTATGAAATTGGAAGTCGTTACACCCGAAGAATATATGGGTGATATCATTGGCGACCTCAACCGTCGCCGGGGACAAGTGCTCAGTATGGACGACCGGGCGGGTGCCAAAGTCATCAAGGCCCATGTGCCGTTGTCCGAAATGTTCGGTTATGTGACGGTACTTCGTACGCTGTCGTCCGGACGTGCCACGTCGTCCATGGAATTTTCGCATTATGCACCGGCACCCGATAATATTGCCGAAGAAGTAATTAAAAAAGAAAACGAATAATTTAAAAGACTATGGCTCAGCAAAAAATTCGAATAAAATTAAAGTCATACGATCATAACTTGATAGACAAGTCTGCCGAAAAAATCGTGAAGCAGGTCAAACAAACCGGTGCCTATGTAAAAGGTCCGATTCCCTTGCCGACAAAGAAAAGGATTTTTACGGTATTAAGATCACCGCATGTGAATAAAAAATCACGTGAGCAATTTCAATTGAATACCCATAAGCGATTAATCGATATTTTCAGTTCGTCGCCCAAGACGATTGATGTATTGATGAAAATGGAATTGCCCAGTGGAGTTGAAGTGGAAATAAAAATTTAAAATAAACTAAAAAGATGCCAGGATTAATTGGACGTAAATTGGGGATGACCAGTATTTTTGACGAGAACGGAAAAAATATTCCGGTAACCGTCATTGAAGTGGCGCCCAATTACGTAATTCAAGTCAGAACCAAGGAGAAAGACGGTTATGAAGCATTGCAGCTTGGTTTCGATGACAAAAAGGAGAAGCGTACCACCAAGGCGATGAAAGGACATTTTGAAAAGGCAGGTGTGACGCCCAAGCGGAAGATTGTCGAATTCCAAGGATTTGAAAAATCATATCAACCGGGTGATGAAATCCGCGTTGAAGACGTGTTTGTCGAAGGAGAATTTGTCGATGTAACGGGAACTTCGAAAGGGAAAGGTTTTCAAGGTGTGGTAAAACGGCATGGATTTGCCGGTGTGGGGCAAGCCACCCATGGCCAACACAACCGTTTAAGAGCCCCGGGTTCCATCGGTGCATCCGCCGATCCTTCCCGTGTGTTTAAAGGCATGAGAATGGCCGGAAAAATGGGTAATGAACGCGTCACCGTTCAAAACCTTAAAGTGATGAAAGTGATTCCCGAAAAGAACCTTTTGATTGTAAAAGGTAATGTGCCCGGACATAAAAAATCATATGTTTTAATTCGTAAGTAAATGAAAGCAAAGGTATATAACATAGAAGGAAAAGAAACGGGAAAAACCGTAGAATTGGCGGATGAAATATTTGGCATAGAGCCCAACGAACACGCCATGTATCTGGATGTCAAAAGATATCTGGCCGCTCAACGCCAAGGTACGCACAAAACCAAGGAAAGAGGCGAAGTGGCCGGAAGCACGCGAAAAATCAAACGTCAGAAAGGAACGGGAACAGCCCGTGCGGGTAGCATTAAAAATCCCTTGTTCAGAGGCGGTGGAACCGTCTTCGGACCGCGTCCGCGCGATTATAGTTTTAAATTGAACAAGAAAATCAAACGTCTGGCCCGCCGTTCGGCTTTGAGTTATATGATGAAAGAAGGAAAAATTCGCGTCATAGAAGATTTCGATTTGGAAGCCCCCAAAACCAAAGCATTTCTCAAAATTTTGGACAATTTTGAATTGAACGGAAAAAAATCGCTTTTTGTTTTGGGAGATATAAATAAAAGCGTATATTTGTCAGCGCGAAATTTACCGGAAGTAAAACTCGTAAGAGGTTCTGATTTAAACACTTACGTTATTTTGAATGCCGGAAATTTATTGATAAGCGAGCAAGGAATCGCCGAATTGGAAGAAATTTTAAAAAAGTAACGGATTATGAGCATTATCAAAAGACCGATTTTAACCGAAAAAATGGTTGATCAAGCCGACAAGTTCAACCGTTACGGATTTGTGGTGGATTTGAAAGCCGACAAACAACAAATAAAAAATGCCATTGAAAAAATGTATGGCGTGGAAGTATTGAAAGTTCGTACCATGATTTATCCGGCGAAGAAAAAATTGAAATATACCAGAAGCGGTATATTCACCAGTAAGAAAGGCGCATTCAAGAAAGCCATTGTGGATTTGAAAGAAGGACAAAGTATAGATTTTTACAATCAATAAAATTAAGTCATGGGAGTAAGAAAATTAAAACCGACCACACCGGGGCAGCGTTTTAGAATAGTCAATACATTTGACGCCATTACCACGGATAAACCCGAGAAGTCTTTATTGGCTCCGAAAAAAAGCACCGGCGGTCGAAATAATAAAGGCAGGCGTACGATGAGATATCGCGGAGGCGGTCATAAGAGACGTTACCGAATTATTGATTTTAAACGAAATAAATTCGATATACCCGCCACGGTCAAAACCATCGAATACGACCCGAACCGCTCGGCGTTTATCGCCTTGGTGGTTTATGCCGACGGAGAGAAACGCTATATTATAGCGCCGAATGAAATTAAAGTAGGCGATCAAATCGTGAGCGGAGAAAAAGTGCCCGCCGAAATAGGAAATGCCATGCCGATGAAAAATATCCCTTTAGGGTCGATTATTCATAATGTGGAATTAAAACCCGGAAAAGGAGCACAATTGGCAAGGAGCGCGGGAACATTCGCCCAATTAATGGCCAAAGAAGGAAAATATGTGGTGATTAAATTACCTTCGGGCGAAACCCGTTTGGTATTGGCCAACGGAATGGCCACCATAGGCGTAGTATCCAATAGCGATCATCAATTGGAGATGTCGGGCAAAGCCGGACGCTCGCGTTGGTTGGGACGTCGTCCGCGAACCCGTGGTGTAGCCATGAACCCCGTTGACCATCCCATGGGAGGTGGTGAAGGTCGTGCATCGGGCGGACATCCACGTTCCAGAAAAGGAATCCCTGCCAAAGGGTATAAGACACGTAATAAGAAAAAGTATAGTAATAAATTTATTCTTGAAAGAAGAAAGAAATAATTAGCGTATGGCAAGATCATTAAAAAAAGGACCTTACGTATTTTATAAATTGGAAAGAAAGATTCAAAAAAATGTAGAATCCGGACAAAAATCCGTTATAAAAACCTGGTCGCGCGCATCGATGATTACACCCGATTTTGTTGGTCAAACGATTGCGGTTCATAACGGACGCCAATTTATTCCCGTATATATTACGGAAAATATGGTAGGTCATAAGTTGGGAGAATTTGCTCCCACAAGAACTTTCCGCGGTCATGCGGGAGCCAAAAATAAAGGTAAAAAACGATAACCATGGGACGAAGAAAACACGAGATGGCCGAACGTTTAAAAGAAGAAAAACGCCAACGCATCATTGCCAAATTGCGTAATCATCGTACATCGGCACGAAAAACCCGAATGGTAGCCGACTTGATAAGAGGTAAAGATGTGGTAAAAGCGTTGAATATTCTTCGTTTTACAAGAAAAGGAAGCGCACCTGTTATTGAAAAACTTTTGGTAAGTGCCATCAATAACTGGGAACAAAAGAATCCCGAACGCGATATTGAAGAGGTGAATCTTTATATTAAAGAAATACGCGTGGACGAAGCCGGGATGTTGAAGCGAATTCAACCCGCTCCGCAAGGAAGGGCGCATCGAATCCGTAAACGTATGAGTCATATTACCATAGAATTGGCAGAAAAAGAATCAGAATAAAACAAAATTTATGGGACAAAAAACTAATCCGATAGGAAATAGATTGGGCATTATCAAGGGCTGGGATTCCATGTGGTTTAATCCGAAAAATTATGCGGATAACGTGGAAGAAGATTACAAAATCCGCAAATTCATTTCGGATAAAATCGAACGAAATGCACGCAACAAGATCATTTCCCATATTTATATAGACCGGACACCGAAAGAAGTGGTCGTTACCATCACAACCGCACGTCCGGGTATTATTATCGGAAAAGGCGGAGCGGAAGTGGACAGATTGAAGGAAGATTTGAAAAAATTGACCGATAAAAACGTTCAAATCAATATACACGAAATAAGAAGGCCCGAATTGGACGCCACCTTAGTGGCCCAAAATATTGCCCGTCAGATCGAAAATAGAATTTCCTATCGCCGTGCTATCAAGCAAGCCATTGCATCGACTATGCGAATGAAAGCCGAAGGAATTAAAGTACAGATTGCGGGCCGTTTGAACGGTGCCGAAATGGCAAGAACGGAGACTTATATGGATGGACGCGTGCCGTTGTCCACCTTCCGGGCGGATATTGATTATGCTTTGGAAGAAGCCCATACTACTTACGGACGAATAGGCGTAAAAGTATGGATTATGAAAGGAGAAGTTTACGGAAAACGTGAATTGAATCCTTTGACCGGAATATCTCAAAAAGATAAGAAACGTTCGAGAAGAAATCGTAGAAGATAAAAAAGTTGAATAATGTTACAACCGAAAAAATATAAATACCGCAAACAGCAAAAAGGCCGCATAAAAGGGAATGCCCAGCGGGGTAACCGTTTGGCCTTTGGTATGTACGGAATTAAGACGCTTGATCCGGGCCGAATTACCGCCCGACAAATTGAAGCGGCACGTGTGGCGGCTACCCGTTATATGAAAAGGGAAGGTCAGTTGTGGATTAAAATATTCCCGGATAAACCCATTACCCAAAAACCTTTGGAAGTACGTATGGGAAAGGGTAAAGGTAACGTGGAATATTGGGCTGCCGTAGTAAAACCCGGCAAGGTATTGTTTGAAATTGACGGCGTTTCGGAAGAAATAGCCCGGGAAGCATTAAGATTGGCCGCACAAAAATTGCCTGTGCGTTGTAAATTTATCATGGCTCCCGAATTAGGTAAAAAATAATCGAATATGAAGATGCAAGAAATAAAAGCGCTAAGCGACGGTGATTTATTGGAAAAAATAAAATTGACCAAGTCGTCTTATAACAAATTGAAAATCATGCATAGCGTTTCGCCTTTGGAAAATCCGATGCAATTGCGCGAAATGCGTAAAACCATCGCGCGCTTGCTCACGGAAAAAAAGGCGAGAGGTTTAAAATAACAGATTATGGAAGCTAAAAGAAATTTACGAAAAGAAAGGGTGGGTATCGTAGTATCCAATAAAATGGATAAATCGGTAGTAGTGGCCGAAGTAAAAAAAATCAAACACCCCAAATATCATAAATTCGTTTTGCGAACCAAAAAATACATGGCGCATGACGAAAAGAACGATGCTCAAATAGGCGATAAGGTCCGTATTATGGAAACCCGCCCGTTGAGCAAAAGAAAAAGATGGAGAATTGTTGAAATAATCGAAAGAGCCAAGTAAGATGATACAGCAAGAATCAAGAGTTAAAGTAGCAGACAATACCGGTGCCAAAGAAGCATTGGTCATTCGTGTGTTGGGAGGTACCAGACGTCGTTATGCACGCATCGGAGACAAAGTAGTGGTTACCGTGAAACAGGCCACGCCTAACGGTACCATGAAAAAAGGACAAATTTCAACCGGTGTGGTGGTACGAACCAAAAAAGAAATCAGGCGACCCGACGGATCATATATCCGATTTGACGATAATGCCATTGTGCTTTTGAATGCACAAGGAGAAATGAGAGGAACCCGTGTGTTCGGTCCCGTAGCCCGGGAACTGAGGGATAAGAAATTTACAAAAATAATATCTCTTGCTTCTGAAGTATTATAAATTTAATCGCATGAAAAAATTTAAAATAAAAAAAGGAGACTTGGTCATGGTAATGGCCGGAAAAGATAAAGGGAGCAAAGGTCACGTATTGCAAGTTATTAAGGATAAAGACCGGGTGTTGGTTGAAGGTGTGAACATCGTTCAAAAGCGCGTAAAACCGACTACCGAAAACCCGCAAGGAGGGATTATTGAAAAAGAAGCGCCCATCCACATATCCAATGTGATGTTGGTGGACCCCAAAACAGGGGAGCCCACACGGGTAGGTTATAAAACGAAAGATGGTAAGAAAATACGATATTCAAAGAAATCAGGAGAACAAATATAAGTTATGAATTACGTACCGAGATTAAAAAAATTATATGTGGAAAAGGTTATTCCCGAAATGATGGAAGAGTTCGGGTATAAAAACAAAATGCAAGTACCTAAACTGCAGAAAATCGTTATCAACAGAGGAGTAGGCCAAGCCACGCAGGATAAAAAATTGGTGGACTATGCGGTGGAAGAATTGACCATGATAGCCGGTCAAAAAGCAGTGCCCACCATTTCGAAAAGAGACGTCGCCTCATTTAAATTGAGAAGAGGCATGCCCATTGGTGCCAAAGTAACTTTGCGCGGTGATAAAATGTATGAATTCCTCGATCGTTTGATAACCGTTGCCTTGCCGCGCGTTCGTGACTTTCAAGGCGTGAAGCGTGATGCATTTGACGGGAGAGGAAATTATAATTTGGGAATAACCGAACAAATTATTTTTCCGGAAATAGATTTCGATAAGATTCATAAAATTGCCGGAATGGATGTTACCTTTGTCACCTCGGCAAAGACGGATAAAGAAGCATACGCATTATTGGATAAATTAGGGTTACCGTTTAAAAAGAAAAAATAAAATATGGCAAAAGAATCGATGAAAGCCCGCGAAAGAAAACGGGCGAAATTAATAGCGAAATATGCGGAGAAACGCCGCAAACTAAAAGAAGCGGGAGACTGGGAAGCACTGCAAAGACTTCCTAAAAATTCCGTTCCTATTCGTTATCACAACCGGTGTAGCATCACGGGAAGACCGCGTGGTTACATTCGCTTTTTCGGTATATCACGTGTAACATTCCGTGAAATGGCCAATCAAGGATTGATTCCCGGCGTAAAGAAGGCAAGTTGGTAATAAAATATTGAAGATATGCATACAGATCCGATAGCAGATTATTTAACCAGAATACGAAATGCGCAAATGGCGGGGCACAGGGTAGTGGAAATACCCGCTTCGAAATTAAAAGAAAATATCACGCGCATTTTGAAAGATCAGGGTTATATCCTGAATTATAAAATGATAAAAAACGAACAAGATCATCCGGTTATTAAGATTGCCTTGAAATATGATAAAACAACCGGAGAACCCGTTATCAAAGGATTAAAAAGGGTAAGTAAACCGGGATTGAGAAAATATGCCGATGTGAAAAATTTACCCAAGGTAATCAATGGCTTAGGTATTGCCATTGTGTCCACATCCAAAGGAATAATGACCGATAAGCAAGCCCGCAAAGAAAACGTGGGTGGTGAAATTTTAGCATATATCTATTAAAACATCAACTTATGTCACGAATAGGGTTTAAACCGATAGAAATACCGTCCAATATCACTATTGATTTGAAAGACAACATTATGACCGTAAAAGGACCGTTGGGCGAATTGACACAGGAAATTAAAGACGTGGAGTTGGAGATAAAAGACAACGTTATTCATGTAAAACGTTTGTCCGAATCCAAACATCATAAATCCATGCACGGCTTGTTTCGTTCATTGATTTACAATATGATTAAAGGTGTATCGGAAGGATGGACCAAAGAATTGGAATTGGTCGGTGTGGGTTATCAAGCAAAAAACCAAGGTCAGTTGCTGGAATTGGCATTGGGTTTTTCGCATAACATTTTATTTGAGATTCCGGCCGAAGTGAAAGTGGAAACGATATCGGAAAAAGGAAAAAATCCGGTGATTAAATTAAAATCACACGACAAGCAATTGGTAGGCCAAATTGCCGCCAAAATACGTTCTTTGCGCAAGCCCGAACCTTATAAAGGAAAAGGTGTGCGCTATGTAGGTGAAGAAATCAGAAGAAAAGCAGGTAAAACAGCATAAATAATTTAGAAGGTATGGGATTAACAAAAGAAGCAAAGGCACTACGAGTACGCCGACGTATCAGAAAAAAAATAAAAGGAACCGCAGAACGTCCTCGCATGTCGGTTTTTAGAAGTAATAAAGATATTTATGTACAAATCATCGACGATACGGCCGGCATTACTTTGGCTTCGGCATCGTCGAGAGATAAAGATATAATGACAAAGGAAGGCACGAAAACCGATAAAGCCCGCATGGTAGGCGAAAAAATTGCCCGCATCGCTTTGGAAAAAGGCATTGAAAAAATTGTTTTTGACAGAGGAACGCATATATATCACGGAAGAATAAAAGCATTGGCCGAAGGGGCCAGAAAAGGAGGTTTAAAATTCTAAGATTATGTTGGAAAAGTATAAAAATGCAAAAAAAATAAATCCGGCGGGACTTGAATTGCAAGACCGTTTGGTGTCCGTTCGACGTGTTACGAAGGTAACCAAAGGTGGTAGAACATTCAGTTTTTCGGCACTCGTAGTAGTAGGTGACGGAAACGGTATAGTCGGATTCGGAGTGGGTAAATCCAAGGAAGTGCCCGATGCCATTCAAAAAGCATTGGAAAATGCCAAAAAGAATTTGGTCAAAGTGCCCGTATTGAAAGGAACTGTTCCGCACGAGCAATATGGCAAATTCGGAGGTGCAAAGGTATTTATCAAACCCGCCTCCGAAGGTACGGGAGTGATTGCAGGTGGAGCCATACGTGCCGTATTGGAATCGGCCGGCGTGCATGACGTATTGACCAAATCATTGGGTTCGTCGAATCCTCATAATGTGGTAAAAGCCACCATGGATGCCTTGCTGAAAATGCGGGATCCTTATACGGTTGCCCAACAAAGAGGAATTACCTTAAACAAATTATTTAACGGTTAAATCGAAGCAGTATGAAAAAGGTTGTTGTAACCAAAATAAAAAGTACTATTAATCGTCCTCAAAAACAAAAAAGAATTATGGAGGCATTGGGTTTGCGTAAAATCGGACAATCCCGTGAACATGTATTGACTCCTCAAATAGAAGGAATGATTAACAAAGTAAAGCATTTGGTTAAAATAGAAGAAATTTAAAGCAGAAAGGCAATGAAATTATCTAAATTAAAACCCGCAAAAGGGGCGGTAAAGCAAAATACACGATTGGGAAAAGGAGAAGGTTCCAAAAAAGGCGGAACGGCCGGACGTGGTCATAAAGGCCAAAAATCGCGTTCGGGTTATTCCAGAACATCCGGTTTTGAAGGCGGACAGATGCCTTTGTATAGAAGAGTTCCAAAATTCGGTTTTAAAAATATCAATCGTGTGGAATATACGCCCTTGAATTTATCGACCGTTCAAAATTGGGTGGAAAGCGGAAAAATTTCCGACTATATAGACGTGGATATGCTTTATGAAATGAAGTTTATTTCAAAAACCGACAAAGTAAAACTGTTGGCAAAAGGAGAATTAAAATCACCCGTTACAATTAAAGTACACAAAGCATCGCGCAAGGCGGTGGAAGCAGTGGAAAAAGCGGGCGGAAAGGTAGAATTTATCTAAAAACAAGCAGATGAAGAAAATTTGGGATACCATATTGGCTATTTGGCAAATCACCGACTTAAGACAAAAAATTATTTTTACGTTGGGATTGATTTTGGTCTATCGCTTCGGCGCACAAGTAACACTGCCCGGCATAGATCCGACCCAATTGGAAAATTTGGCAAACCAAGCGACCGGTAATCCGTTACTGGATTTATTGAATCAGTTTACCGGTGGTGCTTTTGCCAAAGCATCGGTGTTTGCCTTGGGGGTGATGCCTTATATTTCCGCCTCGATTATTGTGCAATTGATGGGAGTAGCCGTTCCTTATATTCAAAAATTACAAAAATCGGGCGAGAGCGGAAGAAAAAAAATCACCCAATTAACACGTTATCTTACATTGGCGGTTACTTTAATTCAAGGTCCCGGTTATTTATACAACCTTCATAACATTCTTCCCCGTGAAGCATTTTTATTACCGGACAGTTTATTTATTCCCGCTTCATTGGTGATTCTCTCAACCGGCACGATTTTTGCCATGTGGTTGGGCGAAAAAATAACCGATAAAGGAATAGGAAACGGTATCTCAATTCTCATTATGATAGGTATTTTGGCCAGATTGCCGCAATCGTTGTTTCAAGAATTTACGGCCCGTGTAACCAATCAGGAAGGCGGACTGATGCTATTTTTGTTTGAAATTGTCGTTTGGTTGGCCGTGATAGCCATCAGTATTTACTTGGTTAAGGCCTTTCGGCCGGTTCCCGTACAATATGCCCGGCGGACTTTGGGAGGCGGATTCGAAAGAAATATTTTCGGTTCGCGCCAATATATTCCGTTAAAATTGAATGCCGCGGGTGTGATGCCCATCATTTTTGCACAAGCCATTATGTTTATACCCTCATTGGCCGTTTCATTATCCGATTCCGATTGGGCCAAAACCATTCAGAATATATTCGGAAACATATTCGATCCTTGGTATAATGTGGTATTTTTCCTGATGGTGGTATTGTTCACCTATTTTTATACGGCCATTACGGTGCAAACCAATCAAATTGCAGACGATTTGAAACGTAGTGGCGGATTTATTCCGGGAATTCGTCCCGGTAGTCAAACCGCGGAATATTTGGATGACATTTTGTCCAAAATTACTTTGCCCGGAGCAATATTTTTGGGCATCATAGCCATTCTCCCGATTTTTGTATATCATATTTTCGGTATGCAACAATCCTGGGCGATGTTTTACGGAGGCACATCCTTGTTGATTATAGTAGGTGTGGCCATTGACACCATTCAACAAGTGGAAGCATATCTATTGAACCGTCATTATGACAACCTCCTAAAAACGGGACGAAGAAGAAACATATAAAATTTATGGCAAAACAAAAGGCAATAAAAGTTGACGGTATAATTAAAGAGGCCCTTTCCAATGCGATGTTTCGCGTAGAATTGGAAAACGGTCATATCGTAACGGCACATATCTCGGGAAAAATGCGGATGCATTATATCAAACTTTTGCCCGGTGATAAAGTGGCGGTTGAATTAAGCCCCTATGACTTAACACGGGGCAGAATAACATTCAGATACTAAAAAGAAAAAAAATGAAAGTAAGAGCATCTTTAAAAAAGAGAAGTCCGGAGGACAAGATAGTACGCCGTAAAGGGCGGTTGTATGTGATCAATAAAAAGAATCCGAAACATAAACAAAGACAAGGATAATTATGGCACGAATAGCAGGTGTTGATTTACCGAAAAACAAAAGAGGCGAAATCGCATTGACCTACATCTTTGGAGTAGGGCGCAGTCGTTCAAACGAAATATTGGCCAAAGCCGGCGTGGATCCGGATAAGAAGGTGAAAGATTGGGACGAAAAAGATATCGCATCCATCCGTAAAGTAATCGCTGATTATAAAATAGAGGGTGCACTACGTTCCGAAATTCAAATGAATATCAAACGATTGATGGATATCGGTAGTTATCGTGGAATCCGTCACCGGTTGGGGCTGCCTTTGCGCGGACAAAAGACCAAAAACAATTCACGTACGCGTAAAGGAAAACGTAAAACAGTGGCTAACAAGAAAAAAGCAACAAAATAATATAAGAATTTTGATATGGCAAAATCAAGAAGTAAAAAAAGAAAGGTTAAAGTTGATCCTATAGGAGAGGCACACATTCAGGCGACCTTTAACAACATTATTATCTCCTTGACCAATACCAAAGGAGAAGTCATTTCATGGTCGTCGGCAGGCAAGATGGGTTTTAAAGGATCGAAGAAAAATACGCCTTATGCCGCCCAAGTTGCGGCGGAAGATGCCGCTAAAGTGGCCTACGAAGCCGGGTTGCGCAGGGTGAGAGTTTTTGTAAAAGGACCCGGAAACGGAAGAGAAGCGGCTATCCGTACCATTCATAATAACGGAATTGAAGTCATTGAAATAATAGATGTCACACCGATACCTCATAACGGTTGCAGACCGCCGAAAAGAAGAAGAGTTTAATTAAATAAGAAAAGAATTATGGCACGATACAGAGGACCAAAAACCAAAATAGCACGGCGTTTCGGCGATCCGATATTCGGACCCGATAAGTATTTTGAACGCAGAAAATACCCTCCCGGACAACACGGGTTGATGCGAAAAAGAAGAAAAAAATCGCAATATGCCATCCAATTGGATGCCAAAATAAAAGCCAAACATATTTACGGCATCTTGGAACGCCAATTTAAAAATACATTTAAAAAAGCAGCTCAGGCAGGGGGCAATACAGGGGAAGTATTGCTTCAATTATTGGAATCCCGTTTGGATAATGTAGTTTATCGCATGGGAATTGCTCCTAGCCGGAGAGCAGCCAGACAACTTGTTTCACATAAACATATCACCGTCAATGGAAAAGTAGTAAATATCCCCTCATTTACCTTGCGTCCGGGCGATGTGGTAGGCGTGCGAACCAAGTCCAAAAGTTTGGAAACCATACAGGAATCATTAAAAAACCGTTCCAATCAATACGACTGGCTTACATGGAATGATGAAAAAATGGAAGGCACCTTCGTTAATGTACCCGAAAGGATGCAGATTCCTGAAAATATTGAAGAACACTTAATTGTGGAATTGTATTCTAAATAATCTAATTAACTTAATTGCAATGACCGGATTAAAAAATAATTTTCAGATACCCAGTGAAGTTAATGAACTCGAATCCCATGATTTTCAGGCCAAATTCGATTTCAAACCTTTGGAACCCGGATTCGGATTAACCATCGGTAATGCACTGCGACGCGTGCTTCTGTCGTCGTTGGAAGGATATGCCATTACTTCCATTCACATTCAAGGTATTCCTCACGAGTTCAGTACTATCGAAGGCGTTGTTGAAGATGTAACAAGTATTGTGTTGAATTTTAAACAAATCCGCTTTAAACCCAATGAACCTAATGCGGAAGAAGAACGCGTTCATGTAACTTTACAAGGTAAGGAACAATTTACAGCCGGAGATTTACAGGCCTTTATTCGAAATTTCAAGATCCTTAATCCCGATTTGGTATTAATGAATACCGACGGAAAAGTAAAAATAGACCTTACGATAGAAATTAGTAAAGGACGCGGGTATGTCACATCCGAAGAAAATAAAAAACCCGATATGCCTTTCGGCACCATCTTTATGGATGCTATTTTCTCCCCGATAAAACATGTAAATTATAATATTGAAAATTATCGGGTGGGACAAAAAACCGACTATGAGCGGTTGATAATCGAAGTAAAAACGGACGGTTCCATTACGCCGCGTGAAGCATTGGCCGAATCGTCAAAAATTCTTATTCGTCATTTCGTATTGTTTTCCGATGAAAAACTGATGATTTCCAATGAAGAAAAAAAGGAAAACAACTCCATAGACGAACAATTGCTGAATATGAGCGGACTGTTAAAGACCAAAATCGAAGAACTCGGTATCGGACAACGCTCGCTTAATTGCCTTAAAGCGGCCGATGTAAATACTTTGGGCGACTTGGTGCAATATAATAAGAACGACTTATTAAAATTGAGAAATTTCGGTAAAAAATCCTTGCAAGAATTGGAAAAAATTGTGGAGGAAAAAGGTTTGACATTCGGAATGGATTTGTCAAAATATAAGATTGATTAATTAACGGATTTATTAAGAAGAAAAAATTATGAGACATAATAAGAAATTTAATCACTTGGGAAGGAAATCCGCACATCGCAAAGCGATGCTGAGCAATATGGCCAATTCTTTAATAGAACACAAACGTATTCATACTACGTTGGCTAAGGCCAAGGCCTTACGCATGTATCTCGAACCCCTTATCACACGGAGTAAAGAAGATACCATGCATAACCGGCGTATGGTGTTCAGAAAATTAAAAAACAAATATGCCGTAACCGAACTGTTCCGTAATATTTCTCAAAAAATCGGCGACCGCCCGGGTGGATATTTGAGAATTATCAAATTGGGGAATCGTTTGGGCGATAATGCCGAAATGGCTTTAATCGAATTTGTGGATTACAATACTACTTATACCAAAGAAGAAAAAGTTAAGAAAACAAGAAGAAGACGCCGGAAGAAAAAGGTTGAGCAAGCTCCTGCTGAAAATCAAACTCAGCAAAATACGGAAGAACAAGCCGGAGAAAACGAAAATTCCGGAACCGAAAACAGCGAAAAATAAAAATCTTTTTTCGAATTTTAATAAAAACTGCCTTTTTACAGGCGGTTTTTTTATTTATGTATTATATTAACGTCAAATAAAAGAATTATGGGAGCAATTGAATTTATACATGCCAGACAAATTTTTGACTCCAGAGGAAATCCTACCGTAGAAGTGGAAGTAATAACGGATTTGGGTGGATTCGGTCGTGCTGCCGTTCCTTCGGGTGCTTCGACCGGCGCCTTGGAAGCATTGGAATTGCGCGACGGATGTGATGAATATCATGGCAAATCCGTATTTAAAGCCATTGAAAATATTCATGAACATATCTTCCCCGCCCTAAAAGGTATCAATGTGTTCGATCAACCCATGATTGATGCCATTATGTTGTCACTTGACGGAACCGAAAACAAATCCAAACTCGGAGCCAATGCGATATTGGGCGTTTCTTTGGCCGCTGCAAAGGCAGCCGCAGACGAATTGGGAATGTCATTATTTAAATATTTGGGCGGACCGAATGCCAAAACCCTGCCCGTACCCATGATGAATATTGTCAATGGCGGTTCGCATTCCGATGCACCCATTGCTTTTCAGGAATTTATGATTATTCCAACCGGAGCAGAGACCTTTACACATGCCATGCAAATGGCTACCGAAGTTTTTCATGGATTGAAAAAGATATTAAAAGAGCGCGGATTAAATACCGCTGTGGGCGATGAAGGCGGATTTGCACCCGCATTTGAAGGAACCGAAGATGTAATAGAAACCATTTTGGCAGCCGTTAAATCCCAAAACTATAAACCGGGGGAAGATTTTATGTTGGCATTGGATGTGGCCGCTTCGGAATTTTACAAAGACGGCATTTATGACTATACGATTTTCGAGGGACCCAAGGGAACCAAGAAAACACGTGAACAACAGGTGGCTTACCTGGAAGAACTGGTCTCGAAATATCCCATCATATCCATCGAAGACGGCATGGCGGAAGACGATTGGGAAGGGTGGAAATTACTCACACGGCGTTTAGGTGACAAAATACAATTGGTAGGAGACGATCTATTTGTCACCAATACCAAAATCCTTGAAAAAGGTATTAAAGAAGGAATAGCAAATGCCATTCTGATCAAACTTAATCAAATCGGTACGCTGACCGAAACTTTGGAAGCCATCGAAATGGCGCACAAGGCGGGCTATAAAGCCGTCATATCCCACCGGTCGGGCGAAACGGAAGATACTACCATTGCCGATTTGGCGGTAGCCACCAATGCGGGACAAATCAAAACCGGCTCGCTTTCCCGAACAGACAGAATGGCCAAATACAATCAATTATTACGCATCGAAGAAGAACTAAAACCCGTTGGCGTATATCCGGGAATGCGGGTTTTTCAATAATAAAATCGATAAAAATGCCTCCGATAAGGAGGTTTTTTTATCGGTAGCATGCATCATTTCGATTAGTCCGGATGAAGGCGGGTTTAAGATGAGGTGATTTAATAAGATTCGAATTTATTTACCACTTTTTCAAGACTTTCTTTGCTTCCTACGATGGTGAGAATATCGCCTAAGCGAAGGCGGGTATATCCATGGGTAAATACCGTATTGTTTTTTCGCTTTAAAGAAAGAATTATGATATCATGGGGTAATTTTAAATCCCGAATATGAAGTCCGGCCAAATCGGGATTTCTTATTTCCACATCCGTGGCATCGGTATGGCCATCGTCGCCTAAGATGATTTCCATAGCTTGAGGCGAACGAACCGTATGCTCAAGCATATTTACCATGGCCGACATGGGTTCAATGGTAATGGCACCCAGTTTTTTCATCGGTTCCATATATTTTGCCGTATGTACCGTGGCTACGGTCATTTTCGGACCCAAATTTTCATACAACCATTCGGCAATTCTGTAATTTATTCGGTCTTCGGGGTGCAGAAGCACAAAAGCATCTGCCGGTTTCCAATTGATTTTTTTGAGGAACAAGGGTGAATATTCTTCCACTTGAATAACGGGTAGGTCTTTTCTTGATATATTTTGTGAGGTAATAATGGATACGTCCCATCCTTTTTTTTGAAGCGATTTGGCAAGATTTGCCGAGACATTGTCGTAAGAAAATATATAGGCCCGTTTCCCTTTATCTTTCAAAAAAACACGGGGTTTTTTGTGAGATTCATGCACAAAATTCAACGCGAATTTAAACAAGGGCGGTCCCACCAATTGGTTTAAAATAATCATGGCAATAACAACCGTTTCAAATTCTTTTCCCCATTCGGGAAACGTATTGCCTACCAAAGTGGCCAACCCGATGGCCACGCCTGCTTGGGTTACATACGGCATCCAGCCCACCCATAAATATCTTTTCGGATCGCGTACCCAAAAAACGCCGATGGCATTGGCAATGATTAATGTAATAATTCTAATCACAAAAAATAATACGGCCAATCCCATAACCGATTGAAGGGTTTGTAAGGATAAAGAAGCACCGGTTAAGGTAAAAAACAATACTAATATGAAAGGTAATATCTCTTCCAAAAAGTCTTCGAAATCCTGCCTGTATGAAGTATAATTTACTACATAGAAACTTGCTGTGATGGCAGATAACAATGGTTCCATCTCGAAGGCATGATTAAAAATACGATAGGAATAGGATTCCAAATAATGCGTGACGAAATAAATTCCGTATGCCAAGATCAGTAAAAGAATGATTTTTACACTCTTTATCCAATGTGTACGCAAGACCCATTGAATAAGAATCCCGAAAATCAAACCCAAAATAACGGATAGAAGAATGCCCAGAATCAAAAAGACATAAAAAACAAAGTCGGTTTCCGCTCCCTGAATAACCGCCCGGGCGTAAGCAAATGTGATGGAAAATAATACAATGACCAGTACATCTTTGAGTACGGTTACTCCCATAACCGTTTTGGTAAACGGCCCTCTTGCGCGAATTTCATTAATTATTGCTACGGCCGAAGATGGTGAACGGGCGACAAATACCGTTCCGAATAAAATGGCGATTGCAAGGCGTGACACCTTGTCAAGTTGTTGCATGAAGGGAATATAATCACTGATATAATAAATAAATACACTGCTCAGAATAAAAGTTACAAATAACTGGGCGATGGTCATCCGCCGGATACTTTTAATTCTGCTTCTCAACTCATTGATATGCAGTTCCGCCCCTGCAGAAAAGGCAATAATAGCCAGAGATAGTTCAATAATAAAATTGAGATGTGAAATGGTTTCTTCCGGAAGAAAATGTAAAAGTGAATTGCCCGCCACAATCCCCAATAAAATAATACCGGTAATGAGCGGAAATTTGAATTTTTTTTGAAAGAATAAAGCAAACTGATAAGCCGCCATCGATACTAACCCGAAAGCAATAAAATCTTTTAGCCATATAAACCAATCGATATGGGGGGATTTTTCAATGCTAAGAATATTGACCGTCAGCAAGTTATCAAAAAAACATATCATGAGCCGGATATTTGTCGTCTCCGAAAGCAAAATAATGAAAAAATTAAGGAAATAATGATGCTTTTGTTTGATACGGAAAAATATTCTTCCATTCGTGCCGAGATTGGCTTTCTATTTTATTTTATCAAATCCCGCATTTGACCTTTATCGTGTTATTGGCTGTATTTTTTACCTTATAATACTTACCTTTGCAAGCAAACAACGGATTTTATGAAATATCGAACCCATACTTGTGGAGAATTGCGACTTTCGGATGTAGGCAAAAAAGTGGTTTTAAGCGGTTGGGTCCAACGGATCCGTGACTTGGGCGCAGTGCTTTTTGTCGATTTACGCGACCGCTACGGAATTACGCAATTGGCTTTTTATGAAGAAAATAAAGAACTCTTGGAAGAAGCCGCAAAATTAGGACGCGAATTTGTCATCATGGCTGAAGGCACGGTAACCGAAAGAGAAAGCAAAAACAAAAAACTTCCTACGGGCGACATTGAAGTGAAGGTGGACAAACTCACCGTGCTCAATGCATCGAAAGTGCCGCCCTTTACCATAGAAGATCAAACGGATGGTGGCGAAGAAATTCGTGCTAAATACCGCTATTTGGATATCCGGCGCAATCCGTTGAAAAATAATTTGATTTTCCGGTCACGCGTCACCCAAGCCGTTCGAAACTACTTGACCGAACAAGGTTTTATCGATATAGAAACGCCGTATTTGATTAAATCCACACCCGAAGGAGCCCGGGATTTTGTGGTGCCTTCCCGCTTGCATCCGGGACAATTTTACGCCCTTCCCCAATCGCCGCAGACTTTTAAACAATTATTAATGGTAGGCGGAATGGATAAGTATATGCAAATTGTCAAATGTTTTAGAGATGAGGATTTAAGAGCCGACCGTCAACCCGAATTTACCCAAATCGATTGCGAAATGTCTTTTGTCGAACAAGAAGATGTGTTGCAAACCTTTGAAGGACTCATTAAACATTTATTAAAGAAATTTCATGGTATAGACACCGGCGATTTTCCCCGTATGACCTTTGCGGAAGCCATGGAACGTTATGGCACGGACAAACCCGACATCCGTTTCGGAATGGAATTGGGCGAAATAACGGACTTGGTGAAGAACAAAGATTTTAAAGTCTTCTCTTCATCGGAATATACCGCCGGTATTGCCGTCCCGGAAGCGGCGAATTTTTCTCGTAAACAAATCGATGAACTTACCAAATGGGTGCAACGACCCCAAATCGGTGCCAAAGGTTTGGTTTGGGTAAAATACAACGAAGACGGGTCTTTTAAATCTTCCGTAGATAAATTTTTTAACGAAGAAGATTTCAAACAATGGGCAGAACGCATGCAAGCCCGTCCCGGTGATTTGATGTTGGTTTTATCGGGAAATAAAGAAGCCACCCGCAAACAACTCGGTGCATTGCGTATGGAAATGGGCGAACGTTTGGGATTACGCAAATCGGACGAATTCGCTCCGCTTTGGGTATTGGATTTTCCCTTGCTGGAATGGGACGAAGAAACCGGTCGCTATCACGCCATGCATCATCCTTTTACTTCACCGAAGCCCGAAGATATTCACTTCCTCGAAACCGATCCCGGACGAGTGCGTGCCAATGCTTACGACTTGGTATTGAACGGCAATGAAATTGGCGGTGGGTCCATCCGTATTCATGACAGGGAATTACAACAAAAGATGTTTAAACTGCTCGGCTTTTCGGACGAAGAAGCCCAACGTCAATTCGGTTTTCTTATGAATGCTTTTGAATACGGCGCTCCGCCCCATGGCGGAATTGCTTTGGGCCTGGACCGTTTGGTAGCTATTTTGGCAGGGAAGGAAAGCATTCGCGATTTTATTGCTTTTCCTAAAAATAATGCCGGGCGAGATGTCATGATTGATGCCCCCGATTATATTTCGGAAGAACAATTGAAAGAATTGCACTTGCGTTTGGATTTGGATTAACTCCCCGGATTATTGTTCTTTTAATGCGCGGGCAATGTCGGTCAATTCCCTGTACCACGCCTTTCCGAATTTTCGGATAAGTGGTTCTTTTAAAAATTGATAAAGCGGAATTTTTAATTGCTCTCCCAATTTACATGCCGGCGAACATATTTCCCAGCGATGATATTGCACGGCGGTAAAATCCTTGTATTCCTTTAACCGAACCGGATATAAATGACAGGAAATAGGTTTTTGAAAATTTATTTCTCCCTTCCGGTAAGCCAGTTCAATGGCACACATTGCAATTCCTTTGTCGTCAAAAACCGTATAAGCACATTCTTTTCCGTCAATAAGAGGCGTAACCGTATCGCCGTCGCTATCCGTAACATATACACCTTGTTTTTCCACCGCTTCAATACCTTGCGGACGCATAAATTTCTTGACTTGCGGATAAATTTCTTTTAAAATAAATTTTTCTTCTTCCTCCAGCGGAGCCCCCGAATCGCCTTGCACACAACATTCTCCTTTACACGCTTCCAGATCGCACACAAATTTTTCTTTTATCAAATCGATCGATACGATGGTTTTGCCTATTTCAATCACAAAAATTATTTTTTGCAAATTTTGAAAAATAAAATGCAATGTCAAAGGTTGTAAGGATTTTTATTATCTTGCTTTTAAAACTAAAATTATGAATCCTTTTTTGATTTTTATTTTATTTCTCTTATTCGTTTTGGCTTTCGATATGTTTTTTATCGTCAAACAACAAACGGCGGTTATTGTCGAACGCTTGGGAAAATTTCATTCCGTTCGCTATGCCGGATTGCATTTCAAATTGCCGATTATCGACCGATTGACCAAACGAATAAACTTGCGTATTCAACAATTGGATGTCAATGTGGAAACCAAAACCAAGGATGATGTATTTGTCCATTTAAAAGTTTCCACGCAATATCAAATTCCCAAGGATCGCGTAAAAGACGCGTATTATAAACTCGAAAACCCGTGGGAACAAATCACTTCATATATTTTCGATGTGGTCCGTGCCGAAGTGCCCAAGATGCGATTGGACGACGTCTTCGAACGAAAAGATGATATTGCCATTGCGATTAAACGGGAATTGAATGATGCCATGATTGATTACGGATACAATATTATTAAAACTTTGGTCACCGATATAGATCCCGATGCACAAGTAAAAGCCGCCATGAACCGCATCAATGCAGCCGAGCGTCAAAAAATCGCCGCCCAGTACGAAGGAGACGCCCAACGCATACTTATCGTAGAACGTGCCAAAGCCGAAGCCGAAAGCAAACGCTTGCAAGGTAAAGGTATTGCCGACCAACGGCGCGAAATTGCCAAGGGATTGGAAGAATCGGTAGATGTGCTTAATAAAGCGGGTATTAATCCGCAAGAAGCAAGCGCCCTTATTATTATCACCCAACATTACGACACTTTGCAAGCCATCGGCCAAGACTCCAAATCCAACTTGATTCTTATTCCCAACCGTCCCGAAGTGGCCAGTACCATGCTAACCGACTTAATCACTTCGCTTTCAGCCGCGGGTAAGGTAATCGAATCTTCAAACGACGATAAAAAGAAAGAATAAAATCCGAAAAATTAGTTGATCATGGGTGGCGGACATCACCATCATCATATATCCGGCAAAAATTTGGGATTAGCCATCGTGCTCAATGTTTTGATCACACTTGCCCAAATTATCGGAGGCGTGATATCGGGTAGTTTGGCCCTTATTTCCGATGCTTTACATAATTTTTCAGATGTATTGAGTTTGATTATTGCCTATGCGGCTCATAAAATTTCCCGTCGCAAACAAAGTTATATTCAAACCTACGGCTTCAAACGTGCCGAAGTGATTGCGGCTTTTATTAACGCTTCCACGCTGATTATGGTCGCCGTATATCTGATTGCCGAATCCATAAAACGTTTTTTCGTTCCCGAAGAAGTCAATTCGAACATGGTGATATGGCTGGCCGGATTTTCCATTTTAGCCAACGGAATCAGTGTATTACTCTTGATGCGCGATTCCAAACATAACTTAAACATGCGGGCCGCATATTGGCATTTGATGTCCGATATGCTCACTTCCGTAGCCGTACTGGCGGGCGGATTGGTGATGAAATATACCGGATTCTACGGCGTGGATGCCATCCTTTCCATCGGTATTGCCGCATATTTATTGATTTTGGGCGGAAAACTTTGGTATGAAGCATTTGAAATACTCATGGAGTTTGCTCCCAAAGAAATTGATATTGCCGAACTGAACCGAAAAGTAAAACAAATAAAAGGTATTAAAAACATGCATCACGTGCATTTATGGCGACTAAACGAACATGATATCCATCTTGAAGCGCATTTGACCTTTGAAGAGGATATTCCACTCTCAGAATTTGACAAAATTTGTGAACAAGTGGAAGAAATAATGCAAAAAGATTTCGGAATTACCCATACGAATTTACAACCCGAATTTAACCGGAAAGATTCGCAAATGATTATTATTCAGGACGAAAAGACCACCGCTACACCTTGAGTGCGGCCGGTATATAGCCAAAGACCTCTATTAAACAAGCCAATGGTCATTTTTTCCTAGCGCTATTTTTAGTAAATTTGAATTAAAAATTCGGTATGCAAGATTCGCGTGATATTTTACAAAAAAAGATAAGTTTCGAAGAATTTAAAAAGCAAGTTATCGACGATTATAAATTGATTAACCTAAGTCGTCAAATGAGTTTGTTGGGCAGGCGCGAAGTATTGTCCGGCAGAGGGCAATTCGGTATTTTCGGCGACGGAAAAGAATTACCCCAAATCGCATGGGCAAAGGTATTTAAGCCCGGGGATTTCCGCTCGGGATATTATCGCGACCAAACATTCATGATGGCCATCGGCAAATTGACACCCGAACAATTTTTTGCCCAACTTTACGGTCATCCCGACCTGAAATACGAACCTCATTCCGGCGGAAGGCAAATGAATAATCACTTTGCCACACCATTGATCGATGAAAATAAAAAATGGTTGAATCTTGTAGAACTTAAAAATTCGGCATCCGATATCTCACCTACCGGCGGACAAATGCCCCGGCTAACCGGTCTGGCCCAAGCATCCAAAATTTATCGCCATGTAAAAGAATTGAAAAAATATGCCGAGAAATTTTCCGATAACGGCAATGAAATTGCTTGGGGAACAATAGGAAATGCCAGTACCGCCGAAGGACTGTTTTGGGAAACCGTCAATGCCGCCGGCGTATTGCAAGTACCTATGGTCATCAGTATTTGGGATGATGAATACGGTATTTCCGTTCATGCCAAAGACCAAACCACCAAAGAAAATATTTCCGAAATACTGAAAGGTTTTCAACGGGACGAAAACGGCGAAGGTTTTGAAATATTCACGGTCAAAGGATGGGATTATCCCGCCTTGCTCGAAACTTATGCCCAAGCGGAAAAAATAGCCCGTACCGAACATGTCCCCGTAATTATTCATGTAACCCAACTTACCCAACCCCAAGGGCATTCTACTTCCGGTTCACATGAAAGATATAAATCGCCCGAGCGTTTGCAATGGGAAAAAGAACACGACGGAATAGTCAAAATGCGACAATGGATTTTGGAAAATGAATTGGCCGATGAAGAAACGCTCGATCAAATTGAAAACGAAGCAAAAAAAATAGCCAAACAAGCCGCCAAAACCGCTTGGAAAAACTATACCGATCCCATTAAAAATGCTAAAAAGGAACTCTTGACCATTCTTGCCGAAATTCTCAAAGAAACCGGGTATAAAAAAGAAATCGAAGGGCTCGCATTGGAATTGGCCAAAAACAAAGAACCCAAAAGAAGACATATCGGAAAGGCCGCCCGCCAGGCCCGCTTGCGAATCGCCGGCGAAAATTATGAGGCGAAAAACAAATTAATTAGTTGGTTGAATAAATGGTTGGCCGAACAACAAGAAAAATATGATACATTCCTATTTACGGACGACCCCAAAGACGAAAAGGTAATGCAATCCGTGCCGCCCCGTTATGAGGAGGATGCCCCCATGGTGGACGGTCGCATCGTGTTGCGGGACAATTTTGATAAACTTTTTGCCAAATATCCCCAATTGGTGGCATTCGGTGAAGATGTGGGAAAAATCGGCGATGTCAATCAAGGTATGGAAGGTTTGCAAAAAAAATACGGCGAATACCGTATTTTCGATACCGGAATCCGTGAAACAACCATTATAGGACAAGGATTCGGAATGGCTTTGCGGGGCTTGCGTCCTATTGCGGAAATTCAATACTTGGATTACATACTTTTTGCGCTACAAACCATCTCCGACGACGTGGCCACACTCCATTATAGAAGTGCGGGACAACAAATGGCTCCGATTATAATTCGTACTCGCGGACACCGTTTGGAAGGCATCTGGCATTCCGGCTCGCCCATGAACGGGGTGCATACCCTTTCGAAGGGTATGTATATTCTGGTCCCCCGCGACATGACCCGCGCAGCCGGATTTTACAACACCTTGATGGACCTCAACAATCCCGCCTTGATCGTGGAGAGTTTGAACGGCTATCGATTGAAAGAAAAAATGCCGGCCAATTTGGGTGAATTTAAAACCCCCATTGGCGTGGTCGAAACCTTACGTCGAGGTCGTGATATCACATTGGTTTCCTACGGATCCACTTTGCGTTTGGTACGAGAAGCCGCAGAAGAGTTAGCCAAATTGGGTATCGATGCCGAAGTGATTGACATTCAATCTCTCTATCCATTCGATACGCCCAAAGATATAGTGAAAAGCGTCAAAAAAACCAACCGTTTGATGATTATTGATGAAGATGTGTCGGGTGGAGCGAGTGCCTATATTCTCGATCAAATTCTAAATAAACAAAATGCATGGATTTATCTCGATTCGCCACCCGTTACCGTTCATGCAAAGGATCATCGCCCGGCTTATGCCACCGATGGCGATTATTTTTCCAAACCGTCCGTAGAAGATATAATGGAAGCCGTATATAACGTGATGAATGAAAATGATCCGGGCAAGTTTCCGTATTAAAATTTTTTTTTAATTTTATAGGGAAAAATTAATGCCTATGTATCCCTTATTCGATTATGCCGCAGGAGCTTGGCAAGGAATTGTGTTTTTTGCCGTAGCAATTCTCCTTGCAGTCCTGGTAATTTATCTTATCATTAAAGGAAGCAAAAAATAATAACCCGGCACTAACGGGTAAAATATGAAATCAGTTCATGATGAAATATTCATGAACAAATTTAGTATGAATAAATTTCCGTTAAATCTCCGTAGATTTGCGGAAAATTTTTTATTATCATGACCGAATCCTTGATTGCGTCCATTCAAACGGCTCTAAAAGAATTGTATAATCTAACCGACTATTCGGTGGAATTGACTCCTACGCGAAAAGGAATCGAAGGAGACTATACCTTTACCGTTTTTCCACTGGCTAAAATTTTGAAAAAAGCTCCACCCCGAATAGCGGAAGAAATAGGTGAGTATGTCGCCAAACACAATGCGGATATAAAAAAATATAACGTGGCCGGCGGTTTTTTGAATTTTCTATTGAACGACAAAGTATTTGCCCGGTTCGTAAAAGAAAATTATTCCAATGATCAATTCGGTATTCAAACCGAGCAACAAGGCAAAAGCGTCATGGTTGAATATTCTTCTCCCAATACCAATAAACCTTTGCATTTAGGTCATATCAGAAATAATCTTTTGGGTTATTCAATTTCCGAAATTATCAAAGCCACCGGAAAACCCGTCATAAAGACCCAAATCATCAATGATCGAGGCATACATATTTGTAAATCCATGTTGGCTTGGCAAAAATTCGGCAAGGGCGAAACGCCCGAATCCACCGGAATGAAAGGCGACCATTTGGTAGGTAAATATTATGTGGAATTTGACAAGCATTACCGCAAACAAGTCGAAGAGTTGGTTAAAGCCGGAATGGCTGAAGAACAAGCCAAAAAAGAAGCCCCTATATTAAAAGAAGCCCAAGAAATGCTTAGAAAATGGGAAGAAGGCGACCCGCAAATAAGACAATTATGGGAGAAGATGAACAATTGGGTATTAGAAGGTTTTAAGGAAACTTATCAAGAACTTGGCGTTGATTTTGACGTGGAATATTTCGAAAGTGATACCTATCTATTAGGGAAGTCCATTGTAGAAGAAGGCCTTCGAAAAGGAATATTTTACCGGAAAGAAGATGGCTCCGTATGGGTAGATCTTTCCGAAGAAGGACTAGACGAAAAACTCTTGCTTCGTGCCGACGGCACTTCGGTTTATATCACCCAAGATTTGGGGACGGCTGTAAAACGGTTCTCCGAATTCGATATCGACACATTGATTTATGTAGTAGGTAACGAGCAAGATTATCATTTCAAAGTCCTATTCACTATTTTGAAAAAACTAGGTTATCCTTGGGCCGAAAAACTCTATCATCTATCTTACGGAATGGTGGAATTGCCCGACGGAAAAATGAAATCTCGTGAAGGAACCGTTGTCGATGCCGATGATTTACTGAAAAAAATGTTTCAAACGGCAAAAAAACTATCCGAAGAATTGGGAAAAGTAGAAGGATTTTCTCCCGAAGAACAAAAACGTATATATAATATAATAGGTAAAGCCGCCTTAAAATATTATTTACTTAAAGTCGATCCCAAAAAAGAAATACTGTTCGACCCCGTTAAATCTATCGATTTTAACGGAAATACCGGACCTTTCCTTCAATATGCCTATGTCCGAATCCATTCTCTGATAAAAAAGGCAGGTGATTATAATTTTGAAGGCGAAATTTCTCAACTCGATGCCCGCGAAAAAGAATTGATAAATAGCATTTCCCAATTTCCCGATATTGTTTATTCGGCGGCCCGCGGACTGAATCCTGCTATCTTAGCCAATTATATCTATGCACTGGTCAAAACATATAATTCATTTTACCAAAGTTTATCCGTATTGCAAGCACCTGACGAAAAAACCAAAAATTTCCGCTTGGCGCTCTCCCGGTTGACCGGACAGGTCATAAAAAACGGGTTAAATCTTCTGGGAATTGAAGTTCCCGAAAAAATGTAACAAAAAATATGAAAGCAAGTTACCTTCTAATATTCTCACTATAAGCACTTTATGTCATAAAAAAAAGAAATAAAAGAAAAATTTAAAAAAAATACAGAAAACACTTGACAAAGGGGGGTCAAATGTTGTATCTTTGTATCCGATTTCTTTGAAAGACCTTAGAATTTACAAATTACTTTTATTGTATAAATAAGATGATGTTGTTGTAAAACAACCGCTCAATGATACGAATGCCGGCGAGTTCGTTGCACTTCATGCCGGAAACAAAAAAATATTACTTCAGGTCTTGACAACAGCAAAAAGATGTTGTATATTTGCAACCGCTCTTTTGAGAAAAGATTTGAGATGAAAATACGGTGAAGAATTGTTAAAATAACCGTCTCAAACTTTAACAAAAACTTTAACATTCTAACTATTGACAAGCGGTAAAAAATGTTGTATATTTGCAACCGCTTTTTGAGGGAGCATGACAGATGGAGTTTGGAGTGAGAAAATTATAAGGAATAGATCATTGACATGACAGGCGTTTAGAAGTAGCAATA
>Ga0256835_1000186_pt1 | contig 50490 bp, 53 predicted proteins | sample PIR30metaG_FD_185972 | JGI IMG/M metagenome (GOLD analysis project Ga0256835, IMG submission 185972) | Hydrothermal vent microbial communities from East Pacific Rise, Pacific Ocean - PIR-30 | ecosystem: Environmental > Aquatic > Marine > Hydrothermal vents | place: Pacific Ocean: East Pacific...
GACCAGAGCCGGTCCGGCCCCGGGTAGTCGGGGGCGCCCTCGTAGAGGAAGACGGTGGCGCCCAGGATCAGGCTGCCGAAGATCGCCCAGGGGCCCATCATCCAGCCGATGTCGGTGAACCAGAACAAGAGCTCGCCGCGCTGCAGGTCGAAGAGGTGGGCCATGTCCTGGGCCGCCTTCAAGGGAAAGCCGGCGTGGTAGTGGACGGTGCCCTTGGGGCGGCCGGTGGTGCCCGAGGTGTAGATCAGCATGAAGGGGTCCATGCTGCCCATCGGCAGGGTGGCGGCGGGGGCGGTCACCGACCGCATCGCCTCGTGCCACCAGACGTCCCGGGCCTCGTCGAAGGGGACCTCGATCCCCAGCCTTCGCACCACCAGGGTCTTGGGCGTGCCGGCGATCCGCGCCGCTTCGTCGGCCACCGGCTTCATCGCCACCGGCCGGCCGCGGCGGAAGAAGCCGTCGGCGGTGACGAGCAGGGTGGCGCCCGAGTCCTTCAGCCGGGTGGCCACCGCCTCGGCGCCGTAGCCGGAGAAGATCGGCACCAGGATGGCGCCGATCCGGGCCACCGCCAAGGCGGCGATCGCCGTCTCCGGGATCATCGGCAGGAAGAGCCCTACCCGGTCGCCCTTTTCCACCCCGAGCGATCGCAGGAGCGCGGCCGCGTGGCCGACCTCGCGTTCCAGCTCGCGGTAGGTGAGCCGGGTCACCCTGCCGTCCTCGCCCTCCCAGACCAGGGCGAGCTGCTGGGCCAGGCCGCGGGCGAGGTGCTGGGTGACGGCGACGTGGGCCAGGTTCAGCTTGCCGCCGACGAACCACTCGGGCCAGGCCGGCCCCCGGGAGAGGTCGACGAACTCCTGGTAGGGCTCGAACCACTCGACGCCGATTTGCTCGAGGGTCGCCGCCCAGAAGCGGTCCATCGCCTCCACCGAGAGCTGGTAGAGCGCCGGGTAGTCGGGGGTGCCGAGCCGCTCCATCAGGCGCTTTAAGTGGCTCTTCTCGGTGTACTCCGGGCTCGGGTACCAGACCGGTTTCATCGTTTCCTCCCTAGAATCCGGCTCCAAAACGTTTTCTGCGCCGGGTTTTCCTTGGCCTGCTCGGAGGCGGGCGAGGGGGTGATCAGCGCCCGCAGGAACTCCTCCACCCCGGCGCGTTTTTTGGGGTCCTTTTCCAAGAGTCCCTGCACCGCCCGCACCAGGCGGGGGTTCTTGTCCTTGAGCGGGGGCGGGGTCTGGGTCAGGTGGGCGGCCAGCAGCTCCTCGAAGGTCTCCCCGTAGAAGGGGCGTTTCCCGGTCAGCAGCTCGTAGGCCAGGACCCCGAAGGAGTAGGCGTCGGAGGCCGGCGTCCCCTCCCCGCCCTGGAAGAGCTCCGGGGCCATGTAAAAGGGGCTCCCGGCGCGCTCCAGGGGGGAGCGGTCCTCGCGGGTCTTGGCCACCCCGAAGTCGCCCAGCTTGGCGGTCTCCCCCCGCAGGAAGACGTTGGCCGGCTTGACGTCCTGGTGCACGATGCCGAGCCGGTGCAGGTGGCTGAGGGCGGCGGCGATCTGGCGCAGGATCGAGAGGGCCCGTTCCCGGCCCAGGGGGCCCTTTTGCAGGCGGTCCTCGAGGCTCCCCTCCTCGAAGTACTCCAGCGCCAGGAAGGCCTCCTTGCCGTAGGGCTTGCCGGCGATGCCCTTGACCAGGTTGGGGTGGGAAAGCCCCAGCGAGAGGCGCACCTCCCGGGCGAACCGCTCGGCCAGGGCGGGATCCCGGTGGACCTCGCTGCGGGGGATCTTCAGCGCCACCGGCCGGCCGTCCGGCGCCCGGGCCAGGTAGACCTGCCCGGTGGTGCCCAAGCCGAGCAGCAGCTCGAGCTTGAAGTCCTCTCGCCGGAGGCCGCGGCTCATTCGAGGAGGATCGCCTCGCCGGGCTTGAGCGCGCGGCCCTCGAAGCCGAGCGCCTCGGCCCGGGCCACGAAGGCCTCGCCGTCCTGTTCGATCGGCGGGAAGGTGTTGTAGTGGATTGGCACCACCGCCTTGGGCCGGAGCAGCTCAAGCGCCCTCAAGGCGTCGTCCGGGCCCATGGTGAAGGTGTCGCCGATGGGCAAGAGGGCGAGGTCGAGCCCCACCTCGCCGACCAACCGCATGTCGGAGAAGAGGGCGGTGTCGCCGGCGTGGTAGATGCGCTTGCCCCCCGTCTCGATGACCACGCCCATGGGCATGCCGCCGTAGGTGCCGTCGGGGAAGGAGGAGGAGTGCCAGGCGGGGAAGAACTTGAGCCAGCCGCCCTCGAAGGCGTAGCTGCCCCCGATGTTCATCGGCCAGGCGTCGGCCCCCTTGGCGGAGGCGTAGCTGGCGATCTCGAAGGTGGAGACCACCTTGGCGCCGGTGCGCCTCGCGATCTCCAGCGTGTCCCCCCAGTGGTCGCCGTGGGCGTGGGTGAGGACGATCAGGTCGGCCTCGATCTCGCCGGGGCCGAGCGCCGCCAGCGGGTTGCCGTTCAGGAAGGGGTCGATGACGATCTTGGTCGGGCCGCCGACGATCCAGGTCGCGGCGTGGCCGAGAAAACGAACCTCCACCATACACTTCACCTCCGCTTCGTTTTCACTGTATCACTCGATCTCGACACGCTCGGGTAGTGCCGACAGGGCGCGGGAAAGGTGGCGGGAAAGGGCGGCCTCGACCATGCGCCGGAAGGCCCGGCCGCCCCACTTCTCCCCCTCGGGGAGCTCGGCGTGGAGCACCAGCTGCAGGCGGTAGCGGAGCTCGCCGTCTTTCAGCTCGCCGACGCCCCCGAGCTCGGCCCAGAAGCGCTTTTCGGGCAGCCGGACGGGTCGCAGGCGGGCCCGCCGCTCGCCGTCCACGGCCAGCTCGCTTTCGAAGGGGAAGCAGACCTGGCCGAAGAAGGGGGCCTCGCCGCAGAGCTCGCCGAAGAGCCGGGAACCCCGGCGCTCCAGGCCGCGAATCCCGGGCAGGGCGGCGAAGACCCGTTCCGGGGAGAAGAGCAGCTCGGGGGCCCGGGCGGGGGGGGCGGCGAAGGCGAAGGAGAAGCGGTGCTCGAGCTCCATCTAGTCCACCCACTCGACCTTGATCTTCCCCGCCTTCTTGAAGGCCTCGATCTCGGCGTCGCTGGCGGGGGCGAGCCGGGAGAGCTGGCTGAACTTGGCGGTCTTGCCGGCCAGCCCCACCCGCACCACCAGCACCCCCTCGCGCTCGTCCTTGCCGATGCGCCAGACCAGCTGGTGGCCGAGCTCCCAGAGCTTTTCCTCGAGCTCCTCCATCGTCCTTATCCTACGGCCTCGAGGACGGCAAATTTCAGGTAGGCGGTCTCGGGGACGTTCAAAAGCACCGGGTGGTCGCGGGCCTGACCGCGCTTCGCGACCACCCGAAGCGCCCGGCGGGCGTCGCCGGCGGCGTCCCTGAGCATGGCGTAGAAGTGCTCCTCCCGCATCTGGTAGCTGCAGGAGGCGGTGAGCAGCAGGCCCCCGGGGGCGAGCATCCGCATGGCCCGCAGGTTGATCTCCTTGTAGGCGGCGTAGGCCCGCTCGAGGTCGCTCTTTTTGCGGGCGAAGGAGGGCGGGTCGAGGACGATCAGGTCGTAGGCGGGGCCCTTGCGCGCCTCCCGCTTCAGGAAGTCGAAGGCGTTGGCCTCGAGGGTCTTGAGGTTTTCCAGCCCGTTCTTCGCTGCCGCCCGGCGGGCGGCGGCGAGCGCCTCGGCGGAGGAGTCGACCACCGTCACCTCGCCGGCGTGGGGGGCGAGGTGCAGCGCGAAGCCGCCCTGGTAGCCGAAGACGTCGAGGGCCCGGCGGGGGCGCCTGGCGGCCGCCAGCTCGCCGGCGTAGACCCGGTTTTCCCGCTGGTCCAGGAAGGCGCCGGTCTTCTGGCCCGCGTAGGGGCGGGCCAGCAGCCAGACCCCGCCCTCTTCGATCCAGAGTTCCTCGGGCACGCGGCCGTGGGCCTGCTCGACGTAAGTCGGGAGCCCCTCCTGCCGCCGCCCGCGGCTGTCGTTCTTGAAGAGCACCCCCCGGGGCGAGAGCCCTTGCAGCAGCGCCTCCAGCAGCGCCGGGCGGCGGTCTTCCAGGGCGGCGACGTTGGTCTGCACCACCAGGTGCCCGGCGTACTCGTCGACCACCAGACCGGGCAGAAAATCGCCCTCGGCGTGGACCAGCCTCCGGGCTCCCTGGGGGCGGGCCCGGCGGTCGGGCTCGCGGGCGGCGAGCGCCCGTTCCAGGTTTTGCCGGAAAACCGCCCAGGGCTCGCCTTCGCTCCAGGCATAGGCGCGAACCGCCAGGACGGCGTCGGGGTTCCAGAGCGCGAGCGCCAGGAAGCGCCCGCGGTGAATCACGGGAAAAAGCCCGGGGCGGTGGGGGCCCCGCAGGACCTGATTTTTGAAAACCCAGGGGTGCCGCCCGAGGAGGCGTTCGGCCCCACGGGCATCGACTTCGACGTTCATCGTTTTGAGTTTAATTCGCGTTGACACTGCTCGAATCCCGCCGGTATTATGCCCGGGGCGCGCTAAGCGCCTTCTCACGGAGAGGGGAGAGCTATGCACGGCCTGGGATTGATCAAGAGCCTGGCAGAGCGCGAGCGTGAGCTCGCCGCCAAGCTGGAGGAGGCCAAGGCGATGGCCGAGGCCAAGCTGCGCCAGGCCGAGGAGGAGGCCCGGAAGAAGATCGAGGCCGCCGAAGCCGAGGCGGCCCGAATCTTAGAACAGGGCCGGGCGGAGATCCAAAAGCGCGTGGCCGACATCGAGGCCGAGGCCGAGGCCAAGGCCGAGGCCGAGGCCAAGAAGATCTGGGAGATCGCGGAGAAAAGGCTCGAGGACGCGGTGAAGGTCGTCCTCGAGGAGGTGGTTCCGTGATCGCTCCCATGGAGAAGCTGGTGGTGGCGGGGCCCAAGCGCCTCGCCCGCGAGCTTCTCGCCGAGCTCCAGCGGGCCGGCGTGGTCCACATCGACCCCCTGCGCCCGGAGGAGCTCGAGGCCTACGCGCTGTCCGAAGAGGAAAAGGCGCAGCTCAAGGAGTGGGAGCGGGTCGCCGCCTCCTCGGAACAGGCGTTGAAGCTCCTGGGGCTGGAGCCGGAACCCACCCGCCCGCTGGCCGGGAGCCTTTCCGAGGTCTCCCAGACCCTCGACCCCATCGCCCAGAAGGCCAGCGTCCTGGCCTCGGAGCGGGAGCAGCTCCGGGAGGAGCTCGAGCTGATCAAGCACTACCGCCGGCCGGTCGAGGTGCTGGCGGACCTGGTCGACGGGCTGGACCAAAGCCGCTGGCTCCGGGTGATTCCCGTCTTGCTGGAAAAGGAGGAGGAGCTCCAGGCGCTGGAGACGGCCTTGGGCGAGGTGCTGCCGGAGCGCTACGTGCTTGCCGCCGAGCCCGCCGACTCGCTGCTGGCGGCGGCGGTGGTGGTGCTCAAGCAGGACGCCGACGCCGCCAAGGCCGCCCTCGGCAAGCTGGGCCTGGCCGAGTTCCGTCTTTCCGGCCCCTACGCCGGCCTGAGCCTGACCGAGGCCAAGCTCAAGATGGCGGAGCGGGCGCGGCTGGCCCCCAGCGAGCTCGAGAGCGTGGAGCAGGCCATCCGGGAGCTGGTGCGCAGCGCCCGGGAAAAGCTGATGGCGATCTGGACCCGGGCGCGGGACGAGATCGAGCGCCTGAAGCGGCTCGAGGCCCTGGCCAGCGGCCGCTTCTCCTTCGGCCTTTTTGGCTGGGTGCCGGTGAACAAGAAGGCCAAGGTGGAGGACGCCCTGGAGCGCCTGCGCGAGCGGGTGGTCTACGCCTTCGAGCCGGTGGACGAGCACCACGAGGCCGACCGCGTCCCGGTGACCCTGGAAAACCCCGCCTGGGTGCGTCCCTTCGAGAGCCTGGTCACCTTCCTGAACGTCCCCAAGTACGGTACCTGGGACCCCAGCTGGGTGCTGGCGGTCTTCTTCCCCTTCTGGTTCGGGATGATCGTCGGCGACATCGGCTACGGCCTGCTCTTTTGGCTGCTCGCCCGTTATCTTTCGGGCTACGTCAAGCGCCGCGAGCCCCTGGTGCTCGACCTCTTCGGCATGAAGCTCTCGCCGGCGGCGCTGGACAACACCGTCCGAATCCTGAAGCCGATGGTCTTCTGGACCATCCTGTTCGGCGTTCTCTACGGCGAGTTCTTCGGCAACTTCCTCGAGCACCTGGGGGTTTTCTACGTCCCCGGGCACGGCCAGGGACTCTTCAAGATCCTGATCCCCCGGACCCTCGGCTCCACCGCCGGGGTGCTGATCCTGGTCACCATCCTCTTCGGCGTCTTCATGGTGCTCTACGGCCTCGTCATCAAGGCCTGGCTGGGCTGGCGCCACCACCACCTGCGGCACTTCTGGGAGGCGGTCGGCTACCTCGGCGGCCTGGTGGCGCTGATCGTCCTCGCCTACAGCTTCCTCACCGGCGCCAGCTCGCCGCTCTTCACCCTGGTGATGGTGGTCGGCTTCGGCCTCCTGCTGCTGGGGGCGGTGCTGGCCCGGATGCCGCTGATGATCGCCGAGCTCCCCACCCAGGGCGGGCACATGCTGAGCTACGTCCGTATCTACGCGGTGGGGGTGACCGGGGCGATCATGGCCAACCTCTCCACCGATCTCGGCTTCGCCATCGCCGCCAAGATCGGCTTGATCGGGGTTCTTCTGGGACTCGTCGTGGGCCTGGCCGTACACGGGCTGGTGCTCGCGTTGACCACGATCGGACACGTGCTGCAGCCCGTGCGTTTGATCTGGGTGGAGTTTTTTACCAAGTTTGGCTTTTACGACGAGTCGGGTCGGCCGTATCGGCCGTTTAAGTCTGTCCGCAACGACGCGGGTGCGTGATCGTAAGGAGGTATGCGATGAAGAAGTGGAGTGTAATCCTGGCGGTTTTGGTCCTGGGGGCTTTGGCCTTCGCAGCGGAGGCCGCGGGCGCGGCCGGTGTGGGCACCGGAAAGGGCTTGATCGCCATCGGCGTGGGCCTGGCCATCGGCCTTTCGGCGCTGGGCACCGGCTGGGCGCAGTCCCGGATCGGGGCCGCGGCGGTCGGGGCGGTGGCCGAGAAGCCCTCGATGTTCGGTACCGGCATCATCTTCCTGCTCCTGCCCGAGACCCTCGTCATCTTCGGCTTCTTGCTCGCCTTCTTGCTCTGGATCAAGATCTAGGATCCGGGTAAGGCCCTAAGGAGCCGAACGTGTCGAAGCTGGAGACGATCCTCCAGGAAGAGGCCATCCGCGAGATCAACCGCATCCTGGCCGAGGCCGAGGAGCGCGCCAAGGCGATCCTGGCCGAGGCCGAGGCCAAGGCGGCGAAGATCCTCGCGGCCGCCGAGCGCAAGCTCGAGGCCGAGCGGCGGGCGGCCCTGGCCCGGGCGGAGAGCGCCGCCGAGCTCAAGATCGCCACCGCCCGCATGAAGGCCAAGGGCGAGGTGATCGAGCGGGTCAAGCAGATGGCCGCCGAGCGGCTCCAGGGCCTGGGCGACGACCCGCGCTATCCGGAGATCCTTCGCCGTCTGGCGGAAGAGGCCTATTCCGCGGTGGAGGACCCCGGGAAGCTGGCGGTGGCGCCGCAGGACGCGCCGCACCTGGAAGGCTGGGCCCGCGAGCGGGGGCTGGAGGTCCTGGTGGACCCCGAGGTTCGCCTCGGCGTCCGGGTCTACAGCAAGACCGGGGGGACCTACGTCGAGAACACCCTGCCCGGCCGTTTGGAGCGCGCTTGGGAAGAGCTCGCCTCTCGGGTGGCCCAGGTGCTCTGGGGGTAGGCCGTGGCCGACGACTTTGGATACCTGGGTGCGCGGGTGCGGAGCCGCCGGGGAGAGCTCCTGCCCGAGAGCTTCTTCGCCGAGGCCATGGAGGTGGGCTTCGACGACTTCCTGCGCATGCTCTCGGAGACCCCCTACGGCGCCCACCTGACCGGCGAGGCGCTGGCCGACGTCGACCACGCGGTGAGCGCCACCTACGCGGATCGGGTCCAGGACCTGGAGCGGCTGGCCTCGGGCGAGGCCAAGGAGGCGCTCAGGCTCTTGTTCCTGCGGGCCGACCTGGCCAACCTCAAGGCGATCCTGCGGGGCAAGGCGGCCCAGCGCCCGAGCGAGGAGATCCGCGCCCGCCTGGCCGGAGGTAGCCTGCCGGAGCCGCTCTTGAACGCGCTCCTGGAGGCCCCCGACGCGGCCACCATGGCCCAGGTCCTGGTCCTGCCCGGCCATCCCCTGGCCAAGGCCCTGCGCAAGGCCGCCGCCGAGGCCCGCGACCCCTTCGAGGTCGAGCTGCTCCTGGACCGCTACTTCCTCAGCGAGCTGGCCAAGGAGGCCGCCCGCTTCGGGGGCCCCTTCGCCGAGTACTTCAAGGACGAGCTCGAGCTCACCAACCTCTCGACCGCCTTCAAGCTCGCCGCCCTCGGGGTCGAGGACGACGCCGAGCGTTACTTCGTCCCCGGCGGCCGCTACCTCAACCTGGCGCTCTTCAAGCGGATCGCCAGCGGCGAGACCGAGGCCATCGACGAGCTGCAGAGCACCCCGCTGGCCGAGTTCGCCGGCGTGCGGGACCTGACCGAGCTCGAGCGCCGGGCCCGCTGCTACCTGCTCCGCCGGGCGGCCCGGGGGGCCACCGACGTGCTCGGCCCCGGGCTCGCGCTCGACTACGTCCGCCGCCGGGAGTGGGAGGGGGCCCGCCTCCGGCTCCTGGCCCGGCGGGCCTACTACCGCCTGCCCGCCGAGGCGGTGAAGCGGGAGGTGAGCTGCCAGTGAAGATCGCGGTTCTGACCGACGCCGAGAGCGCCACCGGCTTCCGCCTGGCGGGGCTCGAGGTGCACGTGGCCGATTCCCCCGAGGCGGCCGAGGAGATCCTGAAGACCCTGGCCCGGCGGGAGGACCTCGCGATGCTGGCGGTGGACCAGGGGCTGGTGGCGGACCCCCAGGCGCTCCTGTCCCGGGAGATGCGGGGCCGGGCGTTGCCGGTGGTGCTCCCCTTCCCCTCGCTGGGATTCGCCTTCGCCGAGGAAGGCGCCGACGCCAAGGCCTACATCCGCCGTCTGGTCAAGTCCACCATCGGCTACGAGATCAAACTCTAGGGAGGAAGCATGCTGGAAGGAGTCATTCGGAAGATCGCGGGTCCGGCGGTGATCGCCAAGGGGATGCACGGGGCCCGGATGTTCGACATCGTCAAGGTGGGCAAGGAGGGCCTCCTGGGCGAGATCATCCGCCTGGACGGCGACACCGCCTTCGTGCAGGTCTACGAGGACACCTCCGGGCTCCGGGTGGGCGAGCCGGTGGTGAGCCTCGAGATGCCGCTCTCGGTGGAGCTGGGTCCGGGCATGCTGAACGCCATCTACGACGGCATTCAGCGGCCCCTGGACAAGATCAAGGAGGTGGCCGGGGAGTTCATCACCCGCGGCCTCTTCGTACCTGCCCTCGACCGGGAGAAGAAGTGGGCCTGGACGCCGGCGAAAAAGCCCGGCGACCAGGTCACCGGCGGCGACGTGCTGGGCACCGTCCCCGAGTTCCAGTTCACCCACAAGATCCTGGTGCCGCCCGGCGTCACCGGCAAGATCAAGGAGATCAAGCCGGAGGGTGAGTACACCGTCGAGGAGGTCGTCGCCGTACTGGAGGACGGGACCGAGCTCAAGATGTACCACACCTGGCCGGTGCGGAAGGCCCGCCCGATCCAGAAGAAGCTCGACCCCGACGAGCCCTTCCTCACCGGGATGCGGATCCTGGACGTCCTCTTCCCCCTGGCCATGGGCGGTACCGCCGCCATCCCGGGGCCCTTCGGCTCGGGGAAGACGGTGACCCAGCAGTCGCTGGCCAAGTGGTCCAACGCCGACATCGTGGTCTACATCGGCTGCGGCGAGCGGGGCAACGAGATGACCGACGTGCTGGTCGAGTTCCCCGAGCTCGTGGACCCCAAGACCGGCGGCCCCCTGATGCACCGCACGGTGCTGATCGCCAACACCTCGAACATGCCGGTGGCCGCCCGTGAGGCCAGCATCTACGTGGGGGTGACCATCGCCGAGTACTTCCGAGACCAGGGCTACGCGGTGGCGCTGATGGCCGACTCGACCAGCCGCTGGGCCGAGGCGCTGCGGGAGATCAGCTCCCGGCTGGAGGAGATGCCGGCGGAGGAGGGCTACCCGCCCTACCTGGCGGCCCGCCTGGCGGCCTTCTACGAGCGCGCCGGCCGCACCATCAGCCTGGCCGAGGAGCCCGGGGCGGTGACCATCGTCGGCGCGGTGAGCCCGCCCGGCGGCGACATGTCGGAGCCGGTCACCCAGTCCACCCTGCGGATCGTCGGCGCCTTCTGGCGGCTGGACGCCTCGCTCGCCTACCGGCGCCACTTCCCGGCGATCAACTGGAACGGCTCCTACTCGCTCTTCACCCCGATCCTCGACCCCTGGTACAAAAGCCACGTGGCCGAGGACTACCCGGAGAAGCGGGACGCGATCGGCGAGCTCCTGCAGCGCGAGGCCAGCCTGCAGGAGGTGGTCCAGCTGGTCGGCCCCGACGCGCTCCAGGACGCCGAGCGGCTGATCATCGAGGTGGGCCGGCTGATCCGCGAGGGCTTCCTGCAGCAAAACGCCTTCGACCCGGTGGACGCCTACTGCTCCTTGAAGAAGGCCTACGGCATGATGACCATGATCCTCGAGTTCTACAAGGCGGCCGAGGCGGCGATCCAGGCTGGCACCCCGATCGAGGAGATCATCGGCCTGCCGGTGATCGAGAAGATCGCCCGCGCCCGCTACGTGCCCGAGGACGAGTTCCCGGCCTACCTCGAGGAGGTCCTCAAGGAGATCGACCAGGCCCTCAAGGCCACGGCGTAAGGAGGGAGCATGGACCTTTTGAAGAAGGAATACACCTCGATCAGCTACATCTCGGGGCCGCTCCTCTTCGTGCAGAACGCGAAGGACCTCGCCTACGGCGCCATCGTCGAGATCGTGGACGGCACCGGCCGGCGCCGCGGCGGCCAGGTGATCGAGGTCAGCGAGGAGTACGCGGTCATCCAGGTCTTCGAGGAGACCACCGGTCTTGACCTGGCCACCACCAAGGTCAGCCTGGTCGAGGACGTGGCCCGGCTCGGGGTGGCCAAGGAGATGCTGGGCCGGCGCTTCAACGGCATCGGCAAGCCGATCGACGGCCTGCCCCCGGTGACCCCGGAAAAGCGCCTGCCGATCATCGGCCAGCCGATCAACCCGGTGGCCCGGAGGAAGCCGGAGGAGTTCATCCAGACCGGCATCTCGGCGATCGACGTGATGAACACCCTGGTGCGGGGGCAGAAGCTGCCGATCTTTACCGGCTCCGGTCTGCCCGCCAACGAGCTCGCCGCCCAGGTGGCCCGCCAGGCCACCGTACCCGGCGAGGACGTGCAGTTCGCGGTGGTCTTCGCCGCCATGGGCATCACCCAGCGCGAGCTCTCGTTCTTCGTCAACGAGTTCGAGCGCACCGGGGCGCTCTCCCGGAGCGTGCTCTTCTTGAACAAGGCCGACGACCCCACGATCGAGCGCATCCTGACCCCGCGGATGGCCCTCACGGTGGCCGAGTACCTCGCCTTCGAGCACGACTACCACGTGCTGGTCATCCTCACCGACATGACCAACTACTGCGAGGCGCTGCGCGAGATCTCGGCCGCCCGCGAGGAGGTGCCCGGCCGGCGCGGCTACCCCGGCTACATGTACACCGACCTGGCGACGATCTACGAGCGCGCCGGGGTGATCGTGGGCAAGGAGGGGTCGGTGACCCAGTTCCCGATCCTGACCATGCCCGACGACGACCGCACCCACCCCATCCCCGACCTCACCGGCTACATCACCGAGGGGCAGATCCAGCTCTCCCGCGAGCTGCACCGGAAGGGCGTCTACCCGCCGATCGACCCGCTGCCCTCGCTCTCCCGCTTGATGAACAACGGCATCGGCGAGGGCAAGACCCGGGCCGACCACAAGCAGGTCGCCGACCAGCTCTACGCCGCCTACGCCAACGGCGTCGACATCCGCAAGCTGGTGGCGATCATCGGCGAGGACGCGCTCACCGAGACCGACCGCAAGTACCTCGAGTTCGCCGACGCCTTCGAGAAGTACTTCCTCAACCAGGGCGACCAGAACCGCACCATCGAGGAGTCCTTGAACCTCTCCTGGGCGCTGCTCTCGCTCCTGCCCGAGTCGGCGCTCTCCCGGATTTCGAAGAAGTTCATCGAGCAGTACTACGGCAAGTTCAAACTCGAGGACTTCGTGGCCGCGGGCGTCTAGCCGAAAGGGGGATCCGTGGAGCAGATCAGCCCCACCCGCATGACCCTTCTCCAAAAGCGGAACCAGAAGAAGCTGGCGGAGAAGGGGGCCGACCTCCTGAAGAAGAAGCGGGACGCGCTGGTCACCGAGTTCTTCGACCTGGTGGCGGGCACCGTCGCCGCCCGCGAGCGGCTGACGGCGGCGGCCAAGGAGGCCTACCTGGCGCTCTTCCTGGCCAAGGCCTTCGACGGGCCCGAGGCGGTCGAGGCGCTGGCGCTGGGGATGCGCCCGGTGGAGGGGGTCGAGGCCGAGGTGGAGAACGTCTGGGGCACCAAGGTCCCCCGCCTCCAGGTGACCTGGCCGGCGCGGGCGACCGCCAGCCCGATCGCCACCGGGGGGCAGACGCTCGCCGCCCAGCGCGCCTTCCGCGAGTTCGCCGAGGCCCTGGTCGAGGTGGCCAACACCGAGACCCGGCTCCGGATGATCGGCGAGGAGATCAAGAAGACCACCCGCCGGGTGAACGCGCTGGAGCAGGTGGTGATCCCCGACCTCGAGGCCCAGGTCCGCTACATCCGCCAGGTCCTGGAGCAGCGCGAGCGCGAGGACAACTTCCGCCTCAAGAAGATCAAGAGCAAGATGGAGTCGCGCGAGCGCGGCTAGCGAAGGGCCGGCGGACGCCGGCCCTTCTCAGTCGGGCAGGGCCCGTTCCCGGAGAAAGCGGAGCCAGTTCTCCCCCAGCACCCCGGCGGCCTGGGGGCCGAAGAGGGGGGCGAGCTTGGTCCAGTCCCGGTGGGAGCGGATCCCTTGGGGCAGGCTCTCGGCGCCGAAGCCGCCGTCCATGTCCGAGCCGATCCCGACCGCCTCCCAGCCGAGCACCCGGGCCACCGCCTCGGCGTGCCTTTGCACGCGGGCGAGCGGGGTGGCGGGGTCGGTGCGCTCCCACCCGGGGTCCAAAAAGCGGTTATAAAGCACGATCCCGACCACCGCCCTCCGGCCCTTCAAGGCGGCGAGCTGGGCCTCGGTGAGGTGGCGGTTTTCCGGCCCCCCGGCGAGGGGGCGGAAGTTCGCGTGGGAGACCAGGACCGGGCCGGAGAAGGCCTCGAGCGCTTCGTAATACGCGGCCTCCGAGAGGTGGGAAAGATCGAGGGCGAGGCCGGCCTCCTCCATGGCGGCGAGCAGCTCCCGGCCCGCCGGGGTGAGGCCCTTTTTTCCCCGGGTCCCGCCGGCGTAGCGGGTGTCCTGCCAGGCGGGGCCGAGCAGGCGGAGGCCCTCCTTGGCCCAAAGCGCCACCTCCTCGGGGCGCCGCACCGGCTCCGCCCCCTCCATCAGCAGCACCAGGCCGGGGACCCGGTCCTCCTGCCAGGCCCGGAGGTGGGCCTCGAGGTCGGCCCGGCTTGCGATCAGCCGCACCCGGCCCGCGTCCCGCCAGCGGCGGTAGCGGTCGAGCTGGGCCCGGGCCGCCCGGTGGGCGAGCTCGGGGTCCGGGTACCGGCCGGGGTCGACGAAGAGGGTGGCGAAGGCGAGCGCGACCCCCGCCTCTTGGAGCTCGGGGAGCGAGACGCTCGGCCGGTAGGGGCTCCTTTGCCGGGTGCGCAGCTCGGGGAGGGCGAGCTCCAGGTCCCAGCCGTGCTCGATCGCGTTGTAGGCCAGGTCCAGGTGGGCGTCGACCAGGCGGTAGTCCACGCGCCCCAGCATACGGGCTAGGTCCCCCGGGCCAGCCCCTGAACCAGGGCCAGCAGCCGGGCCTCGGGGTCGGCGCCGGTCTTGATCGCCAGCTCGGCCTCGAGGAGCCGGGAAAGCGAGCGGCGCACCCGCTGCCCCCCCAGCTTGCGGTAGGCGGCCAGCAGCCGCCGGGCGGAGTAGGGGGCGACCCCGAGGGCGCGGGCGACCTCGGCCTCGCGGGCCTTGGGCTCGGCCTCGAGCAGGAAGCCCAGCTCGGCCAGCTTGGTGTAGTGCCAGGTCAGCGCCCCCAGCAGCTTGAGCGGGGCCTCGCCGCGGGCCAGGAGCTGCTGGGTCAGGGAGAGCGCCCGGCCCGCCTCGCGGCGGGCGATCGGCTCCAAGAGGTCGAAGGCCGAGCTCGCCGGCGGCCAGGCGAGCAGCGGCAGCACCCGCTCGGGGGTGATCGGGGGCGGGAGCAGGGCGAGCTTTTCCACCTCCCGGACCAGCCCCTCGGTGTCGGCCTCGCTCTCGGCGAGCAGGTGGACCACCGCCGCCGGCGCCTTGAGGCCGCGCTTTTTCAGCAGGTTCTGCACGAAGACGGTGCGCTCCCGGAAGCGGGGGGTGGGGAAGGGGCGGACCTCGCCGCGGTGCTTGTAAAAGCGGGTGCGCCCCGAGCTCGCCTTGGGGTCGTAGATCAAGAGGTCGCGGGCGGACGCCAGCCGGTCCAGCGGCTCCTTGATCCGCTTCCAGCCGGCCTCGTCGAGCTCGGAGAAGTCCAGGATCCCGTCCTCGCTCCCAAAGAGCGCCGGCTGGGCGAGCGCCGCGATCGTCTCCGGAGTCCCCGGCAGCAGGCGGGGAGGGAGGCTCCGGAGCCGGGCCTCGGTCTTGGCGGCCTCCCGGGCCAGGTAGGGATCGCCGGTGAACGCGATCAGCATCGCCTTAGGCTATAAGATAAGTCGATATGGCATTGGGGCTGGAGCGGGCCGACTCCGAGGTCGGCCACTTCCTCGCCGAGGTCACGCCCGAGGGCGAGGCCCGCTTCCTGAACCACGACCGCGCCTTCGAGCGCATCGTCGGGGCCCCGCCCCCGCCCCAGGTCAGGCTCGACGCCTTTCACAGCGAGAACCCCGAGGCCCTCCGGCGGGGGCTGGCGCGCCTTTTCGAGGGCGAGTCCCTGGTCATGCGCCTGGGGCGCAACCGCCGCCGGCTGCTCTTTTCGCTCTACCCCATCGATGGCCGCCCCCTCCGCGTGGTGGGCACGGTGGTGGACGCCACCGAGGGCTACCGCCACGAGCTGCTCCTGCGGGTGACCGAAGAGCTCCGGGAGATGGGGCCGGAGGAGGCGCTTGCCCGGTTGCAGGAGCTCCTCGCCGAGGAGCTCGAGGGCGTCCGGGTGGAACGGGTGCGGGAATGGCCCCGGGAGCTGCCCCGGGACCGGGCGGGGAGCCACCGGGGGGCCTGGTATCTGCCCCTGGCCGGCGGCGGGCTGCGGCTTTCCGGGCGCGAGCTCAGCGAGGGGGAGGTCGGTTTTCTGAAGCGGCTGGCCCGGGGGGTGCGCCTGGCCGAGGAGCACCGCCGGGCGGTGCAGTGGGCGACCCGGCGGGAGGAGGCCTACCTGCAGCTCCTCTCGATGGCCAACAACCTCGAGGCCGAGCGCCAGCCCGAGCGGATCCTCGAGCTCACGCTGGAGTTTTTGCTCTCGCTCACCGGCATGGAGGCGGGGATCTTCGCCCGCCTCCGGGGGCGGCGGCTGCGGCCCGAGCTGGTGGTGGGCAAGCTGGCCGGCCGCATGCTCGAGGACTACGAGCGGCTGCGCCCCCCGGTCTTGCGGCGGACGGTGAAGGAGGCCTTCCGCCGCCGCCGCATCGTGGAGGAGCTGGCCCGGGCGGAGGAGGCCCTCGACGGGGTGCCGGTGCGGGCGGTGGTGGTGGCGCCGCTTTGGGTTTCGGGCCGGCCCTACGGCGCGGTCGAGCTCTTGAGCTCCGAGGCCGGCGGGCTTTCCGACGAGCAGCGGGAGATCTTCAACCTGGCGGTGCGCCGGCTGGAGCGTTCGCTGGAACGGGCGGAGTACCTGAGGGAGCTCTTGCGCACCCGGGAGGCGATCTTGAAGAGCTTCGGCCGCATCCTCGAGCACCGCGACCTGGAGACCCGGGGCCATACCGACCGGGTGGTGCGGCTGACCGAGCTGCTGGGAAGGCGCTTCGGCTACCGCGGCCAGCGGCTGGAGGCGCTCCGCTGGGGGGCCTACCTGCACGACATCGGCAAGCTGGGCATCCCCGACGCCGTGCTTTTGAAGCCGGGGGCGCTCTCCGAGACCGAGTGGGAGGTGATGCGGAGCCACCCGGTGGTGGCGGTGGAGATGCTGGAGCCGCTCGGCTTCCTCCCCGAGATCACCCTGAACGTGGTGCGCCACCACCACGAGCGCTGGGACGGCTCCGGCTACCCCGACGGCCTAAAGGGCGAGGCCATCCCGCTGGAGGCGCGGATCTTCGCCGTCGCCGACGTCTTCGACGCCCTGATCAGCCGGCGGCCCTACAAGCAGGCCTGGCCGTTGGAGCGGGCCGCCCGGGAGCTCGCGAGCGAGGCCGGCAAGAGCCTCGATCCCCGGGTGGTCGAGGCTTTTCTGGACGCCCTCCGGGCCGATCGCTGAGCCGGGCTAGCCGCGCAGCTTGGCGAAAAGGGCGCGGAAGAGCTCGGGGTGGTCGGGCCAGGCCCGGGAGGTAAAGAGGTGGCCGTCGATCACCACCGCCTGGTCGAGGAAGGTGGCGCCGGCCAGCTCGACGTCGGGTTTCAGCGCCGGGTAGGCGGTGACGGTGCGGCCCTTGAGCACGCCCGCCGCCGCCAGGATCAAGGCGGCGTGGCAGATGCCGCCCACCGGCTTTTCGGTGTCGAAGAAGTGGCGCACGATCTCGAGGGCGCCGGGTTCGTTCCGGATCCACTCCGGGGCCCGGCCGCCGGGGAGGTAGAGGACGTCGTACTCGGCGGGGTTGACCTCGGCGAAGGAGGCGGTGGCCTCCACCCGGTAGCCGGGTTTCTCGGTGTAGGTGCCGAAGCCCGGCTCGAAGTCGTGGACCACCGTCTTGACCACGCCCTTCGTCGGGGCCGCCACCGTCACCGCGAACCCCTCCTCCAGAAAGCGCTGCAACGGGTACATCACCTCGAGCGCCTCGCCGGCGTCGCCGGTCAGGATCAGGACCTTTTTCATCCTCGCCCCCTTCCAGGCGATCTTACCCCGAAGTTCAGAAGGCGGCCAGACCGGTGATCTCGCGCCCCAGGATCAGGGTGTGGATGTCGTGGGTGCCCTCGTAGGTGTAGACCGACTCCAGGTTGAGCATGTGGCGGATGGCGTGGTACTCCAGGGTGATCCCGTTCGCCCCCAGGATGTCCCGGGCCAGGCGGGCGGCGTGGAGGGCGGCGTAGGTGTTGTCCCGCTTCGCCAGCGAGACCTGGGTGTGGTGGAGCTTGCCCTCGTCCTTGAGCCGGGCGAGCCGCCAGACCAGGAGGAGCCCCTTGGTGTGCTCGGCCAGCATCCAGGCGAGCTTTTCCTGGACCAGCTGCTTCTTGGCGATGGGCTCGCCGAAGGTCTTGCGGGAGAGGGCGAAGTCGCGGGCCTCTTCAAAGACCGCTTCCAGCGCGCCCAGCACCCCCCAGGCGATGCCGTAGCGGGCCTGGGTGAGGCAGGAGAGCGGGGGTTTCAGCCCCTCGGCCTGGGGCAGGCGGAGGGAATCGGGGATGCGGACGTCCTCGAGGACCAGCTCCGAGGTCACGCTCGCCCTTAGGCTCATCTTCGACTTGATCTCGGGGGCGGAAAAGCCCGGGGTGTCGGTGGGCACGATGAAGCCGCGGATCACCCCTTCCTCGTCCTTGGCCCAGACGATGGCGATATCGGCGATGGTGCCGTTGGTGATCCACATCTTGGTGCCGTTTAGGATCCAGTGGTCGCCGTCTTTCTTGGCCCGGGTCTTCATGTTGCCGCCGGGGTCGGAGCCGCCGTCGGGCTCGGTGAGGCCGAAGGCGCCCACCATCTCGCCGGCGGCGAGTTTCGGGAGGAACTCCCGCTTTTGCTCCTCGGAGCCGTAGGCGAAGATCGGGTACATCACCAAGGCGCCCTGGACGCTCGCGAAGCTTCGGAGCCCGGAGTCGATGCGCTCGAGCTCGTACATGATCAGGCCGTAGGCGGCGTTGGAGACGCCGGCGGCGCCGTATTCTTCGGGCAGGTTGGCTCCCAAAAATCCCATCGCGCCGAACTTCGGGATCAGCTGGGTGGGGAAGGTGCCGGCCTCCCACCACTCGCGGATCTGGGGCAGGGCCTCGGCCTCGAGGAACTTGCGGGCCGCTTTCTGGATTTCACGCTCTTCGTCGCTGAGGAGTTCTTGGATGCGGGCGAAGTCCAGCATGTCCGTACTATATTGCGTTTTTTCGCCGGCGGGCTTTGACAAAGCAAGGCTACGAGCCGTAGCATGGGCGCGTAAAGGTTTCCGAGGAGGTGATCGTAGTTGAAGAAAGTCCATGTTATCGCATTGGCGGTCTTGCTCCTGGCCGGGCTGGCCGCGGCCAAAACCGTCCGCATCTCCATCGCCACCGGCGGCACCGGCGGCGTGTACTACCCGCTGGGCGGGGGCATGGCCGAGATCTGGAGCAAGTACGTTCCCGGCGTCGAGGCCAGCGCCGAGGTCACCGGCGCCTCGGTGGAGAACGTGCGCCTGGTGGTCTCGGGCAAGGCCCAGGTGGCGCTCGGGACCAGCGGCGTGGTGGTGCAGGCCTACAAGGGCGAGGGCAAGTTCGAGAAGTTCGGTGCTCAGCCCATCCTGGCCATCGGCGCCATGTACCCCAACGCCTGGCAGTTCGTCACCGTGGCCGAGACCGGCATCAAGAAGATCCCCGACATCAAGGGCAAGCGGGTCTCCACCGGCGCCCCCGGTTCGGGCACCGCGGTGATGACCCGGGCGATCCTGAAGACGCTCGGTTACGAGCCGGGCAAGGCCTTCAAGGAGTTCCACCTCTCGTTCGCCGAGCAGGTGGCCGCGCTCAAGGACGGCACCATCGACGTCGGCTCCTGGTCGGTGGGGCTCGGCCCCGGCTCCTTGATCGACCTCTCGACCACCCGCAAGATGGTGCTCATCTGCATGAGCCCCGAGGAGCAGCAGAAGGTCGAGGCCAAGCACCCCTACTACAAGCCCTTCACCATCCCCGCCGGGACCTACAACGGCGTCGACTACGACTGCCCCACCGTGGGCACCCCGAACGTGCTCTTCGTCAAGGCGGACATGGACGAGGACCTGGTCTACCAGCTCACCAAGGCGCTCTTTGAGCACAAGGACGAGCTGGAGAAGATCCACCCCGCGGCCAAGACGATCAGCCCCGAGTACGTCCTGCAGGCGACCTTGATCCCGCTGCACCCCGGCGCCATCCGCTACTACGAGGAAGCGGGCTACCAGGTACCCGATCACCTGAAGCCCAAGAAGTAAGCGATGCCGAGGCCCGCCCTGGTCTTCACGCTCGCCGGGGTGGGCCTCCTGCTTGCTTCCTGGCCGGTGCCCGGGATGCTGCTCCGCGTCGACGACCGACCGGTGGCCTGGCTGCCGCTCGCGGACGGCGAGCGGATCGAGCTCACCTGGGTGCACTCGGTCTCGGGGATCGCGGTGCGCGAGGTCTTCCGCTACCGGGGCGGCACCCTCTACTTCACCGAGACCCACAACCCCTGGTTCGCCGCCGGCCTCGGCGAGGTGCCGGGGCGGGGGCGGGTGGTCTCGGAGGCGGGCCACGCGGTGGCCATCGTGGGGATCGACGAGCCCGCCTGGTCGTTCGTCTTCCGCCTGGGGGCGCCCGAGATCGACCACACCCTCTGGTACCGGGGCCGGCCGCTCCGGCTCGCGCGTTGCTTCCCGCACCAGCGGCTTTCCTGGGAGAAGGTCCGGCGTCCCTGGCTGCTGGCTAGATTTCCGACGAAGGATCCCTGCCTATGATCGCCCGAATCGTTGCCCTGATCGCCTGGCTCTTTGTCGCCTTCCAGATCTACACCGCCGGCTACGCCCCCATGACCGCGATCTTCCAGCGGTCGATCCACCTGGGCTTCGTGCTGGTGCTGCTCTTCCTCACCGTCCCCGTTTCCAAGCGCTTTCCCCCCTGGCTTCGCTGGCTGGTGGACGGCCTCTTGATCGCCGCCACCCTGGTCATCGTCGGCTACATCTACACCAACTACGACCAGATCATGGACCGCTTCGGCTGGTGGGAGCCCACCGACGTCTGGCTCGGGGTGGTGGCCGTCCTGCTGGTGCTCGAGGCCACCCGCCGGGCGATCGGCTGGCCGATGACCCTGATCGCCCTCTTCTTCCTGGCCTACGCCTACTTCGGCCCCTACTTCCCCGGGGTCTTCTCCCACAAGGGCTACGAGCTCGAGCGGCTGGCCACCCAGCTCTACCTCACCACCGAGGGGATCTTCGGGCTGCCGCTCGGGGTGGCGGCCACCTTCGTCTTCATCTTCATCCTCTTCGGTGCCCTGCTCGAGGCCACCGGGGCGGGCAAGTTCTTCATCGACCTGGCCTACGCCCTGGCCGGCCAGAGCCGCGGCGGTCCCGCCAAGGCCAGCGTGATCAGCTCCGCCTTCATGGGCAGCCTCTCGGGCTCGGCGATCGCCAACGTGGTCACCACCGGCGCCTTCACCATCCCGCTGATGCGCAAGCTCGGCTACCGCCCGGAGGAGGCCGCCGGGGTCGAGGCGGCGGCCAGCACCGGCGGCCAGATCATGCCCCCGATCATGGGGGCGGGGGCCTTCCTGATCGCCGAGTACACCGGGGTGCCCTACCTGGAGATCGTCAAGCTCTCGGTGATCCCGGCGATCCTCTACTTCTTCACCGTCTACCTCTTCGTCGACGCGATCGCCGCCAAAAGGGGCATGACCGGGTTGCCCCGGAGCCAGCTCCCCAAGGTCTCCAAGGTGCTCGCCGAGGGCTGGCACTACCTGCTGCCGCTTTTCATCCTGATCTACTACCTGGTCAAGAACGTCTCCGCCATGAAGGTGGGCTTCATCGGCGTTTTGGCGGTGGTGCTCTCGGCGAACCTGCGGGCGAAGCCGGGCGGTGCCCCCGGGCTCCGGGCGCTCCACTACGCCTACCACCTCTTGATGCTCGGATTCCTGCTCTACGTCGGCATGCAGAGCCGCCAGGGGATCAGCCTGACCCAGTTCTACGCCCTGATCGGGGGCACGCTGCTCTCCACCCTCTCGCCGCTCTCCCCGCTCTCGCTTTTCCGCCTGGCCGAGGCGCTGGTGGTCGGGGCCAAGGCGGCGATCCCGGTCTCGGTGGCCACCGCCGCCGCCGGCATCGTGGTCGGGGTGGTGGGGCTCACCGGCGTGGGGCTCAAGTTCTCCGGACTGGTGCTCTCGGCCTCGGGCGGGATCACCTTGGTGGCGCTCATCTTGGTGGCGCTCGCGAGCCTGGTGCTGGGGATGGGGCTGCCGGTGACCGCCAGCTACATCGTGCTGGTGATCCTCGCCGGTCCCGCGCTCGCCGACCTCGGGGTGCCCCTGATCATCGCCCACCTGGTGGTCTTCTGGCTGAGCCAGGACTCCAACGTCACCCCGCCGGTGGCGCTGGCCGCCTACGCCGCCAGCGGCCTGGCCGGGGCTGACCCGATGAAGGCCGGGTTCATGGCCTGGAAGTTCGCCAAGGGCCTCTACCTGATTCCCCTTTTGATGGTCTACCGTCCCGGCATCATGCTGCAGGGCGGCGCCTTCACCGTGGCCAAGGACCTGACCCTGGGCCTGATCGCGCTGGTGGCCTTCGTGGGGGTGCTGGAGGGCTTCCTGCTGCGACCGCTGCCGCTGGCGGTGCGGGCGCTCCTGCTGCTCGGCGGCGTCTTGATCTTTTCCCCCGGGCTCGGCCTCGAGTTCCTGGGGGGCGCGATCGTGGTCGCCACCCTGGTCTACGTCTGGCTGACCGGTCGGTCAGTTTCGAGGTAAACTGGCCGGCGGCATGCCGGCGCTCCTCAAGGACCCCCGTTACCGCGCCTACTGGCTGGCCCTCTTCTTGAGCCAGCTGGGCGGCTGGATGCAGGCCACCGCCCTGGGCTGGCTGGTGCTCGAGCTGACCGGCAGCGCCGAGCGGCTCGGCTTCGTGCTCGGGGTGCTCTTTTTGCCCTCGCTCTTCTTCACCCTGCCGGGCGGGGCCCTGGCCGACCGCTACCCCCGGGCGCGGCTGCTCTTTCTCCTGGAGCTTTCGCTCGCCGTCCTGGTGCTTTTGCTGGCGGTCGCGCTTTCGCTGGGGGCGGTGAGCTTTTCCGGGCTCTTGCTCTACGCCGTGCTCTACGGCAGCGTCTCCGCCCTCGAGGTCCCCACCCGCCAGGCCCTCACCGCCGAGCTCGCCGGAAGGCGGCGGGTGGGGGAGGCGCTCGCCCTGAACGCGTTTTCCTTCAACGTCGCCCGGATGACCGCCCCGGTGGCGGCCGGGTTCTTGATCGCCCGCGCCGGGACCGCGAGTGCCTTCTGGGTGAACGCGGTCTCCTTTTTGCCGCTGCTCTGGGTGCTCTACCGGCTCCCGGGCCGGGCCCCGGCGCGCCGGCGGGGGCCCTGGAGCAAGGAGCTCGCCGAGGGGCTCGCCTACGCCCGCAAGACCCCGCTGGTGGCCCAGATCCTCCTGCTCGTCTTCTTCGTCGCCACTTTCGGCATCAACTTCCAGACCCTGGTGCCCGCCTACGCCCGGTTGGTGCTCGGCCTCGGGGCCGAGGGCTACGGCTTTTTGATGGGCTCGCTGGGTGCCGGGGCGCTCCTGGGGGCGCTTTTGCTCCTGAAGAGCCCGGTGGTCCGGCCCCGGCGCTCGCTATTCGGGAGCGCCCTCCTGGGCGCGGCGCTCTTCCTGCTCTCCTTCGCCCGGGGACCCTACGGGGCGGCGGTCCTGCTGGCGCTGGCCGGGCTGGCCATGGTCTTCGTCCTGACCGGGGCCAACACCACCTTGCAGACGATCGTCCCCGAGCACCTCCGGGGCCGGGTGGTGGCGCTTTACTCGCTGGTGCTGATGGGCTCGGGGCCGCCCGGCATGTACCTGACCGGACTGGCCTTCGACCTGGTCGGGGTCTACGCGCCGCTTTTGCTGGGCGGGATCGTGCTTTTGGGCACCTTGTTCTTCATGACCCGCCCCTGGCCTTCGAAGATCGTGCCGGTGTAGGCGGCGACCAGTCCTCGGGGCGCTCCGCGAGGCCCAGCCGCCAGGCCACCGCCCGGGCCACCCGGAGGGCCGCCCGGCCGTCGCCGAAGGGGTTTTCTTCGGGGGTTCTTTCCGGGCCCTCGAGGAGGAGCCTTTGCACCTCTTCTTCGATCGCCTCGGGGTCGGTGCCGACCAGGAAGAGGTGGCCGCTTTCCACCCCCTCGGGCCGCTCGGTGACGTTCCGCACCACCGCGACCGGCACCCTTAGGGCGGCGCCTTCCTCCTGCAGGCCGCCGGAGTCGGTGACCACCAGACGGCTTCGCTTAAGCAGCGCGGCCATGGGGCCGTAGGGCAGCGGCTCGATCAAGCGGAAGTTGGGAACGTCCTCGAGCGCCGGGTAGACCGCCTCCCGCACCACCGGGTTCTTGTGCACCGGGTAGACGAAAGTGAAGTTGGGAAAGCGGCGGGCCAGGTTTTTAAGGGCGCCGGCGATCGCCGGAAGCTTTTCCCAGTTCTCCCGCCGGTGCAGGGTGACGAGCACATAGGGGCCCTCCCCGAGCCCCTCGGGCAGCCGGCCCACCCGGGCCGCCTCCAGGATGGCGTCGATCCCGGTCTGGCCGGTGACCAGCACCTCCTCGCCCGAGCGCCCCTCCGCTTTTAGGTTTTCCCGCGCCTTTGGGGTGGGGGCGAGGAGGAGGTCGGCGAGGGCGTCGGTGAGCTTGCGGTTGGCTTCCTCGGGGAAGGGCTCTTTCAGGTTTTTGCTCCGGAGCCCCGCCTCCACGTGGCCCACCGGAAGGCCCTCCAAAAAGGCGGCCCAGGCCACCGCGAAGGTGGTCAGGGTGTCGCCGTGGACCAGGACGTAGTCGGGGGCGAGCTCCTGGAGCGCCTCGGCGGCGGCGGGGACGATGCGGCCGGCGAGCTCGGGCAGGGCCTGGCGCGGGCGCATGGCCTTTAGGTCCTTCGCCACCGGGAGCGTGAAGAGCGAGAGGGCGTCCTCGAGCTGCTCCCGGTGCTGACCGGTGAGCAGGACGACGGGCTCGATCCCGGGCTCTTCAAGGAGTGCCCGGTAGACCGGGGCCATCTTGATCGCCTCCGGCCGGGTGCCGAAGGCGAGCACCACCCGCCTCACGCTTCCCTCCGGCGCCGCCAGGCGACGAACAGAAGCAGCCCTCCAGAGATCAGGGCGCTGGCCACGATCGCCGCCGGGGGGATGCCCTGGAGGACGAGGGCAAAGGTCACCGCCGCCAGGGTGAGCGTCCAGAGCACCATCACCGCCCGCCAGGTGGAGAGGCCCCGCTCCAGGAGGGTGTGGTGCAGGTGGTCCCGCCCTGGGGAGGAGAGCGGGTTCTTGCCGGCGAGGAGGCGTTTGGTGAAGACCAGGGTGGTGTCCAGGATGGGCACCGCCAAGAGGAGCGCCACCGGTACCAGGGAGAAGACGGTGGTCACCTTGACGTAGCCGAGGATCGCCGCCGTCGCCAGCACGTAGCCGAAGAAGTAGGCGCCGGCGTCGCCCATGATGATCTTCGAGGGGGGCAGGTTGTGGCGCAAGAACCCGAGCGCCGCCCCGGCCAACGCGGCCAGGATCAGGGTGGCGGCGGCCCGGGTTTCGTACTGGGCGCTGGCGAAGAGCAGCCCCACCGAGGTGATCAGCGCGATGCCGCCGGCCAGCCCGTCCAGGCCGTCGATCAGGTTCATCGCGTTGGTGATGCCGACGATCCAGAGCCAGGTCAGGGCAAACGAGAGCAGGGGGTCGATCGGGCTGCCGAAGGCGGCCTCGATGCGCACCCCGGCGGCGTAGGCGAGCAGGGCCGCCAGGGTCTGGGCCAGCAGGCGTATCCAGGGGGAGAGCCCGTACTGGTCGTCGAGGAAGCCCACGAACAAGAGCAGCGTGCCCCCCAGCAAAATGGCGAAGAGCTGGATCAGGACGTCGTCCACCACGATGGGACGGATCATCGCCGCCACCGCCAGCGACCCCACCACCCCGGCGTAGACCGCCAGGCCCCCGGCGTTGGGCAGCTGGCCCCGGTGCTGGCGCCGGCCGCCGCCCTCGTCGGCCCAGCCCACCCGCAGGGCGAAGGCCCGCACCCGGGGGGTGAAGTGCCAGGTAAAAAGGGCCGCCAGCAGGAAGGTCAGCACCACCACCTTCCAGCCGCTGCCCTCGGGGTCGGCCACCCCGAGCTGGTGAAAGAGCCGCGCCAGGGGTTCCGGCATTCTTTACTTGGTTCCGTAGATGCGGTCGCCGGCGTCGCCGAGGCCGGGCACGATGTAGCCCTTCTCGTTAAGCCGTTCGTCCACCGCCGCCACCACGATCTCCACCTCCGGGTGGGCCTTGTGCACCCGCTCGATGCCCTCGGGGGCGGCGATGATGTTCATCAGCTTGATCGAGTCGGCGCCCTGACGCTTCAAGATCTCGAGCGCCCGCACCGCCGAGCCGCCGGTGGCCAGCATCGGGTCGGTGAGGAAGACCCGGCGGGCGCCGATGTCCTCCGGGAGCTTGGCGTAGTACTGCACCGGCTCCAGGCTCTCGGGGTCGCGGTAGAGGCCGATGTGCCCCACCTTGGCGGCGGGGATGAGCCGGAGGATGCCGTCCACCATCACCAGGCCGGCCCGCAATATCGCCACCAGGGCGAGCTTCTTCCCGGCCAGCACCTTGACCCGGGCGGGGGCGACCGGGGTCTCGACGATCTTTTCCGTGAGCTCGAGGTCGCGGGTGGCCTCGTAGGCCATCAGCATGCTGACCTCGGCCATCAGCTCGCGGAAGTCCTTACTGCCGGTGCGCTTGTCCCGGAGCAGGGCAAGCTTGTGCTGCACCAAAGGGTGGTCCACCACCGTCACCTTGCCGCTCATCCCTTCGAGGCTACCATCCGCCCGCGCTTTTAGAGTGGGAGCATGCTGAGGGTCGCGAGTTGGAACACCAACGGCATTCGCGCGGCGATTCGAAAGAGTTTCTGGGACACGGTGCGGGACCTGAAGCCCGACCTCCTCGGCATCCAGGAGATCAAGGCGAGCGAGCCCCCCGGGATCCCGGAGGACCTCGCGGACTACCGCTGGTTTTGGAATCCGGGGGAGAAGAAGGGCTACGCCGGCACCGCCGTGCTCTATAAAAGGGAGCCGCTGGCGAAGAAGAACGGCCTCGGCATCCCCGAGTTCGACGCCGAGGGCCGGGTGCAGACGCTGGAGTTCGAGCGCTTTTTCCTGGTCAACGCCTACTTCCCGAACGCCGGCCGCGGCCTGCCGCGCCTCGACTTCAAGCTCGACTTCAACCGGGCGATCGAGGCTTATCTCGAGTCGTTGAGGAGGCAAAAGGGCGTGATCCTGGTCGGGGACCTGAACGTCGCCCACCGGGAGATCGACCTGGCAAGGCCCAAGGACAACGTGAAAAACGCCGGCTTCACCCCAGAAGAGCGCTCCTGGATCGACGCCTTCTTAAAAAAGGGCTGGATCGACACCTTCCGCTACCTGAACCCCGAGGCCACCGGGGCCTACACCTGGTGGAGCTACCGCTACCGGGCCCGCGAGAAGAACATCGGCTGGCGGGTCGACTACGTGATCATCAGCGAGGACCTGCTTCCCTACCTGAAGCGGGCGTACATTTATCTCAATACCCGGGCCTCCGACCACGTGCCGGCGGTGGCCGAGTTCGACCTGTAAGGGAGGAAGCGATGCGGTTTTCCAAAGCGCGAGCCCGAATGCAAAGCTCCCTGATCCGCGAGCTCTTAAAGCTCGCCCAGCGACCCGGCGTGCTCTCGCTGGCCGGGGGGATCCCCGCCGCCGAGCTCTTTCCCCTGGAGGCGATTCAGGAGGCGAGCGCCCGGGCGATCGCCCGCGAGGGAGCCGGGGCGCTGCAGTACAGCCCCACCGAGGGCCACCCGGTCTTGAGGCGCTACCTGGCGGAGAAGCTTGGAGTGGACGAAGGCTGGGTGCTGATCACCTCGGGCAGCCAGCAGGTGATCGACCTCACCGGGAAGATCCTGATCGACGAGGGGGACCCGGTGGCGGTGGAGTCGCCCACCTACATGGGCGGGCTCCTCGCGATGAACCCCTACGGGCCCGAGTATTTCGCTGTTCCCGCCGACGCCGACGGCCTGATCCCAGAGGGGCTTCCCGAAAGGGCGAAGCTTGCCTACGTGCTTCCCAACTTCCAAAACCCGACCGGGTCGGTGCTCCGGGAGGACCGGCGGGAGGCGCTCGCGGCTTGGGCGCGGGAGAGGGACGTGGTGGTCCTCGAGGACGACCCCTACGGCCACATCTACTTCGAGGAGCCGCCCCCCGCGCCGGTCTTTACCCGGATTCCGGAGCGCACCGTCTACGCCGGTACCTTCTCCAAGCTGATCGCCCCCGGCCTGCGCATCGGCTACGCGGTGGCCGAACCCAAGCTCCTCGCCGCCTTGATCCAGGCCAAGCAGGCCGCCGACCTTCACACCAACATCTTTGGTCAGGCGATCCTGGCCGAGCTCATCGAGGCCGGGGAGCTCGGCCCCCAGGCCGAGCGCACCCGGGCCTTCTACCGCCGCCGCCGCGACCGCATGGTGGAGGCGCTAAGGAAGCACCTCCCCGACTCGGTGGCGTTCGCGGTGCCGAAAGGCGGCATGTTCCTCTGGCTCCGCTTCCCCGAGGGCACCGACCCCGGCCGGCTGTTGGAGCTCGCGCTCGAGGAAGGGGTGGCCTTCGTCCCCGGCGACCCCTTCTTCGCTGGCGGGGCCTACCCGGCCGCCCGGCTCACCTTCGCCAGCGTCCCCGAGGAGGCGATCGAGGAGGGGGTGCGGCGGCTGGCCCGGGCCTACGCCCGCTACCTAGAAGACGCGGACGCCTAAGGGAACCTCGGCATCGGGACGGAGCAGGACCACCCGGCCCGCTTCGTCGGGCACCCCGAGCACCAGGACTTCGGAGACGAAGCCGGCGATGCGCTTGGGCGGCAGGTCCACCGCCGCCACCACCAGCCGGCCCACCAGCTCCTCGGGCCGGTAGCGCTCGGTGATCTGGGCGCTCGAGGTCTTCACGCCCAGCGGGCCGAAATCGATCCAGAGCTTGTAGGCGGGTTTGCGTGCCTTTTCGTGGAGCTCGGCCCGGAGCACCCGCCCTACCCGCAGGTCGGCTTCCATGCCCTTAGGTATACTCCCCCCGTGGCCGAGGAACTGCGCGCGGTAATCCACGCCTTGAGGGACGCGCGCGGGCGTCCGGTCGAGGCCGAGGCGCTCCGCCGCTGGCTCGCCTGGGCCGAGGCCCAGCCCCCGACCCCGGAGCGCGAGCGCGCCCTGGCCTGGGTCTTTTTGGCCCGGGCGGAGGCGCTTTTGTCGCAGGGGAAGGTGCGCGAGGCCTGGGCACCGATGTTTTCCGCCTACAGCTACGCCCGCACCGCCCGCGAGTCCGAGGTCTTCGTGCGGGCCGAGGAAGGGCTTTCCAAGCTGGCGGCCGCCCGGGAGCCCCGGCCCAACAAGCGCCGCCGGCGCAAATAAAAAAGACGGGCGGCGTTCGCCGCCCTCGTTTGGTTGCGGGGGTGGGATTTGAACCCACGACCTCCGGGTTATGAGCCCGGCGAGCTACCAGGCTGCTCCACCCCGCGTCGCAAAGGATAGTCTAGGCTTAGGTAATGTTTTTGTCAAGGCGGCAAGGCGCCGTGTAGAATGCCCGTAAGAGTGCGGGAGGGGGTTTTATGAGACGATTCTTTTGGCTCCTTGCGCTGCTTGCGCTGGTGGTTTGGGCGGAGGAGGGGCCCGCCTCCCCAAGCACGCTGGACGCGCGGCTGCAGCAGGCGTACCAAGCTCTGGAGCAAGGCGATTACGCGACCGCCATCGAGCTGTTCGAGGACGTGGTCGCGCTCGATTGGCGAAACTTTCAGGGGCATTTCGGGTTGGGGTTGGCCTACTTCCGTTCCGGGAAACTCAAGGAAGCGCTCTTTGAGTTCAAGCAGCTGACCAAGCTTTTCCCCGACCGTTTCGAGGCCTGGTACAACCTGGGGGTCACCCAGGCCAAGCTCTCGGACTGGCAGGGGGCGGCGAAGTCGCTTGCCCGGGCGCTCCAAGTCGGGGAGAGCGCCAAGCTTCCGCCCCAGACCCTGCGCCCGGCCTACCTGGCGCTGGCCGAGGCCTACCGCAAGCTGGAGGCCCCGGACAAGGCGGCCGAGGTCCTCTCGCGGGCCTACCGGGCCCTGCCGGGCGACGTCGAGGTCACGCTCTTGCTCGCCGACGCCCTGGTCGCCTCCGGCAAGGGAGAGGACGCCATCCCCTACCTCTACGAGGTGCTGGCGAAGGATCGCGGTAACGTGACCGCCAGCCTCCTGCTGGCCGACGTCCTGGTGGACCTGGGCCTGCCCGAGCGGGCGGTGCGGGAGCTCGACCGATCGATCGAGGCGGCCAAGAGCGAGTCCGACCGTGCCCGGCTTCTTTACAAGAAGGCCCTGGTTCTGGCGGCCGCGGGGGCCGATCGCCAGGAGGTCGAGCGGCTCCTGGAGGAGGCCATCCAGCTCGACCCCGGTCTCTGGCAGGCCCATTACGACGTGGGCCGCCTCAAGCTGGCGCTGGGGGACGCCGAGGCGGCGCTCCGGGAGTTCATGCTCGCCTATCGGGAAAACCCCGAGGACCCCCGGGTCCTGATCGGCCTGGCGGCGGCCTACGACGCGCTCGGCAAGGCGGAACACGCCTATCGCATGGCCAAGCTGGCGCTGACCAAGGCCGAGGGCGCCGAGCGCATCGAGGCCCTTTTCCTCCTGGGCAAGAACGCCTACCGCACCGGCCGTTACGAAGAGGCCGTGGAGGCGTTGAAGAAGGTCGTGGCCGAGCGCAAGAACGACGCCGACGCCTGGTACTGGCTGGGGCTCGCCCTTTACGCCCAGAAGGACTACGGCAAGGCGGTGACCGCCCTGGAGCGGGCGGCCCAGCTTGACAACCGCATCGAGGTGCTGGAGGCGCTGGGGACCGCCTATCTGGCGGCGCGCCGCTACTCGGACGCGGAACGCGTGTTTACCGAGGTGGTGAAAAAGGATCCGCGTCGGGCCGAAGCCTGGTATCACCTGGGCTGGGCGCTCAAGGCCCTGGGACGGGATTCCGAGGCCAAGCGGGCCTGGAAGAAGGCGCTGGAGCTCGGGTACAAGCCCGCGCGGGGGTTGGTGGGGTCGCCATGAACTGGTTGCGGGAGAACTGGTTTGACGCGTTGCTCTTTGTCTTGCTGGCGGCGGTGGTGGTGGCGATCGTCCTCTTCCTGACCGGGATCAATCCCTTCGCCAAGCGTTCCCCCTCGGTGGTGACGACGCCCCCCGCCGAAACGGCGGTGGTGAACGAGCCGGCGGCGGAACCGGCCACCCCCCCGCCGTCCGCCGAATCGCCCCCGGGCGAGGAGGTCACGGTACTGCCGTTGCCCCCCGCGATCGGCGAGGAGGGGCCAGCGCCCGCCGGCGGCGAAGGGGGGACGGAGGAAACCGCGAAACCCTCCCCAACGGCGGCGGAAACGCCGGCCACCCCTTCACCGGCGCCGGCGCCTGCGACCTCCACCCCGGGGACGGGCATCTACCGGGTCTCGGTGGGAGCCTTCACCCGGCCGGATTACGCCGTCGAGCTGGCCAAAAAGCTCGAGGCCGAGGGCTACCCCGTCCGCATCGAGGTCATCGGTCGGGTGAGCCGGGTGGTGGTCGGCCCCTACACCCAGCGCTCCGAGGCCGAGCGCGTGGAGAAGGCGCTTTCCCGCTATCAACCGCAGATCTACCGCGGCGACACGCCGAACCCGGGAGGGCTCTACCTGCAGGTCGGGGCTTTCAAGAACCTGGACCGGGCCAAGGAGCTGGCCCGGACGCTAAAGCAGGAGGGCTACCCGGTGGCGGTCTACTACCGCGACGGCTGGGCCAAGGTCTGGGTCGGTCCCCTGGACGAGAAGACCCTGCCCGAGATCAAGGTGCGCCTCGAGGCCGACGGCTACCGCCCGGTGGAGGTCCGGGGTGGCTAGCGAGCGGGTGCCCGACGCCACCATCTCCCGACTGGTCCTCTACCTTCGGGTGCTGGAGGAGCTGGAGCGCCGGGGGATCAAGCGCACCTCGAGCGAGCAGCTCGCCGAGGAAGCCAAGGTCACCGCCTTTCAGGTACGCAAGGACCTGGCCTACTTCGGCAGCTACGGGACCCGCGGCGTGGGCTACTCGGTGCCCCTGCTCAAGCACGAGATTCGCAAGATCCTGGGGCTCTCCCGCAAGTGGCGGCTGGCCATCGTCGGCATGGGGCGGCTGGGGCAGGCGCTCGCCGACTACCCCGGGTTGACCGAGGTCTTCGAGCCGGTGGGATTCTTTGACGTCGACCCCGAGAAGGTCGGGCGCGAGGTCTCCCATGGCGTGATCGAACCCCTCGACGCCCTGGAGCGGGCGGTCCGGGAGCGCAAGATCGAGATCGGCGTGGTCTCGGTACCGGCGGATTCCGCGCAGGACGTGGCCGACCGCCTGGTCGGGGCCGGGGTCAAGGCGATCCTGAACTTCGCCCCCACGGTTTTGGACGTACCTCCGGGCGTTCCCCTGGAAAATGTAGACTTTCTGGCGGGGCTCGCGAGGCTGACGTACTTCGCGACCCGGGAGTTGGGAGAGGAGTGGGTGCAATGAAGCGCTGGTGGCTAGGTTTATGGCTGGTACTGGGATTGGGCGTTTTTACCGCCTGTGGAAACTTCAGCTTTCAACACCCGATTGGCATCCCTACGGTTGTGGTTAGCATTGCCAACAACAGCCTGACCCAAAACGAGGACAACGGGAACTGGACGCTCTCCTTCGAGCTCGAGGCCAGGACGATGCCGGGTTCGCCGGGCGGGGTGATCCTGGAGTTTGGCCTGGAGAATAGCGGTACCCTGGCCGCGGGCAGGCGGGTAGAGCGGTGCCCCGCGGATAGCAAGGAACCATGCGGACCGTTCACCACGAACTACACGCTGGAATTCGCTTCGTATCCGCCGCCGGGTAGCTTCGTCGTCGTCAGCTACAAGGTGATGGGGGAAAACGGGTCGTCGATGGAGGTCCGTCTTCCCGCCCCGCTGAGAATTCACTGAGTTCGGGCGGTATACTCACCCCGATGGAGGCCCTGGCCGAGGTTTCGTTCCTGGACGCCTTCGAGCGTGCGCTCCGGGAACTGCTGCGTTCGGACGTCGAGTTCATCCAGCTGATCGAGGACGACCTCGTCTACGCCGGGGGCAAGCGGATCCGCCCCCGGCTGGTGCACTACGCCAGCCGGGCCCTGAAGGAAGGCGGCGTCCCCTTCGAGATGCAGCTCGCGCTCGCGGTCGAGCTCCTGCACTCGGCGACGCTGCTGCACGACGACCTGGTGGACGGGGCCGAGACCCGGCGCGGTCGGGAAGCGGCCTACCGCCGCTACGGCAACGCGGTCAGCGTACTCTCCGGCGACTACCTGCTCTCGCGGCTGCTCCACGCCCTGGCGGAGACCGGTCGCATGGAGCTGGTCTACCGCTTCGCCGAGGTCGCCCGGGAGCTGGCCGAGGCCGAGGTGCTCCAGTTCCAGGCGGCGGCCTACGAGGACTACCGCGAGGAGATCTACTTTCGGGTCATCCGCGGCAAGACCGCCTCGCTGATGCAGGCGGCCACCGAGGGGGCGGCGGTCCTCTCGGGACTGCCGCCAGAGCATCCCTGGCGCCGGGCGCTCGCCGAGTACGGCGAGGCCTACGGGCTCGCCTTCCAGATGCGCGACGACTACCTGGACCTGATGGGCGACCCCGAGCGGCTGGGCAAGCCGGTGGGCGGCGACGTGCGGGAGGGCAAGGCCACGTTAATCCTGCTCCGGCTGCTGGCGCGGGCACCCGAGGAGGTCCGCGCCATCCTCGCCCGCCGGGGACAGGAGCCGGAGGACATCGCCCGGCTCCGCGCGCTGGCCCTCGATACCGGGGTCGCCGACGAGGTCGTTCGGGAGATCCAAAAACAGGTCAGCCGGGCGGAGGGGGCGTTGGCGGCGTTGCCGGAAACGGCGGCCCGGGAAGCCCTGCGCGAGCTCGCCCTGGCCGAGCTTGGTCGTCTTGGGTAACTTGTCCCAGGGTCGCGCGCTATAATCCCCGCGGTGACAGGAGGTGGGCATGGCCCAAGAGGCGTGGAAACCACCGAATGGCCCGGGCCTATGGGGAGATTTCCTCGACTACCTAGGCCGAGTGGCCGAAAGCGCGCGGGTGCACCCGACCACTTTTGAGTACCTGGTGCACCCGCGACGCGTTTTGAACGTGGCCTTGCCGGTTCGCATGGAGGACGGGCGGGTGCGAACGTTCCGCGGCTTCCGGGTGGTGCACAACATCTCCCGGGGTCCCTCGATCGGCGGGGTTCGCTACGACCCCGCCTTAAGTTTGGGGGACGTCGCCGGGCTCTCCGCCTGGAACACCCTGAAGGCGGCGGTCTTGAACCTCCCCTTCGGGGGTGCCGCCGGCGGCGTGGCGGTGGACCGGTCCAAGATGGCGACCGGCGAGCTCGAGCGGCTCTCCCGGCGCTACATGGCCGAGCTCGTCAACCTCACCGGTCCCGAGTCCGACGTGCTCGCCCCCGACTACGGCACCGACGAGCGGGTGATGGCCTGGTTCATGGACACCTACGCCCAGGCCAAGGGCTTCATCGAGCCGGCGGTGGTGGTAGGCAAGCCCGAGCGGCTGGGCGGCACCCGGGGCCGCAGCGACGCCATGGCGCTGGGCCTGGTGCACGTCACCGAGCGCTACGCCTCGCGCTTCGGCCTGGCGCTCGAGGGCGCCAAGGTGGCGGTCCAGGGCTTCGGCTCGGTGGGCCGGGCGGTGGCCCGGGTGCTCCACCGGCTGGGGGCCAAGGTGGTGGCGGTCTCGATCGACGTGGGCGGCATCTACGACGGCAGGGGGCTCGACATCCCGGCCCTCGAGGCCCACTTCGACCGCGAGGGCAGCTTCGAGGGCTTCCCCGGCGAGCCGATCACCAACGCCCAGCTGCTCGCCCTCTCGGTGGACTACCTGGTGCTCGCCGCCTACCAGCACGTGATTCACAAGCAAAACGCCCACGAGGTCCACGCCAAGGTGGTGGTGGAGGGGGCCAACGTTCCGGTGACCGCCGAGGCCGACGAGATCTTGAGGGAGCGCGGGGTGATCGTGGTGCCCCACATCCTGGCCGCCGGCGGCAACCTGGTGATCGGCTACTTCGAGTGGGTGCAGGACCTTTCGGAATACTTCTGGGACGAACGGCGGGTTCGGGATCAGCTCAAGAACGCGCTGGTTCGCGCCTTCGATCAGGTACAGGCGCACGCCGAGGCGCACGGCATTCCGCTCCGCTGCGCCGCGCAGCGCATTGCCATTCAACGGGTGGACGAGGCCACCCGTCTGAGAGGGGTGTATCCATGAAGCACGAGCCGCTTTCCTTCATCCCCAAGGACGCCGAGGGCCCTTGGAAGACCTACCTGGAGCAGGTGGACCGGGTGATTCCCTACCTGGGGCCGCTGGCCTACTGGGCCGAGACCTTGAAGCGTCCCAAGCGGATCCTGATCGTCGACGTGCCCATTCGCATGGACGACGGCACCGTCGCCCACTTCGAGGGCTACCGGGTTCACCACAACACCTCCCGGGGGCCGGCCAAGGGGGGCGTGCGCTACCACCCGGCGGTGACCCTCTCCGAGGTGATGGCGCTGGCCGCCTGGATGACGATCAAGAACGCCGCCGTCGGCCTTCCCTTCGGCGGCGGCAAGGGCGGGATCCGGGTGGACCCCCGGAAGCTCTCGAGCGCCGAGATCGAGCGCCTGACCCGCCGCTACACCTCCGAGATCGGGGTGCTGATCGGTCCCAAGAAGGACATCCCCGCCCCCGACGTGGGCACCGGCCAGCGGGAGATGGCCTGGATGATGGACACCTACTCGATGAACGTCGGGGCCACCGCCCCCGGGGTGGTCACCGGCAAGCCGATCCCCCTGGGCGGCTCGCTCGGGCGTCAGGACGCCACCGGCAACGGCGTCTTCTTCGTCGCCGCGGCGGCGGCCAAGAAGATCAACCTCCCCATCGAGGGCAGCCGGGTGATCATCCAGGGCTTCGGTAACGTGGGCAACGCCGCCGCCCGCGCCTTCCACGACCACGGCGCCCGGGTGGTGGGCATCGCCGACGTCACCGGCGCCATCTACAACGAGAAGGGCATCGACCCCTACGACCTGTTGAAGTACGTGGCCGAGGCCGGCGGGGTGCGCGGCTATCCCAAGGCGGAGCCGGTGCCGGCGGCGGAGTTCTTCGGCCTGCCCGCCGAGATCGCGGTGCCGGCCGCCCTCGAGGGCGCGATCACCGAGCAAAACGCCTGGAAGATCAAGGCCAAGATGGTGGTCGAGGGGGCCAACGGCCCCACCACCCCGGCGGCCGACGACATCCTGAGGGAGCGCGGCATCCTGGTCGTCCCCGACGTGATCGCCAACGCCGGCGGCGTGATCGTCTCCTACTTCGAGTGGGTGCAGGACTTCAACTCCTACTTCTGGACCGAGGAGGAGGTCAACGAGAACCTCCGCCGGGTGATCACCGAGGCCTTCGAGTCGGTCTGGCAGACCTCGAAGGACCGCAAGGTCCCGCTCCGCACGGCGGCCTACATCGTGGCCGCTACGAGGGTGCTCGAGGCCCGCGCCCTCCGCGGCCTCTACCCCTGAGGAGGCGTTTCCCAAAGGGCCGCGGCGCCGGCGCCGCGGCCCTGATATCGTGACCCCGAGGATGCCCGAGGTTCGCCTCAAGGACTTCCGCAAAGGACTCACCGAGGAGGAGTGGCGGCGCTTCTACGAGGCCTTCCGCGACCCCGAGATCGCCCGCCTGAACGGGCACAAGCCCTTGAAGCTCCCCTTTTGGGCCTTTCGTCGCATCGTCGAGGCCGAGCTTTCCCGCGGCGACCGCATCGCCTTCGGCGTCCTGGACGAGGCCGGCCGCTGGATCGGTACCGTCGAGCTCTACGAGATCACCCCCAAAAAGGCGGTCCTCGGCATCATCCTCTCGGCCAAGGACCGCTGGGGGAAGGGCTACGGGCCGGCGGCGGTGGCCGAGGCGCTCCGCTACGCCTTCGACGAACTCGGGGTGGAGGAGGTCGAGCTCCGCACCTTCCGCTGGAACGCCCGCGCCCGGCGGGCGTTTGAGAAGGCGGGCTTTCGCCTGGTGGGCTTCGTGCCCGCCCCCGGCGGCGAGGAGGACGCCCTGATGCGCATCCGCCGCCAGGAGTGGGAGGCAGGCGCGCTCGGGCATAAGATGGAGGCATGAACGAACGCGAGCGCCTCGCCATCAACGCCCTTCGGTTTCTGGCCATCGACGCCGTCGAACGGGCGAAGTCGGGCCACCCGGGCATGCCCATGGGGGCCGCCCCCATGGCCTACGTCCTCTGGCACGACTTCTTGAAGGTGAACCCCAAGGACCCCGCCTGGCCCGACCGCGACCGCTTCGTGCTCTCGGCCGGCCACGGCTCGATGCTGCTCTACGCCCTTTTGCACCTTTCCGGCTTCGACCTCCCGATGGAAGAGCTCAAGCGCTTCCGCCAGTGGGGTTCCAAGACCCCGGGCCACCCGGAGTACGGCCTCACCCCCGGGGTCGAGGTCACCACCGGCCCCCTGGGCCAGGGGTTCAGCACCGCGGTGGGGATGGCGCTGGCGGAGCTAAAGCTCGCCGCCGAGTTCAACCGCGAGGGCTTTCCGGTGGTGGACCACTGGACCTACGTGATCGCTTCCGACGGCGACCTGATGGAGGGGGTCAGCGCCGAGGCGGCGAGCCTCGCCGGCACCTGGAAGCTGGGCAAGCTGGTGGTGCTCTGGGATGACAACCGGGTCACCATCGACGGCAGGACCGACCTCGCCTTCACCGAGGACGTCCTCGGCCGCTTTTCCGCCTACGGCTGGCAGGTGCTCCGGGTCGAGGACGGGGAGGACCTGGAGGCGATCCGGAACGCGATCCGGCTCGCCCGCGAGGACACCACCCGCCCCAGCCTGATCGCGGTGCGCACCCATCTGGGCTACGGCAGCCCGCTCCAGGACAACCCCAAGGTCCACGGGGCGCCGCTCGGCGAGGAGGCGGTCAAGGCCACCCGCGAGCGGCTGGGCTGGCCCTACCCGCCCTTCGAGATTCCCAAAGAGGTCTACGACGAGTACCGGGTGATCGCCGAGCGCGGCGCCGAGGCCCAGGAGACCTGGGAGCGGCTTTTGGAGAGCTACGCCTGGAAGTACCCCGAGCTCGCCGCCGAGTTCGTCCGCCGGGTGAAGGAAGGAAGGCTTCCGGAGGGGGCCCTCGAGGGTTTGGAGGAGGGCTTTGCCCTGGGCGAAAAGCTGGCTACCCGGGCGGCCAGCGGCAAGGTCATCGCCAAGCTCGCTGAGCGCATCCCCGAGCTCCTGGGCGGCAGCGCCGACCTCACCCCCTCGAACAACACCAAGGCCCCCAGCATGGACGACTTCTCGCCGGAAAACCCCACCGGCCGCTACATTCACTACGGGGTCCGCGAACACGCCATGGGGGCGATTCTGAATGGCCTGGTGCTCCACAAGGGCTACCTGCCCTATGGCGGCACCTTCCTGGTCTTTTCCGACTACATGCGCCCGGCGGTGCGGCTGGCCGCGCTGATGGCGATCCGGCCGGTCTACGTCTGGACCCACGACTCGATCGCCCTGGGCGAGGACGGGCCCACCCACCAGCCGGTGGAGCACCTGCCCTCGCTAAGGGCGATGCCCCGCCTGGTGGTACTCCGGCCCGCCGACGCCTTCGAGACCGCCTGGGCCTGGCGGGTGGCGCTCAGCCACGAGGGCGGACCGGTGGCGCTGGTGCTCACCCGGCAGAAGGTGGAAAACGTCACCGGCGAGAAGGCCCGTGGCCTCCTAAAGGGCGGCTACGTGCTCCGTGACCCCGAGAAAGCGGTGGGCACGATCCTGGCCACTGGCTCCGAGGTGGGCCTGGCCCTGAAGGCCGCCCGACTGCTCGCCGACGAAGGGTACCCGGTGCGCGTCGTCAGCCTGCCCTCCTTCGAGCTCTTCGAGGCCCAGGACGAGGCCTACAAGAAGGAGGTCCTCGGCGAGCTCCCGCGGCTTGCCGTCGAGGCCGCGAGCCCCTTCGGCTGGGAGCGCTACGCCGACCGCGTGCTCGGGGTCACCGAGTTCGGCGCGAGCGCCCCTGGCGACGAGGTCTACGCCCGCTACGGCTTCACCCCGGAGAACGTCGCTGGGGAGATGAAAAAGCTCCTCGGGGTATAGAATCGGGGCGTGAAAAAGCGCGTCGTAAGCGTGTCCTTGGGGTCCTCCAAGCGGAACCACAAGGCCGAGGTCGAGCTTTTGGGGCAGCGGATCGAGCTCGAGCGCATCGGTACCGACGGCGACTTTAACCGGGCGATCCAGCTGATCCAGGAGCTCGACGGCCAGGTGGACGCGATCGGCCTCGGGGGCATCGACCTCTACCTGATCGCCGCCGGGCGGCGCTACGTGATCCGGGACGCCTTGAAGCTGGCCCGGGCGGCGAAGAAGACCCCGGTGGTGGACGGCTCCGGGCTCAAGGCGACGCTGGAGCGGCAGGCGGTCTTCGAGCTCGACGAGCAACTCGGCTTTCGCGGCAAGTCCGTGCTGATCCCCTCGGCGGTGGACCGCTTCGGTATGGCCGAGGCCTTCTACCAGGTGGGGGCCAAGACGATGTACGGCGACTTCGTCTTCGCGCTGGGGATCCCCATCGTCCTCACCACTCCCACCCAGCTCGCCTGGCTGGCACGGATCTTCCTGCCCGTCTTCACCAAGCTCCCCTTCAGCTGGCTCTATCCCACCGGCAAGAAGCAGGAGGAGCAGAAGATCGACTGGCGAAGCCGCTACTTCGAGCGCGCCGACGTGATCGCGGGGGACTTCCTTTATATCCGCCGCCACCTGCCCCCCCGGGCCGAGGGCAAGATCGTGGTGGCGAACACCACCACCAAGGAGGACCTGGCGTTCTTGAAGGAGCGGGGGGTGAAGCTGCTCGCCACCACCACCCCGCGCATCCAGGGGCGGAGCTTCGGTACCAACGTGATGGAGGGGATGATCGTGGCCCTGGCGGGGAAGTACCCCCTTTCCGAGGCCGACTACGAGCACTGGATCCGCCGCCTCGGGCTCCACCCCGAGGTCACCGAGCTCGCCGCGTAAAATCTAGGTCAATGAGGAGGGAACGATGATTGCGGCAACCGACCTACGGCCGGGTACCAAAGTGAAGATGGACGGCGGCCTCTGGGAGTGCATCAGCTACCAGCACCAGAAGATCGGGCGCGGCGGCGCCAAGGTGGTGGCCAAGTTCAAGAACCTGGAGACCGGGGCCACCGTGGAGCGCACCTTCAACTCCGGCGAGCGGCTCGAAGACATCTTCGTCGAGACCCGGGAGGTGCAGTACCTCTACCCCGAGGGCGATGCCTACGTCTTCATGGACCTTGAGACCTACGACCAGTACAGCGTCCCCGCTGCCACCGTGGGGGACGCCGCCAAGTACCTGAAAGAGGGCATGACGGTGATGGGCGACGTCTACGAGGGGCGGATCATCAAGATCACCCCGCCCACCGTGGTCGAGCTTGAGGTCGTCGAGACCCCGCCCGGGGTCAAGGGCGACACCGTTTCCGGCGGCTCCAAGCCCGCCACCCTGGAGACCGGGGCGGTGGTGCAGGTGCCCCTCTTCGTCAACGTCGGCGACGTGATCAAGGTCGACACCCGGACCGGCGAGTACGCCGGCCGGGTTTAGGAGGCGGGCGATGAAGATTCGGGAGATCCGCGAGATCCTGCGGGCGATGGAGGCGACCGGGGCCAGCGAGCTCACCCTGGAGACGCCGGACTACAAGATCCAGATCAAGCGGGGCGGGACCGAGACCCCGGTTCGCGTGGTCGAGGCGGTCGCCAACCCGGCGCCGGCGGCGGCCCCGCCGCCTCCGCCGGCCCCGGCCGAGGCGGCGCCGCCTGAGCCCGAAGCCAAGGCGGAACAGGCCCCGGCGAGCGAGCACGAGGACGACTGCCCCAACTGCGTGGTGGTCAAGGCCCCGATCGTTGGCACCTTCTACCGCCGGCCGGCCCCCGACGCCGAGCCCTTCGTCAAGGAGGGCGATCGGGTGGAGAAGGGGCAGGTGCTCTGCATCATCGAGGCGATGAAGCTCTTCAACGAGATCGAGTCAGAGGTCTCGGGGATCGTCCGCAAGATCCTGGTGGAAGACGGCGCGCCGGTGGAGTACGGGCAGCCGCTCTTCCTGATCGAGCCGACATGAAAAAGGTTTTGATCGCAAACCGCGGCGAGATCGCGCTGCGTATCCTGCGCACCGCCCGCGAGCTCGGGGTCAAGACGGTGGTGGTCCACTCCGAGGCCGACGCCGAGAGCCTGCCGGTGCTGCTCGCCGACGAGGCGATCTGCATCGGCCCCCCGAGCCCGGCCGAGTCCTACCTCAACATCCCCAACATCCTCTCGGCGGCGATCGTCTCGGGGGCCGACGCCATCCACCCGGGCTACGGCTTCCTGGCTGAAAACGCGGCGTTTGCCGAGATGGTGGCCGACCACGGCATCGCCTTCATCGGCCCCACCCCGGAGAACATGAAGCTTCTCGGCGACAAGGCCACCGCCCGCAAGATCGCCCGCGAGGCCGGGGTGCCGGTGGTCCCCGGGACCGACGAGCTGGCAAGCGTCGAGGAGGCCAAGGAGGCGGCCCAGGAGATCGGCTACCCGGTGATCTTGAAGGCCTCCGCCGGCGGCGGCGGCCGGGGCATGCGGGTGGTGCACACCGAGGAGGAGCTCGAGCGCGCCGTCTTGCAGGCCCAGGAGGAGGCCCGGGCGGCCTTCGGCAACCCCGCCGTCTACATCGAGAAGTACATCGAGGAACCCAAGCACGTCGAGGTCCAGGTGATCGGGGACGGCAAGAAGGTGCTTCACCTCTTCGAGCGCGACTGCTCGATCCAGCGCCGCCACCAAAAGCTCCTCGAGGAGGCGCCCTCGCTGCTTCCCGACGAGGTCCGAAAAGGGCTCCTTCAAAGCGCGGTGCGGCTGGCCGAGCACGTGGGCTACGTCTCGGCGGGAACCTTAGAGTTTTTGGTCGACCGCGAGGGCAACTACTACTTCATCGAGATGAACACCCGCATCCAGGTGGAGCACCCGGTGACCGAGATGATCACCGGGTTGGACCTGATCCGGATGCAGTTTTTGGTGGCCGGCGGCGAGCCCTTGAAGCTCCGTCAGAAGGACGTCGAGCAAAGGGGCCACGCCATCGAGGTGCGGATCAACGCCGAGGACCCGGAGAAGAACTTCCGCCCCGCGATCGGCCAGATCGAGACCCTGCACTGGCCCGGCGGACCCGGCGTGCGGGTGGACAGCCACCTCTACGCCGGCTACAAGGTGCCGCCCTACTACGACTCGCTGCTCGGTAAGCTGATCGTCTGGGACGAGGACCGCCCCCGGGCGATCCAGCGCATGCGGCGGGCGCTTTTCGAGACCGTGCTCGAGGGCCCGGGGTTGAGGACCACGATCCCCTTCCACAAGAAGGTGCTGGACAATGCCTTCTTCCGGCGCGGGGCGGTCTACACCAACTTCGTGGCCCGGCGCATGGGGGGAGACTAGGAGGAAGCCATGGTGGATTACGAACTTTCGGAATCGGCGCTCTTGCACCTTTTGGCCTTTGCCCTCGAGGACGTCGAGGGGGTACGCCTGGCCGGTCCCCGCAAGGTGGGCGAGGTGCTCGCCGGCCGTCGCCGCTCGGCCCGGGTGCTGCGCGAGGACGACGGCGTCCGGGTGGAGCTCGGCCTGGTGGCCCGCTACGGCCGCTCGCTCCCCGAGCTCGGGCGCGAGGTCCAGCGGGCGGTGAGCGAGGCCTTCCGCGCCACCGCCGGGCTCAAGGTCAACCGGGTCGACGTGGTCTTCCTGGAGGTGGAGCCGGCCGATGCGCCGTAGAGCCCGGGAGATCGCCTTCAAGGTGCTCTTCGAACACCTGGTTGGGGGCGTGCCGCTGGAGGAGGCCTGGCGGCACGCGCTCGAGCTCGAGGCCGAGCCCCTGGACGAGGAGACCCGGGCGTTTGCCCGCCGGTTGGTGGACGGATACCTAACGCACCGGGAAAAGGTGGACGAGGTTTTGAAGGAGACGATCGAGGGCTGGAGCTTCGGGCAGATGAACCAGACCGACCTCACCGTGCTCCGGCTGGCCACCTACGAGGCCCTCTTCGAATCCACCCCCTTCGCCCCCCTGATCGAGGTGGCGGTCAAGATCGCCAAGCGCTACGGCGGCGAGGACTCCGGCCGCTTCGTCAACGGCGTCCTCTCCCGCCTGGTGCGGCGGGTCGAGGAGGGCGAGCTGCCCGCCGCCCCCCGGGAGGAGTAGCGTGGCGGCCCGGTTCTTGTACGGGAAGCCGGTCGCCGAAAAGGTCTACGCAGAACTGAAGCGCGAGCTTCGCGAACTCCCCTTCGTCCCTCACCTGCACGTGATCCGGCTGGGGGAGGACCCGGCCTCGGCCGCCTACGTCCGCCTGAAGGCGCGGCAGGCCCGGAGGCTTGGCATCCAAAGCACGGTCCACGCCCTGCCTGAGGAAACCCCGGAAGAGGAACTCCTCGCCCGCATCGAGGCGCTGAATCAGGACCCCGAGACCGATGGGATTTTGGTCCAGCTCCCCCTGCCCAAGCACATTTCCACCGCCCGGGTTTTGGAGGCGATCGCGCCGGAGAAGGACGTGGACGGCTTTCACCCCTTGAACGTGGGGCGGCTCTGGAGCCGGGGTCCGGGGGTGGGGCTCGACCCCTGCACCCCGGCGGGGGTGATGCGCCTGCTCGAGCACTACCGCGTCCCGGTCGGGGGTCGTCGGGCGGTGGTGGTGGGCCGGAGCAACATCGTCGGCAAGCCGATGGCGGCGATGCTGCTTCACGCCGACGCCACCGTCAGCCTGGCCCACTCCAAGACCCGGGATCTCGCCGACCTCACCCGCGAGGGGGAGATTCTGGTGAGCGCGGTGGGCCGTCCGGGGTACCTTAAGCCCGAGATGGTGCGGCCGGGGGCGGTGGTGGTGGACGTGGGCATCACCCGGGTGGGGGAGGCGCTGGTGGGCGACGCCGACCCCGGGGTGGCCGAGGTCGCCGGCGCCCTGACCCCGGTCCCCGGCGGGGTGGGGCCGATGACCGTGGCCATGTTGATGCGAAACACCGTGCTCGCGGCCAAGCGGAGGCGGGGATGAAGCTGCCCACCGAGCTGGTCCGGGAATGGGATGCCGGCCTGATCCAGAACCAGGTCTTCTGGACCGCGGTAGCCGCCAACGTGGTGGCCCAGACGGTCAAGCTCCTGATCGACTACGCCTTGAACCGCCGCTGGGACCTGCGCCGGGTGCTGGACACCGGCGGCATGCCCTCGACCCACTCGGCGACGGTGAGCGCGCTGGCGATCTCGGTGGCCTTCGCCGAGGGCTGGGACAGCCCGCTCTTTGCCGTGGCCGCCATCTTCGCCCTGATCGTGATGTACGACGCCACCGGCATCCGCCGCCACGCCGGTCAGCAGGCGGAACTCTTGAACCAGCTGGTGCGGGAGCTGCAGCACGTCTTCGAAAAGGGCTTTGCCCCAGGGCCCTTAAAGGAGCTTCTCGGCCACAGCTACCTCGAGGTCCTGGTCGGGGCCCTGGTCGGGGTGCTGGTGGCCTGGGCGAGCTTCCGCTACTTCTAGGACGGCTGTCCCCCGCCAGCGGGTAGTATTAGACCGAGTATAGGTTTTTTCTGGGGGTGGTCATGCTTACGCCAGTGGAAAAGCTTCTTTTCGTCCTTGCCGCCGCCGCCAGCCTTTACTTTTCCGGGATCGGCTTCTGGCGCATCTACCTCGCCTGGCGGCGGGGCAAGCCGGAGGACCGGTTCGACCGCCTTCCCGAGCGGGTGGGCCGGGCCCTCTGGCTGGTGCTGACGCAGCAGACGGTCTTCAAACGGCGCCCGATGGCGTCGTTTTTTCACGCCCTGGTCTTTTACGGCTTCGTCTATTACATGCTGGTCAACCTGGTTGACGTGGTCGAGGGCTTCTTCCCGCTGGAGCTCCGGGGCGGGTTCTGGAACGCCCACAACCTGCTGGCGGACCTCTTCACCGCCTCGGTGCTGGTGGGCATCACCGCGCTGATGATCCGCCGCTTCGTGATCCGGCCGGCCGAGCTCACCATCGCGCCCCACGTCCCGCTGCATGAAAAAGCCCGGGCCGGCATCCAGAAGGACTCCGCGATCGTGGGCGCCTTCATCTTCTTCCACGTCTCCTCGCGGCTGCTCTCCAAGGCGGCCCAGCTGGCCCACACCGAGCCTGACCCCTACCAGCCGGTGGCCAGCGCGGTGAGCGCCCTCTTCGCCGGGCTCTCGCCCGCGGGACAGGTCTTCTTCGAGCACCTCTTCTGGTGGGGCGCGATCGGCTCGATCCTCGCCTTCCTGCCCTACTTCCCGCGCTCCAAGCACATCCACCTGATGATCTCAGGCGTCAAGCTGACCTTCCAAAAGGAGGTCCCGGGGGCGCTCCTTCCCATCGACTTCGAGGACGAGTCGGCCGAGGTCTTCGGGGTGAAGAAGCTCGAGGACTTCACCTGGCCCCGCCTGGTCGACCCCTACGCCTGCATCATGTGCAACCGCTGTCAGGAGGTCTGCCCCGCCTACACCACCGGCAAGCCGCTTTCCCCCTCCGGGATCATCATCAGCGAGCGCTACGAGTTGAACGACATCCTGCCCGAGTTCGCCGCCGGCAAGGAGAGCCCGAGGCCCCTTCTCGAGTTCGCCACCAACGAGGAGGCGCTCTGGTCCTGCACCACCTGCATGGCCTGCGTCGAGGTCTGCCCGGTGGGCAACGAGCCCATGCTCCACTTCATCGACCTGAGGCGGGAGCGGGTCCTGATGGAGGGCGAGTTTCCCGCCGAGCTGCAAAACGCCTTTAGGGGCATGGAGCGCTCGGGCAACCCCTGGGGGCTCTCGGCGGAAAAGCGCATGGACTGGGCCGAGGGCCTGCCCTTCCCGGTGCCCACCACGGCCGAGAACCCGAACCCCGAGGTGCTCTACTGGGTGGGCTGCGCCGCCAGCTACGACCCCCGGGCCCAGAAGATCGCCCGGGCGATGGCGACGATCTTCGACGCCGCCGGGCTCGACTGGGCGGTGCTCGGCAAGGAGGAAAAGTGCAGCGGCGACTCGGCCCGGCGGGCGGGGAACGAGTACCTCTTCTTCCAGCTCGCCACCGAGAACGTCGAGAAGCTGAACGCGGCGAGCCCCAAGGTGATCGTCACCACCTGCCCCCACTGCTACCACACGATCAAGAACGAGTACCCCCAGTTCGGCGGCGAGTACCTGGTCAAGCACCACACCGAGTTCATCCAGGAGCTGGTGGAGGAGAAGAAGTTGCCGCTCTTCCCGATCCTCGAGGGCAACGCCACCTTCCACGACCCCTGCTACCTGGGCCGGCACAACGGCGTCTACGACCCGCCCCGCGACCTGGTCGCCGAGGTGGGCTTTTCCCTCACCGAGCCCGAGCGCACCCGGGAGGGGAGCTTCTGCTGCGGCGCCGGCGGGGCCCAGTTCTGGAAGGAGGAGGGGCCGGGCACGATGCGGATCTCGGAAAACCGCTACCAGGAGCTCAAGGGCACCGGCGCCGAGCTGATCGCCACCGCCTGCCCCTTCTGCATGCGCATGTTCGAGGACGAGGCGGCCCAGGACCAGGAGGGGGCTCCCGTCGTGCGCGACCTCGCCGAGCTGGTGGCCGAGGCGATCGAGGAAGAAAAACGGCGGATCGGCCGGCTCAAGGCCTGATAGGGGGGAGGGGTATGTCCCCGCCCCCTTTATCCGAGTGCTTTAGTCGGATATAATGCGGGTCATGAGCGAGGAGACCAAGGCCCAGGAGGCCGCCGCGGAGATGAAAAACGGGGAGTCAAAGCCGGAGAACGGGGAGCGGCTCCCCAAGGTGGAGGAGATCCTCGAGGCCCTGAAGGTGGTCAAGGACCCCGAGATTCCGGTCAACGTGGTCGACCTCGGCCTGATCTACAACGTCCACGTCAACCCCAACGGGGTGGTGGACGTCGACATGACGCTGACCGCCATCGGCTGCCCGGTGCAGGACATGATCAAGGCCGACGCCGAGCTGGCGGTGCTCAAGGTCCCCGGGGTGAAGGGCGTGAACATCGACTTCGTCTGGAGCCCGCCCTGGACCCCGGCGCGGATGACCGAGGAGGGCAAGAAGCAGCTCCGCATGCTGGGCTACAACGTCTGAACCTCGACCGGCGCGCTCGCCGCCCCCGGTGCCTTCGCGTCCTCGACGATCGCGAGCACCTCTCCCGGGGCGGCGACGTTGCTTTTGCCCTCGAAGCGGGTCTCGTAGAACTCCCCGACCAGCATCGGGTTCAGGCCAAAGCGGAGGTTTTCCCGGCCGGCGAGCTTCTTGGGGAGCCCCTCGGCCAGCCAGGCCTCGCCCTCGCTTCGGCTGGGATCGGCCGGCCAGGGGGCGTCCCAGGGAGCGGGGTTCGCCGAGGGCTGGACCAGGAGCCAGGCGCCGGCGGCGTCGGCTCGCTCGACGAGGCCCTCGTGGAAGGCGTCGAGGCAGATGAGGGCGGAGAGCGTCCCGATCGCGGTCCTCACCACCTGGCCGCCCCAAGTCCCCGGCTGCACCAGGGCCTTCTTCTCCGCCGGCATCAGCCGCAGCTTCTCCGGCCGGGCGAGCAGGCGGCCCTCGGGGTTCACCCAAAATCCCCAGTTGTAGGTTCCAAGGCCCAGGGGGTAGACCCCCCGGCTCGGCTCCTCGTCGAGCCGGGGGGCGAACCAGCTGCCGGCGAAGAGGTAGGCCCGGTGGCGCCGGGCGGCCTCCTCGAAGGCCCGCCGGTAGACCGGCCAGGCCACCCGGGCCCGCGCCCGGTAGAAGCCCAGGGGCCCCTGCGCCAGCGTTCCCGGGCCCAGGTGTTTGAGCCAGACCAGCGCCGCGCGCAAGGCGGTCTCGGCCTCGAGCACCGCGTTGGGCGCCCCCAGCCAGAAGAGCAGGGGGAGGCCGAAGAGCTCGGGAAAGGCGACCACCCGGGCCGCCTCCCCGGGGGCGGCCGCCAGCGCCTCCTCCACCAGCCCCTGGACCGTGTTGGCGAAGGCCTGCTCGCTTTGGTAGATGGCCGGGTCGAGCCCGGCCTGCACCGCCGCCAGATGGACCTGCATAACCCCAGTTTAGCCCGAGGGAGGGCGACGCTTTACAAAACTAAACTTGTATACTACACTCTGGTATCTGGAGTATCCCCTTCGGGGGAGTGGAGGGAAACATGCCGCTTCTGGGAGAACAGGAACAGCAAATCGTCAAAGAACGCCTGGGGAACCTGACCCGGGACGTGGAGATGGTGCTTTTCACCGACTCCTCGACCGTGATCGCCCCGGGTAAGGAGCCCTGCATCTACTGCAAGGAAACCGAGCAGCTGCTCCGGGAGATCGAGCCGCTTTCCGACAAGGTCCACCTGGTGGTCTACGACCTGGCCACCGAGGAGGGCAAGCAGAAGGCCGAGGAGATGAAGGTCGAGGCCGCGCCCACCATCATCCTCCGGGAGAAGGGCTCGGACGCGGTGAACATCCGCTACCGGGGGATCCCGGCCGGCTACGAGTTCGCCAGCCTGCTCGAGGACATCGAGATGATCGGCCGCGACGGGCACGGCCTCCCCGACGAGGTGGTCAAGGAGCTCAACGAGCTGCCGCAGGACGTGATCCTGCAGGTCTTCGTCACCCCCACCTGCCCCTACTGCCCGCAGGCGGTGCGCACCAGCCACCGCTTTGCCTACGCCTCGCCCAAGGTGATGGGGGAGATGATCGAGGCGCAGGAGTTCCCGGCGCTCGCCGACAAGTACCACATCCACGGGGTGCCGGACACGGTGATCAACCACGGCGCCCAGCGGATCCTCGGCGCCCAGCCGGTTTCCGCCTTCCTGGACGCGATCAAGAAGGCGGTGAGCACCACCGCCTAGACCCCCGTGGGTATCGGAGCGGCCGCCGCGTGCGGCCGCTTTTTTGCATTCTCACGGGTTTTTAGTACCCTACCGGTATGCGACGCTTGGGCCCGATTCTGCTCGCCCTGGCCGCCTTGCTGGCCGCTTGCGGTAGCAAGGGGGCCTACAAGAACGTCGACCCCGAGGACCTGCACGCCCACCTCGACGACCCCGGCGTGGTGGTGGTGGACGTGCGTACCCCCGCGGAGTACGTCGAGGGCCACGTGCCCCGGGCGATCAACCTCCCCCTGCAGGAGATCGAGTCCTGGTACCAGGACCTGCCGAAGAAGAAGACCCTCTACCTGATCTGCAACTCGGGGAACCGCTCCACCCAGGCGGCCGAGTTCTTGAAGGAGAAGGGCTTTAAGAACCTCAAGAACGTCAAAGGCGGCACCAAGGCCTGGGTGGCCAAGGGCTACCCCCTCTCCACCGCGCCCGAGGACCCGGCGAAGGCGCTGGGGAAGGCGCCGAGCCGGCCCCAGGTGGCGCTTCCCGACCTCACCTTGAAGCGCCTCGGCGCCGGGGAGGTTTCGCTGCACAAGTTCCTCGGGCGGCCGCTGGTGATCAACCTCTGGGCCAGCTGGTGCCCGCCCTGCCGCGCCGAGATGCCGCTGTTGGCCGAGGCCCAGAGCCGTTACCCGGAGGTCACCTTCCTCTTCGTCAACCAGGGCGAGGACGAGGCAACCATTCACAAGTTCTTGAGCGAGACCGGGCTGCCGCTGGGCTGGGTGCTCCTGGACCCGGACAACAAGCTCTCGCGGATTCTGAAGGCCGGCGGCCTGCCCACCACCTACTTCTTCAACGCCGAGGGTGCGCTGGTGGCCACCCACCCCGGCCAGCTCTACGAGGCGGCGCTCCAGGACTACATCGAGAAGATCCTCGAGAAGTAGCGTGGACCTCACCCGCTATCCCTACGCCTCGGGCCGCCGGGTCGTGCTTGGGCGGCGGGCGGTGCTCGCCGCGAGCCACCCGCTCGCGGTCGCCGCCGGTGCCGAAACCCTTCACGCCGGGGGCAACGCGGTGGACGCCGCTTTGGCCATGGCGGCGGCGCTTACGGTGGTGATGCCGGTGGCGAACGGCCTCGGCGGCGACCTCTTCGCCCTGGTCGAGGACGCCGCCGGGCTCTGGGGCTTGAACGCCTCGGGAAAAAGCCCCCAGGGACTGCCGGCCGAGCGCTTCTTGGAACGGGGCGAGCTCCCCCGACACGGCTGGCCGGCGGTGACCGTTCCCGGGGTGGTCTCGGGCTGGGCGGCGCTCTCCGCCCGCTTTGGCCGGCTTCCCCTGAGCCGGGCCCTCGCCCCGGCGATCCGCTACGCCCAGGAGGGCCACCCGGTCTCCCCGGAGGTGGCCCGGGCCTGGCGGCGGGCCGAGCGCCTGTACTTAAAGCTCGAGGGCCCCGAGTTCGAGCCCTTCAAGCGGGTCTTCTTTCCCGAAGGCCGGGCGCCCCGTCCGGGGGAGGTCTGGCGGAGCGAGGCCCACGCCGAGACCCTGAGAGCAATCGCGGAAAGTCAGGGGGAGACCTTCTACCGCGGCGCGCTGGCCGAAAAGATCGCCGCCTTCGCCGGCGAGACCGGGGGCTGGCTCTCCAAGGCCGACCTCGCCGAGCACCGGCCGATCTGGGTGGAGCCGCTTTCGGCGGGGTTCCGCGGCGCGCGGGTTTTTGAACTGCCCCCGAACGGGCAGGGGGCGGTGGCGCTTTTGGCCCTCCGGGTCCTGGAGAGGCTCGGGCTCGACGCCTACCCCGGCGAGCGGGCGCTGCACCTGGCGCTGGAGGCCACCAAGCTCGCCTTCCGCGAGGCCTTCCGGGAGATCGGCGACCCGGAGACGGCCCCCCAGGCCGTCGCGCGGCTCTTGGACCCGGCCCGCGTTCAAGCGCTCGCCGGGGAAATCGGGGAGACCGCGGGGCCCTGGCCGCGCCCCGAGTTCGTTCCCGGGGGCACCGTTTACCTGGCCGCCGCCGACCGCGAGCTCGCGGTCAGCCTGATCCAGTCCAACTACATGGGGTTCGGCTCCGGGGTGCTCGTCCCCGGCACCGGGATCGCGTTGCAAAACCGGGGGGCGGGCTTCGTCCTCGCGCCCGGACATCCAAACCGGGTCGCTCCCGGAAAGCGCCCCTACCACACGATCATCCCGGGCTTCCTGGAGCTCGCCACCGGCGAGCGCGGGGCCTTCGGCCTGATGGGGGGCTTCATGCAGCCCCAGGGGCACGTCCAGCTGGTGCTCCGGTTGGTGCTCGAGGGCCTAAACCCCCAGGCGGCCCTGGACGCGCCCCGTTGGCAGCTGGATTTTTCCTCGCGGGCGGTGCTCTTGGAACCTGGCTTTGCCCGCGATCTGGCCCTCGGCCTGGTCGAGCGGGGCCACCGGGTCCGGCTGGAGCCCGAGCACGCCCGCTTCGGCCGCGGGCAGTTTGCCTTTCGAAAGGGCGGGGTCCTGCTCGGGGCCAGCGAGCCGCGGGCCGACGGGTTGGCCCTCGCCCTTTGACCATCGACCTTGATAACGGCCTGGGGGCATGCGGGGATGGGACCCGCGCGGTTTGGAACCCGAACGAAGCGAGCGTGGATTTCGTCTTTTTTGCTCGCCGCCGTATTTGAATAGAGCTCAGGGTTGGCGTCAATCCCTCCATCGCGCGGGAGGGTCGGGACCTAGGGAATTCCCTTGCCTCCTTACTACCGAA
>Ga0256835_1000187_pt1 | contig 50321 bp, 44 predicted proteins | sample PIR30metaG_FD_185972 | JGI IMG/M metagenome (GOLD analysis project Ga0256835, IMG submission 185972) | Hydrothermal vent microbial communities from East Pacific Rise, Pacific Ocean - PIR-30 | ecosystem: Environmental > Aquatic > Marine > Hydrothermal vents | place: Pacific Ocean: East Pacific...
GCGGCCTGCGCCGGGCCTATGGCCAAGTGGCCCCGGGCGAGCCCTTGGCCCTGTTCAATTCCCTGGGGCTGCTGGAGCTGGCCCTGAACCAGGGCAACCTGGCCCAGCACCTGGGCCTGGCGCCGGATGAAATCCGCGGCCGCGAGGTGTGTATCCATAGATTATGATTGGCAGGGGGAAATGGAAGAATCAGCCGGCGTTGCCCGACAATGTGTTTTGCTCAATCCAGGCCGCAAGATCATGCTCAGCGCAGGAACCCTCGGCCACCTGCATCAGCATGCGGTAGGCGTCTTCCTCCCGCGCGTCCAAGTAATACCCATTGAGCCCTAAAAATATGCCGATGGCAAGCAACGCGACGCGCTTGTTGCCATCGACAAAGGGGTGGTTTTTGCAAAGCCCCCAGCAGTATGCAGCCGCCAGCTCGGCCATGGTCGCGTCCGGGGAATAGGCATGACGTTGCTGCGGACGGGCCAGGGCTGATTCCAATAGCCCGCGGTCCTGCAATCCGGGTGCGCCGCCGTGCTCGGCGATCTGTTCCCGGTGAAGATCAACCAGGGCCTGGGGCGGAATCCAAACCGGCTCGGTGCTCATCGGGACAGCTTGGCCAAGGTGCGGCGGTAGCGGAGGCTGAACGCCCGCCCGATCTCCATGGCGCGGGTGTAGGTGTCGTCGGCCCGGATGATCTCGATGCGGTCTTCCTTCTGGCGAAGCTGCACCGGATCGCCTTGCTTGAAACCGAGCCCGTCGATCATCTCCTTGGGTATGCGGACCCCCAAAGAATTTCCCTGCTTGGCTATCTTGGTTTTAAAAGAGGCCCCCCGGTTGCCCAACCCCTTGGTTGGCCCGGCGTGGGACTCCCGCCGGCTAGTCGGTCGCTGGGAAGTTTTGGCGTTGCTGCTCATGATCAACCCCCGGCACGTGTACTTACCATTGTAAGCACTGCAGCTGCTTTGTCAAGGGGTTTCCTGGAGTTGGTGGTGGGGCAAAAAAGCAGGGGATCAGGTCCCGCATGAACCTGAACCCCTGGTATCATTCTTGGTAGGCCGGACGGGATTTGAACCCGTGACTTCCACCGTGTGAGGATGGCACTCTCCCGCTGAGTTACCGGCCTTTATTTACCACGCCTTCGCGCAGTATTTGGTACACCATCACCGGTCGGTTTGCAACCTGAAAATGGCCGGATGCTGCGCCGTAGTTCATCCAGTTCCCGGGGGGTTAGGCGGCGGCTCTGGCCCGGGGCCAGGTCGCCCAGGCGCAGGCTGCCCAATCCCACCCGCACCAAGCGCTTCACCGGGTGCCCCACCGCCCGGCACATCTGGCGTATCTCCCGCTTGCGACCCTCGGTGAGCACCATGCGCAGCTTGCTCACCCCACCGGCAGTGGACTTGAGATGAACCCGGGCCGGGGCGGAGGGCCCCTTGTCGATGAGCACTCCCCGACGCAGCTTGGCCACCGCCTCGGGGCTGGGGCGTCCTTCCACCCAGACCTTGTAGTACTTGGGGACTTGGTAGCGCGGGTGGGTGAGCTGTAGGGCCAACTCGCCGTCGTTGGTCAGCAGCACCAGCCCTTCGGAGTACATGTCCAGGCGGCCCACCGGGTACAGGCGCTCCCGGGCCTCGGTGGGCAGGATGTCGAGCACGATGGGCCGGCCCTCGGGATCGCTGGCCGTGCACACCACGCCGGGCGGCTTGTGCACCATCCAGTACTGGTGGGGCTCGGTGGCACCGATGGGCTGGCCGTCGACTTTGATCTCCTGGCGGCCGGGGTCGGCCTTGGTCCCCGGCCGCGTGACCACTTTGCCGTCGACCATCACCCGGCCGGCGGCGATGAGACGCTCGGACTCCCGCCGGCTGGCCACGCCGGCCCGGGCCAGGATTTTTTGCAGCCGCTCTTGGGCCATGTTTACACCTCAGGCGACGGTTGGTTCGTCCGGTGGAGGGGCGGGGGAATCGTCCTCGGCTTCCGGGTTCTGCTCCGGGGCGGGCGGCTCTTGGTGGGTCTCCTCGGCCTGCGTTTCCAATTCTTGCTGGGCCTCGGCCGGCAGGGCGTCAAAGAGGTTGGGCTCCTCCGGCGCGCTCTCGCCGCCCAGCTCGGCCATCTCCTCCAGGGTGGGCAGGTCCTTGAGGCTCTTTAGGTCAAAAACCTCCAGGAAGCGCTTGGTGGTGCCGTAGATGAGGGGACGGCCGGGCAGGTCCTTGCGTCCCACCACCTTGATGAGCCCCTTGTTGAGCAGGGTGCGCAGGATGCCTCCCACCTCCACCCCGCGCAGCCGTTCGATCTCGGCCTTGAGCACCGGCTGCTTGTAGGCCACGATGGCCAGGGACTCCAGGGCGGCGCGGCTGAGACGGGTTACCTGTTGGCGTCGCAGGCGGCGCAGCCAGTAGGCCATCTCCGGCCGGGTGCGCAGGAGATAACCTCCGGCCACCTCCACCAGGGTAAAGGAGCGCTCGGTAAAATCGTACTCCCGGGCCAGCTCCTCCAGGGCCTGTTTCACCGTGGCCTTGTTGTGCGAGTCCACCAGGTTGGTGAGCTGGGCCAGGCTGAGCGGCGCGTCGGCCACGAACAAGAGCGCCTCCAGGATCGTCTTGAGATTGCTGGTCACCGGTCGGTCTCCTCGTCATCGGCCAGATCGTTGAGTTGGATACGCAGGGTGCCCCAGGCCGCTTGCCGGTCGGAGCTCTCGGCCCGGCGCTGCTGGTAGAGCCGGATGAGCCCCACCCGGGTCAGCTCCAGCAGGGCCAGGAAGGTTACCACCAGGTGGGCCTTGTCGCCCCCGTCCTGGAAGAACTCTTCAAAGGCCAGGCTGGACTTGCGCTTGAGCCGGTCCAGTACCTGGCTCATGCGGTCTTCCAGGGAGATGCGGGCCACCGGCATGTTCCAGTCCGGCTGGACCGAACCACTGGCCGCCAGGCGGCGGAAGGCCTCGATGAGCTCAAAGAGCCCGGCCTCGATTATCTCGGCCTCGCCGGCCTGGGCCACGGCCGAGTCGATCTCTTGTTTGCCGCCGGCGCGCTTGAACACGTCGCGGTCCATCCACAAGCGGTTCTCCAGCTTCTCGGCCGCCGCCTGGATGCGCATGTGTTCCTTTAGCTGGGCCACCAGGTCCAGCCGGGGGTCGCCCTCGTCCCCGTCGTCGGCCGGGTCGTGGCTGGGCAGCAACATGCGGCTCTTGATGTGGGTCAGCGTGCTGGCCATCACCAGGAAGTCGCCGGCGATCTGGATGTTGAGTTCGCGCATCACCTCCAGGTACTCCAGGTACTGCGAGGTGATCAGGGCGATGGGGATATCGTAGATGTCCACCTCGTTCTTGCGGATAAGGTGCAACAGCAGGTCCAGGGGACCTTCGAATATCTCCAGTTTAACCGCCAGGTCCATGGCTACCGCCACCAGGGGAGCAACAGGTCGATCAAGGTGGTGGCCGGGTAGACCACCAGGAAGTGTATGGGGTCGGGCAGCCCGGGGATCATGCGGGGCAAGAAAAGCAGGGCCAGCAGGATGAAAAACCCGTAGCGGCCCAGGCTTTGGTAGCGGGCCGCGGCCCGCGGCGGCAGAAAGCCCGAGAGGATGCCCGAGCCGTCCAGGGGCGGCAGGGGGATGAGGTTGAAACAGGCCAGCACCACGTTCACCTGCACCCCCAGGTTGAGCATATGCAACAGGGGCAGCCACCAGTGTTCCTCGCGGGCGGCCCCCAGGCTCAGCAGGGAGTTGAGCAACAGGGCCAGGACGATGGCGGCGAGGATGTTGGCCGCCGGCCCGGCGGCCGAAACCCAGATGACATCGCGCCTGGGGTTGCGCAGGTTGGCCAGGTTCACCGGTACCGGCTTGGCCCAGCCGAAACCGGCCCCGGCCATGGCCGAGATGAAGAAGACCAGGGTGCCCACCGGGTCCAGGTGCCGCAAGGGGTTTAGGGTGAGGCGGCCGGCTAGGCGGGCGGTGGGGTCGCCGCGCCACCAGGCCACCAGGCCGTGGCTGGCCTCGTGCACGGTCAAGGCCAGCAGGATCGGCGGCGCCAAGAGAAACACCTGGGCCAGTATGCCGGTGAAGTCAACATTCATGCCGATTTTCCCATGTAGCGTCCGAACTCCAGGCGCACCAATTCTCTTTCCTCCTCGGCCGAGGACACCTCGCCGTCGAGACGGGCGGCCTGCAGCCGGTTGAGTATCTGCTTGTACAGCGGCCCCGGGGCGATGCCCATGTCCCGCAGGTCCTCGCCGCCCAAGGCCGGTTTGACCCGGGACCAGTTGGTGAGGTATTGGCTCACCGCCCGCTTGGCCGTATCCCGGGTGGTCTTGGCCATTATAAAGGTCTGGAACTCGGGTTTCAGGTTTTTTAACAGGCGGTACACCTCCGAGGGCGGGGTGCGGCCGCGTTGCAGGCGGTTGAGCGCCGCCAGGGCCCGGCGGCGCATGTCGACGATCTCGGCCCGCCGCCGGGGTCCCAGGTCCAGGCGCAGGCACAGGGCGGACAAGGCCTCGTCGGGCAGGCGGTCGGCCAGGGCCAACAGGTACAACAGCCAGGGGCGCATGGGCTTGCCGAAAAAGGATAGGTTGAACCAGGCCAGGGCCTCGGCCGCCGACTCCAGCAGGCGCTCGCCGTCAGCGTCCACCGCCAGGTCGGGGTGGAAGACCTCCAGCAGCTTGAGCTCGCGCATACGCAGCAGGCAGTCCAGGGCCTTTTCCTCCTCCATCATCTGCTTAAATTCCCCGAACAGGCGCTTGCCGCTGAGCCGCTTGAAGGCGTCGATCTTCAGGGCGTTCTTGATCAGCGATTCGGTGAACTTGCCGATGCGGAACCCAAAGCGCTGTTCAAAGCGCACCGCCCGCAGCACCCGGGTGGGGTCGTCCACAAAGGAGAGATTGTGCAGCACCCGCACCGCCCGCTGCTTGATGTCCTTGAGCCCGTCGAAGTAGTCCACCAGGGTGCCGTAGCGCTTGGGGTTGATGTGGATGGCCAGGGTGTTGATGGTGAAATCGCGCCGGTAGAGGTCCAGCTTGAGGCTGGTCATCTCCACGGTGGGCAGGGCGGCCGGGGCGCGGTAATATTCCAGCCGGGCGGTGGCCACGTCGATCTTGAGGCCGTCGGAGAAGATGACCACCGCGGTGTTGAACTTGCGGTGGGTGCGCACCCGGGCGTCGCCGCGGCCGGCGGCAAAGGCCTGGGCCAGGCGGATGCCGTCGCCTTCCACCACCACGTCCAGGTCCAGGTTTTCCCGGCGCAAAAACAGGTCACGTACCGAGCCGCCCACCAGGTAGGCCCGGTAGCCCAGGATATCGGCCACCTGTCCCATCTCGCGCAGGATGGTGATCACCCGCCGGGGCAGGCGCTCGCGCATGAGCCCGGTGACATGCTTGGTGCGGGCCCGGCGTCCGCCCGCGCCGTTGCCGTGTAGCCGGTCGGGGATCACCGGGTCCTCGATCATGGTGTTGAGCAGGTCGGTGCGGGTCACCACGCCCAGCAGGCGGCCGTTGAATATAACCGGGGCCAGGCGCTGGTGCCGGTCCACCAGCACCTCCTCCACCCGGGCCAGGCCGTCGCCGGGCTCCAGGTGCTGGGCCTCGCGGTCCATGTATTCGCTCACCGGGAAATCCCCCAGGTCGTGCTGCAGGGACTTTTCCACTATCTGGCGGGTGATGATGCCCACTACCTTTTGTCCGTCGGTCACCGGCAGGGCCTTGAGGTTGTAGCGGTTGAGCAGGTGGTGCACCTTGCCCAGGGGGCAGTTGACGTCGGTGGTCACCACCGGGCTGGTCATGATGTCGCCGGCGCGGCGGGTGGGGTTGACCATGGTCCGCAGCACCCGCTCCAGCTTGGCCCGGGCCTCCACCAGGGTCATGTTGCGCATGGTGGCGCTGGCCGCCGTGGGATGGCCGCCGCCGCCCAGGGCGGTGGCGATGGCGCCCACGTCCACCTCGGGCAGGCGGGAGCGGGCCACCAGGTGCACTCGGCCCTCCATGCGGGCCAGGGCGAAGACCACGTCCAGGTTGTCGATGTCCACGAACTTGTGCACCAGCACCGCGAACTCGGGCACGTACTCCGGGGTGCTCACCTCGCTGATCACCACCTGCACCCCGCCGATGTTTATGGTGTCGGCCGAGGAGATCAGCTCACCCAGCAGGGCCACGTCCTCGCCGGTGAGCTCGCGGCTGAGCATGGAGGAGACCAGCGAGAGATTGGCCCCCTGGCTAAGCAGCCAGCCGGCCGCCTGCAGGTCCTCGGGCGTGGTGGAGACAAAGGTGAAGTTGCCGGTGTCCTCGTAGATGCCCAGGGCCAGGATGGTGGCCTCGTCCGGGCTGAGCTGCACCTGGCGCTGGCGCAGGATGGGGGTGAGCACGGTCACCGTGGAGCCCTTGGCCTCCACCACCTGGAAGTCGGTGGCCACGTCGTCTTCGCTGTCGGGATGGTGGTCGTAGGCGTGAATCTCGATGTGGGGGTTGTCGGCCAGGGCGGCCAGGGGGCCCAGGCGGCTCTTTTGGCGGGTGTCCACCAGGATGAGGCGCCGCACCTGGTCGAAGGGCACTTCCTTGATCTTGACGAAGTTGAATAGGTAGCAGGTGGACTCCACGAAGAAGTTGCGCAGGTTGCGCTCCTGGGAGCCGGGGAAGACCAACATGGCCTCGGGATAGAGCTTGGCGGCGGCCAACATGCTGGCCAGGGCGTCATAGTCGGCGTTGAGGTGGGTGGTGATCACCTCCACCTCGGCCGGCTCTTTTGGTATGTCCCTGCGCTCTGGAGCCATTTGGCCTCAACCCCGGGGGTGGTAACGTCTATGCACCTCGATGAGCCGCTGGCGGCTCACATGAGTGTACACCTCGGTGGTGCCGATGTCGGCATGCCCCAGCAAAAGCTGCACGCTACGCAGGTCGGCCCCGCCTTCCAGCAGGTGGGTGGCAAAGGTGTGGCGCAGGGTGTGAGGGGTGACCCGGCCGGCGATGCCGGCGCGCTCGGCGTACTTGCGCACGATGCGCAGCACGGTCATGCGGCTCAGCGGCGCGCCGCCGGAGCGGTTTACAAAGACCTCCTCGCGGGCGGTGGTCTTGAGCAGCCGTCCCCGCGCTCCGGCCAGGTAGGCGCTGAGGCGCTCCAGGGCGGTTTGGTGCACCGGCACCAGGCGCTGCTTGGTGCCCTTGCCGTGCACCGTGAGCAGCCCCACCTGGGCCTGGATGTCGCCCACCTTGAGCCCGGTGGTCTCGCTCACCCGCAGGCCGGCGGCGTACATCAGCTCCAGCATGGCCCGGTCGCGGCAGCCCAGGTCGCTGCCGGTGTCGGGCGCGGCCAGCAGGGCCTCCACCTCCGCGATGCTCAGGAAGCGGGGCAGGCCCTTGGCCAGGCGGGGTCCCTTCAGCTTGGCCAGGGGATCGCGCGGGAGTTTGCCCTCGGCGGCCAGGTGGCGGGTGAGGCCGCGGGCGGCCGAGAGCCGCCGGGCCCGGGAGCGGGGGCTTAGCCCCTGTCGGCCCATCTGGCTGAGATAGCCCACCAGGTGCAGGCTGTCCACCTGGGTCCAGTCGGTGACCCCGTTGTCTTCCAGGTAGGCCGCCAGGTCGGCCAGGTCCAGGGAGTAGGCCTCCAGCGAGTTGGCGGCCAGGCCGCGCTCCACCGCCAGGTAGGCCAGGTACTGGTCCAGGTCGCGGTACAGGGGGCCCTGGCCGCGGCCGGGGGGGCGCTCATCCGCCACGTTGGTCCCGGCCTTCCCGGTCGGGCTCAGTCCAACCGGTAAAAGTCATTCCAGCCATTGAGCAGCCGGCATCCCTGGTCCTCCAGCAGGACCATCTGTTCCAGGCGGACCCCGCCCCATCCCGGCAGGTAGATACCCGGCTCGATGGTAAAGACCATGCCCTGGAGCAGCACGTCGCTGGAGCCGGGGGACAACGAGGGCGCTTCGTGGGTGGCCAGCCCCACCCCGTGGCCCAGGGAGTGGCCGAAGTTTTCGCCAAAGCCGGCTCGCTCGATCACCCGGCGGGCCAGGGCGTCGGCCTCGGCCCCGGTCATACCCACTTCGATGCCCGCGATGGCCTCTTCCATGGCCCGGCGCACCACCGGGTAGACCCGCCGGAAGGTGTCGTCGGCCCGGCCCGGCCCGCCCACCACCACGGTGCGCGAGATGTCGCTGCAATAGCCGTCGACCCTGGCGCCCACGTCAAAGAGGGCGCAGCGGCCGGGCTGCAGGGAGCGGCCGCCCGGCTGAGCGTGGGGCTCAGCCGCGTTGGGGCCGGCGGCCACGATGGGCTCAAAGGCCGTCCCCTCGGCCCCGGCGTCCTCCACCGCCCGGGTGATGGCCAGGGCCAACTCCCGCTCGCTGCGTCCGGCCAGGTCCTGGGCCAGCATATCACCCAGCACCCCTTCCATCAGCTCCAGGCTGGCGGTGATGGCGGCCACCTCGGTGGAGTCCTTGCGCAGGCGCAGGGAGCCCACCAGCCCCCGGGTGGGCTTTAGCTCCACCTGGTCCAGCTCCCGGGCCAGGGCCTGTTGCCACATCACCAACATGCCGTCGGCCTCGATGGCCAGGCGCTTGATACCCAACTCGGCGGCCAGGGCGGCGGTCTCCTTGGCCAGCCCCTGGCGGTGCAGGCGCAGCTCGAACAGGGGGGCCTGCTGGCCGGCGCTGAGCTGGTAGCGGCTGTCGGTGACCAGCACCGCCGCGGTAGGGGCTATGAGCAGCCAACCGGCACTCTCGCCCCACTGCCCGTCCGCCTGGGTGAAGCCGCTTAGGTAGCGCCGGTTGGCCGGCAGGGTGACCACCAGGGCGTCCAGCTCCATTTGCAGCAGCAGGGAGCGAAGTTTTGTCAGTCGTTTCTTGTGCATATCCTAAAGCACCTCGCGGCGGCCGCGCCCGGCGGGCCTGGTGGGAACCGATCAATCTTTATAGCATTGGGCCACAGGGCTGGCAAGGCGGCGGCCGTCGCCAGCCTTGCCTGGCCAGGTTCGGTGGGGTATTAATGAGAGGCCCCGAGGGAGGTTGCATGGACCGGCTCTCCGCCATGATCGCAGAACAGGCTGGCTACCTGGCCCGGCGTTTGGCCGGCCGCACCCCGGTGGCCGCCCGGCGGCCCGTGGTGGGCGACAGCGCCCGGGAGCCGCGGGACGCGCCAGAGCCGACTCCGGCCGACCCGGCCCTGCACCAACTGGCCCAGGCGGTGATCCAGGCCGCCCTGAGCCTGGAGGAGGCCGCGGACGATATCTCCCTGGCCGAGCTGGAGGCCGAGATGGGCCGGGTGACCCGCCGGCTGCTGGACCAGCGGCCGGACCTGCCGCGCCCGGTGGCCGCCCGCCTGGCGGCCGAGGTGCCGGCCCTGGTGCGCCTGCCGGCCCTGGCCCGCCTGGCCCGCCAGGGGCTGGGGGTGGACCCGGCGGTGGTGGCCGGCCAGGATGCCGACGGCATCGTGACCAACGGCTCGCCGGCCTTTGCCCGGGTGCTGGAGGACCTGCGCCGGGTGGCGGCCACCGAGCTCAGCGTACTGCTGGAGGGCGAGAGCGGCACCGGCAAGGAGCTCCTGGCCCGGCGGCTGCACCGGCTCTCGCCCCGACGGGAGGGGCCCCTGGTGGCTCTCAACTGCGCGGCCCTGCCGCAGGACCTGCTGGAGAGCGAGCTATTCGGCCACGTCAAGGGCGCCTTTACCGGGGCGGCCGCCTCGCGGGAGGGCTACCTGGGCCGGGCCCACGGCGGCACCCTGTTTTTGGACGAGATCGGCGAGGCCTCCCCCGAGCTCCAGGTGACACTCCTGCGGGTCTTGGAAGACCGGCTGGTGACACCGGTGGGCGGCCGGCAGGGGCGGCCGGTGGACTTCCGCCTGGTGTGCGCCAGCAGCCGCGACCTGCGTAAGGAGGCCGAACAGGGCCGCTTCAGCCAGGCCCTGCTCTACCGCATCCGGGTGGTGCCGCTGCGCCTGCCGCCGCTTCGCCGGCGGCCAGAGGACCTGCCGGCGCTCATCGACTATTTCCTGGAGCGGGCCGGGCGGGAGACGGGAAGCCAGCGCCGCTTGAGCCGCCGGGCGCGCCGGGCGCTCTTGGCCTACCGTTGGCCCGGCAACATCCGGCAGTTGCAGCACGTGATCCAGCGCCTGGTGGTTTTATCGGAGGGGCCGGTGATAGAGGTGTCTGACCTGCCGGCCCAGATCGCGGCTCCCAAGGCCGGGGCCTACCAGCGGCGGCTTGAGGACCTGCCGGACATTCCGCGGGCCCGGGTGGCCGACCTGGCCCGGCTGCTGGCCCAGGCCCAAGGCGGCGAGGTGGTCAACCGCGACGTGCGCCGGCACCTGGGCTGCTCCGACTCCACGGCCCGCAAAATGCTGCGGGGACTGACCCGGGCCGGGGTGCTGAAGGTAGTGGGCGATCACAGGGCGCGGCGTTACCTGGTAGACGATATCGAGGAGAAGTGACATGGCGATCAAGGGGCGTATCGGCTTGGTGGGCGGCGGCAACATGGGCTCCGCCTTGGTTAAGGGTTTGCTGGCCGCCGGGCTGGCCGGGGCCGACCAGGTGGTGGTGGCCGAGCAGGACCAGGCGCGCCGCGCCGCCCTGGCCGCCGAGACCGGCGTGGCGGTGGTGGCCTCGGCCGGGGAACTGGACAACCTGGCGGTGCTCATCCTGGCGGTGAAGCCCCCCGACATCCCGGCCTGCGCCCGCCAGGCGGCCGGCGCGGTGGAGCCCGGCTCCCTGGTCATCACCCTGGCCGCCGGGGTGCCCCTGGCCAAGGTGGCCGGGGCCTTTGACCCCGACCAGCCCCTGGTGCGGGCCATGCCCAACACCCCGGCGCTCATCGGCCAGGGGGTGACCGCCCTGGCCCCCGGCGCAGGGGTGGGGCAAGCCGACCTGACCTTGGCCACCGACATCTTCGGCGCGGTGGGACAGGTGGTGGTGGTCACCGAAAAGGCCCTGGACGCGGTGACCGGGCTCTCGGGCTCCGGGCCGGCCTATGTCTTTTTGTTCATCGAGGCCCTGGCCGACGCCGGCGTGGCCCAGGGGCTGGACCGCGCCATCGCCCTCACCCTGGCCCGGCAGACTGTGGCCGGCGCCGCCCGCCTGGCCATCGAAAGCGGTGAGCACCCGGCCACCCTCAAGGACCGGGTCACCTCGCCCGGCGGCACCACCATCAGCGGCTTGCACGTGCTGGAGCGCGGCGGGCTGCGCGGCCTGGTGATGGACGCGGTGGCCGCGGCCACCGACCGCAGCCGCGAGCTGGGAGAGTCCTGATCCCCTGCGACGGCCGCGCCCCGGGGTGTTTAGCGATCTAATCTTTATGCCGGCTAGTGCTGCGTGGGGGTCTGGCCCAGGGCGGGCAGGGTGACGGTGAAGGTGCTGCCTTGGCCCGGCTGGCTGTCCACCGCGATGTGGCCGCCGTGCTTGTTTACCACCCGCTTGACGATATCCAGGCCCAGGCCGGTGCCCACGATATGGCGGGTGTCCTGGTTCTTCACCCGGTAGAAGCGCTCGAAAATCTTGGCCGCCTCCTCGGGCGTCAGGCCCAGGCCGGTGTCGCTCACCTGGATCACCACCGCGTTGTCTTGCGACCGGGCGGTGACGGTGATTTCGCCGCCGTCGGGGGTGTACTTCACCGCGTTGCTCACCAGGTTCACCAGCACCTCCAGGAGCTCCGGGGCCACCCCCATTACCTTGGGTAGGGGGCCCTCGGCCTCCAGGCGCAGGGTTTGGTCTTTTTGGCGGGCGCGCTCGGCCAGCAGGTCCACCGCCTCTTCCAGCAAGGGTGCTAAGTCCACTTCCTCGGGTTCGCCCAGGGCCCCGGCCTCGATCTTGGCCAGGTCCAACAGGTCCTTGCTCAGGTTGATGATGCCGGTGACCCGGGCGCGGGCCCGCTCCACCAGGTGGGCCTGCTTGGGGTTGAGGGGACCGGGCAGTTCCTGGCCCAGCACCTGGAGCTGGCCCAGCACCGCCGATAGGGGACTGGCGATCTCGTGGGCCACGGTGGAGACGAACTCGTTCTTCAGAGCGTCGAGCCGGCGCCAGGCGGTGACGTCGTCAAACACGGCCAGGGCCCCCACCAGCAGGCCCCGTCCATCCACAAAGGGCACGCAGGTGACCTGCAGGAACACCTCGTCGCCTTCCACCGCGCCGGTGGTCTGGCAGGTGACCGCCTGGTAGTCGCCCTCGCTCTGGGCCAGCACCCGGCCCATGGTCTCCACCACCTCGGGGCAGGGCAGGGCCTGCTCCAGCGGCTTGTCGATCACCTGGTCTTCCACCAGGCCGAAGGCCCGGCGCAACGAGGGGTTGGTGAGCACCACCCGGCCCTCGGCGTTGGTAACCATCACCCCGTTGGACATGGCGTCCACCAGGGCGCGGGTGCGGCTTTTTTCGATGGCCATGTCGCGCAGGGTGCGCACCTGCTTCACCAGGCGCTCCACCACCAGGCGCAGCTCCTTGGGCTTGAACGGCTTGGCCAGGAAATCGTCGGCCCCCTGCTTCATGGCCGCCACCGCCTTTTCCAGGGTGGCGTAGCCGGTGATGACCACCACGGCCAGGTGGGGGTACAGGCGGCGGGCCTGCTCCAAGAACTCCATGCCGTCCATCACCGGCATCATCAGGTCCACCAGCACCAGGTCGGCCGCGTCCTGCTGCAAGGCCGCCAGGCCCTCCCGGCCGTTGACCGCTTCGCTCACGCGCGCCCCGTCGGGCTCCATTACCCGGCGCACCGCCTGGCGCACCCGGGCTTCGTCGTCCACAACCAAGATATGCAGATCGTCCGCTTCCATTAGGTCTCCTCCGGAGTGCGGCTCATTTCGTACTTGCTGGCGAACTCGGCCAGGGTCCCCTGCAGGTGCTCCGGCAGGGTCACCTGGAAGGTGGTGCCCTGGGGCCCGGTTTCCTTGACCCGGATTCGGCCGCCGTGCCGGGTGACCAGGCCGTAGACCACGCTGAGGCCCAGGCCGGTGCCCTTGCCGATGTCCTTGGTGGTAAAGAAAGGATCAAAGACCCGCTCGATGTTTTCGGCGGCGATACCCGGGCCGGTGTCGCTGATCTCCACGAACCGCTGGCCGTGGTCGTCCAGGCCGGTGCGCACCGTGAGCCGGCCGCGTCCCTCCATGGCGTCCAGGGCGTTGGTAAGCAGGTTGATGAACACCTGGCGCAGCAGTTGTTCGTCGCCCTCGATGGTGAGGGGCTCCGGGTGGTAGTGGCGCGCCACCTCCACGTGCAGGAACACCGAGTCGTCCCGGATGAGCTTGAAGGCGTCTTCCACCACCCGGTTGAGGTCCAGGTCCTCGATGCGGATTTCGCTTTGGCGGCTGTAGTCCAGCAGGCCCCGCACGATGTCCCGGCAGCGGTCGGCGTCCTCCATGATGCATTCCAGGTCCTGGCGTACCGGGTCGCCCGGCGGCAGACTCTCGGCCGCGGTCTCGGCAAAGACGGTTATGCCGGTGAGCGGGTTGTTGAGCTCGTGGGCCACCCCGGCGGCCATGCGCCCCAGCCGGGCCAGCTTGTCCGACTGCACCACCTGCATGCGGGCCTGGGCCAGGCGGCCCTCCATCTTTTGGATTTCCCGCAGGTCGGTGAAGATACCCACCGTGGCCACCGGCTTGCCGTCGCGCTTGACGTCGGCCGCGTTGACCCGCACCGGAATCTTGTTGCCCTGGCGGTCATGCACGTAGGTATGGACGCCCAGGGCCTGTCCGCCGTGTTGGTCCAGGGCCTGGCGCAGCTCGCGCAGTTGGCTGATGGGCGACAGGATGCGCAGGTTCTCCCCCACCAGCTCGTCCACCTCGTAACCCAGCACCCGGGTCACGCTGCGGTTGACAAACAGGATGTCGCCGTTGAGATCGGCGGCCACCACCACCCCCACCAGGGAGTCCAGCAGGCGGTTAAGGAACTCGTTGCTCTCCTTGAGGCTGCTCTCCAGGCGCTTGGTCTCGGTGATGTCCCGGATGGATTCGATCACCGCCCGCACCTCGCCGTCCGGCCCGGTGAGGGGGGCCATGTGGACCTCCTCCACGATTCTTTGGCCGTGGCGGTCCTGGTACTCGTGCAGGTTGAAGTGTCCCCTTTGGCCGGCCAGGGCCTCGGGAAAGCGGCAACGCTGGCGGGGGCAGGGTTCGTCGATCTGGTGGAACACCTGGTAGCAGCGCCGCCCCACCACCTTTTGCGAGGGCACGGCGTAGCGGGCCAGGAAGGCCTGGTTGGCCGCGCGCACCACCATGTCGCACCCCAGGATCAGGGTGGGGATGGGATGGTCCTGGAACACCCGGGCGTGGACCTCCAGCTCCAGGGGGTCTTGCGCAGATGGCGTTTTCTGGGCCATGGCCGTCATCCCTTGATCACGGTGAGCTGAAGTACTCGGCCAGGGCCTCCAGGGCGGTGGGGCACTGGGCCGGTTCGAAGAGCATGAACAGCGAATGCACCACGGCGCCCAATCCCAAGGGGGCCACCGCGACCTGCCGCAGCCCCTCCAGGGCCTGGGAGACGATGCCGTAGCGGTCGCCGAAGTGCGGACCCTGCAAGTGGATCAAACCCACCGGCACCGGTTCCCGGCTAAGCTCCAGCCCGGCCCGCTCCAGCACCGCCAGCAGCGCGGGTAGTTGGTCATGGGCCAGGCACAGGGAGATGCTCCAGGTATCATCCTCGGGCCAGGCGCTGGTATGGATGACCCTCGGCGGCGGGTCCACCCCGGCCAGGCTGCTTTGCAGGGCCACCAGGTCGGCCAGCCGGCCCTGGCCGGTCACCAGGACCAGTCCGTGCTCCACCTTGAGGCCGTAGGTCTTGATGGGCCGCTCGGAATAGATGGCCACCGTCTCCACGTCTCAGACCTCCTCCCGGGTGCGGGAGCTCTGCACCACGGCCATGCGGGCCTCCGGCGGTGAGAGTCCCTCGGGCAGGTCAAAGTCCCGGGCCAGGATGTCGAGGGTGGCGGCCAGGTGCTCCTGGCGCACCACCAGCACCACGGCTGAAAGCGAGGTGGCCAGCCCCAGGGGGGTGAGCCCGGCGCGAGCCAGCGAGGCCAGGGCGGCCGCCGGCAGCCCCAAGTCTTGCGAGAGGGGAAAGAACTGCACCAGGACCACCTGCCGGATGAGGCGCGGGGCGCCCAGGCCGTGGGCCTCGGCCGCCCGCCGGGCCAGGTCCCAGGCCTCCTCGGCCACCGCGGGCTCCAGGCACAGGGCCACCCGGCCCGCGGCTGCCTTGCACGGCAGGTCCAGCACCAAGGGAAGGTTGACGCGCCGGCGGGCCAGTTCGGCCAGCAGCTCGGGCAGGGTCGCGGCCCAGTCGGGGGTGGTCTCCAACAGGCACAACTCGTGACTGCACTTCAGACCGGCTATGGTGGGCTGCGGATTCACTGCGCTCACGAGGGCCGGTCGGCGACCCTACTTGATCAGTTCTTCCACGATGGATACCAGCTTGTCCAAGTCCACCGGCTTGGCGATGTAGTCGTCAGCCTCCACCTGCATGCCGTCGGCGTGGGTGTAGGTGGTGGAATTGACCGCCGAGCCCACCGCGGTGAGCAGGATCACCGGTATGTCTTGCAGGGCGCTGTCGCCCTTGATCTCGGCGCAGAGTTCATAGCCGTTTTTGCGGGGCATCATGACGTCCAAGATCACCAGGTCGGGCTTGCGCCGGCCGAGGCTCTCGGTGGCCTCCTGGCCGTCGTAGGCCTTGCCTACCTCGAAGCCCTTGGCCTCCAGGTTCATGCTCACGGCCTCGACCAGATCGGGATCATCGTCCACCACCAGCACATACTTGGGGTCGGCCATAATCGTCTCCTTTGCAGCGGGGTTGTCCACGGCGCCCGCTGTTTTGGGCGGTATTTACAACTGGGGCCGGGGCAGCAGCTCGGCCCGCTCTAAAATTTCGGGAACCTTGTGCTCCCACTCGATGGCCATGACGTGTACCCCGGCCACGCCGGGAATCTCGCGCAGTTGCTGCACCTGTTCGCACAGCAGCTTGATGCCCTCGTCGGCCTGCTTTTCCTTGGGCGCGCCGGCGATGCGCGCCACGATGTCGTCGGGCACGTCCATGCCCGGGACCTTGGAGGCCATGTAGCGGGCCATGCCGGCGCTCTTGAGCGGGGTGATGCCGGCCAGGACCTTCACCTTTTCGGTGAGCCCCATGTCCACGGCCTGGTGCATGTAGTCGCGGAACTTGTCCATGTTGTAGATGCACTGGGTCTGGATGAAATCGGCCCCGGCCGCCACTTTCTTGGCCAGGCGCATCACCCGCAGCTCAAAGGGATCGCCAAAGGGGTTGGCCGCCGCACCGATGAACATCTTGGGCGGGGTGTCGATCTCGGCCCCGCCCTGGAACTTGCCCTCGTCGACCATGGCCCGCACCATCTGGATGAGCTGCATGGAGTCGATGTCGTGCACGTTGGCGGCCATGGGGTGGTCGCCGAACTTGGGGTGGTCGCCGGAGAGGCACAGCATGGTGTTGATGCCCAGGGCGTGGGCCCCCAGGATGTCGGACTGCATGGCCAGGCGGTTGCGGTCGCGGCAGACCATCTGGTAGTTGGGCTCCAGGCCCATCTCCTTGACGACGAGCGAGGCGGCCCAGGAGGACATGCGCACCACGGCGGTCTGGTTGTCGGTGATGTTCACCGCGTCCACCAGGCCCACCAGGTGCTTGGCCTTTTGGCGCACGTCTTCGGGGTTGCTGCCGCGCGGCGGTCCCACCTCGCCGGTGACCGCGAAATGGCCGGCCGCCAGGACTTTTTCCAGGTTACTTTGGGTCTTCATTAGATCAAGTCCTCCCTCACTATGCGGCGGGGGCCGCCGTCGCGCGCGCTACGCCAGTCCTTGGCCGGCATGATCTGCTGGTAGAGGTCGGTGCGGCCCAGGGCCTTGAGCCGGTCCCAGATGAGCTGCCAGGCGCAGTCCACGTCCGGGGCGATTTCGCACTTGCCGCCGGTGGAGCCGCCGCAGGGGCCGTTGAAGATGCGCTTGGAGCAGCGGGCCACCGGGCAGATGCCGCCGGTGTAGGCCAGCACGCACTCGCCGCAGCCCTGGCAGCGCTCGGCCCAGACCCCCTGGCGCTCCGAGGCTCCCATGAAGGTGGTGTTGACCATGGGGTATACCGGTTTGTCCAGGTAGCGTCCGGCCACCGTCTGCACCCCGCAGCCGCAGGCCATGGAGCAGACCGCGTCGTATTGGTCTATGGTGCGGGCCAGCTCCTCCACGTACTCGGGATCGCACTGCCGCTCCAGGGTCATCTCCACCACTTCGAGCTTCTTGCCTTGCTGCAAAGAGCCCATCTGCAGGGCGGAAGCCAGTATGCCCACTTCCTTGCGTCCGCCGGCGTAGCAGACCGTGACGCATTCGTTGCACCCCAACAACAGGATTTTGTCGTAGGGGGCCACGTAGCTCATGATCTCCTGCATGGGCTTGCGTTGAGCTGTGATCATGATCGTCTCCCTCAGGCGGCTTTGCCGGTCTTTAGCTTGATGGGGTTGGGTCCCAGGGACCGGATGTGCTCGGTGAACTCGGCGGCCAGCTCGGCGAACCTCGCGCCCTGGCCGGCGGCCATGTGCACCATCAACACCCGCCCGCCGCCGATGCCGATATCGTCAAGTAGTCTCCCAACGTATTCCACGCGCTTCTTAGCACGAAGGTTTCCATTGATAAAGTGGCAATCGCCTTCCAGGCATCCGGCCACCAGCACCCCGTCGGCCCCTCTCTGCAGGGCGCGCATCAGGTGCAGGGTGTCCACCTTGCCGGTGCAGGGCACCCGGATCACCCGCAGGTTGGGCGGATAGCTCAGCCGCAGGGCGCCGGCCATGTCGGCGGCGGTGTAGGCGCAGTACTCACAGGCGAAAGCCGCCAGTATCGGTTCGAATTGGCTCATGAGAGCACTCCTTGCAGCAGGGCCTCCACCCCGCCTAGTATCTGGTCGTCGCTGAAGCCCTGCAGCTCGATGGCCTTGGCCGGACACTCGGCGGCGCAGACTCCGCAGCCCAGACACTTGTCCGGGTCGATCTCGCTGTAGCCGTCGGCGTTGATGAAGGGCACCCCCACCGGACAGGCCCGCACGCACACCAGGCAGGCGGCGCAGAGCTCGGCCTTGACCTTGGCCACCGAGCCGCTGACGCTGAGGCTCTCCTGGGCCAGCAGGGTGAGCGCCCGGCCGGCGGCGGCCAGGCCCTGGGTGCGGGCCTCGTCCAGGGACTTGGGCGACAGCAGGGAACCGGCGGCGAAGATGCCCGGGGCCGGGGTGTCCACCGGCCGGACCTTGACGTGCTCCTCCAGCAGGAATCCACCCTCGCCCTGTTGCAGGTGGAATATCTCGGCCAACTCCTCGGTGGCCTCCTCGTCCACCACCTGCGGAGTGGAGAGCACCAGGGCGCTGGGCTCTACCCGCAGGGGGCGATCCAGCACCTTGTCGGTGAAGGTGACCGTGAGCTGTTCCCCGTTTAAAGCCACCTGGGGCGGATCGTCGGGGCTGTAGCGCACAAAGAGCACCCCTTGCTCGCGGGCCTGGCGGTAGAGGTCTTCGGCCCGGTAGGGCATGCGCATGTCGCGGTAGAGCACGATCACCTGGGCGTCGGGCCGCAGCTCCTTGAGCCACAGGGCGTTTTTCACCGCGCTGCGGCAGCAGATGCGGCCGCAGGCCGGGTTGGCCTGGTTGCGCGAACCCACGCACTGGATCATCACCACGGTGTCGAGCTTGTCGTCGGCGCCGTCGCCGGCGGCCAGTAGGTCGCCCAGCTCCAGTTGGGTCATCACCCGGGGGTCCCGGCCGTAGAAGAATTCATCGGGCCGGTACTCCTTGCCGCCGGCGGCCAGGATGGTCACTCCGTGCTCGATCTCCTGGAAATACATGCCCGGGCCGGACTGCACCGAGGTGGTGAAGGCGCCCACCGTGCCGCGGTGTTCCACCACCAGGGCGTCGGTGATCACCTGGATGCCTTCATGGTCGGTAACCCGCTGAACCATGTCGTCCAGGAAGGGAGCCACCGGCTGGCCGTCCAGGGTGCGTTGGGTCTTGCGGGCCAGGCCGCCCAGTTGGGGGGCGCGCTCCACCAGGTATACCTTCTGCCCCTGGTCGGCCAGGGCCAGGGCGGCGCTCATGCCGGCCACCCCGCCGCCCACCACCAGGGCGTCGTGGTTGATGCGGCGGCGGTGCTGGCCGATGGGCGTGGCCGCCAGGACCTCGCCCAGGGCGATCTTGATCAGGTCCACCGCCTTGGCCGTGGCCGCGGCCGGGTCGTCGGCGTGCACCAGGGCCACCTGGTCGCGGATATTGGCCAACGACACCATGGCCCGGTTGAGCCCGGCCCGGCGCACCGTCTCGGCAAAGAGCCGGCCGTGGGTGCGGGGGCTGTAGCCGGCCACCACCACCCGGTTCAACTCGTGCTCGCCGATGGCGCGTACCAGGTTGTCCAGGCCGCCGCTGCCCGCGGACAGCTCCAACTCGGCCACGTGGACCACCGAGGGTAAAAAGCGCACCGCCTCACTCACCTGGTCCAGGTCCACCACCGAGCGCACGTTGCGTCCCCAGTCGGCGAAGAAAATCCCCACCCGGGGCTCCTGGCCGCTGGTGTCGCGCTCCGGCGGCAGGTCCTCGTCGGCGGCCAACACCCGGGGACGGGCCAGGTCCCCGCTGGCCAGGCAGGCGGCGGCCGAGCCCAGCACGATGGAGTCGGGGATGTCGCGGGGGCCCAGGGCCATGCCGCAGGCGTAGACGCCCGGGCGGCTGGTGGCCACCGGCCGGAAATCATCGCTGGCCACAAAGCGGTATTGGTCCAGCTCCACCCCCAGCACCTGGGCCAGGGCCGGGGCGTCGGCCGGGGCGCAGAAGCCGGTGGCCAAAACCACCAGGTCCAGGTGGGCCTCGGTCTGCTGGCCGGCGTCGTCCACGTAGGACAACAGCAGGTCGCCGGTGGCCTCGTCGCGGGTCACGGTGTGGGGGCGGCAGCGGATGAACTGCACTCCGGACTGGCTCTTAACCCGCTGGTAATATTGCTCGTAGTCCTTGCCCATGGGCCGCATGTCCATGAAGAATATGGTGGCCTCCAGGTCCTGGGCAAAGTGCTCGGTGGCCCACACCGCCTCCTTCATGGCGAACATGCAGCACACCGACGAGCAGTAGGGGTTGCCCGGCTCCTGCATGGTGCGGCTGCCGGCGCACTGGATCCAGCCGATGCGCTGGGGCCGCTTGCCGTCGCTGGGGCGCACGAACTCGCCGGCGCTGGGACCGGCCGGCGACATAATGCGCTCCAGCTCCAGGCTGGTGATCACGTCGTCGAACACGCCGTAGCCGTAGGATTCGGCCAGGGCCGAGGCGTCAAACATCTCGGCCCCGGTGGCCAGGATCACCGATCCCACCTCCACGGACGTGGACTGGACCGCCTGGTCCAGGACGATGGCGTCGGGCTCGCAGACCTCCAGGCACTTGCCGCAGTCGGTGCACTTGTCCCGGTCGATGGAAAAGGCGGTGGGCACCGCCTGGGGATAGCGCATGCAGGTGGGCGACTGGTGGTCCAGGCCGGGGGTGAAGATCACCGCGCCCTCGTCGCAGGCCTCCAGGCAGGCGCCGCAGGCGCTGCAACGGGTGATGTCGATGTAGCGCGGGGTGGTCTCCAAGAGGGCGGTGAAGGCGCCGGGCTCGCCCGCGAGCTTGGTGATGGTGGTCAGCGGCAGCACCTGGATGTCCAGGGCCTCGGCGCTGGGGACCGATTCGGGCCGCAGGTAGCAGATCTGGCAGTCGTTGGTGGGGAACTGCCGGTCCAGCAGGGGAACGAAGCCGCCCAAGGCCGGCGCTTTGTCGATCACGTATACCCGGCGGCCGGCCTCGGCCAGGTCCAGGGAGGCCTTTATGCCGGCGATGCCGCCGCCGATGACCAGCACCGAGTTGGCGGGCTGGGAGCTATGGTTGTCGGCCATGGGAATTCTCACTTAAATAATAGAGTTCAAGGGCCGCATAATTACTTCTGAAGCGCATCGAGAATATCGGGCAGGCGCTTTTCCCAGCCGGTGGTAACCAGCAGGGCGCCGCCGCACAACGGCCGCAAGCCGTCGACCGTCTCGGCCGCGATCTTGACGCACTCGTCGGGCCGGTTGCTGGCCTGGCGGATGCGCGCGATGGTCTCTTCCCTGATGTTCATGCCCGGCAGGTTCTGGTTGATGTAGCGGGCCATGCCCACGCTCTTGAGCAGCAGCACCGAGGCGATCACCGGCGCTCCGAGATCACCGGCCTTTTGCATGAAGGCCCCGAAGTCGTCCAGGGCAAATACCGGCGGAGCCACCAGGAAGGCCGCACCGCTATCCACCGCCGCCTTGGCCTCGCCGATGCGCACCTGGGCCTCGGCCTGGTCGGCCCAGGGCTCGATGCGCGCCCCGGCGCAGAACTTGGGCGCGCCCTTGAGTTCCATGCCGGCCAGGTCCTTGCCCTGGCCCAGGCTCTGGGCCGCCTCCAGGAATTGGGCCGGCGTGAGATCGCCCACCGCCTTGGCCTCCAGGTGGTCGCCCATCTCGATGGGCTCACCGGCCACGGCCATGACGTTGGCCACACCCAGCACGTGGGCGGCCAGGAGGTCACCTTGCAGGGCCAGGCGGTTGCGGTCGCGGCAGGAGAACTGCACGATGGGATCGAGCCCCTGCTGCTTGAGCGTCACCGCCCCGCCCAGGGCCGAAAGACGCATTACCGCGTGGCTCAAGTCCGGGACCAAGACCGCGTCCACCCGCCCCTTGATGTGGTTGGCGTTGGCCACGAAGCCGGAGAGGTCCACCCCCTTGGGGGTCTCCATCTCGGCGATGAGGATAAAGTCCTTGCTACCTAGGGTGTCTGCGAAGCCCATCAGTAATCCTTCCCTTGAGGCCGCGTTTGTCGGTATCGGCCGTGGCCGCCGGCCCCGAAAACAGGCCGTGGCGCCGCCAAGGTCGAACACCCAGGGCCCTACTAGGAAAATATTCAAAGTTTCCAGGGGTTAGGGGCCAAACTCCCTCCCCCTCGATTTTTGCACGGGTAAATTGATAACTCTATTTGTGCAAACACGCAAGCGGTTTTGTGATTATTTTAACAAATGATGACTAAGGCCATTACACCTATATAAGTTATCGGAATTATGGAAAACTCGCGTTCGCTTCTTGCCGGGCGGGTGACATGGTATGCTAATCCAGGTACCTGGGCGTTTTTTTAATCGGGAGACAGAACATGGTCCTGATTTTGGCAGGGGTGGTGACGCTGGCCGTTTTAATCTCGGCGGGTTGTTCGCTTTTGGAATCGGTGCTGTATTCCACGCGGCGCATAACCTTGCAGGCCGGACTCCAGCAAGGCGACCGCATGGCGGTGATGATGCAGCGGCTCAAGGCCGACGTGGACGGCCCCCTGTCGGCCATCTTGATCCTCAACACGGTGGCCAACACCGCCGGTGCGGCGGTGGCCGGTTGGGCCGCCGGCCAGGTGTGGGGGGCCGGTTCGCTGTGGATATTTTCCCTGGCCTTCACCCTGGCCATCCTGCTTTTTTCCGAGATCATACCCAAGACGGTGGGGGCGGTGTATTGGCGCGCGCTGTGGCGGGGCACCGTGTATCCCCTACAGGCCATGGTGTGGTTGCTCTATCCCCTGATTGTCCTCACCCGGGCGGTGACCCGTCTCATCACCGGGCGTCAGGGTCCCGGCGGCCGAGTGAGCGAAGACGAGATTCTGGCCGCGGTCCAACTGGGCGAGCAGGGCGGCGAGATCAGCGAGATGGAGCATCGGCTCATTCGCAACATCATCAACCTGGAGGAGGTTCGGGCCGCTGACATCATGACCCCGCGCACGGTCTTGCTGGCGGTGGACGGCCGGCTCACGGTGGGCCAGGTGGGGCGCGAGGCCGCCCGGTGGCCCTTCAGCCGGGTGCCGGTATACCAAGGCCGTCTGGACCAAGTAGTGGGCTATGTGCTGCGCTACGAGGTGATGGAACGCGCCCTGGACCCGGACCACGGTGACACCCGCTTGTCCGAACTGGCCAAGCCCTTGCACTTCGTTCCCGGCTCGGCCAACGCCCTTAATCTGCTCAGCTCCTTTTTGCGCCGCGGCCAACACATGTTCATGGTGGTCGACGAGTACGGCGGGATCATGGGGGTGGTGACCTTGGAGGACGTGTTGGAGAGCCTGGTGGGCTCGGAGATCGTGGACGAGTCGGACCAGATCGTGGACTTGCAGGAGTTGGCCCGGCTGCGGGGAAGGGCCAAGCTGGCTTCGGAGCTGGAGGATTCAGATGAGTGATCGTGACTTTGACCTGTTGGTGCTTGGCGGCGGGGGCAGCGCGGGGTTCACCGCGGCCACCACGGCCATGAAGACCGGGGCCCGGGTGGGTATGGTGGAGGCGGTGCGCCTGGGCGGGCTGTGCATTCTGGCCGGGTGCATGCCTTCCAAGACCCTGCTGCACGAGGCGGCCCAGCGCCGGGCTGCCGGTCGGGCTAACCCGGCTGGACACGCCGAGGTGTTGGCCCGCAAGCGCGAGGTGGTGGGCTACCTGGCCGGCAGCCGCGAGCGGGCGGTGGCGGCCAAGCAGCAAAAGGGTCTCGAGGTGATCATGGGGCGCGCCGCCTTTGTGGACCCCCACGCGGTGGAGGTCGACGGCCGGCGGATCACGGCCGACAAGTTCATGGTGGCCACCGGCAGCAACGAGATCATCCCGCCGGTGGAGGGCCTGGCCGAGACCGGGTTCATCACCAGCGGCGATTTCCTGGACCTGGGGTCTCTGCCCGGGTCCCTGGTGGTGCTCGGCGGCGGGGCCATCGCCCTGGAGCTGGCCCAATACGCGGTGCGCATGGGGGTGCAAACCACCCTGGTGCAACGCAGCGACCACGTGCTGAGCAAGGAAGACCCGCGGGTGGGCCAGTTGATCGCCGAGGCCCTGGCCGAAGAAGGCCTACGGGTGCTCACCGGCACCAAGCTCATCCGGGTGGTCTCCGAGGGCGGGGCCAAGCAGGTGGTGCTGGAGCACGCGGGCGCGGAGGTGAGTGTTAGCGCCGAGGAGATACTGGTGGCCCTGGGACGGCGGCCCCACAGCCAGGGGTTGAACCTGGAGGCGGCCGGGGTGGCCACCGAGCGCGGCGCGGTGCGGGTGAACCGCTACATGCAGACCAGCGCGGAGCACATCTTCGCCGGCGGCGATGTCACCGGGGTGAGCATGATCGTCAACCTGGCCATCGTGCAGGGCAAGACCGCGGGCTACAACGCCACCCATGCCCAGATGCGCGAGGTGGACGACGCGGTGGTGCCGCGCGCCGTGTTCACCGATCCCCAGTTCGCCCGGGTGGGGCTCAACGCGGCCGAGGCGGCCGCCGCGGGCATAGCGTGCGTGGAGGCCGAGTTCAACCTCGGTTCCATGGGGGTGGCGCGCACCTACCCCGAGCCCATACGGGGCTTTATCACCATGCGGGCGGCGGTGGACGACGGCCGCTTGGTGGGGGCCGAGCTGGTGGCGCCCGAGGCCAGCCTGATGATCCATGACGTGGCCGTGGCCATGCGCCTGGGGGCCGGGCCCGGGGCCATCGCCGATGTGCCCTACATCCATCCCTGCCTGGCCGAGGCGACCAACTTTTGCGCCGAGCGGCTGGTGCGCAAGCTGGGGCGATAACCCGGCTGGCGTGGCGCCGGCATGGTCGGCGTTGGTTCTTTAGCCTGCGGTACGGCCCCTATGGCTACCGTGGCTCACGGCGCTGTAACGTTGAACCTGGGTGGTCGGTGGCAATCGAAGGCCGACGTTGGCCCTTTAGCCTGCGGCACGGCCCCTATGCCTACCGTGGCTCACGGTGGGGGTCGATGCCCATGGCCACCAGGCGGTTGGTGGCCTCCTTGGCGGCCGCGCCGTCGGGCGAGGCCTTGAGCAGTTCGCGGTAGGTGGCGATGGCCGCTTTCTTATCGCCGGCGGCCTCGAGCACCAGCCCCAGGTCCAGCTTGAGCAGTATGGCGGTCTGGGGACCGGCCGCCTCGATGGCGCGGCGTATGGCCTGGGCCGCTTGGGGGTATTTCTTTTGGGCCGCCAGGCTCTGGCCGAGCCCGCGCAGGGCCAGGGGGAGCAGTTGGGCGGGGGTGCCGGGGTCTTCGGCCAGCTCCGCGAAGTTTAACTCGGCCTCGGCGTACTGGCCGGTGGAGTATTGCAGTCCGGCCAGGGCCAGGCGGGCCTGCATGCCCGAGGGCGTGGCCCCGTATTTTTCGACCACCTGGGCCAGGCCTTGCATCGCGCCGGCCATCTCTTGTTTACTGGCCTGACCCAACACGGCCCGTTGATACATGGGGAATACCTGGGCCAGGGCATTGGCTCCCTGGGCCGTGCGGTACCTGAGATAGGCCTGGATGCCCAGGGCGCAGACCACGGCCAGCACCAGGGCCGAGACCACGATGATGAGGGTACGCATGTTGGCGCGGGCCCACTGGATGGCCTTGTCGCTGAGAGTTAAGAATTCGTCGGGTTTTTTCAGAAGTTTTTTTCGGTCCACCTTGGCCATGTAAGTTCACCTTTGCCAACGGGTCGCATTGCTAGCCAGGGGAAACGCCGGCCTCCTTGGCCAGGGCCGCCGCCCCCATGGTGGCGGCCAGGTCCCCCAGTTCTCCTAGTTTGACGCGCAGCCTGCCCGGGTCGATGATGTGCAGGCGCTGCTTGATTTCTTGTTGGGCGGCCGCTTCCATCAGTCCCCAGGCGGCCGCCACCCCGCCGCCCATGATCATGAGTCCCACCCCGGTGATCATGGCCACCGCCACCATGGCCCGGCCCAGGGCGCGGCCGGCGCGGTGGAACAACTCCCGGGCCAACTCGTCGCCGTCGCGGGCGGCGGCGGCCATGGCTTTGACGTCGTCGTCGGGCTCCAGCCGGCTGGTTCGGCCGGCCTGCAGGGCCTCTTGCAGCATGCCCTTTAACCCGGTGGCCGAGCTGTAGGCCTCCAGGCAGCCCTGGGCCCCGCAGCCGCAGCGGCGGCCCTGGGGCTCCACCATGACGTGGCCCACCTCGCCGCCGGTGCCCAGGGGGCCGGACACCAAGCGGCCGCCGACGATGAGCCCACCGCCCACCCCGGTACCCAGGGTGAAGCACATCAGGTCCCGCCGGCCGCGGCCGGCCCCGAAGCGGTACTCGCCCCAGGCGTAAAGGTCGGCGTCGTTGCCCAGGACCACCGGCAGGCCGGTGGCCACGGTGAGCCGCTTGACCATGGCGATATCACGCCAGCCCGGCAGGTTGGGGGAGTAGACCACCACCCCGCGCCGGGGGTCGATCACCCCGGCGCAGGCCACGCCGATGCCCCTGGCGCCGAGTTGCCGCTCTTGGGCCTCGGCGATCAACTCGCGGGCGGCCGAGCCCAGGCGGCCCAGGACCGCGTCGGGGCCCTGGGCGGCCCGGGTGCTCATCACCCGGCGGGCCCGCACCCGGCCGCGGGCGTCGATGAGCGCCAGGCGGCAGTTGGTGCCGCCCAGGTCGATCCCCAGCCAGGCCGCCGCGCCCATGTTCAACCGGCCCGGACTTCTTCCTTGATGCGCTGGATGTGGCCGCGTCCCATGCCCTTGACTTCACAGCCCAGCTCCAGGTAGCGCCGGATGCGCTGGTCGTCGAGGATGGCGAAACAGTCCACCACGGCCACCGGTCCACCGCATTGTCCCACCACCCAGTCGGGGTCCAGGTCCAGGTAATCGCGGTGGCGCACGGCCAGCACCAGGGCGTCGGCGCCCCCCAGCACCGCGCCCAGGTCCTGGGACACCTGCAGGTGTTTGAGCTCCTCCTGGTTGCGGAAGAAGCGGGCCCGGCTGCGGCCTGGGGCGGGATAGGTGTCTTGCTTGGCAAACTCCCACCAGCGCAGCACGTAGGGGTCGTGCACCCGCAGGGTGGCCCCCATCTCGGCCAGCTTGCGCACCACCAGCTCGCTGCCGGAGTAGCGGGTGTCGCCCACGTCCTCGCGGTAGCTGGCTCCCAGCACCACCACCTCGCTGGCGGCCACGATGCGGCCCATGTTGCGCAGGGCGTCGCGCACCAGCTCGGCCACGTGCAGCGAGCGGTTGTCGTTGATGTCGATGGCCTTGGGGGTGAGCTTAAAGATCGGCTGCTGGAACCCCATGAGGTGGTGATAGGCCCAGACCCCCAGGCCGCCGTCCTTGGGCAGGCAGTAGCCGCCGATACCCGGGCCGGGGAACATGATGTTGTCGTGGGTGGGGCGCATCTTGATGGCTTGGATCACCTTGGTGATATCCACCCCGTTGCGCTCGGCGAACATGGACCACTCATCCATGAAGGCCAGGATGGTGGCCCGGTAGCTGTTCTCCACGATCTTGCAGGTCTCGCTCTCGATGGGCCGGTCCAGCACGGTGAGCGGGAACTGATCGGTGTTTAGCACCTCGGTTAAAAATTTTTCCACCCGCTGCCGGCTCTGTTGGTTCACTCCGCTGCAGACCCGCCAGAAGTCACGGATGGAGGCCACGTACTCCCGGCCGGGCATTACCCGTTCGAAGCTGTGGGCCAGCAGGGGCTCGCTGTCTATGCCGCGGCCGGTGAAAATCTTTTTCATGATGGGGTAGGCCACGTACTCGGTAGTACCCGGCGGCACCGTGGTCTCGATGAGCACCAGGCACTGGGCCGGGATGTAGCGGGCGATGATCTTGAGCGACTCCTCCAGGGCGCTCATCTCCACCGTGCCCTGGGTGACGTCGGCCAGGGCGTCCTTGGAGTAGTCGCACTGCACGTCCACCACCACCACGTCGGCGTGGGTGAGGGCCTCGTAGGAGAAAGAGGCCACCAGGCTTTTCTTGTCCTTGACGCAGCGCTGGATGAGTACGTCCACCTCGGGGTCCTCGGCCTTTACCGGCGCCTGGCCCCGGTTGAGGTAGGGTATCTTCCAATAGCTGCGGGTGCTGGGGCGCTGCATGCCGATGACGAACTTGCCGGGGCTGTCGGCCACCACCGCGGCCATCACCGCGCCCACGAAGCCCACGCCCATGACCACCACGATCTCGCGGCCCTGGGCCCGCTGCCCGGCCACCAGCTCGGCCAGGCGCTGCTTTTCCTCCTTGAAGTCCTGTTCGGTGGGCAGGGCGAACTCTTCGCCCTCGGGACTGACCGACACCATGGGCCCGCTACTGCTCACAGTTCAACTCTCCTATCAAAAGAGAAACATACGGGTAACTCATCGATCCTTGGATGTTTATAGGCTGGCGCCTTCCTAGTCAAGCGTCGTGGCCCCGGGACTCGCCCAGCAGGTCGGCCAGGGCCACGCCCAGGGTGGGGAAGTGGAAGGAGAAACCAGCCTCCAATAGCTTGGCCGGCAGCACCTTTTGCCCGCCCAGCAGTACCGTGGCCACCTCGCCCAATACGCAACGCATGGCCCAACCGGGCACCGGCAGCCACGCCGGCCGGCCCAGGGCCGCGGCCAGCTCGCGGGTCAACTCCCGGTTGGTGACCGGGTGCGGGGCGGTGAGGTTCACCGGTCCGCTGAGCCGGGGGCGGGCCATGAGGAACATCATGGCGGTGACCAGGTCTTTTTGGTGAATCCAGCTTACCCACTGGCGTCCGTGGCCCAGGCGACCGCCGAGGCCCTTGCGAAACAGCGGCAGCATCCTGGCCAGGGCCCCGCCGCCGGCGCCCAGCACCATCCCGAAACGGGTGCACACCACCCGCACCCCCAGGCTCTCGGCGGCCATGGCCTCGGCCTCCCAGTCGCGGCACACCCGGGCCAGGAAGTCGTCGCCGGGGGCCGAGCGCTCGTCCAGGTCCTGGTCGCCGCGCAGGCCGTAATATCCCACCGCCGAGGCGCTGATCAGCAATCGCTGGTCCTGGCCGGCATGATCGGCCAGGGCCTGCACCAGGTGCCGGGTGGTGCGCACCCGGCTGTCGCGGATGGCCTGTTGGTAGCTATCGCTCCAGCGGCCAAAGATCGACGCCCCGGCCAGGTTGATCACCACCCGGGCCTGGCCGGCCTCCGCCTGCCAGGGGCCCGACTCGCTGGGGTCGCCCAGGCAAAACTCCACTCCCCGGGGCAGCCGGCCGGCCGCCTCGGTGGTGCGGGTGAGCACCACCACCGACCGGTTGGCGTCGCGCAGGGCCCGGCACAAGGCGCCTCCGATGAACCCGCTGCCGCCGGTTATGAATACGTCCATGGGACCTCCGGCTAAAGTTCCACTCCGGCCCGGTAGCCTTGGGCTATGCTCTTGATCAGGGACCCGGCCCCCCGGGCGTCGCCGATCACCGTCACCGCCAGGCCCTTGGCCTTCAACTCGTCGGCCAGTTGGTCCTGGGGAACGATACCGGTGGCGATGATCACGCTGTCGGCGGCCACTTCCTGGTCCTGGTCGTCCTGGCTGATGAGCACCTTGCCCGGCGCGATGGACTTGACCGTAACCTTGGTGCGCAACTGGACCCCGAATAGCTTGAGCTTGGAGTAGACGATCCACTTGGTGGACTTGCCGATGTCAGCGCCCACCTTGGGCAGCATCTCCAGCACGGTTACCTTCTGGGAACCCTCGGTGGCCAGCCGGGCGATGGTCTCGGGGTCCTCGGCCTTGAACAGGGTGAGAAAATACACCTGCTCGGGGGTGAGGGCTCCCTGGCGGGCCACGAACAAGGCCGTCTCCAGGCCCACCGCCCCGCCGCCGATGACCACCACGTTCGGTCCGTGGGGAATCACCTTGCCCTGCAGCACGTCCCAGGCGCTGAGCACGTGGTCGGCCTCCACCCCCTCGATGGCCGGGGTGGCCGGCAGGGCGCCGGTGGCCAGGATCACGGCGTCGGGCTCCAGGGCCGCGGCCAGCTCGGCGTCCACCGCGACGCCCAGGCGTACGTCGATCTCCTGTTCGGCCAGGGCGGCCTCGTAGTACTCCGGGATGCAGGCCATATCCGGCCGCTCGGTGGGTACCGGGTACCAGGTGGCCTGGCCGCCCAGGCGGTCGCCGGCCTCCAGCAGCACCACCCGGTGGCCGCGGCGCGCGGCGCGCAGGGCCGCTTCGCAGCCGGCCACCCCGCCGCCGATGACCAGCACCCGCTTGGGTGTCTCGGCCGGGCCCGGCTCGGGCTGGTACTCCAGGCCGGCCCGGGGATTGACCAGGCAGCCCACCGGCTGCAGCAGGGGGATGCGGTCGAAGCAGCCCTGGTTGCAGGCCACGCAGCGGCGGATGAGATGGCTCTTGCCCTCGGCCGCCTTGCGCGGCAGGTTGGGATCGGCCAGCAGGGGCCGCCCCAGGCAGATGAGGTCGGCGTCGCCCCGGGCCAAGATGGCCTCGGCCAGGTCGGGGTGGTTGATGCGGTTGGAAGCAGCCACCGGCACCGGGACCGCGTTTTTGATGCCCCGGGCCAGGTAGGCGAAACCGCCGGTGGGCAGCTCGGTGGTTATCTGGGGCACCCGGGTCTCGTGCCAACCGCCGGTGACGTTGATCATGTCCACCCCGGCCTCGGCGCAGGCGGCGGCGAAAATCTGTGACTCGGTATTGGTGTGGCTGCCGGGCACAAAGTCGTTGCCGGCCAGGCGGATGCCCACGCAGAAGTCCGGGCCCACCCTATCGCGTACCTTGTGGATCACCTCCAGGCCGAAGCGCATGCGGTTTTCCAGGGAGCCGCCGTAGCGGTCGGTGCGCTGGTTGATCTTGGGCGAGAGGAACTGGCAGATGAGGTAGCCGGCCGAGCCTAGAATCTCCACCATGTCCATGCCCGCTTCCTGGGCCCGGGCGGCGGCGGCGGCGAAGTCCTCCTGTACCTGTGCGATCTCCTCCAGGGTCATGGCCCGGGCCTCCTCGCGGGTGAATCCCGAGACGTGCGGCGAGGAGCTGATGGCCTGCTGTCCGATGAGGATGCTGTGGCTGTAGGCCCCGGCCATGTAGAGTTGGGCCCCGACGGCCGCTCCTTGCTGGTGGACCGCCTGGGCCAGGCGGGTGAGGCCGGGGATGTCGCTGTCGTCCTGGATAGAGATGAGGATGGGGCCGCCGGCCCACTGGTCGATGCCGCAGCCGCCCACGATAATGAGCCCGGCCCCGCCGGCGGCGCGGGCGCGGTAGAACTCCACCAACCGGTCGTTCACCTTGCCGCCAGGGGTGTAGTTGAGGTGCATGGCCGGCATGACGATGCGGTTTTTCAGCTCCAGCCGGTTGAGGGTGATTGGCTCAAAAAGGGAGGGGTAGGAATCCATGGGGACATTCTCCTGTCAGCGTGCGGGCGCCGAACCTGGACTAGTCCTATCGTCTTTTAAAGTCCGGGGCAAACCCTGGGGCCGGCCCCGGGGGGGCATCATTCGGTGGCGCGTTTGAGAATGCGCACAAAGGGAACCCATTTCTTTTTCTTCATGAGCCGGACGGCCCTGCGAGCCTGGGACCGGGTCTTGAAGGGGCCCACCAGCAAGCGGTACCACTGGTCACCCTTGGGCGAGACCCATATCTCCACCCGGGAACGATAGCCCCGTTTGCGCCACAAGCGGGCTCCCCGCAGGGCCAGGGACTCCTTGCGGTTGGTGGACACCTGGATGTAGTAGCGCACCGGCCCGGCGGCGGCCCGGACGGCCTTGGCCGGGGTCTTGGCCCGGGGTGGCCGGGTGGTGGTGGTGCTGGAGGTGGTGGTCGGGACCTCGGTAGTGGTGGTGGTCTCGGTGGTGGTGGTCGGGGCCTCGGTGGTGCTGCTGCTGGTGGTGGGCGCCGTCTCGGCGCCGCCGGTATCCAGGGGCGGCGGCGGGGGGATGGTGCCGTGCACCACCGGCCCGGTGGTGGGAGAGCCCTTGCGCGACGGGGTCATCGTCACCGCGGACGGCCGGGCCTCGGTGGTGGGAGGCAGCGGCATGGTGGTGGTAGTAGTCGTCTCGGTGGTGGTGGTCGGTGGTTCAGTGGTAGTGGTAGTCGCCTCGGTGGTGGTGGGCGCTTCGGTGGTCGTAGTCGGTGCCTCGGTGGTGGTGGTGGTCTCGGTGGTCACCGTGGTCGGGGCGGTGGTAGTGGTGGTGGTAGTAGTGGTGGTGGTGGCAACCGCCGGCTTGACCACCGCCATGGTGCGGGCGCGGGGCTTGGCCGGCTTGCGCCGCCGGGCCGGTTTTTTACGGACCGGCCTGGCCGCGGCCGGTGGGGAGGCCCGGACCCCGGCGCGTAGCCGGTCGACCTGGTTGGGCTTGAGCTCCATCATGGATTGCAGCAGGGCCCGGCCGGAGGTGGCGTCCTTGGGCTCCAGGGACAGGGCGCGGTGGAAGGCCACCACCGCCTCGGTCTTTTTGCCGCGCGCCTTGAGCACCTGGCCCAGGGCACTCCAGGAGACGCCCCGCCTGGGGGCCAGCTTAACCGCCCGGCGAGCCAACTTTTCAGCCAGGGCCAGGTCTTTTTTGCTGGCCGCCAGCATCATGGCCAGGTGGCTCATCAAGGCTGGGTTCTTGGGGGCGAGCCTTTGGGCCTTGCGGAACTGGCGCATGGCCTCGGCGTCGCGTCCCAGCTCTTGCAAGGCCATACCTAAATAATAGTAGGTGGCCGGGTTCTTGGGGTTGTAGCGTTGCGCTTGCTCCAGGGCCTTCACCGCGCCGGGCATGTCTCCCCGCGCCGCTCGGCTGCGGCCCATGTAGTGCCAGGAAGAGCTGGATCCGGGGTGTAGCCTCAGGTCATTGGCAAAGGCCCGCTCGGCGGCCTGGTACTCGCGCCGGCGAAAGAGCCGGTGGCCGCGTTTGCGGTACTTATCGGTGGTGCGCATCACCAGGGCGGTGCCGCCACCCAGCTTGAACGGCGCGCTCACCTGGCCCAGGCTGAGCCGCTTGATAACCTTGAGCACCGCCGGGTCGATCTTGGCGCTCTCCAGGCAGTTGGCCTGGTGCCGGGCGCGGGCGGGGTGGGTGGCTACTATCGCGCGCGAGACCATCACGAAGTGCTGCCCGGCCGCCAGGCGGCTCTGCACTTCCTTGAGCAGGGCGTCGTCTTTGACCCACAGCAGCCACAGGCAATAGCGGTCGCCGGCCTCCGGGACGGAGCCCCGGTGGCGGGAGCCGCAACCGGCGGACAACCCCACGGCCAGCACCACCGCCAACCCGGCGATGGTTACCCAGGCAATCATCCGTGATTTTTTGCCGAACATAGCGCCCCTGCTCATAATGCCTTCCTAACCATGGTCCGGCCCTGGGCCGGTGTCTGTTTGATCCATATACTGGGCCAGCATAGTCTCGGTCAACTCCGGATCGATCTGCACTCCGGCCAGGCGGCGCATCCGCTGGGCCACTTCCGGCCCGGGCAGCTCCTGGTCGGCCAAGATGTTGGCCAAGGCCAGGCTCACCGCCAGGATGCGGCCGGGTAGGGGTATTGCGCTCTCCGTTGAGCCCTCGGAGCCGCCGTTTTCCTGGAAGCGCCGGCGATGGTGCTCGATGGCTTGCAAGGCGGTATCCCCCAGCCGGGATAGTTGGCGCGCCAGGATCATGCCATAGATGGGATGGCGCTCCCAAATAATCCGCTGGGTGCGTTCCAGCTCGCCCCCGGGGGCCAGCCACCGGCGGGGCAGACCCACCATGCCCAGGTTGCGCACCTCGGCCGCCTGGCTGAGTTGGGCCGCGTCCTCATCGGCCAGGCCCAGGGCCCGGGCCAGGGCCTCGCTGTACTCGGCGGCCAGGCGTGAACGCCGCCGGGCCCCCTGCAACAGGTTTTCCACTTGGGCGGTGAGCTCGCGCAACAGCGGCAGTCCTCTTTCGCGCTGCATGACCAGGGCCGAGTTGGGCGCCGGCATCAAGCTGTACTGTTTCGGCTGTTCCTTGGCCTGGTACATGGCCCGGTCAGCCAGATAGAGTAGACGCTGTTTTACCGCTGCGTCCAGGGGGAACAGGGCCAGGCCGAAGGAGGCGCCCACCTTGATGGGTTGGCCGCTGTCCTGGGGTAGGGTCTGTTTCTTGAGATCGTCGATGATGCGCCGGCACACCGCCTTGGCTTGGTCGGTGTCGCTGCCGGGCAGGATGAGCATGAACTCGTCGCCGCCCCAGCGGGCCACGTGGTCGCCGGCGCGGCAGTTACGGGTCAGCACCTGGCCCACCAGCTTGAGGGCCTCGTCGCCCACCAGGTGACCGTGGGTGTCGTTGAGGGATTTGAAACCATCCAGGTCGATCATCACCACCGCCAGGGGATGGCCCTGGCGGGTGGCCTCGGATAACTCGTGGTCCAGGGCCGCTTGCATATGCCGGTGGTTCAGGAGCCCGGTGAGGGGGTCGCGCTGGGCCAGCTCTTTCTGGGCCTCGTAAAGGCGGCGCATGGCCTGCTGGCTCTGGATTTGCAAACTGATGTCACGCAGGATGAGAATGGCCTCGGCCGGCTCACCGTTATCGTCCCGGATGGCCGAGCAGGTGATGGAGACCGGGATGAGACGGCCGTCCTTGGTGAGCCGGCTGGTGACGAAGTCCACCACCTGGCCGGTCTCGTAGAGGGTCTTGATACAGGCTTGGGTGTTTTCTTTTTCCGTTTCGGGAATGAAGTCGATCTCGGTCCCCAAGACTTCCTGGCTGCTCCAACCGAAGAGCTTGCTGAAGGCCTGGTTGACAAAGAGACAATGGTTGCCCGAGTCCATGATGACCAGGGGATCGCCGGTGGCGGCCAGGAGGCCGCGCATCACCTTTTCGTCGTGGCTGGCGGTCTCGTATAGCTCGCGGTAGCGCGCCCGCGAGCGGGAAAGGGCGGCCACGATGGCCTGGCGCTCGCTGAGATCGCGCACCGAGGCGAATAGCACGGTACGCCCCTCTTCCAGCTCCAGGGCCTTGAGGGCCACCTCGCTGGCGATGGGGGTGCCGTCGGCGTAGGTGTGGGTCCACTCGAAAAGCTGCGGCTCGCCGGTGAGCGCCCGCCCGATCATCTCCAGGGAAGCCTTCTTGGAATAGGCCCCGCCGGCCTGGGTGGGGGGTGAGAAGTCCCAGGGGTAGCGCCCGTTGATCTCTTGGCGGTCCAGGCCCAACATCTCGGACAGGCGATGGTTGCTGTCGATTATGCGGCCGTCGGGCTCCAGTAGCATGATGCCCTCGGAGGATAACTCGAACAAGGTGCGGTGGCGGGCCTCGCTGGCGGCCAGGGCCCGGGCGGTGCGCACCCGCTCGGTAACATCGCGGGCGGTGCCCCGGAACCCGGTGGGCCGTCCCTTGCGGTCGCGCATCAGCGATACCGACATCTCCAGGTGTCGCGTCTGCCCGTCGGGCTGGGTGATGCACAGGGTCACGTTGTCGATGGGCTGGCCGGTTTGCCGGCAGCGGTTGAAGGTGTCGCGTACCGTGTGCCACTGGTCGGTGTCCACCAGGCCGCGGCTGTGGTACCCGATGACCTGGTTGATGTGGCTGCGGCCGAGTATCTTAGCAAAGGGGGTGTTGCAAAAGGTGAGGCGGCCGGAAAGATCGCACTCGTAATACCCGTCGCTCACCCCCTCCAACAGCACCTGGTAGCGTTCCCGTTCCGCGCCCAGGCCGGTTACCCGGCGCAGCCAACCGCCGGCCAGGTCCAGGCCGGCCGCGCCCAACAGGAACAGGTTGGCCCCCCGCCAAAAGACCTCCTCCCAGGGAACCTTTACCAGGCCCACCGATTGTCCCCAGGCCTCCAGGCCCAGGAAGCAGGTGAGCCCCAGCCCGGCGGTGAGCCACACCAGGCCGGTGACGTTTTCCAGCACCGCCATGGTCACCGGGGCCAAGAGCCAGATGATGAACGGACTTTGGTGAAAGCCGGTGGCGCCCACCAGGATGGTGACGGTCATGGTGTCTAGCACCAGCCAGAACGACAGGCAGACCCAGCGGGGGCAATGGGGCGCGACCAACCAGAGGAGCAGGCAACTGGCCAGGGCCGCGAACCCGGCCAGGTACCCCGGCCCGGCCAGGTGCACTACGCCCAGGCGTTTGCCCAGCAGCACCAACAGCAACACCAGGGCCCAGCCGATGGCGCGAAAAACCTGGGCTTGGCGCAGAGACATTAGCCGGGTCGGGTTGTCTTTATGTCCTTTATATACCGTTGCGGTCACACCACCCCCTATCCCTCTGCGGCACAGGCCGGCCAGGGACAATACATGGCACCGATTGTGGAAAAGCATACCACCATCGCGGCCGGGGGGTCAACGTAACCCCCTAAAAGCACAAGACACAATCAGGTCAGTGTTCCGCCGGCCCGCGAAAGGGCGCCCCTCGCCGGCAGTCGGCGCGGTCAAAACGAGCGCAGGCCAGGGGCTTGATGGCGTGGATGCTGCAAAAGAAAAGGGGCGCGTCGTTGGTCTGAAACAGGAAGGGACAAAAGGGCTGGGGATAGAGGCTCTGGCCGGCGATGGCGTGGTACCAGTAGGCCGGGTAGTCCACCCCGGCCGGGCTGGTGGGCACCGTGCCGCCGAGCACACAGCACTGGCCGCAGAGGTCGCACCAATCGCCGTCGCCGTGCAGCGAGGCGGCGGCCACCCCCTCCGGCGGCAGGTCCACGTAGGCCGGCAGGTCGCGCCGGATGCGGCCAAACAGGCGCAGGAAGTCCAGGAGGTCCCGGGCCAGGCGGGGGTCGTCGCGGTCACGGGGTCGGCGGTTGCCGGGGTTGCCGCGGAAACCCTCCACCAGCACCCGGCGCAGCATGCCCAGGGCCAGACAGGGATCGGCTAGGGCGGCCACGGCCTGGTCCAACTCCGCGGCCCGGGGCCATAGTGCGGCCCCCAGGCGGGCCGCTTGGTCCGCGGTCACCGCCCGGCCCTGGTCGCGCTGACGGGCCAGGCGCTCCAGCAGGTGAAAGACTCCGGCCACGGCGGACTCAGGCGCCGCCGGCCGTGAGGTAGCGCACCAGCAGGCCGGCCACCATGCACAACGCCAGCCCCAGGTGGGTCATGATGGTCTGGGCCTGGCCGGGGATCAGCGCGGCGTGTTCGGCGTGGTGCCGCCAGCAGATGGCGATGGCCCGGACGGCCAGGGGCAGGGTGAGCCATCCCAGGTAGAGCCAGGGGGTGAAGCCGCCCAGGTGGACCATCAGGGCCAGGGTGGGGTAGGGCAGCAGCATCAGGAGAGCGTAGACCCAGCGGGCCTTGGCCGTGCCCAGACGCACCACCCAGTTGATCTTGCCGGCGCTGCGGTCGGCCTGGCTGTCGGGAAACTGGTTGATCCACAGCACGGCCAGGATGACCCAGCCGGTGGGCAGGCCCAGCACAAAAGGACGCCAGTCCCAGGTGCCGGTGAAGACATAGCCGGCCCCCCAGGTGAGGATGGGGCCGAAGACCAGGAACAGCACCACCTCGCCCAGGGAACGGCTCATGAAGGCCACCGGTCCACCGGAATAGAACCAGGCGCCGGCCAGACCGGCCACGCCCACCGCCAGCACCCAGGGGCGTCCCAGCCAGGCCAGGGCCAGGCCGCAGAGCAGGGCCAGGCCAAAGGAGGCCAGGGACATGGCCAGCATGACGCCCCGGCTCAGGCCGCCTTCCTGGATCACCCGGCTGCCCCCGGAAAAGGGCGTGGTGCGCCGGTTCACCGCGTCGCTGCCGGCGGCGTCGTAGTAGTCGTTGATGGTGTTGCCGCCCAGGTGCAAAAAGCCCACCCCCAAAAAGGTGAGCAGCACCAGGGGCCAGGACAACTGGCGCCCCAGGCTGGCCCAGGTGGCCACCACGGCCACCGGCATGATGGACCCGGTTAAAAAAGGCAGCCGCAGGGCTCTAACTATCAGGGGAGGGGCCATGGCTCGCTCCTTGGACTCTGGGGGGCCGGCGGCGTCGGCGTGGGGCCGGCCGTGATAATCCATAACTTATAACAACCGCCGCTGGCCTGGCAAATGCCGCGCGGCCGCGGCACCCCGGCGCAACGCCGGCATATCAACGGTGGTGTCGGCCCGGCCGGCGGTGCTATAATCCAGCCTCTCTCTACTGGGGCCGTGACTATGATCGAGTTTGCAATCTCCGGCGTCCATACTTATTGGTGGCTGCCTCCCCTAGTGGCCTTCGTGGTCTCGTTCTTCACCTCCATGGGCGGGGTCTCCGGAGCCTTTTTGCTGCTGCCTTTCCAGATGAGCGTCCTGGGCTTCACCACCCCGGCGGTGAGCCCCACCAACCTGGTCTACAACGTGGTGGCCATTCCCAGCGGGGTTTACCGCTACTTCCGCGAGGGGCGCATGGTCTGGTCCCTCATGTGGGTGGTGGTGGCCGGCACCCTGCCCGGGGTGGTGGCCGGGGCCTTCATACGCATCCACTACCTGCCCGACCCGGGTCCCTTCAAGGTCTTTGTCGGCTGCGTGCTGCTCTACATCGGCCTGCGCATGATCGCCGAGATGAAAAAAAAGGCCGCTGCCGCCCCGGTCGCCGGTGAGTTCGTGGTCACCGACAGCCGCATGAGCCTCACCCGGCTGTCTTTCAAGTTCCAGGGCCGCCGCTACCAGGCCTCCACCCCGGGCATCTTCGCCATGGCCCTGGCGGTGGGCGTGGTGGGCGGGGTCTACGGCATCGGCGGCGGGGCCATCGTGGCCCCCTTTTTCGTCAGCGTCTTCGGCCTGCCCATCTACACCGTGGCCGGTGCGGCCCTGATGGGCACCTTTGTCACCTCCATCGCCGGGGTGGCCTTCTACCAGATCATCGCGCCCTACTACGCCGGCAGCGGCCTGTCGGTGGCCCCGGACTGGTTCCTGGGCGCGCTCTTCGGCCTGGGCGGGCTGGCCGGCATGTACTGCGGGGCCCGGCTGCAGCGCCTGGTGCCGGCGCGCTGGATCAAGCTGATGCTCATCGTCATCCTGGTGGGCACCGCCCTGCGCTATATCCTGGGATATTTCCTGGCTTGAGATGAAGGCCGGCGGCCCCGGCGGCGTCTAGTGGGTGATCATCACCGCGGCGGCCACGGTGGCCACCCAGCGGCCGTCCTTGGGTCCGGTGGCGGTCTGGGTTATCTCCTGGGTGCGCACGATCTTGCCGGACATGCGAAACACCTGGCGCTTCTCGTCCCAGCTCTGGTCCACGTCAAAGTCGATGCCCAGGGTGGTGGCCAGCATCTCGGCGGCCAGGTCCTCGGCGTAGTCGCCGGCGGTGCGGGCGTTTTGGCCGAAACCCTTGTGCTCCGACAGGTAGCCGTGCGAGGACTTGTCCGAGGGCAAGGCCACCCCGATGGAGCTGGAGATGAGCCGGTTGGGCTCGTTGGTCTCGTTGCGGGCCAACACGCAGAAAAGTATCTGCCCCGGCACCAGCATAGCCTGACCCTTGGCCCGCGAGATGAGCTTGCAGCCCGGCGGAAAGATGGAAGAGACGTGCACCAGGTTGGCCCCGGCGATGCCGGCGGCGCGCAGGGCCAGCTCAAAGGCGGCCAACTGCTCCCGGTGAACCCCCTTGCCCTTGGTGAGGTAGATGTACTTAGGCAACATCATGGTGACCGTCCTGCTTGGGCCCAGCGCCGCCTTATGGCCGCCAGGTCTTATTATCTATGTAGCCGGCGGCCGTCAACTGCTAAAATTACTCCGGCGAGCTTGAATCACCGGGACGGCCTTCATATACTGCCGGTATCATCATCGCCCCACTTAAGCCGGGAGAGTCAGCTTGGGCCAACGAGTCATCACCTTTGGCGGGCGGGAGCAGCCCCGGCTGGCGTCGGCCGCGGCCGGGATCATCCCGGCGCCGCTGGAGGCCACCGTCTCCTACGGCGGCGGTGCGGCCCTGGGCCCGGGGGCCATCATGTCGGCCAGCGGCCAGATGGAGCTCTACGACGAGCTGCTCGGCGAGGAGCCCATCGCCCGGGGTATCTACACCCACCTGGCGGTGGACGTGTGCGGCGAGACCCCAGAGGTGCTGGAGCGGGTGCGCCGCCGGGTGGCCACCGAGCTGGCCGAGGGCCGCCTGCCGGTGGTCATCGGCGGCGAGCACACCGTTACCCTGGGGGCCCTGGCCGCGGTGATCGAGCGCCACGGCACCGGCTTCACCCTGCTCACCCTAGACGCCCACCTGGACCTGCGCGACTCTTACCAGGGCCGCCAGCTCTCACACGCCTGCGTCATGCGCCGCGCCCTGGAGATGGGCATCGCGGTCAGATGGTTGGGCACCCGTTCCTGCTCGGCGGCCGAGGCCGAGTTCGCCGCCGCCCAGGGCCTGGAGCCCATGTGGGCCCGCCAGGTGCACCAGGACGGCGACTGGCTGGACCAGGCCTTGGCCGGCCTGAGCGGCCCGGTGTACCTCAGCCTGGACGTGGACGGGCTGGACCCATCGCTTATGCCCTGCACCGGCACCCCGGAGCCGGGCGGGCTGGACTGGAACCAGGTGACCGACTGGCTGCTGGCCGTGGCCGGGAGCCACCGCATCCTCGGCATGGACCTGGTGGAGTTGGCCCCGGTCAACGGCTGGCCGGCCAGCGACTTCACCGCCGCCCGCCTGCTCTACCGGGCCCTGGGACTGGCCCTGCGGGGACCGCGATGAAAAATCCCTCCCCACCCCAGGGGCCGCCGATCGCCCCGCCGCCCATGGACGGGCCCCTCACCGCCCGCGACCTGGTGGATAACCACTTCAGCGCCTACAACGCCGCCCGGCTGCGCGAGGCCTGCCAGCTCTGGGCCCGCCGCCTGGCCGACGACGACGTGCAGGTGGGGCTCACCCTCACCGGCGCCCTCACCCCGGCCGGCCTGGGACCATCCTGCCTGGTGCCCCTGGTGCGCCGGGGGTTCGTGGACTTCATCGTCTCCACCGGGGCCAACCTCTACCACGACGCCCACTTCGGCCTGGGACTGGCCATGCACCGCTCCAGCCCCCACGCCGACGACCGCAAGCTGCGCCGCCAGGGGCTGGTGCGCATCTATGACGTCGTCATGGAATACCGCGTGCTGCTGGAGACCGACGCCTTCTTCCGCCAAATGCTCACCGCCCCGGAGTTCGCCCGGCCCATGGGCTCGGCCGAGTTCCACTACCTGGCCGGGCGCTATCTCGGCCAGCGGCAAAAGCTGCTGGGACTCGGCGACCTGAGCCTGCTGGCCGCCTGCTGCCAGATGGAGGTGCCCGTCTACACCCCCAGCCCGGGCGACTCCTCCATCGGCATGAACGCCGCCGCCGCGGCCCTGCAGGGCAACCCCTTCGCCTGGGACGTGCACCGCGACGTCAACGAGACCGCCGGCCTCATCCTGGCCGCTAAGGAATCCGGCCAAAAGACCGCCGTGGTGATCCTCGGCGGCGGCTCGCCCAAGAACTTTATGCTGCAAACCGAACCCCACCTGCAAGAGGTCCTGGGCATCGCCGAAAAAGGCCACGACTTCTTCGTGCAGATCACCGACGCCCGACCCGACACCGGCGGACTCTCCGGGGCCACCCCCAGCGAGGCGGTGAGTTGGGGCAAGATAACCCCCGAGGCCCTGCCCGGCAACGTGGTCTGCTACACCGACACCACCATCGCCCTGCCGCTGATCACCGCCTACCTCATCGAGACCCGCGGGCGCCGGGAGCCCAAACGGCTCTACCAGCGCCGGGAGGCGGTCCTGGAGCTGTTGCGCAGCCGGGCGGCCGCGCCGCCGCAGCCCGGCTAGAGCCTCACCGGCGGTTTCGCCTTGCCCGCCGGCAGGGGCCGTGATAATAACCGGAGTGCTTGTACTAAATTTCTTCCATGGGGATGCCATGGGTTCCAGGACCACCAACCTACACCTGATCAACGAGGTATCGCGCCGGGTGGAGCTGTCCCAAAAGCGCATCCGCGAGTACGAAAAAGAGGGCTTTATCAAGCCCCTGCGCGAACCCCGCACCAACAACCGCCTCTACAGCGATTTCGAGATCGAGCAGATCAAAAGAATCAACCACCTCATCCACGAACGCGGCTTCACCCTGGCCTGCTTGCGCAACCTCCTGGTCCTGGCCCCCTGCTGGAATATCTTCGCCTGCCGCCGGCCCCAGCAGTGCCAGGCCTACCACAACCCCCACCAACCCTGTTGGCGGGTGCGCCGCCAAAACGGCACCCGCTGCCCCGGGCCCTGCGGCCAATGCGCCATATACCTCAACCGCCACGTGGCCAAGTCCAAGGTCCTGGAAGCGGTGGCCGCGGTGCCCATGGAGGAACCGTAGGTGCCTGCGACCGGCGACGACCTGCTGGGAGTAGTCCTGGCCGGCGGCAGCGGCACCCGCATGGGCGGCGGCAAACCCTTTCGCCGGCTGGCCGGCCGTACCCTGCTCCAGCGCGCCCTGGACAACCTGGCCCCCTTCTGCCCCCGGCGTATGGTGGTGGCCGACGACCTCACCCCGCTCACCCACCTGCCCTGCGAGCTGCTGGCCGACCGCTGGCCGGGCCAGGGACCCCTGGCCGCCATGCTCACCGCCATGCTCGACAGCGACGCCCAGCGCTTCCTGGTCCTGGCCGTGGACCTGCCCCTGGTGCGGCCGCCGGTGCTGGAGCTTTTGCTGCGGCGCTCCGGCGACGCCTGGGCCGTGGCCGCCGCCGGCCCCCGGGGGGTCGAACCGCTACTGGCCCTCTACCACCGCCGCTGCCTGCCCGTGGCCCAGCGCCTGGTGGACGCCGGCGAACGCCGGCCCCGTATGCTCCTGGAGATGGTCCAGGCCAACCTCCTGCCACCACACGAAATGGCCCAGGCCGACCCGGACGGGTTCAGCCTGCTTAATGTCAATCATCCCCAAGACCTGGAATACGCCGGCCAATTAGCTAAAGCCTGTGGGCTCTTTGACACGCCCAACTAGCCCTACTGTTGCAATTTTCACACACCAGTCCCAAAAGCACCCAAGAATCAACGAGGTTGCTATCTCCTTATTTCTTGGAAAAAATATAATCATAACAGCGTCTTCTTATTAACCACCCCACGCCGGCCACCTCACGGCCGCCTGTGGCATGCTCCTTGCTCCTTTGTTCACCAGCTAATAGCTGGATAAAGCAACGTATGAAGCTCTATCAAAGAACCATCAGGCGGCCCATACAGTGCACGGGTGTCGGTCTGCACAGCGGTAAAAAGGTCGAAATGACCATCCGCCCGGCTGAAGCCGATACCGGAATCATGTTCAAACGCACCGATCGGCCCGGTTCTCCCCTTATCCCGGCCGACGTCTTCCACGTAGTCGATACCAACTTCTCCACCACCCTGGGGATGGACGACATCACCATCTCCACCGTGGAACACCTCCTCTCGGCCCTGGCCGGTATGGAAGTCGACAACGTCATCATCGAGGTCGACGCCCCCGAAGTCCCCATCATGGACGGCTCCAGCGCGCCCTTCGTCTTCCTCATCCGCGGCGTCGGCGTGGTCTCCCAACGCCAACCACGGCGCTTCTATAAAGTCAAACGTAAACTCAACCTCAGCCACAACGGTACTCGCCTTACCGTCGCACCCTCCAACCAATTAAGCATCAACTTCACCATCGAGTTCAACCATCCGGTCATCCGCCGCCAAGACTACAGCTTTACCTTCAACCAATCCGACTACATCAAGCACATCAGCCGCGCCCGCACCTTCGGATTTATGAGAGACGTCCGCTACCTCCAGGAAAATAACCTCGCCCTCGGCGGCAGCCTGGATAACGCCGTGATCATGGACGACTACTGCGTGCTCAACGAAGACGGCCTGCGCTACCCCGACGAATTCGTACGCCATAAAATCCTCGACTTCCTCGGAGATGTCGCCTTGGTCGGACGCCCCATACTCGGAGCCTTCAGCGCCCACAAGTCCGGACACGAACTCAACAATACCCTCTTCCGCCAGTTCCTGGCCGATCCCCAGGCCTGGCAGTTGGTAACTCCTCAAGCCGCCGCGGCCCAGGCGGACACGGTTCAACGCAGAGTCGCCCGGGCCACCGTAAAACAACCGGCGGTCGCCTAAGGGGGCTACCCAAGAGGGCTGGCCAACGGGGCCAACGGGGCGAAGGGGCCAAGGGGCGAAGGGCAAACGGGGCGAGAGGGCGCAGGGGGCGAAGGGGCGAAAGAGCCAAGGGACGCAGGGCAAACGGAGCGAAGGGGCGAAAGGGCCGCGAGGGAGACAGGGGGCAGAGGGCGACCGGCGAGGGACAAAGGGTTAACTAAGCAGCCAAAGCGCAACCGGCGGTTCACTCGTCGTTAAACAGCCAGCCAGGCCAACCATCAGCAGGGACCAACCCTGCTTTTTTATTCCCGCCGGCCCCGGGGCCTCCAACCCCACGGCGCCGCAAATCCTTGCCAGCCAAAGCCAACTCCCGTAACATAGCCATGTCTCTTTAGTTCGCGGTTTCATGAAGGTTGCGCGGCCCATGCCCGCCTTCAGGCAATCGCAAAGAAAACGCGGGCTGCTGTCGCGGCCCCAGGGCCGCCGGGAGAGCCATGTCGGCCATCGACCCCCAGGAAAGAGCCAAGGAACTGCGCCGCCGTCGCCGGGAGTGGATCATCATCGCGGTCACCAGCCTGGCCGTGGCCGTGATCACTTACCTGGAAACCCAGGTCCTGGATATCGGGGCCGAGCTGCCCCTGGGCTCCTCCATCCTGGTCTTCGCCCTCATCAATATCAACACCCTGTTGCTGCTCCTGCTCATCTTCCTGGTCTTCCGCAACCTGGTGAAGCTCATCATGGAACGACGCCGCGGGGTTATGGGCTCGCGACTGCGCACCTCCATGGTGCTGGCCTTTGTCACCCTCTCGCTGGTGCCCACCATCCTCATGTTCTTCGCAGCCTTCCAGTTCGTGGGCACCTCCATCGAGTTCTGGTTCAGCGCCCAGGTGGAGCGCTCCCTCTTCGACGCCGTGGAAGTGGCCCAGGCCTACAACAAGCAGGTCTCCGACAGCGCCGCCCACTACGCCCGGCTCATCGCCGAAGACATGGAAAAACGCGGGCCCCGCTTGTTCAAGCGCGGTAAACGCCTCACCGCCTACCTGGAGCGCCGCCGCGCCCGCGCCGACCTGGCCGCCGTGCGGGTGTACAGCGTGGACCTGGTGGACATGGGCTACACCACCCAGAGCGGTACCCACATCAGCCACCTGGAATGGCTGCCCCTGGAAGTGGTAACCCAGGTTATCTCCAGCGGCGAACCGGTGAGCCACCCCCAGGCCGCGCCCACCGGCGATTACACCGCCGCCATCCACCCCATAACCCAAAAAATCGGCGATAAAAAAAAGATCGTCGGGGCGGTGGTGGTCTTCAAACTGCTACCCCCCGGCTCCCTGGCCCGCATCAAGGGCATCAAGGCCGGCCTGGAAAGCTACCGCCAACTGCTCTCGGTTAAACGGCCCATCAAGACCAACCAGTACATCACCCTCACCCTGGTGGCCCTGCTTATCGTCTTTGCCGCCACCTGGTTCGGATTCCACCTGGCCAAGACCATCACCGTGCCCCTCATCGAGCTGGCCGAAGGCACCAGCCGTATCGCCCACGGCGACTACAACTTCTTCATCGACATGGAAGGACACGACGAGATCGGCACCCTGGTCAACGCCTTCAACCGCATGACCGCCGACCTCAAAACCTCCAAGGCCCGCCTGGACGAGGCCCAGGAAGAAATGCGCCGCACCAACTTGGAGCTGGAGCAAAGACGGCGCTACATGGAGATCGTGCTGAAAAACGTGGCCGCCGGCGTCATCGCGGCCGACGCCGACGGCATGCTCACCACCCTCAACCCCTCGGCCGAACGCATGCTGGGGGTCCAGGCCGGCGGCGTCCTGGGACGCCACTGGCGCGAGGTCCTGGGCCCCGAGGACGTCAAACTGGTGGAAAACCTGCTCAGCGGCCTGGTGCCCGGCAGCCGCGGCACCGTCGACCGCCAGGTGCGGCTAAACCTCGGCGGCGAGGCCCTGAGCCTCATGGTGCACCTCGGCTTCCTGCGCGACGAGGGCGGTCGCGACCTGGGTATCGTGGTGGTCTTCGAAGACCTCACCGAGCTGGAAAGAGCCCAGCGCATGGCCGCCTGGCGCGAGGTGGCCCGCCGCATCGCCCACGAGGTAAAAAACCCGCTCACCCCCATCAAGCTGTCGGCCCAGCGCCTGGTGCGCCGCTACCAGGGCCGCCTGCCCGACGACGGCACCGTCTTCAACGAGTGCACCACCACCATCATCGACCAGGTGGAGCAGCTAAGAAAGCTGGTCAGCGAGTTCTCCAACTTTGCCCGCCTGCCCATGGCCCGCCTGGCCCCGGCCGACCTGAGCGCCATCACCCGCGACGCCATGAGCCTCTACCGCGGAGCCCACCGCCAGGTGAGCTTCGAGCTGGAAGAAGAAGGCGAAATACCCATCTTCGACCTGGACGCCGAGCAGATTCGGCGGGTGCTCATCAACCTGCTGGACAACGCGGTCAACGCGGTGGAATCGGTGGACCGGCCGGGGCAGGTGGTGCTACGGCTGTATTATGATGATATCCTCCAGATCATTCGCCTGGAGGTGGAAGACAACGGCCCCGGCGTGTCGCCGGCCGATAAACTGCACTTGTTCGAACCCTATTTCTCTACTAAAAAAGGAGGGACCGGGCTCGGCTTGGCCATTGTCAGCACCATCATATCCGACCACAACGGCTATATCCGGGTGCAGGACAACGAACCGACCGGCACCCGCATAATCGTTGAACTGCCGGTTCGCAACCCGCGCCGCCGGCCGGGGGAGGAGGCATGAGCGGACACGTCCTCATAGTCGACGACGAAGAGTCCATCCGCCAGTCGCTCACCGGGATATTTAGCGACGAAGGCTACCAGGTAAGCTGCGCCGCCGACGGCCACCAGGCCCTGGCGGTGATGCAGAGCGAAGCGCCGCAGTTGGTGCTGCTCGATATCTGGATGCCCGGCCCCGACGGCCTGGAGGTGCTCGGCAGCCTGAAAAAGCAATACCCCCACCTGCCGGTGATCATGATCTCGGGCCACGGCACCGTGGAGACCGCGGTAAAGGCCACCCGCCTGGGGGCCTTCGACTTCATCGAAAAACCCCTGGACATGGACAAGATACTGGTGGTGGCCCGCAACGCCATGGAAATGGGCCGGCTGGCCGCCGCAAACCTGCGCCTGCGCCGCCGCCACGCCCGCCTCACCGGCGACAGCCCGGCCATCACCCAGGTCCGCCAGGCCATCGAAAAGGTGGCCCCCACCGATAGCTGGGTGCTCATCACCGGCGACAACGGCACCGGCAAAGAAGTGGTGGCCCGCACCATCCACGACCTCAGCCCGCGTCGCCACGGCGAGTTCGTGGATGTCAACTGCGCGGCCATCCCCGACGAGCTGATCGAAAGTGAACTCTTCGGCCATGAGAAAGGCGCCTTCACCGGCGCCTCCAGCCTCAAGCGCGGCAAGTTCGACCTGGCCGACGGCGGCACCCTGCTGTTGGACGAGATCGCCGACATGAGCCTCAAGACCCAGGCCAAGATACTGCGCATCCTGCAAGAGCAGAGCTTCGAACGGGTGGGAGGCACCCGCAGCATCTCGGTGGACGTGCGCGTGCTGGCCGCTACCAACAAGGACCTGGCCGAGGAGATCAAGGCCGGCCGCTTCCGCCAGGACCTCTACTACCGCCTCAACGTCATCCCCATCCGGGTGCCCCCCCTGCGCGAGCGCACCCAGGATATCCCCACCCTGGCCGACGAGTTCCTGGCCATGCACGCCCAACGGCTGCACCAGCGGCCCAAGCAGATCAGCCCGGCGGCCCTGCAGGCCATGCAGGCCTACCACTGGCCGGGCAATGTGCGCGAGCTGAAAAACCTCATCGAACGCCTGGTGATCCTCAGCCCGGGCGAGGTGATCGGTTTGGAAGACCTGCCCCCAGACCTGGCCGGCGGCGAGGCCGGCGGGACCATCATCGAGCCGGACCTGTTCGGGGCCGACTTCAAACAGGCTCGCATGACCTTTGAAAAGCTCTACCTGGAACGCAAGCTGGCCGAACACGGCCATAACGTGAGCCAGACCGCCGAGGCCATCGGGCTGGAGCGCAGCCACCTGCATAAAAAGATCAAAGCCCTGGGGGTGGGCAACGGGGATTAGGACGGCTTCCAGGCGACGCCCGGGTTAGATTTCCGGCCGCTGGGGCAGGCGGCAAAACTCCAGGCCCAGCCGGCTCTGACCCTGCTGGCCGCTTTTCATCCACACCAGGCGGGCCCGTTGGTGGTGCAGCCGGCCCTGGTGCCGGAAGCGCATCTCGAAAAACAGGGGTTGGGCCGATTCAAAGGCGATGCCGGTGTCGGAGATGTTGATGCCCGTGGCCTGCAGGAGATCGAAGTCGGCGATGAGCTCGATCTCCGCCTCCAGCGGTACGCGGCGCGAGCGGGCCTTGAGTTGACCGGCGCCGTCTCGGCCGGCCAGCCGCTCCCGCAACTCGCTGAGTTCCTCGATCAGTTCCTGCTTGCTCTTGTCGATATCCGCTTTGGCCATGGCTCAAGTTCTTCCTGGATTGCCCGGTAATCGATTGTCCTTATAAACCCTAGGTCGTGGCTGGCTCTTTGTCAACGCGGTGTTGGACGTCCTAGACGCGCTTGATGCGCTCGGCGATGTCAAAATCCATCTCGGCCAGGGGCCGCCGCCGCAGGCGGTGGGGCAGGGCCAGCAGGGCCGCGGTGTCCACGTCCCGGCGGGTGACCCGGTCGCGCCCCTCCAGGGCGGCCAGGGTGCGGGCGGTCTTGAATATCACCAGGTCGCCGCGGTGGCCGTCCACCCCCAGCTCCAGGGTGATCTGCACCACCCGCTGGTAAATTTCGTCGCCGGCGGCCACCGCAGGCAACAGGGCGCGGGCCCGACCGACGCCCGCGGCGATCTCGGCGTTGGCCTGGCCGTGGGCCGCGGCAAAGCCGGACGGGTCGGCCTCAAAGGCCAGGCGGTTCTTGATCACCTGCTGGCGCAGCTCCGGGTCTTCCAAACCCTTTATCTGGACGCAGAGCCCGAAACGGTCGGTGAGCTGGGGACGCAGCTCGCCCTCCTCCGGGTTCATGGTGCCCACCAGGGTGAAGGCGGACGGATGGCTGATGCTGATGGCCTCGCGCTCCACCGTGTTGGCCCCCATGGCCGCCGCGTCCAATAGGGCGTCCACCAGGTGGTCGTCGAGCAGGTTCACCTCGTCCACGTAAAGCACCTGCCGGTTGGCCGCGGCCAGGATGCCCGGCTGGAAGCGCACCTCGCCCTGGCCCAGGGCGGACTCCAAGTCCAGGGTCCCCAACAGGCGGTCCTCGGTGGCCCCCACCGGCAGCTCCACCACCCGCACCCGCTGCCGGCCGGTGGGCAGGCTCTCGCCGGACGCCAGCCGGGAGGCGCAGGACTCGCACAGGTTGGCCGGGTCGTCCGGGTCGCAGTGGTAGGGGCAGTCGGTCACCACCGCCTGCTCGGGCAGCAGATCGGCCAGGGCCCGCACCGCGGTGGACTTGGCGGTGCCCTTTTCGCCGCGGATCAACACCCCGCCGATGCGGGGATTGACCACGTTGGCCAAAAGAGCCAGCTTCATGTGGTCTTGCCCCACCAGGGCGCTGAAGGGATAGTTGACCGCAGATATGGGGTTGCTGTCGGCACTCATGGCCGGGATTCTACAACCACCTCCACCGCCGGCGCCAGTAAAAACCCATGCCGGCCCCGGCGGGTTAGCGTTTGGCCAGGCCCAGGGCCTTGAGCTTGAGGTCGTAGCACTCCGGGCAGATGCCGTGGGATACGTCGGCGTTGAGGTGTTCGTGGAGGAACACCTCCACCTCGGCCCAGTACTCATCGTCGGTGCGCACGCGCTTGCAGTAGGAGCAGATGGGGATGATCGATTTGAGGGCGGTGAGCTCGGAGATGTCTTCCAGGATGACCAAGGCCAGACGGCGGCCCTGGTGATCCAGGGGCGCGGTGGTGATCAGCAGGTGGATGTCCTGGGGCGAGCCGTTGTCGCTGCGCCGCTGCACCAAGGTCTTTTTTCGCCAGACCGGCTTGCCGTCGAGGGCCTGGGTTACCGCGTGGCGCAGGGGGCAGTCATCGCATACTTGGCCGGTGCCGCAACCGTTACTGGCCAGGGCGTGGTTGACACAACCAATGGCGCTGCCGCACCGTCGGTTGAGCACCAGGGTGAGAGGCCCGGACAACAGAGGCTCGGCCGCCCGGTTAAAGGCCTGTAGACGAATCTCTTGGTCCAGGACCAAGAGAGGTGAAGGAAGGGCGTCGGCCAATACGGCGGCCAACTCCTGCCACTCGAATCCGGAGGTTAACGTCATTTTTTATACAATCATCTGATGATATTTTTGATTGATCGGCAAGACTATATGTTGTAACCGCCGCGCCTGTCAATCATTGAAAAGCCGGGGCGTTCAGCGCCAGTGCTGTCGCACCAGCTCCAGCACCCGGTCGGCGGTGACCCGGCCCAAGGCGGTGCAGGGGGCCCCCAGGTATTGGGCCAGGGGTTGGCACAGGTTCAGCTCCTGGAAGTGCCCGGTGTCGGTGTCCACCACCACGAAGCGGGGCCGAGGATCGGCGGCCAGGCGCTGGGCCAGCTCCAGCACCTCGCGGTCGGCATAGCCGGCGTCGCCCCAGCCGCCCTGGATGCTCACCCGACGGCGGGCCCGGGGCAGGTCGTAGGGCACGTTGGGCCGGCCGTCGGTGAGGATGATCACCAGGGGATTGAGCCGGGGGTCCCGGGCCAACTCGCGCGAGAGTACCTGGGCCAGGGTCACCAGGCCGTGGGCCAGGG